>Ga0070761_10000206_pt1 | contig 38880 bp, 38 predicted proteins | sample HubBroMetageREF1_FD_66724 | JGI IMG/M metagenome (GOLD analysis project Ga0070761, IMG submission 66724) | Reference soil microbial communities from the Hubbard Brook experimental Forest, New Hampshire, USA - Hubbard Brook CCASE Soil... | ecosystem: Environmental > Terrestrial > Soil >... | reverse complement strand
CCTCTGCCGAAGGGTTGCCGTGGGCGGAGATTGCCGCCCCGCAGCGCACCGTGGTGCAGCTGAATCAGAACTTCAAGACCCTCGCCATCGTGTGTGAGCGGGGCGTGCCAACGCAGGTCCTTGAGGTCGAGAAGAAGGGTCACGCGGAGACGGGTCGCAGACTGCAGCGAGCGTTCGAGATGCTGGGTACGCTGCAGCAGCTGCAGGCGGATTCTCCGCCACTGCCGATGCGGTGGCCGCTGGCACTCGGTACCCAGCGTATCTGCGGACGCACTTATCGGCGCTACGAATACGTTCAGGGCCGCTCGATTGCCACCTACTTGTTGCCGCCTAACTACAACGCCCGCTCGACACCGCAGTTGTTCGCCCGCGCCATCGCCGCGTATGTGGAGCTGGGCACGCGGCTGACAAACTCCTTGCGCGCCGGCGCGGCAGCGGATGCGGCTGACTGGCAGCGGATCGAAGAGCAGCTGGCGGACGTCGAGGTGGATGCGGACATTCGCGGCGACTTCCAGCAGGCGGTGCAGTTTGCGCGGACCGCCCACTGGCGGCTGTCCGTCAGCCATGGCGACTTTGCGCCGGGCAACTTGCTGGTGACCCCGGCCGGGGAACTGGTATTGCTCGATTGGGAGCATTTCACCGGCGCCTATCCGCTTGGCGTGGAACTGGTGCGCTTTCAAGAGGGCAGCATCATCGAGTCGCAACGCCTGAAGAGGCGGGACGGTGACGCGTTCCGACGTCAGCTGACCGCGACGGTGAGTGCAGCGCTCGCCGCGCACGGTTATGGCCCCGAGGACTACCGTCACCTGGACGCTCTCTATATCGGCTCGCAAGTGGCCGCGCGCGGCAGCGAACGGGGTGCCTTTAAACCCCTGCTCGATGATTACCGTGCGCGGCGGCGCCTGCGGGGCGAGCCGGCGCACGAGAAGCGCGCTATTGAATCCGCGTGGCCGGCAGCCGCGGGCCGCTCCGTCGCTGTCTGAGTCCTGAAGGACACTCGCCGGCAGGGGAGTGAGGTTCCGACTCCCGCGTCATCTCATCGAGAGCGCAGAGTCGCTGTGTGGCAGTGCGCGCCATTGCGCGGCGGCGGCGATGGTGCGGGCATTGCGGGATCCCAGTGAGCTGAGCAGGGTCGGCACCGCGTCTTTTAACAGGGGCTCGGCTGCGGCGGCCTTCTGCTCGGCGAGCAACGCACCGGCGAGGGAGGCTTCGAGTTGTCCGACGAGCCAGGCGGGACGATTGGGCAGCCGCGCGCCCAGGGCCAGATTCTCGCGCAGCAGGGCCTCGGCCCGCGGGGCATTGCCGGCGCGCAGATAGGCCTGCGCCAGCAGGTCGCGGCAGCGCAATAGCGGACCGGCATCCGCCCCCAGCGCCGCGGTGGCCCTCGCGAGCGCCTGCTCGCCGAGTGGCAGTCCTTCCTGGGAGCGGCCGGCCTGCACCAGGGCGTTTGCGAGCAGCAGTTGTGCGCGCCAGAGATCCGTCTGGTCGCTGCCGGGTGACTGTTGCATCTCTTGCACCGCGAGCCGCGCTGCATCGAGGGACTTGGTGAGGTGTCCGTTGTGGAGAGCGGCGGCTGCGAGCTCGTAGTTGGAAATGGCAGTGAACTGACTGTTGGATCCCAAGGTTTTGTCGAAGATCCGCGCCGCCGCATCGAGTAACCGTTCGGCTTCAGCGGATTTGCCGTTTTTGTCGAGCGCTTTGGCGAGGTAACGCCGGCACTCGGTGACCCGGTGATGGACCTCACCAAAATAGTGCTGCAAGCCCAGGCACGCGTCGCGCAATACCGGCTCTGCCTCATCTTCGCGGGAGGAGAAGATCAGCGCCACCCCCAGGAACCAGGCCATTTCGTAAGTCGTCAGGTCCTCTGGACCGAAGTGCGCCCGGGCGGAGACATAGAACGGTCGCACCACATCGCCGCAGTTGCTCAAGCCAATCGCCTCCGGCGCTTTGGCAACACAGGGAATCCACGCGAGCATCAGGCGCGCGCGGTAAGCCAGGGCGGAGTCGTGTCGACCCACCGCGTCCTCTGCCGCCAGGATGCGTGCCGACAGCTTGTAGAGCTTGCCGACATCGACGTTGCCGGTATAGAGGTACCACAGTGCTGAGCGTGCGCTTTGCGTCTCGGCATCGGAGTCGCCCAGTTCGCGCGCGAGTCCGCTCTCGGCCGCGGTCAGAAGAGTCTCGGCCTTGGCGGTTTCGAACAGGGCGGCATATCCGGCGCCCATCGCAGCCTGCACTTCCGCCAGCACGGTCGGCTGTCCCTGGAATCGCTGTTGCAGCGTCTTCGAGGCATCATCCAGCAGGGGTCGCAGCTGTACGTCCCGCGTGCCGGCCAGCAACGGGTTGGCGGCCGCGAGAATGTCATGGGTCAGAAAGGACGTGACTGCGCGCGCCTGGTCGCGCGCGGTGGCCGCACGATGGGCCTGTACGGCCGCAAACAATCCGCCGCCGGCGAGGCTCAATAACAGCAGGCCCGACAAAGACACGGCGAGCGCATTGCGCCGGGCGAACTTCGTCAGGCGGTAAAGCGGTGATGCCGCACGGGCCGCGACCGGGCGGCCCTCGAGGAAACGCAGCAGATCTGCGCGCATGTCGGCTGCCGTTGAATAGCGTCGTGCCGCATCGCGTTCCAGCGCCTTGCACACAATCGCATCCAGATCTCCGCGCAGTGCCCGCGCCTGTGGCGCCCCCTGGCCCGCCAGGGCCGCGCGACTGGGAGGAATAACCTCGCGCTGCGATACTGCCTGCATATACGCCGCGGGATCGAGGGCATCCGGGAAGGGAGCCACGCCGGACAGCAACCGGTACGCCAGCGCGCCCAGGCCATACACGTCGGTGGCCACGGTCAGGGGACCGCCGCTCACCTGTTCGGGCGCGGCGAAGCCGGGCGTGAAGACGCGTCGCGCGTGGCCGCTGGCAGCCGTTTCCGCGCCGGCATCCCGCAATGCCGTGGAGATACCGAAGTCGATCAGCTTCGGCGCACCGTCAACCGTCACCAGGACGTTGGCGGGTTTGATATCGCTGTGCACGACCAACATCCGGTGCGCAGCCGCCACGGCGTCTGCCAACGGGATCAGCAGGCTGAGGATCGCGCGGCTGGAGAGCCTGTGAGCCGCGCAGTATTCATCGATGCGCACGCCGCGCACGAACTCCATCGCGATCCAGGCCTGGCCAGCGTCGAGTCCGGCATCGATCAGACGCGCGACCGCGGGGTGTTCGAGGCGCGCCAGCAGTTGCGCCTCGCGCTCGAACAGCGCCGGGCTCGCCAGTGCCGCGCTGGTCGACACGAGCTTGATCGCGACCGACTGCTGCACGCCATCGGTGCGTTCAGCGCGGTAGACGACGCCCATGCCACCGGTGCCGATCCGCTCGATCAGACGGAAGCGTCCATACGTACGCCCGCTGAGATCTTCTTCCGGCTGCTGCGGCATGCGTAGGAACGCCTGCGTGGGCGCTCCAGCCTCGCGCGCGACTCGCAGCAGCGCCTCAACCTCCGCCCGGCACGTCGCATCGCCCTGGCAGGCGCGCTCGAGGAACTGTTCCAGTTCGGCGGCTGTGCGTTCCAGGGCGTCAGAAAAAATTCGATACGCGCGGGCGCGATCCGCCGGGGTCCTCATACGTCGCGGGTCAGCTCGCGGGCGAGCCAGGTCTTGCCGGTCAACCAGCGGCGGTTCACGGTGGCGACGGACAGACTCAGGGCCTGAGCGGACTCCTCAATCGACATGCCACCGAATACGCGCAGCAGCACGATCTCGGCGGCGACCTCATCGTACTGCTGCAGCTCGGTGAGCAGCGCATCGACGTCCAGCACATCGAAACCGCCCTTAGTGTCCCCGAGATGGGCATCTGCCAGGGTGACCCGGGTACCCCCGTCACGCTTCACAGCGCGATAGCGCCGTGCCTCGTCTACCAGCACCTGACGGATGACGCGCGCAGTCATCGACATGAAGTGAGTGCGATTCTGCCAGTGCATTTCGTTCAGGCCGGCCAGACGCAGGTAGGCTTCGTGAACCAGCGCGGTCGGACGAATGGTGAGATCGCGCTCGGAGCGCAACTGGCGCACGGCGATGGCATGAATGTCGCCATACATGCGCGCGAGCAGTTGATCGAGCGCCTCTCGATCGCCGCCCGACCAGCGCGTGAGCAGCGCCAGCGTCTCTGACTCGTGGGTCGTATCGGTCATTCTTTTTCTAAGCTGCCGCTGCGATGGGCCGTGTCCTTGGATCATCGCCAGCAGGCTTTCTGAACTTTAGCATGGGGGCCGGGGGACTCTTTTAACAAAGCCCCCCGTTGCCGGATTCTGTGACTCCATTCGGGGAAGCGAGGCGCAAATGGGGCCTTGGGGTCGGCCCCGTCAGGCCCTTGAGCAAGTAGTTGAATTTGCACGCAGCTTTTGGCAGCGGTCCGCGGGCGATATCGCAGGTAGTTGCGTGCCTGATGATCCATCACGGCGGCATCGCGAGCGCCGGCCTCCCGATCGGCGAGCAGTACGTCCGCGGGACGAGGCGGAATCCCGCCACACTTGTCACTCCCACCGTCGCAGCTGTGGCTGCAAGACTAGTCGCATCACCCACGTTGGAGATTGTCATGTCCACGACTAAGCCAGCCGAAAAGGATGGGAAAGAAGCAGAGCGCGCCGCGCGGATGCCGCCGCTGGTGTCGGCGCAAGAGTGGGAGGCTGCGCACGCGCAGCTGCTCGTCAAGGAGAAGGCGCTGACCCGCGCACGCGACGCGCTGGCCGCTGAGCGCCGCCGGATGCCATGGTGTGCCGTGACGAAAGCCTACCGCTTCGAGGGGCCCGCAGGCGGCGTAAGCCTGCTCGAGCTGTTTGCGGGGCGCCGTCAACTGATCGTCTATCGCGCCTTCTTCGAACCCGGCGTGCACGGCTGGCCGGAGCACGGCTGCATCGGCTGTTCCTTTGGGGCCGACCAGGTCGCCCACCTGGCACACCTCAACGCGCGCGACACAACCCTCGTGTACGCCTCGCGGGCACCACAAGCCGACATCGCGCGCCTGAAGGCACACATGGGTTGGGAGCAAATCCCCTGGTACACCCTCACTGACAGCTTCGATGCAGACTTCGGCGTGGATCAGTGGCACGGCCACAACGCGTTCATCCGCGACGGCGAGCGCGTGTTCCGCACCTACTTCATCAACAGCCGCGGTGATGAGGCGATGGGCACCACCTGGAGCTACCTCGACATGACGGCACTCGGTCGTCAGGAGATCTGGGAGCAATCGCCGCCGGGCTACCCGCAGAGCAAGCCGTACAAGTGGTGGAACTGGCACGAGAGTTATGTCCCCGGCGTCGCACCGGATCCGAAGTGGGTGCAGGTGTCGGACGCCGGTGAGGCCGCTTTTCGCAAGCGCGACGAGTAGTCCGGGCGCGCCATGGATCGCGTGGAGACTGATGGCCCGTTGCACAGTGAGCCGGGCATGGGTGCGATTCAGCAAACCGGCGCGGCGCTGGGCTCACCGCGTAGGCACTCGGGCCGCGCTTCGCAGTTCGCCTTTCTGGGAATCTCGTCAGTGCTCTTCGCCGCCTGTGCCGCGGCAACGATCGCCGGGGGCGGATCGATGTCGGGGATGAGTGAAATGGCGATGCCCGGCGGCTGGACCATGTCGATGACCTGGATGCGGATGCCCGGGCAAAGCTGGCTCGCAGCAGAAGCTTCCTTCGTCGCGATGTGGGTCGTGATGATGGTGGCGATGATGCTGCCGTGCCTGGTACCGGTCCTGTGGCGCTACCGCAGGGCGGTCGCCGCCACCGGCGGACGATCCGTCGATGCGCTGACCGCGCTGGCGGGTGTCGGGTACTTCTTCGTCTGGACGGTCTGCGGAGTGATTGCCTATCCAGTGGGCGTCGCGCTCGCAGCAACGGAAATGCAGCAGGCTGTGTTGGCGCATGCGGTGCCGGTCATCGCCGGTGGCGTCGTCCTGCTCGCTGGCGCGCTGCAGTTCACCGCCTGGAAAACCCGGCAACTCGCATGCTGTCGCGAGGCGCCGCGCTGCGGCGGCGCAGGAGTGCTCAACGCCGCCGCTGCGTGGCGCTGCGGTTTGCGCCTCGGGCTGCGCTGCAGCGCTTGCTGTGCGCCGCTGACCGCGATTCTCCTCGTGGTCGGGATCATGGACCTGCGGATGATGGCGCTCGTCACCGCGGCTGTTGGCCTGGAACGTCTCGTGCCTGGCGGCGAGCGCCTCGCGCAGGCGATCGGTATTCTGGCCGTCGGCGCCGGGACGCTGATGATCGGCCGCGCTGCCGGACTGGGATGACGGAGCCACAGCGCAGCGAGACGGGAGGCTCGATCTTCAGTCTCGTTCAGGTGCCCCCTGCGGGAAGAACTTGCGGTACGGTCGCGCCTCTTCGACCACGCGCGTGACAGACGGTCGGGCAAGAAGCCGGCGCCGATAGGCGAGCACGCCCGGGAAGCGGGCGCCGATGGGGTGGACCCAGTCCGCGTAGAAGAGCGCGGGCGCGGCCGAGCATTCTGCAAGTGAAAATGCACCACACAGCCAGGTGTCCGGCTGGATGCGCTCTTGCAGCCACGCGTACGCTACGTCCAGCATTGTTCTGGCGTCAGCGACACTTTTCGCATCGCGCTCATTCTCGGGGCGCATCCGATCTGCGACCAGCGTCTGCATCGGCGTCATGACGTAATTGTCGAAAAAACGATCCATGAAGCGCACTTGCAGCGCCGCAACGGCATCCGCCGGCAGCATCGGCGCTTTTCCGGGATGACAGCGCATCAGGTATTCGACGATGACGCTGGATTCGACGATGGTGGTGTCCCCGTCCCGCAGCAACGGAAACTTGCGGATGGGCCACAACGCAGCCAGTTCCGCCCAGCCCTCGGGATCCTCGATCACGCGATAGTGGAACGGGGTCGCGTTCTCGTACAGAGCGATCAGCACCTTCCAGCAATAAGCGGCGAACGGGTGCGCATAGAGTGTTAATGGCATGGGGGTGGCTTTCGAAACTGGATCCTGCGCTGTCGAGGGCGCAGCGCGAACGTGGTGATAAGGGCGCTCGGGCCGCTAGCGCCGTGAGCGGCGGGCCGGTCGTGCCGGATTCTCGGCGGGCAGTGAATTTGTGAGCGGCCCGATGGTCGCGACGATGCTCTCGAGCGTCGGGTGCTCGCCGCGCTCGTGCTGGTCGATGGAGGCGCGCATCGCAGCGAGATGCTCGGGCGTGGTGCCGCAGCAGCCGCCGATAATGCGCGCTCCGCCGTCGATCGCCAGACGGGCGTAGGAGGCCATGAGCTCCGGTGTGCCGGAGTACACGACCTCGGTTCCCTCGAAATGCGGCACGCCACAGTTGCCCTTCGTGATGAGAGGGAATGGCGCGTCGCGCATCTGTGTCAGGCTGACGAGAATATCCGGCGCGCCGACACCGCAATTTGCGCCGATGGCGACCGGCGGGACCGCCTGAGCGGCCACGGAGGCGGCGGTGGCGCGCGGCAGGAGTCCCATCATGGTACGGCCGGCAGTATCAAAGGAGTACGTGATCACGTAGGGGAGGCCTACAGAGGTCGCGGCCTCGGCCGCCGCGTTGGCCTCTTCGGACGCCGACATCGTCTCGATCCAGGCAACGTCCGCGCCGCCGTCACGCAAGCCCTCGAGCTGGATGGCGAAGGAGGCGAGTGCTGCCTCCCGGGTCAAGGCACCCATCGGCTCGAACAGCTCGCCCGTGGGTCCGACGGAACCGGCGACTACCACCGGACGGGGTGCCCGGTCGGCGACCGTGCGCGCCAGCTCGGCGGCCCGCTTCGCGAGCTCGTAAGCCCGGTTCTGCGCGTTATGCAGCTTCAGGCGATGGGGCGTGCAGCCGAAGGTGTTGGTGAGAATGATGTCGGCGCCCGCGTCGACGAAGCGCTGGTGCAGTCCCATCACTTCCTCCGGTCGCGCGACCGTCCAGAATTCAGGCGGTTCTCCCGAGGTCAGCCCTGCCCGGAAGTAGTTCGTGCCTGTGGCGCCATCGGCCAGCAGCACGCGCTTGCTGGCCAGCAGGTCGGAAAGCGTGGTGCGCATGGGCAAAATGATAGCGTAGCGGCCCTTCCCGGGTCCCACGTCCTCGGTTGCAGTGGGGACGAATAGCCGGCGCGGTGTGGCAAGCCCCGCAGATCGGCACCTCGAGCCGCCGGGGGACGGCGCAGAGCTCAGGGCGTTGCCCCTTCAGCGCCTCTATTCGAGGTCAGCGGGCTCTCGCTGTGGCAGGCCGGCTCCCAGTTCGCGCGGCCATGGTTTTGCTCGCAGCCGCCGGGACCTGAGCTGCGCCGTCCGCGGACTGAGCACATTCTGTTTTAGATGAAGTGTCCGGCGCATCGGTCGCACCGTTTCGCCGCATTCGGCCGCAGCCACGCATCGGCTCATCGCACTTTGTCTCCTGACTGACCGGCAGCGCTAGGACGATTTCCGGTTGCGGTCAGCCGCGAACTCATGCCCGAGTGCTGTGCCTAGTATCCGCACAGGGAATTGTTTCGGTCATCTCCACTCGGTCTCATGCACTCCAGGTTCTTTTTGCAATCCGCAGGCTCACAGCCGCGGCCGCCGGGCTGCGCGTGGCGCGCGCGCGCGTCGGCCGCCTATCGGCAGCTTTCTGCTGTGGACCTGCGATTCGCTGCCCGGGTGAATCCAGCTGCGGAACTGCCGGATTAGCCGACGATGCCTGGTCGCGTGCCCGTCATCATCCCGTTCTACAAAGCGCACGACAAACTTGAGCGCTGTCTCGCCCATCTGCGCCGGCAGACTTACCCCAACGTCGAGCCGTTCGTGCGCGATAACTCCGAGGACAACATCTTCTTCACCGCCGCGGTCAACGAAGGGCTGCGCCGTTTTATGTTCGACCCGGAGGTGCGCTATATCGCCATCCTCAATCAGGATGCCTACCTGGATCCGCGGGCGATCGAGCTGCTGGTGGGGTTTCTCGAACAGCAGCCTGATGCGGGCATTGCCTGTCCGCTGCAGCACGATGAGATGGGGCGGGTGACCTGGGGGGGCTCACTGCAGTCGTTTCCGTTCGGCGTCCATCGCTGCGACCCGATTGAGTCGTACCAGCATCCCACGGAAACGCCCTGGGCGAACGGCGCGGCGTTCGTGATCCGGCCGGAGGTCGTCCGGGAGGTCGGACTGCTGGATGCGAATATGAAGTTCATCTGCTCGGACGCGGACTTCTCGCTATCAGCCAGGGCACGGGGCTGGAAGATCTATCTGGTCCCGGAAGCCCGCTGTCTGCACACCATCAGCGCCTCGCAGCGGGGTACGGACGCAGAAATCGGCGCGATCAAACTGCGGGACGCGCTGTATTTCGCCCGGAAATGGGTCTCGGGGGACCTTTATCGCACGCTGGCCTACGAGGGTGCGCAGCTGATGCGGCTCGAGGTCGGGGTGGAGATCAAGAAGCTGGAGCGAACGCTGAGCGAAGTCGAGCGCACACTACAGAACCGGCAGCCGCCGCCGCGCAGGCCGAGCGAACGCACATCCTAGGATACATATAAGGAGTCGCCCGCAGCAGCGATCGGCTGCTGCCTCAGTCCTGCAGGCAGCCGCTGTAGGTCTGTTTGCTGCCCTCGGTGATGAAGGCGGTGCGGCCTTTGTTCCAGAACACCACGCTCTCGTCCGGGTTGGCGTAGCGCGCCCCCGAGCCTGAGAGCGCCTGCGGCAAAATCAGATGGCGACCATCGGAGAGTGTGAGGGTCACGCTCGGCCGCGCACCCGTGACAAACTGCGCCTGGATTTTTCTGCCGCCCTGACAGCTGAAACTCGCGCTGATGCGGTGCACGGCGGCAGACTTTTCGTCCGTCGCGGGCGGCGCAGGAGTGGCGGCCTGGTGCGCCGAGAGCGTCGCCGCCGCTGCGATCAGCGGCATCAGGCCGGCGCTCAGCCGTGTACGGAATTGCGTGAGTGGCATGAGAAACTCTCGAATCACGATGGCCGCAGCAGCTGATACACCGGGCGCTTTCGCGCCGTCAAGGCGCACGCGCTGCCGGACCGGGGCGGCCGCGCTGGCCTGTCTTGCCGCGGCGCAATGGTGTGCGGCAGCTGCGCCGGCGCGCAGCACCCCCGACATTCACATTGAGGACGTCGAGCGCTTCTACAGGGTCTACGACGCGGCCGGCGGCCAGCCGACGGCCGAACAGCTGCAGCGCGATTATCTCGATCCCGGATCCGACGGACTGCACGAGTTTGCCAAGGAGCGCAATATCACCGGTGTGCGGATCGCGGAGGCCATCAGCAAGCGACCCGAGATCTACCAGAAGGCCAAGAGCTGCATGATCGTCCTGCCGCGCGTGCGGCAGCGCCTGCAGACCGCGCTCGGGAAGTTGATGGTCCTGTACCCGCAAGCCATTCCGGCACCGGTGACGATTGCCGTCGGCCGGGGCAAACCCGTGGGTGTCGCGAACGCTTCCGGCGTACGCATCGGCCTCGAGGCGCTGTGCGACGCCGATCTGCTGAACCCCAATCTCGAGGACCGCTTCGTGCATGTGATTGCGCACGAATATGGCCACGTGCAGCAGCTGCAATCTCTCGGCAACGACGAGCAGCCCACGGTGCTCGAGGAATCCCTGGTCGAAGGCGGCGCGGAACTGGTTGCGGAGGTGATTTCCGGCCAGGTGAGTTACTCGCACATGGGTCCGCTCACCCGGGGGCGAGAGAAGGAAATCGAGACGGCTTTCAGTGCCGCCATGGATGAGACCGACCTGTCCAAATGGCTCTACAACGGCAAGGGGACGCCGGAATGGCCCGGGGACCTGGGCTACTGGGTCGGCTACCGTATCTGCAAGACCTACTACGATCATGCAGCCGATAAACGCACTGCGTTCCGCGAGGTTCTGGAGATCTCCGATCCACACGTTTTTCTCCTGCACAGCGGCTGGTATCCCGGGATCGAGCTGAAGTAAGCGCGTGGCGCCCGAGGGGCGCTTTCCGGGATCTGCCACGCGCCACCCCCATGCCGCCGAGGGGTGCAGCGCGACCGGCCGGCCCCCCGGCACGATGAAGGAATTTCATGCGCTTGGCAGGCGCATCTCCCTGCAGCTAAAGTCGCGCAGGCCGAGTCCGCGCTGGCGCGGCGTCGGCGACTGAGCTATTAATCTCGGCTTGGCGCAGGACGTGTCAAGAATCTTTCACAAACCGTAACGGTTACGGCCAAGGGCTGCACGGGAAGGAACTCCATGCCGGCAATCAGGATGCGAGTCACGCGGATCAAGAAAGCGACTTATCCGCACGAACATACCGAAGTGGGCGGTCTCGGCTGGAGTCAGACGGAAGACAGCGCGATCGACTACATCGAGCGCGGCATCTACCAGTACTACGTGACACTGGAAGGGCTGGCGGTGGAACTGCAGATCGCCATGAATGGCACCCGCAAGTACCTCACGACCCGTCTGGGCCACGGCTTGCCCGAGGGCCGGCTGTTGAGCATCCCCGGGGCCTGACCCGACTCCGTCCGTACCCGACTCTCCTGCTGATTTGGCACCGCCCCGGCCGCCACGCCGGGCTGCGGCCGCCAGCGAACAGCGAGGGCAATCCTTTCTGCGCTACACTCCGCCGCGGTCGCGAAACGCCTTGCAGCACGGCCTGTGCGAATGTTCGACAGAAAAAGATTGAGGAAGCGATGACGGCTGAGAACGCGCAGCCGCCGGCGGAGGAGAATTCGCCGCAACCTGCACTGCCGGCGGCTGCGGTAGCTGCTGCGCAGCCTGGCGCGGGCCACCACCACGTTCACATCCAGCTGGGCGTTCTCAACAAACTGCGGCAGCACAATGTCGGGCGCGTTGCGCTGCTGTACGTCGGCGCCTGCTGGGTGATTCTCGATCCGGTGCATGTGGTGTTCCACATGCTCGGTGTACCGGAGTGGGCGAGCCGGCTGGTGATCATCGTCATGGTGCTGGGATTCCCGGTGGCCATCACCACCGCCTGGATCTACGCCGTCACGCCTGCCGGCCTGAAACCGGGCGAACTGGCTGCCCACCGTTCAGGGCTGCGCCGCATGCACCGCCGCCTGAACCTGGCCATCGCCGCCGTGGCCGGATTCATGGTGCTGTACTTCCTGCTCTACCATTTCTGGCTCGGCAAGCACATCGCCGAGCCCATCAGCGAAGATGCACGCGTGGCCGCGGAAGCCCAGGCGGTTCCCGGCGCGGCCGTGCCGCAGCGCTCGATCGCGGTCCTGCCGTTCGTCGACATGAGCCAGCAGAAGGACCAGCAGTATCTGGGCGATGGCCTGGCCGAGGAACTGCTCAACCTGCTGGCAAAGATCCCGGAGCTGCGCGTGGCGGCGCGCACCTCTTCCTTCGCCTTCAAGGACAAGCACGACGACCTGCCGACGATGGCCAAGGACCTGCGCGTGGCACACGTGCTCGAGGGCAGCATCCGCAAGTCGGGCAATCATGTGCGCATTACCGCGCAGCTGATCCGCGCCGACAGTGGCTACCACCTCTGGTCGGAGACTTACGACCGTACGCTCGATGACATCTTTCAGCTGCAGGATCAGATCGCCGGCGCGGTGGTGCAGGCCCTCAAAGTCAAGCTGCTCGGCGGCAGCATCCCGGAGCGCGCGACGCCGGCCAATCCCGACGCCTACAACCTCTATCTGCAGGGACGCTTCTTCGCCGGTCTGCACACCAAGGAGGGCTTCACCCAAGCAATCGATTACCTCGAGCGCGCGCTCAAGCTCGATGAGACCTACGAACCGTTCTGGACCGAGCTGTCCATCGTTTACGGCGACATGGCCGCGCGCGGCTTCATGTCGCCCGAGGACGCGCTTCCCAAAGCCCGTGACGCGGTGCGCACCGCCCTCAACCTGAATCCGAAGAGCGCACGCGCCCACGTCGCGATGGGCTACCTGCATATGAACGATGACTGGGACTGGACGGCGGCCGACCGCGAAATCAGTCAGGCGCTCGCCCTCGAACCCGGCAGCGCGGACGTGCTGCACGCCGCCGGCAGCCTCGATCTGATTCTCGGTCGTACCAGCGATGCCGTCAGGACATTGCTCGCAGCGCTCGAGCGTGACCCGCTGCGCGCATCCTCCTACAGCAATCTCGGCGTCGGCTACTTCGCCGACGGCCGGCTGACGGAAGCCGAGCAGGCGTTCCGCAAATCAATCGAACTGCGCCCCGCGGCCGGTTACACCCACAACGGGCTCGGGCTGGTGTTGCTGTGGCGCGGACAGCTGGCAGCCGCGCTCGAGGAGATGAACCGCGAGACCGACGAGATGTGGCGGCTCGAAGGGCAGGCGCTGGTCTATACGGCGATGCAGCGCCGCGCCGAATCCGATGCGGTGCTTGCGCAACTGACCAGCAAATTCCAGAAGGAGTCGCCGTACGTCATCGCGACGGTGTACGGCTACCGCGGCGAAGTCGATCCGGCGTTCCACTGGCTCGAACGCGCCCTGAGCGAGCGCGATGCGTCCCTGACCACCATCAAGAGCGATCCGCTGTTCGGCAAGATTAAGAACGACCCGCGCTATGCAGCGCTGCTGCACAAGGCCGGGCTACCGCCCTAGGCCGAAGCCCCAGGGCGGCGCACTGGCTTCAGTCGCGCGTGACTCGTAGCGCGCGGCGACGGCGCCCGAACAGCAGCAGCCCGAAAGCGGCCGCAGCACCCAGGCTGAGTGTGCCGGGCTCAGGGGCGGCGACACCCGTGGAGGCACCGGCTCCGGTGCGCAGCGAGAGATCGCTCAAGGGGACATCCACCGGGCAGGTTTTCGGCGCCGGTGGATCGAGCTTGATGACCGGATCGAGCACCGCCGATGCCGAACTGGTTTTGCCCGAGCCGCCGTGCGCACCGGTTGCCGCGATGATCTTCACCAGGTAGTCATCGCCGTTGGCAACGCACAGTGCATCGGTCAGTAATTCACCCGGAGTACCCCAGCTGCCAGAGCACTCACCGTGCGAGCAGCGCGCGGTCAGATCCAGCACCTGCGAATCGTTGCTCTCGTCCCAGATGGTGAGCGACAGAAAGGCGTTGGCCTTGCCGGTGACCGAGGTGAGGCCGGTGCTCAGTACGTCGATCGGGATGAAGTCAACACTGGCCGGGCCACTCGCCTCGAAGTAGTACGACATGGAAGCGAAGGAATGGCCGTTGCCCGAGCCCGGGCCAGCGCTGCTCAGGGCGTCCACTGCAGTGCCGGTTCCCAGCTCGGTGCCGCCGGGCGTCACCGGCAGATAACTCTGCGTGCCGATGCCACCGGAGGTGGCGGCATAACCGGGGCCGCTGCTTTCGGAGCCACAGGTGCCGCCGTTGGGGGAACCCGCGTGCGGCGTGCAGTCGGGCAGCCGATGGTGTCCGGTGCGCACGTCGAAGTGGAAGGTGGACGGCGGCAGCGGCGCGTCGGCGAAAACGGTTCCGGTTGCCAGGGCCGCGGCCACTGCAAGTAGCGCTGGCGCGCGGCGTGTGGATACCGAGTAAATCATGCTCATATTCTTTTTGCTCTCCGCGGGAGTTCCGCGTAAATCCCCGCGCACACTGCGGCGCTCAGTCATTCTGCTGGATTTGGCTCGCTGCTGCCATCGCAGCGCAACCTAGGAATCCCTTATGTCAATCAGAAATCCTTTATGTCAATTGGGATGGCCGCGCGCAGCGGGGAGCTGCCGAGACGATTGGCGCAAAGCGCGAGCTTGAGTCGCGCCATTCTTCGCCCGGCGCGCAGCGCTGCGCCGGCCGCTGCGGCGCTGGTCTCTCAGCGTTGCGCGAGAAACTTCGTCAGCGGATCCCAGTAGTGTACGCGCCAGCCGTAGGCGAGGCTTGAACCTTGACTCTGCGGAAATCCGCGCTGCTCGAACGTGAGCTGGCAGTTCGCGCCATCGCCGGCGAGCGCGAAACTCACGATGGAGTAGGCGCCGGCATCCCAGCTCTTCGTCCGCCAGGCCTGCACCAGGCGCGTGCCCGGAACCATGTCGAGGTTGCGCCCGCTGATGTAGCCGCCGAACAGCGCGAACGCACCGCCAACGCGCGCGCTGATCGTCGTCGGCAGCGCCCCCGGGGCGGCGAGCAGCGTGGCACCGTCACTGAGGCGCGTGACCGCATCGAACTGTCCGCTCGTCGTCAGCGCGGCATAGACCCGTGCGCAGCTCGCGCCGAAGTTCACCTCCTGATGGATGGACGCGGCGGAGTTTGACAGTCCCTCGGCGCTGGCAGCCGTGGCTGCCGCGAGCACGCAGCTGTGAATCACGGCCGCAGCGGCTGCCAACCCAGAGAAGATCGCTCGGTGGAACATTTCCCCGCTCCTTGTGGCGACGACCCCGCGGGTCGTCCGCTTGGATAATTTAACAAACTTGTTTAATATTGGCCAGTGCAGGATCCGACCCGATGAACTTGGCTTCGCGCCGTGCGACTTCCGCTGAGCGTCTGGATGCGGTGTTCCACGCGCTCAGCGACCGCACGCGACGTGCACTGCTGGCACGCCTGGCGCGTGCCCCGGCCATGGTGACCGAGCTGGCCGAGCCTTTCGCGATGTCGTTACCGGCCGTCTCGCGCCATATCCGGGTGCTGGAGGGCGCAGGACTGATTACCCGCACCGTCGACGGACGCGTGCATCAGTGTGCGCTCAATGCACAGCCGCTGAAGTCGATTGACGGCTGGCTGAGCTATTACCGGGAGTTCTGGCAGCAAAACCTCGTGGCGCTGGCGCGCTATGTCGAGCAGCGCTGACGGAGGGCGCCGCGGGCGGCGGACCGAGCCACCGGCGATGATCACACTGCGCGTGCGGCGCACGGTGCGCGCCGAGCCGGCGCGTGTGTTTGCTGCGTGGACCGACCCCGGCCAACTGCAGCAATGGTGGGGACCTGCGGGCGCGAAGTGCGTGGCGGCGCAGATGGATCTGCGGGTCGGCGGCAGTTACCGCATCGGCAACCAGTTTGCCGATGGCCGGCTGCTGTGGATCGTCGGCGAGTTCGAATGCATCGAACCTCCGCACCGGCTGGTCTACTCCTGGCGACTCGAGTCGCAGCCCGGACCGGTCGAGCGCGTCACCGTGACATTCACCGCGCGCGCCCCCGGGCGCACGACCATTCTGGTGCGTCACCAGCGCATTGCCGACCGTGCCCGCCGTGATCGGCACCAACTGGGCTGGGCAGGATGTCTTACGGGGCTCGCGGATTACCTGAACGCGGCGCAGGCTCGCTAGCCACGCCTCCCAAGCCACGCGGACAGAGTCATTTGCGCAGCGCCCAGGCGATGAGCGAAATGGCCGCGCTGATCAACAGCATCGTGGTCAACGGGAAGAAAAAGCGCAAGCCGGGGCGGTCGATCACGATGTCACCGGGCAGGCGGAACAACGGCCAGCGCCTGAGCCAGGACCAGGCGAGGCCCAACACGATCAGCAGCGTACCGAGTGTGACCAGCAGGCGGTTCATGGCGCGAGGCGCGTCTGAGTTCCGATCAGCCAGGGTCAGTCCGCGGGGCTGCGCGTCATATGCCACTCCACGTGCTGAGGTGTCCCGTGGTGGAGAAAATCCGCGACGATCGTCAGCGAGTCGCCCGAGCGCGAGTAGCGCATGCGCTCGCCGGCGTGTTCGCCCTGGCCGTTGAACAGCACACTGTGGTCGGCACAGTCGGAGGCATTGAACACCATCGGCGCGGTGGGTTCCTCCCACGCGCGTGCGAGGTCTCCACCGAAATGGCGCAGGAACAGAGCAATCGTTGGGCCGTCACTGCGAATCGTCATGAATTCCGCGTAGCCGGTTTTCCCCGGCGGGAACTCCCAGCCGCTGCCCATCAGGACGTCTCCGGGCGCGACCGCCCAGCGCTCCTGTGCGCCGCTGGGGTTCGCGGAATTGAGCCAGGTGCCTGCCATCCACTGCAGGGCAGCGAGCGAGCACGTCTGCGCGCGCAGCACCTGCGGCGCTGCGAGCAGCAGGGTCAGTAACGCCAGGCGCGCCAGAGATGTTCCCGTCATGACAGTGTTGCCCTCTCGTTGCGGCGGAGCGCAGCGCGTCCGGCGCTCAAGGCGTTTCAGTGCGGCTTGAGGCAGGGATAGGTTTCAGCGAGCACCGCACCGATGAAACCCGCGGCATCATGGGTGCCATCGGCAGGATGGTCACCGAGATCCTTGCCCAGCCGCGTTTTCACCGTCTGCTCAAGCGATTCAGCGGAGATTCCCGTCGGCACACACGGTCGTCCGGCGCCTTTGCCGCGCGCGATGCTGATCCCCAGCGAGACGCCCTGGGTGACGCCGAGAATGTAGATACGGCAGGCGTTACGGCTGACGTGATCGGTCCCCTGACACAGCATCTGCAGATCATCCGCCGTCATGGCCTCCTGCGCCGGCACTGGCACCGTCGTGAAGAATGCGAGCGCGAGCGCTGCGGCGATGAACATGGATCTCATGAGGAAGCTCCTGTTTGCGGAAGCGCTAGAGTAGCAAATGGCAGACGCGCCCCTGAGTCCGACCGTGAGTACAGCGGCTCAGAGTGAGCGCATGAACAGCCCGATCGTCAGCGCCACGCCGATGACCACCACCAGCGCGCGCAGGACCCGCTCGTTGACTCTCTGCAACAGGTGGCCGCCGGCGATGCCGCCGGCGAGCGCGCCGATTCCGGAGATCAGGGCCTGACGCCAGCGGACTTCGGGCGAGAACACAAAGATGGCGACGGCGGAGGCATTCATGACTCCGGCCAGCACGTTCTTGGTCGCCGCTGCGGTGTGAATCATCAGGCGCGCGGCGGTGAGCACCGCCAGCATCAAAAAGCCGATTCCGCCACCGAAGTAGCCGCCATACACCGAGATGCCGAGGTGCGCGCTTGCGGCGCCGAACCGGCCGAGGGGCGCGGCACGCTGCCGATGTGGCGCAAAGCTCCCCCAGGCGAATACGGCCGTGGCGAACAGCACCAGCCACGGCACCATGCGCGCGAAGAAAGCGGCCGGGGTGATGAGCAACAGCAGCGCGCCGATCGCACCCCCAATGAGACTGATGATGACCAGCGTCCGGAACGACAACTGAGCGGCGCCGGACACCATTTTCCGCCCGGTCCAGCCGGTCGCGAGCTGCGCGGGGAACAGCGCGATGGTGGAGGTGATGTTGGCGGCGCGGGCGTCCATGCCGGTGAGCATCAGGGAGGGCAGTGTCACGAACGAGCCGCCGCCGGCGAGCGCGTTCTGGATGCCGGCCCAGAGCGAGGCGACAAACAGCAGAGCGAGGCTGAGCGGTACGGACAGGCCGGTCACCCCTTGGCCCGGCTTTCATGCCAGCTGCGCAGCGTATCGGTCTCGAGCTGCGGGTCGAGTCCGGCGTGCAGCTTGGCCTGCCGCTCCGCCGGCAGCGTCTGAAACCATGCGAGCGTGTCGTGCACTGTTTCCGGCAGTGGGCGGCAGCGCAGCCCGGCTTTTTGGGCGCGGCTGACATCCGTCAGCGCGCCGCCGGCGCTATCGCCGCTGGCCGGCGCCCACGGCGGCAGGTCGAGCTGATCCGGCTTCCAGTGCGTCGCCAGGAACTCCTCCGGCACCCAAGTGATCGTCGTGCCGGCGGCGGGCGTGGCCCGCTGGCAGGCTGTGATCAGATCGCCCATGGTGAAAGCGCGCGGCGCCGAGACGGCATTAAAAGTGCCGCGGGTTCTGCTGGCCGCCAGCTTCATCATCCACGCCGACAGATCGCGCACGTCGATGACCTGGATCGGATCCTGGGGTGAGCCGGGAGCGAGCATCTCGCCGCCGTGCGAGGCGCGCACGGGCCAGTAGGTGAAGCGGTCGCTGCGGTCGAGCGGGCCCACGATGTACCCGGGCCGTACGACGGCCGCGCGGCCTGCGAACGCCTTGACGGTGTACTGCTCGCACAGCGCTTTCATCGGTCCGTAGGTGGTATCGGTGATCTGCTCGGTCGCCACATCCGTGAGCGTGCCGGTCGCTGACTGTTCATTGTTGGGCTTGGCGAAGCTGGCATACGCAGAGATGCTGGAAATGAACAGGCAGTAGCCCACGTTCGGTGCCAGCAGCTGCGCCGACATCTGTACGTACTTCGGGATGAAGCCGGTATCGTCCACCACCACGTCCCAGCGGCGTCCACGCAGTGCGTCGAGTTGTCCCTTGCGGTCCCCGAGCAGCGTTTCGACACCCGGTACACCCTCGGCGGCGGTCTTACCGCGATTGAAATGCGTGACTTTCCAGCCGTCGGCGAGTGCGAGTTCGGTGAGGTGCGGCCCGATGAAACCGGTGCCGCCGAGAATCAGCAGCGTCTGTTGATGCGCCGGCGCGGCGCGCGCGCCCGCGCTGCGCGCCGCGGCCACCGCGGCGGCCATCCCTAAGAGTTCACGACGCGTGATCATGCTGGCGGCTCCGTGCCGTCGGCGACGGCGTGTGGCGACCGAGAGTCTCCTCGAGCACCTCGATGAGCGCTGCGATCTCCTCGGCCGAGTTGTAGTGCAGCAGGGACAGACGCACCGCGCCGCGCTGCGGGTCGACACCCAGGGCCTCGAGCAGCCGTACCGCGTAGAAGTTGCCGTTGCCGGCCATGAAACCGCGCTTGGCCAGGGCGCTCACCACATCACCCGGATCGTGCGCACTGACGAATGCCACGGTGGCGGCGCGCTGGGTCGCGACGCTCGGTCCGAGGATACGCACGTCCTTGCGTGAGCCGAGATACTCGAGCAGCTGTGCGAGCAGTGGCAACTCGGCAGAGCGCAGCAGCTGCCGCACGCGCTCGGCGCGCCCGCCGCCGGTGGCGTGCGTTTCCGGCAAGGTGGCGTGGTGGGCATCGAGCGCATCGAAATACTCCGCGATACCGCGCGCGGCGGCGATCTGTGCGTGGTCCGGACCGGCAGGCACCAGGCGCTTGTGTCCCTCGGCCGCATTGAAGTAGTGGCCCTCGTTGGCGAGCCGCTGCAGCAGCGCGCTGCGCACCACCATCAGCCCCTGATGGGGGCCGTAGGTCTTATAGAGGGAGAACAGGTACACGTCCGCGCCGAGCGCAGCCACATCGGGCAGCCCGTGCGGTGCCCAGGCGACACCGTCGACCACGGTGGTCACGCCCGCGGCCCGCGCCCGGGCGGTGATATGCGCCACACGGTTGATGTGCGCCACGACGTTGGAGGCGTGCGGGAAGGTTAAAAGGCGCGTACGCGGGCTGATCAGCCGGTCAAGCTGCGCTTCCTCAAGGACACCGCTGTCCGGATCCACAGCCCATTCACGCACCACCACCCCCTGGGATGCGAGCCGTCGCCAGGCGCCGCTGTTCGCCTCGTGGTCCTGATTGGTGACGATGATCTCGTCCCCGGGCTGCAGCAGCGCCCGGAAGGCCTGCGCCAGTACGTACGTATTCTGTGAAGTCGAGGGGCCGAAATGCACTTCCGGCGGGCTAACCTCCAGATATTCGGCCAGCCGCAGGCGGGATGCGTCCATCCACTCACCCGCTTCGGTGGAGGCGGGAAATGCGTAGTAGGGCTGGACCTTGAGGCGGCGGTAGTATTCGCCCAGGCGATCTACTACCGCGGCACACGGGTAGGAGCCGCCGGCGTTCTCGAAAAACGCCTGCTGCGCCAGCGATGGCTCGGCGAAAGCCGGGAACTGGCGACGTACGAACTCGAGGTCGAGTTTCATCGGGGCGATGATCGCATCGACCCGCTATGCTTGCCAGTGAGGCGCCGGGCAGGGACCGCACGTCATGAGTCTGGAACAGACACAGTACGAGGCATTGGTGCAGCGCATGGAGCAGCTGGCCCAGCGCGCACCACGGACCTACCGCCTCCGTGTCCTGGCACTTGCGGTCCTCGGCTATGCCTACCTGCTGGTGCTGGTCGTCGCACTGATCGCTCTGGTACTGGTGGCCACGTACACGCTGCGCAGCGCGACCGTGCTCGGCGCGAAGGTGCTGCTGGTGGCGGCGGCGCTGTTGCTGGCGGTGCTGCGCTCGCTGTGGGTGCGGCTCGCGCCCCCCGAAGGCGAGCTGCTGCTGCGCGCCGATGCACCGGCGTTCTTCGAGCTGCTGGAGCTGCTGTGCGGCCGCGTGGGGGCGCCGCGGGTTCACCAGGTGCTGATCACTGAAGACTTCAACGCCGCGATTGCGCAGGTGCCGCGGCTGGGGGTGTTCGGCTGGCATCGCAACTACCTGCTGGTCGGCCTGCCGCTGATGAAGTGTCTCTCGTGCGAGCAGTTCGCCGCCGTGCTGGCGCACGAGCTCGGTCACCTGTCACGCGGCCACGCGCGCGTTGCCAACTGGATCTACCGCCTGCGCCTGGTGTGGCAGCGGCTCGATGAGGGGTTGTCGGCCCGGCCGCGCTGGGGCGCGGGCCTGATCCGCGGCTTCCTGCGCTGGTACATTCCTTATTTCAACGCCTGTTCGTTCCCGCTGGCGCGCAACAACGAGTTCGAAGCCGATATGAGCTCGGCGCAGCTGACCTCGCGGCTCGCCGCGGCTCAGGCGCTGACCAACACCAGCGTCATCAGCAGCTATCTGCAGGAGCGCTACTGGCCTGCGATCAATGCCGGCGCGCGCGTCAGTGCCCGGCCGGCGTTTGCACCGTTCAGCGCGCTCAATGCCAGCGCGCTGCAGGGTCTCACCGCCGCGGAAGCCGAGCGCTGGCTGGAGCGTGCGTTGACCCGCGCGACCAACTGCCACGACACACACCCCTCATTGAAGGCGCGCCTGGACGCCCTGGGGATGGCAGCGCAGCTGGCGCCACCGGCCGCCGAGCAGGCGGCGGACACCTTGCTGGGGGTGCGCGCCGCGAGCCTTGCCACGGCGTTCGACTCGCGCTGGCGTGCGCGGGTAACGCCCAGCTGGCGCAAGGTCTACGGTGACACGTTGAAAAAGCGCGAGCGCCTGTTGCAGCTGCGTGAGCGCGCCGCCTGCGCGCCGCTGGTGACCGCCGAAGGCGCCGAGCTCGCGACGCTGGAGGAGGATGTCGGCGAGGGCGCGGTGCGCGCCCTGGCGGTGAGCCGCGAGCTGGTGGCGCGCGAGCCGCAATCGCACCTGGCGCGCTTCACGCTCGCACGGCAGCTGCTGCTACAGGAGCAGAGCGAGGGAGTCGCGATGATGGAGGCCGTCATCCACTTCGAGCCGGAGGCGCTGGTTCCCGGCAGCCAGCTATTGCGCGACTTCTGGTGGCGGCAAGGGAATGCCCAGCGCGCCCAGCAGTGGCACGTGCGTGCAGCCGAGCGCGCCCGGGCGGTGGAGCAAATCAGAAAGCATCGCCAGCGGGTGCATCTGCATGATCGCTGGCTGGAGCACGGTCTGCCCGCCGAAGCGTTGCAGTCACTGGTGGCAGGTCTGCAGGGGGTGGCTGGCGTGCGCGCGGCGTGGCTGGTGCGCAAGCAGGTCGAGCACTGGCCCGACAAGCCACTGTACGTCCTCGGCGTGGAGATCAAGGCCTCCGGCAGCGCCGCCCGCCGCGTCATGACGCGGCTGCGCAGCGGACTGAACTACCCGGGCGAAACGGTCATCGTGCATGCGGCGACCCGTAACGGGGCATTTGCACGCAAATTCCGCGAGGTCGCCAACGCGCGCCTGCTCTGAGAGATCCGTTCAGCGCACTGGCGCGGGCGGCGTCCAGATCGGGTTGCTGTAAGCCTTGTGACCCTGTTGATCTTCCACCGTCAGGGCGTACCAGGCCGCATGTTCCGCGGCCAGGGTGAACTCCACCTGCGCGGTGCGCGCAGCACCGCTGAAGGTGCGCGTTGCACGCACCGTGCCGCCGCCGATGAGCTGCACCTGCTTGAGCCCCGCCACCGCGGCCAGCTCAAAAGCCAGCGGCGGCGCTTGCGCGGCGGGCTGAAGCTGCGTGCCAAACATCACGCGCGGAAAGATCAGCGGCCCGTAAGTGACGTACGCGTGACCGGCCTTGAGTGCGGCGACGAAACTTGCGCCGCTCAGCGCGGCGTCCGGATGGACGTAGACGCGCACGCGCCCCGATTCCTGATTCCACACATCGTGGGTGTCGCTTCCGGCGCTCAGATAGTAGCGCCGACCCTGGTTCCAGAAACTCCAGGCCCGGGCGAGGACTTTCGCATCATCGGCGGGCACCGTGGAGTTGATTTCAATCAGATCAAAGCCGCCATTGAAGCCTCCCGGCGCCGTTCCGGCCGCAAGACTGGCGAAGTAGCCGAAAGGGATGAAGGGGTGGTTCACCTGCACCACGCTCGCCCCCTCGCGGCGCGCTTCGCGCAGGATCGCGTCGATATCGGCGGTGCTGGTGTCGACGCCGAGTGTCGCACCGGGGGACAGCGGGTAGGCGTTGAAGTGTCCCCACGAGGGCGAGAGTTCGATGCCGGCGATCGCCGGGATGCCGCGACTGGCGCCGATGGCGGTGAGCGCCGCAGTGTTCGCCGTGGAGTCATGGTCACTCACGAACAGCACGTCGAGGCCTGCGGCGAGCTGCGAGCGCGCCAGCTCGGCGATCGGGGTGACCGCCTCGGCCTGGTCGGCGTGATGGTGCAGGTCGGCCGCGTACCAGCCGCGCGCCGGCGGATCGAACAGCCGCTCGATGGTGACGGCTGCACGCTGCGCGACTCCGGTGGTGATGTGTATGCGTGCGTGCACCGGCGCCGCCAGAAATCCACCGCCCGCGGAGATCGCGAAGAGATAGTCGCCGGGGGCGAGATCGAGGTGCGCCTGACCGCGCGGCTGCAACTCAGTGAAAAACGTGCTGCGACCGAGAAAACCGACCAGGGGCTTCTCGCCCGCACTGATCACCAGCCGTGCATCAAGCGGTGCGCCGTGCGTGTCGCTGATGCGAAAGTCGGCCTGTCCGGGACCTTGCAGGTCGTGGAAGTCACACTGCTGTTCGGTGTCGTTGGCGATGCGCAGCGGAACGAGGCGGCTCTCGGAGTAGCCGCGCGCGCTGGCGTACAGTTGGTATTCACCCCGCGGTAGCCGCAGCTGGTAGCGACCGTTCTCCCCCAATGTCCAGGCGTAGGGCTTGCCATCCTTCTCCACGACCACGACCGGCTGTGCGACCGCCGTGCCGGTGGCGCTCAGCACCGCGCCATGCACGCTGCCGGCGGGCAGCTGCCGTCGGGCAATCTCGGCCGCCACCACCGGCGCGAGATCACCGCGCACTCCGACCTGCAGGAAGCCCTGGAAGACGTGCTGCTCGCCAGGGCGCAGCGTATGCAGTCGGAACAGATCGCGTGAGCCCGAGCCGATGTGATCGAGGTAGGGGGCGTGCAGCGTGACCGTCCAGTCGGCGTCGTAGGCCACGACCCGGTCCGCCAGTGCACCTGCGGCCGTGCCCTCGGTGATGCCGGCGAGGCCGGGCACGGGAAACAGAAAGCCGCTGTTGGGCCAAAGCGTGAGGCCGGAGAGTAAATCCGCGACCACCTGCTTGCCAGTGTTGGTGAGAGTCGTGGTGATCACGAGCTGATCGGAGTCGCGCGTCAGCGAGTACAGGGTCGAGACCGTGATGGCACCGAAATCGCGCACCGCGCGGATGCGTACCCGCTGCGGACCGCGCTCGAGGATCTCGACGTGGTGATAAGTATTGGACCACGCCGACCAGTTGTTGGGAATGAAATCCGCAAAAACCACGCGGCTGCGGCCGATCTGTCCGGCACGGACCGGCGCCAGATCGACCAGTGCCCCCCGCGGCACACCGTACGGGGCGGGCGATTCCACCGCGAGGGCAAACGCCAGCTTCTCGTTGGTGACCGTGATATCGCCGGCAGCGCGTGCGCTGCCGCGCGGGATGGGCGTCGGGCCCACCTGCACGCGCACCTGCGCGGCGCAGTCTCCCAGCCTGAATGCCAGCGCCAGCAGCAGCGAGAGAATGAGCAGTCGGGGCGGGTGCCTGAGGCCGTGCATCCGGGGCGATACTAATGTACGGCGGCAGCGGAGGCACCCGCGCCGCGGCTGGAACCGCACCTCAGGGGCCGCCCCCGGCTGCGGGTAAGCACGCAGCTGCGCGGATGCGGCGAGCGGTGAGATTTTGCCGCGCCCGCAAACGAAAACGCCTCCGCACCAGGGTGCGGAGGCGCCAGGCGTTCCCTCGCCTTACCAGCGGTGGTAGTAACCGCCGCCTACCACCACGACGGGAGCAGGTGCGATGACACCGACACCGACGTACGGGCGGGGAGGTCCCACCGGAGCCACGACGCAGCCCGACAGTGCGACGCCAAGGCCCAGGGCAATCAGCCATTTGACTAAGCTACGCATGATCCTCTCCTCAATTCGTTGCCACCTGCCCGTAAAACGCGCGGGCACGACCGGCGCTGACAGGGAGCGGAGCTGGGCCGGCATTCAGGATCCGTTCAGGCTGTTCTCGGCAATCACCCGTCTGAGTGTCACTGCGTGTGGAGCGGCACGCGCGGGCGGTTTTCGAAGTGGCTCTGCTCGAGGCGTACAGTGTCGCGCCGCGGAGCTGGCTGTATGCCACGCCGATGCGACCGCGAGACTGTTATTGCGTACCATGGTGACCTGCTCCTGGAGGACGCGCTCCCATGATCACGCTGTTCCATCGACCCAAGACTCGCTCGACGCGCTTCGTATTTCTGCTCGAGGAGCTTCAGGCTCCCTACCGCATCCAGATCGTCACGACGCGCAGCCGCGATGGCGGCGCAGTGGATCCCGCGAATCCGCATCCCCACGGCAAGGTCCCCGCGATCTCCGATGACGGTGTGGTGGTGTTCGAGTCGGCGGCCATCGCGCTCTATCTGACCGACAAGTTCACGCAGAACCACCTCGGGCCGACGGTGGGCGAGGCCGGACGTGGCGCGTACCTCTCCTGGCTTGCGTACTACACCGGTGTGCTCGAGCCTGCGGTGCTGTCGAAATTCATGAATATCGAGGTGCCGCGCGGCACTGCGGGCTGGGTCGCAGTGGAAGAGGTGATGCCGGTGATCATCGGCAGCCTGGAGCAGCGTGGTCCGTATCTGTTGGGCGCGCACTTCTCCGCCGCCGACGTGCTGTACGGGACGTCATTCGCGCTATTTGCAGGCAGCCCGCTCCTGCCCAAATCACCGGTGATCGATGACTACGTCAAGAGGATCGTGGCGCGCCCCGCGTTTGCACGGGCGATGACCAAGGATGCCGGCTGACAAGGCCTCGAGTCAGAGCAGAGTTCGCACCGCGAGCGCTATAGGTCGCGCGCCTGCGCCGATCGCACCGGCTTGGATCATGTGAACGGTTCGCAGCAGCGCCTCAGCGTGCGCGGCGCGCGGCCGTAGGGCACAGCGCGCCGTCCCGCCGCTCGGCGCCAGCTCCACACCGGCCGGGGCTGTGACGCTCGCCCGACCTGCCGCCACTCGCGGCGCGCAGGGCGGTGCGCCATAGCAAGGCCACACTCGCTGCATAAATGTTCATGCGGCGATTACACCTGCAGCGGCCTGCGCCGACAAACGATTTGCCTGTGTCTCTGGGATAACTTGGACTCATGCGAACAGCTGCGCTAAGGTGCAGCGACGCATGCCCGCCCGCCGCTTTCCGTCGCTGCTCGCGCTGCGCGCCTTCGAGGTCGCGGCGCGCCACTTGAGTTTCACCTCCGCTGCGCGCGAGCTGCATGTCTCGCAGGCCGCCATCAGCCGGCATGTGCGTGCGCTGGAGGCGGATGTGGGCCGGGAGTTGTTTCGCCGTCTGCACCGCCGCGTCGAGCTCACCGCCGCAGGCTCGCGCCTGGCGGCCGAACTCGCTGCTGCTTTTGTGCGCATCGGGCGTGCCGTCGAGACCGTGCGGGGCAACGCCACGCGGCGGTTACGGCTGTCAGTCGAGCCGGCGTTTGCCGCGCGCTGGTTGGTGCCGCGGCTCGGGCGCTTCGCCGCCGCGCATCCGCAGATCGAACTGGAGCTCGAGACCTCCGATGACCTGCGCGTGCTCGGACGTGATGCCGACATCGCCATCCGCTACGCTGCCACCGATTCGCGCCGCAGCAACCGGCGCGGCAAGCTGATCTTTGCGCTGGAGGGCGTGCCGGTGATCGCGGCGCTGCGCCCGCGGCCGCCGGGCTGGCGCCACGATCGCGCGGTTCTCGGTCAGCGGCTGTTGCACGATGATGACGGGCGTGCCTGGCGCGGCTGGTTCGCGGCCGCCGGGCTTGCCGGGTTTGAAGGCGCGCGCCATCAGTACTTCAGCGACTACTCGCTCGCCTTGCAGGCCGCGCTCCAGGGTCAGGGGATCGCGCTCGGTGCCGCCGAGTTCATCGAGCCGGAACTGCGCAGCGGCAAACTGGTACGGCTCGGCCAGACATGCGTCGCGTTCGGCGCGTATCGGCTGCTCGAATCAGGCGAGCGCGCGAGCGCTGTGCTGCGCAGCGCCTTCAGCAGCTGGCTGGAGCGCGAGATCCAGGCGCATCCTTAGACCGGACGGCGCGCCAGCGACAGCCACAGTCCGCCGCCGATCAGCGTCACTGCCGAGACCCGGCCGAGCAGCCGGGCGCGCGCCGGACTCATAAACCACGCGCGTCCCATGCCCGAGGCGATAGCCCAGCAGGAATCACTCACCGCTCCCATCAGGACCGATACCGTGCACATGACTGCCAGCTGGCGCGGCGCCGGCAACGTCGGATCGACAAACTGCGGCAGAAACGCGGTGAAGAACGCGATGGTCTTCGGGTTCGACAGCGCCACCAGGAAGCCGCGCCAGAAATGCACCTGCGCACCCGCGGCGGGCACCGGCAGCGCGGCGCTCTTCCAGGTGCGCACGCCGAGCCAGATGAGGTAAACGGCACCGCACCAGCGCAGCACCTCGAACAAAGGCGCGGCGTGCTGCAACACCCAGTTCAGTCCGAGCGCGATGGCGCTCAGCAGCACTGCGGTGCCGGTCGAAGTTCCGGCCACCGTGATCAGCGCCGCGCGCACGCCCTTGGTCGCACCGGTGGAGATCACCAGCGTCACGATGGGTCCGGGAACCAGAAACAGCAGCAGCGTGATGAAGAGAAAGCCGGCGAACAGATGCCAGTTCATCGCATGGCTCCAGTGAACGGTGGCCATCGCCATCCTAGCGCGCCGCGCAGCGGAGCCGCGCCCCCAGGTCCGAAAACGGCTACTACGCATGCACAGGTGCGGGTATCGTGGCGCACATGGAAACGATTGCAGGTCTGGATCCCGAGGCGTTGAACCGCGCGCGTGTCAGTCGCGACCCGCGCTTCGATGGCAAGTTCTTCATCGCGGTGACCTCGACCGGCATCTACTGCCGCCCGATCTGCCCGTCGCGCTACGCGAAACGCGCCAACGTGCGCTTCTTCGGCACGCCGGCGGCGGCGGAGGCGGCCGGTTTCAGGCCCTGCCTGCGCTGCCGCCCGGAGGCTGCGCCGGGAACTCCGGCCTGGCTCGGCACCGCCGCCGTGGTACGCCGCGCACTGCGCCTCATCAACGAAGGGGCGCTCGATGAGGACTCGGTCGACACGCTGGCCAACCGACTGGGCATCGGCGCACGCCACCTGCTGCGGCTCTTCGGCCGTCACGTGGGCGCATCGCCCATCGCGGTGGCCCAGACGCGCCGGCTGCATTTCGCGGTGTGCCTGCTGGAACAGACGAGTCTCCCCATCACGCAGATCGCCATGGCCGCCGGCTTCGGCAGCTGCCGGCGTTTCAACGCTGCGTTCCGCAGCGCCTATCAGCGCGCGCCGCGCGACTTTCGCAAAGCCGGCCGGCGCATCGCCGCGCGCAGCAGCGAAGACGTGGCGCTGCGCCTTGCTTATCGGCCGCCGTACGACTGGGCGCAGGTCTGCGATTTCCTCGCCACGCGCGCCGTGCCCGGAGTGGAGCGGGTCGATGCGCGCGGTTACGCGCGCACGGTGGCATGCGAAGGTGGTCATGCGCTCATCTGCGTGCGCGCCCTGCCCAAGGTGGCTGCACTCGAATTGCGGGTCACGGGTGCGCCGCCGGCGGCCCTGTTGCAGATCTCCACGGCGGCGCGGCGCGTCTTCGACCTGGCCGCGGATCCGCAGCGTATCGGCGCCGAACTGGCACGGGATGTCCTCATCGGCCCGCTCGTGCGTCAGCGTCCCGGTCTGCGCATCGCCGGCGCGTGGGAGCCGTTTGAATGCGCGGTGCGGGCCGTACTCGGTCAGCAGGTCAGTGTCGCCGCCGGCCGCAGATTTGCGCTGCGGTTGGTGGAGCGTGCCGGCCTCCCGATCGCCAACGGCACGGACGGCTTGACGCATTTGTTTCCGTCGCCGGCATCACTGGCCGCCACCAGTCTCGATGGACTCGGTCTGACGCGCTCGCGCGCCGCAACCCTGCACGCGCTGGCGCGCGCCACGCTCGAGGGCCGTGTCGACTTCGACGCCGCGCCCGAGGAGGTGGTGGCCGCACTGGCCGCGCTGCCCGGAATCGGGCCATGGACGGCACAGTACGTGGCCCTGCGTGCCCTGGGTGAGCCCGACGCGCTGCCCAGCGGGGATCTGGTCCTGCGCCGTCTGGCCGCAGCGGGGGCCAGCCCGCTCAGCGTGCGCGGACTCGAGGCGCGCGCCCACCAGTGGCAACCGTGGCGCGGTTACGCGGTGATGCATCTGTGGCGCGCGGCGAGCGAAAATCTGGCGCGCGCGCCAACGCGAAATCGGCCGTCGCGCACCCGCGCGGCAGCGTAGGATGGAGTTTGCATGACAACATCAGATCAGACGACTTACTGGCACGAGATCGCCTCTCCCATCGGACGACTGCTGTTGGCCGGCGGCGAGCAGGCTCTTACGCAGGTGCACTTCCAGTCCGGTTCGCATCCGCTGCGAGCACCGCCCGAGTGGCGGCGCGAGGCCGCGCCATTGCGCCGGGCGATCACGCAGCTCGAGGAATACTTCGACGGCGCGCGCCGCAGCTTCCAGCTGGCGCTCGCCCCACAGGGCACTGCATTTCAGCTCAAGGTGTGGCAGGCGCTGCGGCAGATTCCCTATGGCGAGACGACTTCCTACGGCGAACTGGCGCGGCGCCTCGGTGTGCCTGGCGGCGCGCGTGCGGTGGGACTGGCCAACGGCTCGAATCCGCTGCCGATCATCGTGCCCTGCCATCGGGTCATCGGCAGTGACGGCTCGCTGACCGGCTTCGGTGGCGGTCTGCCGATCAAACACGCGCTGTTGTCGCTCGAGGGTGCGGCCTGCGTTGCGGATCTGTTCAGCGGCGGCCTTCAGGGTAGCGCGCGGCGCGGCAGCCCCGCAGCGAGACGACCACAGCTATGAACCGACGGGAATTTTCCGCGGCGCTGGCAGCCGCGGCGGCCACCTCTGCGCTCAGTCCGCCGACGCGCGCCGCGGCCGGGACGCGGGCCGATGTCAGTGAGCAGGCGCGCACGCTGTATGCGCGCGCGCTGGTTCTCGATGCCAATTGTGCGCCGCCGCTCGAGGACACTCTGCCGCTGCCGCAGGCTGATCTGGATATGGCACGCGCCAGCGGCGTGAGTGTCGTCAAGTTCACTCTGGGCGGCATCAACAGCAACTTTGCCGAGACCGTGGGCCAGATCGCCCAGGTGCAGCAGCTGATCGAAGTGCACCCCGGGTACTTCACGCAGGTACGCATCGCCGCTGACATGGCGCGCGCCAAGCGCGAGAACAAGATGGGGATCATCCTGTCGTTCGAGAGCGCTGACATGCTCGGTGGCGATCTCAAGTCATTCGAGGTCTTCCGCGATCTCGGTGTGCGTGTCATGCAGCTGTCCTACAACCGCAAGTCGCCGTTTGCTGCCGGAGTGATGGAGCCGAACGGGGGTGGTCTCACGCCCCTCGGCCGCAGTGCCGTACACGAGATGAATCGACTGGGTATTGCGATCGACCTCAGTCACGCTAATCCGGCGACCACCAGCGACGCCATTGCGCTCAGCGCCAAGCCCCCGGTGATGACACACGCCGGCTGTGCGGCCATTCACCCACATCCGCGCAACAAGACCGACGCCCAGCTGCGAGCGCTTGCCGCCAAGGGCGGCGTCGTGGGTATCTACGATCTGCCCTATCTGTCGGCTTCGCCGCATCAGCCGGCCGTCGAGGACTACCTCGCACACCTCGAGCATGCGCTCAAGGTGGTGGGTGAGGATCATGTCGGCATCGGCAGCGATGCCAGTATTCAGCCGTTCGATACCAGTCCCCAGGGTCTGGCCGACTTTGCCAAGGAAGAGCAGCAACGCCACGCCGCCGGGCTCGCCGCGCCAGAAGAGGATCGACCGACCTATGTCGTCGGCCTCAACGTCCCCAACCGCATCGAGATCATCAGCGATCGCCTGCTACGCAAAGGCTATTCGGCGGCCATCACCGAAAAGGTGATCGGCGGTAATTTCGTGCGCGTCTTCACCGAGATCTGGAGCTAGCGCAGCGGCTCGCGGACGCTGAGCTTGTCGCGGGTGGTGCTGTACGAAATGGCGCAGTCACCTCGCCCCATCATCGCACGGCGCGGCTAGGCGAGCGCCGCCCACAACGCGACCAGGGTCGCGGCGGCCAGCGCCGGGCCGATGCGCGGCAGGCGCAGCGCGGCGCGCAGGCCGGTCTGTAAGCCACTCGCTGCGTGGCGCAACACCAGCGACAGCTGCACCTGCATGCCCCGGCTGGGCAGCCGCGCCACCAGTTCGCTGACAAACGGTTCTGCAGACAGGGGTTGCTGCTGCGCCGCGAAGGCACGTCGCAACTCGACCTCGAATTCATCCGGCATGGGCGCTCCTGTGAGCGGGTTGATACGCCTGTAACAATGCACGCAGCCGCTCCGCACCGCGCCGCACGTGGGATTTGACGGTGCCGAGTGGCAGTTGCGTGGCAGCGCTGATCTCGCTGTGACTCATGCCTTCGCAGTAGGCGAGCACGACGCATAGCCTTTCGGCAGGCGCGAGCTGCGCCAGGGCACGATCGAGATCGATCTGCTCGGCAGGGCTTACAGCCGCATCTGCCGCTAACGTGGCGATGTCGTCGCAGGGCTCCGCGCCCGGGGCAGCTGAGCGGCGCTGCGCCAGCCACGCATTGATTGCCAGCCGGCGCAGCCACGTGCCGAAAGCACCCACGGACCTGAGCGTCGGCAGCGAGCGCCAGGCGGTGAGAAACACCTGTTGTGCCAGATCATCAGCCAGCGCCGGCTCGCGGCACAGCCGGCGCAACAGGTGACGCAGCCACGACTGGCGGCGTCGCACCAGTTCCGTGAACGCGCGCGAATCGCCGCTCATGGCGAGCGCGACCACAGCCGCCTCCGCGGCGCCGCTGAGTTGCGCGCTGAAGTCAGCGCCCGACACGCGTTCAGTCCGCGTGCGCGACAGCGGTCTGCTGGTGGCGCTCGGCCACTCGCGCCGCGACGATGAGGCCCAGGCCGACGCAGATCGCAACGCACCCCAGGCCCAGCAGCGGCAGCTTGGCCAAGGGCGCAAACACTCCGAGAAACAGCGAGAAAATCGCGACGCCGATGCCCGAGGCGATGGTGATGATGCCGCCCACCCTGAGGTGGACCGTATTCAGACGGTCATCGCGCGGTTCGGGTGCCATCAGACGCTCGATCACGGAAGGGTCGAGCGTCTGGCCGCGTTCGATGGCCGCCCGCAGCGGCTCGAGTGCGGCGCGCCGTTTCTTGTAGTCACCGACGATGCCGGCCACGGTGGCAATGGCCAGGAAGGCAAAAACCGGGATCGCGACAGCGAATGGTCCCATGCGCAGGTCCTCAGCAGCAGATGTGTGCCGGTATAGATGCCGGCAGCGGTGCGTTTGGATGCAGCGCTCGCAGCGGTTCAGGCCCCGGCCCGGCCCAGGGCCTCGAGCAGCAGCCGGGCGAACTGTGGGCCCTTACCGGCTTCCTCGTGTTTGAAATAGACGAACACATCGCTGCAGTGTCCGGCGCTGTCACGGATGGCCTGTGCCCAGCGCGTGAGGTCAGCCGGGGTGTAACCCTCGTCGCGCAGGCGGAAATAGCCGTAGCTCGCGGTCACCTCCAGCGGCGTGGAGAACTTCTCGCTGTCGGCGACGCACAGCGCGAGATTGCGCGCCCGCAGCCGCGCGAACACCTCCACGTCCATCCACGAGGCGTGCCGGAATTCGAATGCCGCGCAGCACTCGGGCGGCAGTTGTGCGAGGAATCCGTCCAGCACCGCCAGATCCTTGCGGAAGTAGGGCGGTAGCTGGAAGAGGATCGCGCCGAGCTTGGGACCGAGCGTGGCGGCGGTGCTGACGAAGTACTGCAGCAGTTCACTGCAGTCGCGCAGCTTGGCAATGTGGGTAATGCGCTTGGGCGCCTTGAGCGTCAGGCGGAATCCAGGCGGGGTCTCACGATCCCAGCCGGCGAGAATCTTCTGGTTGGGAGTGCGGTAAAAGGTGTAGTTGATTTCGACCGTGGAGAAGGCCTGCGCATAGAACGGCAGCATTCTCGCGGCCGGCATCTTCTCGGGGTAAAAGCTGCCTTTCCATTCGGGATAGTTGTAGCCGGAAGTGCCGACCCAGGCGCGCATCTGTGCAGCGGCCCTCCGGCCTCAGTGACTGTCGGCGCCCAGCAGTCGCCGGTAGCGTCCCAGATGGCGGATCGCCTGCTGCTCCTGACCGAGGGACTCATACAGACGCGCGAGGTTGTAGTGGCAGTCAGCCAGGTCCGGATCGTTTTCGAGCGCGCTGCGGTAGGCCGCCAGGGCGCCGGCGGCGTCGCCAAGATCCTCCAGCAGCACTCCCTGGTTGAACAGCAGCAACGGCTCCGGACCGACCTGGGCCAACCCGCGGCGGTAGACGTCTGCCGCGCGCTGCGTTTCACCCTGCTCGTGCAGCAGCCGGCCCCAGTTGATCCAGGCAGCCGCATTGCGCGGATCCGCATCGACCGCATGGCGCCAAGCGGTGAGCGCCGCACCGGAGTCGCTGGTCTCGAGCGTCAGCGCGCGCGCAAACCAGTCCTCGACCGGCGCGGCGGGCGCGGGCTCCGGCTCGCGCCGGTGCTCGACGACCTGCAGCACACCGTTGCTGACACTCACGTCGAGACCGAGCAGATATTGTCCGCTGTCCACCTGGCGATGACTGTCGCCGTCGCGCACCACGACGTGATCGCCGACCGCGCTGATCGACAATCCCGACAGCGGCAACGATTGCGGCAACTCGCGGCGCAGATTCTCGAGCGCGCGATGGATGCGGCGTGCCGGGATCTTCGCCTCGATCAGGGCGCGCGCGGTGCGCAGCACGATGAGGTCCTGAAAGGAAAAGCGGTATTCACGGCGCGCGCCGCGCGTCGGCTGGACGAAGCCTGCCTTGATGAGGCGACGCGTGGCGGTGGGGGAGAGTCGCAGGAGGCGCTCCACATCCCGCACACTGTAGGAGGCCATCTTACGCGTTACGCTTGCCCGCCTTGCGAGCCACCTTGGCCGGCTCGTCCACGCGCTTGGGAGCTTTGCGCGGACCGAGGCGGCTGACCTGTGTCTTGGTGCTTTCGCTCTTCTGCAGGCTGGCGCGCAGGGCCTCCATGAGGTCGATCACCTTGCCGTCGCCGGCTGGCGCAGTCTCGACGACCGAGATCTCCTGGCCCTCGACCTTCTTATCCACCGCTGCCTGGATGCGCGCACGCACCTCGTCCTTGAAAGCGTCCGCGTCGAAGCTGGCGGCCGTCTGCTGATCGATGAGCTGTTGCGCCAGCTTCAGTTCCGCGGGCTTCACTTCGGTCTTCGGCACCTCGACCTCGCTGGCGCGGCGCACGTCGGCCGCATAGTGCAGCTGCTGCATCGCCAGCACATCGCCGATCGGGCGCAGGATCACCAGATAACCTTTACCGCGTGCCGCCCAGCGACCGACTCCGCAGCGGCCGGCCTGCTTCAGCGCCTCGACCAGCAGCGCGTAAGGCTTGGCGGCGCCCTTGTCGGGTGCCAGGTAGTAGGTCTTGTCGTAGTAGACCGGGTCGATGGACTCGATCGGCACGAATTCCGAAATCTCGACCGCGTGCGTACCGACTTCCTCCAGCGCCTTGATCTCCTCGGGCGCAAAGCGCACGTACTGGTCTTTGGCGAATTCATAGCCCTTCACCATGTCGTCGCGCTCGACGTTGACACCTTCCTTCTGACACACGTACTGCTGTTTCAGACGCGAGCCGCAGGTCTTGTGCAGCAGGTTGAAGGAGATGGCATTGGCGGACTGCGTCGCGGTGTACAGCTTCACCGGAATGGCGACCAGCCCGAACGACACCGTGAGCGAACCTATGGAACGTGCGGCCATGAATGCACCTAACAATCTGACGTGGAGTCACTTCTCACGATCAACACCGAAAGCCTTTGTAAGGCTCTGTTTTAACTCAAGTACATCATGCCACCGGTCGCCATTCTTTTCCAACCTATCCGGCACATTCCGGATTGTGAAGTCCATCGGCTCCGCCGCCTCGAGTTCTTCCCAGGTCAACGGCATGGAAACCGGGGCCCCGGGCACCCCGCGTGGCGAGTACGCCACATTGAGGGTCTTGCCGCGCACGTTCATGTTGTAGTCGATGAAGATCTTGCCGGTGCGTTTCTCGACCGCCCACTCCATGGTGATGTCCTTGGGGTGCTCGCGCATGACGTGGCGGCCGACGGTCTCGCAGATATGCCGGGCTTCGTCAAAGGTCACGGTGCGCTCGATGGGGACGAACACGTGCAGACCGGTCTTGCCCGAGGTCTTGACGATGGCGTTGAGCGACATCTCCTTGAGCAGCGCGCGCAACCAGAAGGCGACGCGCTTGCCCACTGCAAAGCCGTGCTTGTTGAGTTCAGGCTCTGCGCCCTGGGCTTCCTTGCCGGAGTAGATGTAGGGATCGATGTCGAACACCAGGAAGTCGGGATAGTTGAGAATGGATCTCTCGAGCGCCGCGAGCGAGCTGGCATAGTCGGTGCTGGCACCCGCCGACTCCGGCTCGACCTGGGCGCGGGAATGCCAGACGTGGAACTCGAGCGTCCCGACCTGACCGAGCCACAGCAGGGTGGGCAGATTGTTGGCCAGCAGGTAGCGGTGCTCGCCGTCGCGATGCTCGGAGAAGACCGTCACCGACTGGACGAACTCAGGCAGTGCCTGCGACCAGTGCTTCTGGAAGAAGCGCTCGCCATCAATCCCTTCCGGCATGCGGATCATGGTGAGCGGCCGGTCGGCGAGGTGCGGCAGGATGAAGCGGCCGACGCGTGCCAGGTAGCGCAGAAACTCGCGTTTGCTGATGGCCGGCGAGCGCGCTCCCTGAGCCGGCCAGTAGATGCGATCGAGGTTGGTGAGCGCGATACGCGCGCCCTCGACTTTGAGGTCGAGCCGCTTGGCGGGGTTGTCGAGCTGCGCGAGCACTGCGGACAACTCATCGCCGTGCCGCGAGCCGTCGGCGCTCGCGGCCGCGGGCGCCGCAGTGGATGCCGCGCGCCGCGTCACTGCGCGCGGCGCGATGTCATCGCGCAGACGTACGAACACCGGGGCACGCAGCAGCCCGGCCTCGGTCCATTCGCCATAGCTCACTTCCGCCACCAGCTCCGGCTTCAGCCAGGTGGTGGGCCGGTGCAGCGGCGGCTTTTCGCTGAACGGCGAGTCGCTGCGCTTCAGCGCCGCGGTGCGCTGCAGCAGCAGCTCGATGCTCTGCTCGTCCAGGCCTGAGCCCACATGACCTGCGTAGCGCAGCGCCTTGCCGTCGCGAAAGCCGAGCAGCAGCGCGCCGAGCGGCGCGCGTGCGCCGTTGCCGCGCGTGTAGCCGCCGATGAGAAATTCGCCGCTCTGCGTCGCTTTCAGTTTGAGCCACGCGCGCGAGCGTTTGCCCGCTTCGTAGATGCTGTCGCGCTGCTTGGCGACGATGCCCTCGAAACCTTGGGCGAGCGAGGCGCTGTAGAGCTGTTCGGCATCGTCGGCGGCGTGAATCACCTGCAGGTGCGCATCCGGCAGCAGACACTGCAGCAGGTAGCGGTGTCGGTCCGTATAGGGTGCCGCGCGCAAATTGCAGCCGGCGAAGTGCAGCAGATCAAAGGACACGAAGACCACCGGTGCGTCGCGCTGCGCGGCGGCGATCTCGGCGGCGCCCTTGAGCTGGGCGCGGTTCTGCAGTGCATTGAACGACGGCCGGCCGTGCGCATCGAGTGCCACGATCTCACCGTCCAGAATCATCTGGGCCGGCTGGCCGGCGAGTTCGGCGTGGATCTCCGGGAACACGCTGGTGAGATCCAGGCCGCGGCGCGATTGCAGCCGCACGTGCGCGCCCGAGCAGAAGGCGATGACGCGATAGCCATCGAGCTTGGGCTCGTAGCGGAACTGCGGGTTCGAGCGCGGCGCCGCGCCGATTTCGGCCAGCATCGGCTGCAGCTGCTGGGGCAAGGTCTCGCGCGGGCCTGACGGTGCCAGACGGCCAGCCGGCAGGCGCTCGGCGGGAGTGTGGGTGGTCTCATCAAGGCTCGCGCCTGTCAGCACCGAGGCGCTCTTGGCGAGCACGTCGTTGGCCTGGGCAAAGCGATCCTTGTGCTTGATCAGCAGCCACTGGTTGGTCGTGCGGGTTTTGACCAGGGTGAACGAGCCCTTCAGCTTCTCGCCGCACAGCAGGAAGCTCAGCTTGCCGGCCGCAAGCTCTGCGCGCAGGCGCGCTTCGGCCTCGTGCCGGTCGGCGAAGGAGTACTTGCCACCCTCGTCCGGGGAGTACACGCCGCAATCCCACACGATCACATTGCCGGCGCCGTATTGCTTCTGCGGGATGACCCCTTCAAAGGAACCGTAGTCAAACGGGTGGTCTTCAACCTCCACCGCCATGCGCTTATCGCCGGGATCGAGCGATGGACCCTTGGGCACCGCCCAAGATTTGAGCACGCCGTCGAGCTCCAGCCGGAAGTCATAGTGCAAGCGCCGCGCGGCGTGCTTCTGCACGACGAACAGCAGCGGACCGTGACGCGCGCCGGCCGCCTTGGCCGGCGGTTCCGGGGTGCGCGTAAAGGTGCGCTTGGCGGCATAGCGCTCGAGTGAGCGGGGACTCAAGCGGCGTGCTCCGTCCAGGCCGCGAGCATCGCCAGGACACCCTCGAGAACTTCGGCATCGCTGCGTCCGCTGCGGCGGGGCACATGGAAGGAGTGATCCGCGTCGGCGATCAGTTGCAGCGTCGCGTGGGGTCCGAGCCGTTCCACCAGGGACTCGAGCCGTGCCTGCTCGGCGAGCGCATCGCGGGTGCCCTGCAGGAACAGCATGGGGACCTGCACCTGGAACAGGTGCTCGGCGCGGGTCTCGGAGGGCTGCCCGGCCGGGTGCAGGGGAAAACCGAGAAACGCGAGCCCACGCACTGCGGGGAGCGGCTGCAGTGCCTGGGCCTGCGAGGTCATGCGGCCACCGAAGGAGCGCCCGCCGGCGAACAACGGCAGTCCCGGCACGAGCCGGGTCGCTGTGGCCACCGCCGCGCGCACCGTGGCGTGGCACAGTGCCGGCGCATCGGGCCGGCGTGAGCCACGCTGCATGTAGGGGAACTGATAGCGCAGCGTCGCGATATGCACGCTTGCGAGCCCGGCTGCCACGGCGCGCATGGCAGGATGCTCCATGCCCGCGCCGGCACCGTGCGCCAGCAGGTAGCACGCGCGGGCGCCGAGCGGCAGCAGCAGCCGTCCCGACACGCAGGTCTCCGCGGACACTGTGATCGAAATGAGTTCGCCAGTCTCTGCATCAAGTGCCCTCACCTGCGCAGGCTCCGTCAGCGCGCCGCTGCCACCCAGGCGGCGTAGGGTGCGAGTGTGATCGTCGGCGCCACGCCGCTGGCGGACATTCCGGCGGGACTCGACAGCAGCGTGTGCAGCCGCGTTGCACTGACTCCTGCCGCCGCGAGGTCCGGTGCAAAAATCCGCGGCGTGGCCGACAGGTTGAGCGCCACCACGACCACTGAACCGCCCGCGACACGCGCGTAGCTCAGCACGTTCGCGTCGCTCGCCTCGAGCAGCACCGTGCGGCCGTCGCGCAAAGCAGGGCTGGTCCGGCGCAGCGCGATCAGGGCGCGATACCAGTTGAGCAGCGAATGCGGATCGGCGCTCTCGCTGCTGACGTTGACGGTGCGGAAATTCGCGGTGACTGGCAGCCAGGTGTTCGGATTGGTGCTGAAGCCGGCCTGGGGACCGGAGGTCCATTGCATCGGCGTGCGCTCGCCGTCGCG
>Ga0070761_10000205_pt1 | contig 38930 bp, 31 predicted proteins | sample HubBroMetageREF1_FD_66724 | JGI IMG/M metagenome (GOLD analysis project Ga0070761, IMG submission 66724) | Reference soil microbial communities from the Hubbard Brook experimental Forest, New Hampshire, USA - Hubbard Brook CCASE Soil... | ecosystem: Environmental > Terrestrial > Soil >... | reverse complement strand
CAGGATCTGGCGGAGCGCGCCATCGGCTACGGGATTCCGGGCGTGATCGTCGATGGCACCGACGCTTGCCAGGTTTATGACGCCTGCCACGAAGCCTGCGAGCGGGCGCGGCGCGGCGAAGGACCGACGCTGATTGAAGCGAAGATGATGCGCATGAAAGGGCACGCTATTCACGATGCGGCCGATTATGTCCCGAAGCCGCTGTTTGAATATTGGAAGCGGCGCGACCCGATTGCGCGGCTGGAAGATTATCTGGTGCGCCAGAAGAAGTGGCTGACTTCCGCGGAGAACAATGAGCTGATTGCCAGCGTCGAGCGGCAGTTGGAGGCGGATCGAGAAGTGGCGGTGAATTCTCCAATGCCATCGCCGGAGTCGGCCGCGGGCGGCGTGTATTGCGACACCGGATGCCACGAAATCAAACCCAAGTATGCGATGCCTGCAACGCTCGGCAGAAAGCCGACGGGGCCGAAGCGTTCGGACGCCGCGGTGCATTTGAAGTAAGGGCGAGCCCGTTGCTCTCGCTCCGGCGACCAACTCCAGCGACCAACGACAGTAGTAAAAGTACTTCAGTAACTTGAGGTAACCGCATCGCAGCCGCATGATGCCTCCAGCGTAGAAGCGGGAGAAGTTCTGAACTCCCGCGGTTGAGAGGTATTTGTGAAGCGTGTCGCGGTGGTGGTTTTCCTTTCAGGGTGGGTCGCTTTTCTTACGGTAGGTCTTTCAGGATGCGGCGGTAGCAGTTCGGCTCCGCCCATCGGCGTGAGTTTGGCATCGAGCGTCGCCGGTAATGCCATCGATCAAGCGCAGACTGTTTCGATCACTGCGTCAGTCACGAACGACTCCAAGAACGCGGGCGTGACGTGGAGTGTCTCCGGTGGCGGCACGCTGAGCAACCAGACGACGACTGCAGCCACTTATAACGCGCCACCCTCGGTGACCAGCGCGTTCACGGCGATCGTGACGGCGACTTCGATTACCAACGCGGCGGAATCGGCCAGCGTGCAGATTAAGGTAAATCCGCTGCCTGCCATCGCGCCTGCTGCTCTTCCAGCAGCGAATGCCGGGACGCCCTATAGCGCGACGCCTAGTGAATCTGGCGGAACTAGTCCGCTTACGTGGAGCGTCACGCCAACCCTGCCGGCGGGATTAAGTTTGAACAGCAGCACGGGATTAATCAGCGGTACGCCGACTGGCGGAGGCAGTGGCTCATTTACCTTCAAGGTCCTCGATGCGGCGGGTAATTCCGCCAGCCAAGCTCTTACGGTCACGGTGAATCCGCCTCTGGTTGCGTTGACTGTCACGACTGGGTCGTTGCCCGGCGCGGCGCTGGCTGTGGCGTACAACCAAACGCTGCAAGCCACGGGCGGAGTCCCGTCCTACAAGTGGAGCCTTACGGCGGGAAGCTTGCCCGCCGGTTTGAGCTTGAGCAGCGCGGGTGTGATCTCGGGCACGCCTAGCGGGACCGTCGGCACTTCGAATTTCTCCGTGACGGTCACCGACTCGCAGACGCCGACGCCGGCGACCAGTACCGCCAATCTGAGCATTACAGTAAGCCTGGCGCCGTTGACCATTACCACAACCGCGCTTCTCGACGGAAGCGTCGGCAATGCATACAGCCAGACTTTGCAGGCGATCGGGGGCACGCCGCCTTATAGCTGGAGCATCCTCCTGGGCGCACTGCCGGTCGGCTTTACCTTGAACGGCGCCACCGGGGCTATCACAGGCACTCCCAGTGCAACGGGGACGTCCAACTTCACGATTAAGGTGACTGATTCGGCTACAGGGGCGGCGACAGCCAACCTGAGCATTACCATCAACCCTGCGCTCGCGATCACCACAACATCACTGCCGGGCGGCAGCGTGGGGACGGCATACAGCTCAACGGTTCAGGCCAGCGGCGGACTGCAGCCCTACGCTTGGAAAATTACCAGCGGCAGCTTGCCCGCCGGGCTCTCCATTAACTCGGGCAGCGGGAACATCTCGGGAACGCCGAGCACGACGGGCGTCTCGACCTTTACGGTTACGGTTACCGACTCGGAAAGCTTGCAGGCCACAGCCAGCTCCAGCCTCAGCATCTCGATTGCCACCAAAAATTGTACGAATGACGCCAGCCTCCAAGGAAACTATGCTTTGGTCAGCAGCGGCTGGAGCAGTCTAACGACGGCCGCGTCCGCCGCAGGCAGTTTTGCAGCCGATGGCAACGGGAACATTACGGGTGGACTCCTCGACCTAGCCAATCAGGACAGTTCATCAAAACCGCAGAGTGGCACGTTCACCGGGACTTACTGTGTAGCCTCGAACAATCTTGCCACGATTAGCCTGACCTACGGCGGCGGGCTCCGCGGCACCAACACTTTCGGCGCTGCGCTCGACTCCAGCGATGGCAACGGCCACATCATGTCCTACGACAACAGCGACCTGAAGGTCTCCGGGCTGCTGCGCAAACAGAACACCTCCGTCTTTTCGACCGGCATGATTGACGGCAACTACGCCTTTGGATTGGTCGGAGCCGATCCACTTGCCAACCGCTTCGCCATGGCGGGGGAATTCAACTCCAACGGCAGCGGCATCCTTTCTGGCGAAAATGACAGCGACGATGGCGGACTGGTTCACGCCGCCCAAACTCTTAGCGCCAGCGATTTCATCGTGGCGTCCACCGGCCGCGGGACGGCAACCATCACCTTCAGCACCGGGAACACGAATTTCGTCTTCTATGTAGTTAGCTCTTCTGAAATGCTGATGATGGCATTCGACACGACCGAGACGCCGCCGATCATACTCGCCGGCCAGGTGCTGCAGCAAAGCGGTTCGTTCACCGACGCATCGGTCGACGGAGTCAGCGTGCTCGAACTGCAATCGCTCGGCAACTCTGGGAGCGAACCGACTGTAACCGCTGGACTCATCACCACAACAGGCAACTCGGCGACATACACCGTGAGCGCTGACCAGAACCAGGGTGGCACGATGAGCACGCAAAGCGATTCGGGGACATTTAGTGTGTCATCGTCGGTGAATGGGCGCGTGAAGTTGACCCCGAGCGGAGGGGGAAGCGAAACCGTCTTATACCTGGTGGAGAAGAACCAGGCCTTCGTGATTGGGACCGACGATGGCGTGAGCTACGGCACGATGGAGCCGCAGACGGGAAGCGACTTCAACGATGCCTCGTTGTCCGGAAATTACCTGGGTGGAAGTCAACCGGCGGAGAATGCGAACGTGAGCGAGGAGGCCGACTACCTGAACTCCAATGGAAGCGGCACGCTTAGCGGCACGTCGGACACGAATGGTAGCGGCGGGCCTGTGTCGGCGGTCATCTCGGCGACTTATCAGGTTTCATCCAGCGGACGCGTGATCGTGAGCCAGAGCGGAACCCCGGTTGTGTATATGTATATGATTTCTCCCTCGCAGGCCGTCGCCCTGCCGGTGAGTTCATCCCAGAATCAGGATACTTATCCGAAGCTGGTCGATTTCCATCAGTGAGGGGAAGGGCAGTCGTTGGTCGTTCGTCGCTAGTCGCTGGTCGTTGGTCGTTGGTCGTTCGTCGATCGTCGTTGGCAAACATGATCGCTGCGGGGGCATTTGCCAACGACTATCGACTAACGACCAACGACGGTCGGCTGTTGCCGCCGCTCAGAACTCACTCCATACTGGGGATCATGGGAACAGGGAGTCATGTGCTCTCCGGCAGGCACGTGCGCCTCGAACCGCTTGACCATCGCCACGTGGATGGATTGGTTGCCGCCTCGGCAGGCGATCGCACGCTCTATCAGTGGAGTCCGGTCCCGCAGGGCAGGGTCGAAGCTACGAGCTACGTCGACACCGCCTTGGCCTGGCGCGACGCGGGCACGGCGGTGCCGTTCGCAACTGTGCTTGTGGATGGCGGCACAGTCATAGGGTCTACACGCTTCTTTAATCTGGAACGATGGGCATGGCCACAGGGCCATCCGCGGCACGGCCGCGTGGATCCCGACGCCTGCGAGATCGGCTATACCTGGCTGACGCGATCGGCAATCCGGACCGCGGCCAACACCGAGAGCAAGCTGCTCCTGCTGACGCACGCCTTCGAAACCTGGCAAGTGCTCCGCGTCTGCCTCCACACCGACGCGCGTAACCAGCGTTCGCGCGCGGCCATCGAACGCATCGGCGGAAAGTTCGAAGGGATTCTGCGGGCGCATCGGATGGCTGCTGACTTCATCGCTCGCGATTCTGCGCGCTTTTCGATCGTGGCGGAGGAGTGGCCGGAGGTGAAGCGTGGGCTGAATCAGTTGCTGGATCGAGCGTGACCGGGCGTTCGTCGTCAGCGACCTGCTAAAATCAAATTTCGTCATGGCTGCTTCTTCTCAGCTCATTCAGATTGACCTTGGCCCGCGGGTTCACAGTCCAAAACCCTCGTGGCTTAAGGCCAAGGCTCCAGTCGGCGAAAACTTTCATAACCTGAAGAAGTTGGCGCGCGGGCTGGGGCTGCATACGGTATGCGAATCGGCGCAGTGTCCGAATATTGGAGAATGCTGGCACCATCACACCGCGACGTTTATGTTGCTGGGCGATATCTGCACCCGGCGCTGCGGTTTTTGCGCGGTGCCGAAAGGGCGTCCGGAGGCGATTGATTGGGACGAGCCGCGGCGTGTGGCCGAAGCCGTCGCGACACTCGGGCTGCGACACGCGGTGGTGACTAGCGTGAACCGCGACGACGATAATGCCGGTGGCGCCAGAATTTTTGCGGAAACCATCCAGCAGATTCGCGAGCTGGTGCCGGAATGCCGGGTCGAGGTGCTGATTCCCGACTTCCAGGGGCTGGAAGAACCGCTGCGCATTGTGCTCGAAGCGAAACCTGACGTGCTCAACCACAATACCGAAACTGTTCCACGGCTCTACCGAGCGGTGCGTTCGGGTGCTCGCTATAAGAGGACGCTCGATCTGCTGGCGAATGCCAAGCAGTGGGACCCAGCGACGATTACCAAGAGCGGCGTGATGGTTGGCATCGGCGAAGAAACCGTGGAACTGATCCAGGTCTTTCGCGACCTGGGCGCACGCGGCGTCGATATTCTGACGATTGGACAGTATTTGCGTCCTTCAAAAGATCATCTGCCGATGACGCGCTACTACACGCCGGACGAGTTTGTCTCGCTGAAAGACGAAGCGCTGAAGTTTGGCTTCAAGCATGTTGAGTCGGGGCCGCTGGTGCGGTCTAGTTATCATGCACACGAACAGTCGTTAGTCGTTGGTCGTTAGTCGTTGGCCATCGGCATTCGCGCTCATCGTTATTGTGCGCTCGGCGAATTCTTCTCCGCGCTTCGAGGAAAACATCACAATTTTCATGTTCGATGGTCACAGGCTCACCCCGATGCTGCGGGTTACTGTATGCGCGGGGGGGAGCATGACTACCAGTTCGTCATTTCAGGATTTGCGCATCTGGCGGGAATCAATGGATCTTGCGGTGCGGGTTTTCCGAAGCATGAGACTGATGTCACAGATGCGGCGCGCTGCGGTTTCGGTACCGAGCAACATCGCCGAGGGAAAGGGACATCGATCGGACCCCGAATTCGTGCGTTTCCTTTTTCATGCGAGGGGATCTCTTTTGGAACTCCTGACACAGGTTTTGATAGCCCGGCGTTTAGAATACTTATCAGAAGAGACTGCCGACGAGCTTCGTAGCAGCGGCGACGCCATCGCGCGCGGACTGAACGCCCTCATCAACAGATTCCGCACAAAGGCGGCCTAACGACCAACGACCAACGACGCCTTCCCTACCACACCCTGCACGCGTTCTGATTTACCATCGGCGCTGTCGCCGCGCAATGATAGGCTTCGCGGAACTCCGGCATATTGGAGACGGTTCCGTTCACACGGTATTTTGACGGGGAGTGTGGATCGATGGTGACTAACATGCGCGACATGGCATCGGTGCGGTTCTGGCACCACACATTGGCCCATCCCAGAAAAAAGCGCTGCTCGGCGGAGAGGCCGTCGATGGGCGCCGGTTCCTTGCCCGCGAAGGTGTTGAGCATGGCCATGTAGGCGATGCGCAGGCCGCCATTATCGGCAGTGTTCTCACCCAGCGTGAGTTTGCCGTTCACCTTCAAATCGTCGACCGCAACGAAATTCGCGTACTGGTCCTTGATGCAGCCGGTGCGTGCTTCGAATTGCTTCTTGTCGTCCGCCGTCCACCAGTCGCGGAGATTGCCGTCGGCGTCGAACTGGCTGCCCTGGTCGTCGAAACCGTGCGTGAGTTCGTGACCGATCACGGCGCCGATGCCGCCAAAGTTTAGAGCATCGTCGGCCTGGTTGTCATAGAACGGCGGCTGAAGAATTCCAGCAGGGAAAGTAATGTTGTTCTGGGTCGGGTCATAGGTCGCGTTGACCGTCATCGGTGGATAGGGCCATTCCCTCTTATCGAGCGGCTTGCCAATCTTATTCAGCCTGCGCTGAAGGTCGTTTTGATTGGCGCGCTGCGAGTTGCCCAAAGCATCGCCGCGCACGATCTGGAGCGTCGAGTAGTCGCGCCACTCGTCGGTATAGCCGATGCGGTTGGTGATGGCCTGCAATTTGACGAGTGCCTGAGTCTTGGTGTCCGCACCCATCCAAGGCGAACTCTTGATGTCTTGTCCTAACGCCTTTTCAAGAGCCCCAACCATGGCCAGCGTGCGTTCCTTGCCTTCGGCGCCGAAAGTTTGTTCGACGTAAATCTGGCCGACCAACTCACCGAGATCTTCGTTCGTGTAACTGACGCAGCGCTTCCAGCGCGGACGCAACTCCTTGGCGCCGGTCAGGGTCTTGCTGAAGAAATCGAAGTTCTCATTGACGAACGCCACGGGCAGCGCCTGCACATTGGCATGCACGGTGTGCCACCGCAAATATGTTTTCCAATCGTCGAGCGAGTGCGTACTGATTACTTCCTGCATGTTCTTGATGAAGTCCGGCTCTACTACGTTGAGCGAATCAAACCGGGGCGCGCCCACGCCTTCGAAGTAGACATTCCAGCTAAACGAGGGACTTAGAGCTGCGAGTTCCTTGTCGGTCAGCTTGTGATAGATATTCTGCGGATCACGGCGGCTGGTCTGGTCGAGCGCGCCCTTGGCCAAGCCGGTTTCAATCTCCATGACGACTTTGGCTTCGGCCGCGGCTTTGCTTTCATCGTCGTCCAACAGCATGAACATCTTGGCCACGTGCGCGACATATTTCTTGCGCAGCTCGACCGACTTTTCGTCGTCCTTGAAATAATAATCGCGGTCCGGCAGGCTCAATCCGCCCTGGTCTACCTGGGCGATGATCTGGCTGGCGTTCTTGAAGTCGGATCCGGAATCGAAGCCGAACAACACATCGACGCCTTCACGATGCAAGCGCAAGATCTCCTGCGGAAGATCCGCTTTAGACGAGATGGCCGCGATGCTATGGAAGTCGCGCTCGAGTGGCTTAGTGCCGGCTTTTTCGATCGCGCTTTCGTCCATGCAGCTGGCATAGTAATCGCCGATCTTCTGCCGGCTGGCGCTGCGCCCCGGCTGATCGACGGAAGCCTTTTCAAGAATGTCGCGCACAATGTATTCGCCGCGCTGCTGCAATTCGTTGAAACGTCCCCAGGATGAGCGGTCGGCGGGGACCGGGTTCTTCACCAGCCACTTGCTGCATGCGAAGGCATAAAAGTCGTTGCAGGGATCGATGTTCTTATCGAGCATGTCAACGGAAAAGCGCACGTCGGCAGATGGCTTGGTGGCGTCGGGCTTGTCCTGGGACAACAGTGCCGGCACAAGCATCGTGGAGACGGCGAACAACTTCAGAAAATTGCGCATTCGAACCTCGAATCGGGACATGGAATGGGCGGAGTTAGCCATAATATTGGACGAACGATTGCGGCAGTCGTTAGCGTTGGCCTTTGGTCGTTAGCGTTGGTCGCTAGTCGACGACTGCCATCAAAACACTTTCACGTGGAACGTCAGATATTTCTTGGGGTTTTCCCGGATCGACTTCACCAGTTCCCGCGTCTCCACCAGCATCTGGTTGCTGTTGTTGTAAAGCGCCGGGTCCTTGAACAACATTCCCGCCGTGCCCTCGCCTTTTTCCAGGCGTGCGGAGAGAGCCTCCAGGTTGTTGATCGTCTCATGCAGCTTGGCGGCGAATTCCTGATCGTGCGTCATCATGCCGATCGCGCCCTTGCCCGCATTGATGTCGTCGGTCAATTGGCGCACGTTCGCGACCGTCTTGTTCACATTGTCATAGAGCTCGGGATCCTTGAGTAGTTTGCCGGCTGAGCCTTTCCCCTGCTGCAAATCGTCTATCATCGCGTTCACCTTGTCGATGGCCGCCATCACTTTCTTGTAAGCTTCATCGCTGGTGATCAGTGGGCCGATCGAGCCCTTTCCGCTCTGAATGTCGTCCACTAATCCCTTGAATTCAGTCACAGTCGCGTTGAGCTGGTTGTACAACGCGGGATCGTAGATGACTTTGCCGATCGAGCCCTGTCCGCTTTCGATAAACGACATGATGCGATCTACCCGCTTCAGCAGCGCATCCATGTTCTGCAGCGTGCCCTGGCTGGCCCGCACCACGTCCTCGATCTGGGGCTGGTCGCGGGCGGCCAGCGTGTCTCCGTCGGTTGCCGGCGGACCCTTGGCTGTCGTACTGTCCACATCGACGTAGGTTTCGCCGAGGATTCCTGCAGTGCTCAACAAAGTAACGGAGTCTTTACGCAGATTGAAAGAGTACTTGGTGTTGACCTTCATCATGACTTCGACCGGCGTCATCGGCTTGCCGTTCACGATCCGGATGCCAGTCACGTTGCCGATGTCCACGCCCGCCAAACGCACCGGCGCGCCTTCGCGCAAGCCTCCAGCATTATCGAAGTAGGAGCGCAGCGCGATCTTGTGGGTAAACCATCCGCCGGTGCCGCTCATCAGGAAAATCAGGACGGCAAGCGTAATGCTCGCGGCCAGGACGGTGAGTCCTACGCGTAGTTGCGACCATTTCAGTTGCTTCTGGCTAGGCACGATAGTCAGTAAACGACACAACATCATAGCAAACGTTGCGGAATTTCAGGGTTCGAGATTTTTGAGGGGGAAAATAACGGAGCCGGAGGCCAAAACGAAGGCCCCCACTCGCTCGCGTCCGGCGCGAAGAGTGGGAGCCATTTTGGGTGGTCTACTTGGCGTTAGTCGCGGGTTTAGCGCTCCTCGCCGCCATTGCGCTTCTGTTCGGCTTTTGCCTGTTTCTGCGCTTTCTTTTGAGCCTGCTTATCCTGCTTGCTGGGCTTGGAGTTGTGATTCGAGTCTGCCGCGGCTGATTTCTGCTCCCGGTTTCCCGCGTCACGATTCTCCGGACGTGCCATCGCGTGATCGTTGGAGTTGCCACCATTTCTGGCTGGCTCGCGCTCATTGACGCCGCGATCGCTACCGGACGTCCGAGCTACGTCGCGTCCCGAGAACTCGCCGGGTCTGGCCGTGGCTGCAATCGCTGGACGTCCATGATTCTCGGATGCGAACATCGCCCGGTTCTGGCTGGCGGCACGTTCATGTTCGGTTTGCGCTGCCAACGCCGCAGTGTGCTGCTCGCGGCCATACGCTTCCTCTTGCGCAGTAGCCCGTGCTTCGATACCACCAGGGCCGTTGAAACTCGTGTGCACGTTGTTCACAACGACGGTCCGGCTGTAGACGTTCCGAATATTAGTTACGTTGACGTTCATCACGGCGCGGTTGTAGAAGAAAGCGCCGCCTCTCCACTCGCCGCCAGCGAAACCTACGCCGCCGTATCCGAAGCCATAGTTAATGCCGCCGTAGAAGCCTACGTGCGGTCCCCAATAACCAGCGTGCCAGCCATAGAGGCCGCCCGCAAAGCCCCAGTAGCCCGGCGTCCAGAGCATGCCCACCGGCCCAACCACCCACGTGCCTGGAACCCAGTAGTAGCCGCCGTCATCATTCCACCCCCAATAACCCGGGGTCCAGAGATAGCCCGGACCGGGGCAGATGGGCTGCGCATACACCGGCAGCGCGGGGGGACCAATTCGCACCGAGATCCCGATCCCAATTTGCGCAGACGATGCCGTCGAGAGCGACAGCACCGAAACCGTCAACATCAAAACTCCCAATACGATTCCAAATCCCAACCTACGAACGGAGCGTTTCATTTTTTATTGGCCTTTCTTTTAGCCTGTTCGATTTGGCCTAAAGCCGGTAAGCCGGCTTGATTACGTTTCGGCCATATAAACCCGGAACGGGTGAGCATGTTGCGATGATGGGGAAAGTTGCTTTAAATCAGCAGGTTGACAGGCCGGTTCTTACAACGATAGCTGAGTTCTGATGGCTGAAGGCTGACAGCTAATTTTCCAGAATGACGTGGGCCAGAGCTTGCTCGGACGTGTGGGTGAGCGAGAGGGCGATGTTTTTTGTGCCGAGCTTGGCCGCGATGGCTGCGGCTTCGCCGTGAAATTTCAGTGTGGGACGCTGCCCCTTCGGGCGCACCACTTCGATGTCGCGCCAGTGGATGCCGTGACTCCATCCCGTACCCAGTGCCTTCATCCCGGCTTCCTTGGCGGCGAAGCGCGCGGCATAGCTTTCAAAACGGGTGGCCTTTTTTTCGCAGTAACCGATTTCACCGTCGGTAAAGATGCGGCGAAGAAAGCGGTCGCCGAAGCGCTCGACGCTTTCGCGGATGCGGTGAACTTCGGCGATATCAACCCCGGTGCCGAGAATCATAGAAACATTGTTAATTGATAATTTGTAATTGGCAATTTGGATTTCGCTCACGCTACAGAATTCAGCGCCTCTGCTAGAGTGGCGTCCTGCTCGGGAAACACGGTGCGCAGGTCGATCAGCACGCGGCCTTCTTCTACCCGCGCTATTACGGGCGGCGTATGGGCGCGGAGTCGGGCGTTCAGTTCATCGGCGCCGAGATCGGTGTGGGTCAGCGCGATCAGGCGCGTGGGCAAGACCGCCGAGGGAGCTGCGCCGCCACCGATTACGGATTCGCCATCGAGGAGTTCCAGCTTGAGTTGAGTGGAGGCAACGCGAGAAATAATTTTCTCCGCTCGGCGTTCGATATCGTCCTTCGACAGGCGCATCATGCGCAGCACCGGTACGGCGTCGTGGTCGCGCTTGACGTAGGCGAGCAGCGTGGCTTCAAGCGCGGCGTAGGTGAGTTTGTCCGCGCGCAGGGCTCGGAACAGAGAATTCGAGCGCAGGCGCGCGACCAGATCGGCGCGGCCGCTGATCAATCCGGCTTGCGGACCGCCAAGCAGTTTATCGCCGCTGTAGGTGACGATGTGGACGCCCGAGCGCAAACGGTCGAGAACGCCCGGCTCATCGTTGATTCCGACCAAACGCAGATCGAACAGCGCGCCGCTGCCCAGGTCTTCCATGAGCGGAAGATTGCGGCGACGAGCGAGAGCGACCAGTTCATCGAGCCCCGGTTGCTCGGTGAAGCCGGTGATTTCGAAATTGGATCGATGCACGCGAAGCAGAAGGCGTGTGCGATCGTTGATGGCGCGCTCGTAGTCGGCAATGCGCGTGCGGTTAGTGGTGCCGACTTCGCGCAGCGTGGCATTCGACTTCGACATTACGTCTGGGATGCGGAACGAGCCGCCGATTTCGACCAACTCTCCGCGCGAGACGATGACTTCGCCGCCCTCGGCCAGCGAGTTCAGGGCGAGGAGAACGGCAGCGGCGTTGTTGTTGACGACGATGGTTGAGATGGCCGCCGAGCTGCGCTCGGCTGAGGCGGGGCCGAGCCCCGCCTCCACACGGTCATCGTCGAGAAGCTTTTGGAACAGGCGATTCACATGAACGTCGCGCTTACCGCGCTCGCCGCTCGACAGATCGAATTCGAGATTGGAATAGATGCCCGCCGTGGTGCAAATGTGATCAAGCGCGGCCGTGGCGAGTGGCGCGCGTCCGAGATTGGTGTGCAGGATTACGCCGGTGGCGTTGACGAGCGGGAGCAACGAGTAACCGAGCGCCTGGCGGAGTTGACGTTCGACCGCCGCGGACAGGCCGCCCAGTGCGAGATCCAGAGAGTTCGCGTCCAGCTGGCTGTTTCCGATTTCCCGCCGAAGGCGCGCGAGCACCACGCGGATACTTTCGGCGACAGCGGTATGCCCTTCGCGATCGATCAGCGCCTGAATGTCAGGTTGGCGAAGAAGTTCGTCCATCGATGGCAGTTTTTGAAACAGCACGGATTGGTTGGCGACGGACACTGGGGGCGATTATGCCACAAGACCAGTTCTCAGTTCCCGGTACTCAGTTCTCAGTAAAGTCCACAGCAGTCAAGAAGGCACAACATCGAACGACGACAGTAAATAAATCTAGGTTCTTCTGAGAACTGAGAACCGGGAACTGAGAACTTGCTACAGAGTGTGCAGATACGCGAGCAGGGCTTTGATCTGCTGCTCGGTCATCACCTGATTGAAGCCTTCCATTTTGGCTCGTCCATATTTGACGATGTCGGTGATGCGATCGTCATTGGCGGGCAATCCGCTCAGAGACAGGTACTGGCGATTGAAGACGCCTTTCAGACTCGGACCTTTTTTGCCGCGCGACGAGTAGGGCTCGTGGCAGCGGTCACAGTAGTTGTCGTAGAGCCTTCTGCCCTGGGCCTGTTGCGGATTGAGGCCAAGTTCAGCGTCGGACTTGCGGCGCTCTACATCGCAGCCGGTAAGAGCCAGAAACGCGAGGATCACTACTGAGACACGGAGGCGCGGAGAAAGCAAAACGTTCATGATGATGGCGGCGTCGATTGTAAGGCCGGGCTCAGATTTAGGATAATGCAGGGGTAGGATAATACGGAAGTGATGAGCGTTGTGGTCAAACGCGTTTACGCGCCCGCTTCTTCTTCGGACGGGGTGCGCGTGCTGGTGGATCGTCTGTGGCCGCGCGGGCTGACCAAAGCAGACGCAGCGGTCAAGCTTTGGCTGCGCGAGATCGCGCCTTCGAACGAACTGCGGCAATGGTTCCATGCAAAACCCGAGGGGTGGAGCATGTTCCGGAAGCGCTATCTCAAAGAGCTGGCAAGCGAGGAGGGTTCCGCGGCGGTGGAAAAACTGCATCATCTTGCGGAAGGCAAGCGGAGACTCACGCTGCTGTATGCGTCGCGAAACGAGGAACGCAACAACGCGACCGTGTTGAAGGAATTGCTGGAAGGAATGCGCAAGCCTCCGTCGAGCGTGGGCCGCGGCGCGCTCGGGCGCGGACGGATTCGGAAAGCGAAAAGGCAGTAGCCAGTTGCCAGTACCCAGTTCCCAGTACCCAGTACCCAGTAAAACGAGATCATTCGATATTGCCACCTTCCGGGCTTCGTCTCGGCTGCCGTTGGTTTTTTGCTGAGTACTAAGTACTGGGCATCTCCCGCACTATAATTCCCCAGTCATGTCTAGTTCCACCGAGAAGAAAATCGAAGCTCTGCGCGAGAAGATTCGGCACCACGAATATCTCTATTACGTGCTGGATGATCCGGAGCTCTCCGACGCCGACTTCGACAAGCTGATGAACGAGCTTAAGCGGCTCGAAGCGGAGCATCCAGATCTGGTCACGCCCGACTCGCCTACCCAGCGTGTGGGCGGCAAGCCGCGCGAGGGCTTCGTGAAGGCGAAGCATTCCTCCCCAATGCTCTCGCTCGACAACGCTTACTCCGAAGAGGAGTTGCGCGACTGGGAACGGCGGGTGCATGAGCTCACCGGCCGCACCGATCTCGAATACATGTGCGAATTGAAGCTCGATGGCATGTCGCTGGCGCTCGTCTACAGCGACGGCCGTCTGGAACGCGGCATCACGCGCGGAGATGGCAACATTGGCGAAGACGTGACCTTGAATGTGCGGACGGTGCGCTCAATTCCCTTATCGATTTCAAGAGACAAGTTAAAGAAAGCCGGAATTCCCGCCGAGTTTGAAACACGCGGCGAAATGCTGATGCCACTTGCCGCCTTCCGCAAGCTGAACGAGGATCGCGAAAAACAGGGACTGGCGGTATTTGCAAACCCACGCAACTTTACGGCCGGAACGGTGCGGCAACTCGAACCCTCAATCACAGCGCAGCGCCGCATGGATTATTTCGCCTACATGCTGCTGCAAGACGGCCAGACTTTTTTCGACCGGCAATCGAAGACGATGGACGCGCTGGAGGCCGTGGGGTTCAAGGTAAATCCGAATCGGAAGCTGGCGAAAAATCTGGAAGAGGTTTGGAAATTTATTCAGAGCTGGGAAGCCAAGCGCGAAGCGCTGCCTTACGAGATTGACGGGATCGTCATCAAGGTCGATCGCACGGCTTGGCAGCGGGAGCTGGGCTTCACGGGGAAGGCTCCGCGGTGGGCGATTGCCTATAAGTATGCGGCACGGGGAGCGGTGACACAGATCGTGGACATCGTGCCGCAAGTCGGCCGCACCGGCAAACTGACGCCGGTAGCGTGGTTGAAGCCGGTTCCAATTGGCGGCACGATGGTTTCGCGCGCGACCCTGCACAACATGGATTTCATCGAGCAACTGGGAGTGAAGATCGGTGACTGGGTCGAGGTGGAGCGCGGCGGCGATGTGATTCCGAAAGTGGTGAAGGTGGTCGAAGATAAAGATCACCCTCGCGGCCGCAAGCAGTTCGAAATGCCCGAGCATTGTCCGGTGTGCGGCGGCAACGTGGTGCGAACTCCGGGTGAAGCGGACCATCGCTGCGTGAATGCGAATTGTCCGGCGAAGCTGCAGGGGACGATTCTGCACTTCGCTTCGCGTCACGTGATGAACATCGACGGCCTTGGCGAGGCGCTGGTGAATCAACTTACCGAACGCGGCCTGGTAAGAAATGTTGCCGATTTGTACAAGCTGACGAAAGACAATCTGCTGCAACTCGAGCGCATGGGCGAAAAGTCGGCGGAGAATGTGCTGGCGGAGATCGCAGCCTCAAAAAAGCTGCCGCTGGAGCGCGTGATTTACGGGCTGGGTATTCGGTTTGTTGGCGAGCGCACGGCGCAGTTTCTGGCGGAGCACTTCGGCTCGCTGGACGCGATCATGAAGGCAAGCGCGGAAGAACTTGAGGAAGTGAACGAGGTGGGACCGCGGATCGCGGAAAGCATCGTGGAATTCTTTGGCGATGAACATAATCGCAAACTGGTGAACGATCTGCGCAAAGCGGGGCTGACGTTCACCGGGCAGAAAAAAGAGAAAGGCACGAAGCTGGCTGGCAAGACTTTTGTGCTGACGGGTACGCTGGCTCGCCACACCCGCGATGAAGCAAAGAAGATGATTGAAGACGCCGGCGGAAGGGTTTCTGGCTCGGTGAGCAAGAAGACAGACTTCGTGGTGGCGGGAAGCGATGCCGGATCGAAGCTGGATAAGGCTCGGGAATTGGGGGTGAGCGTGATCGGCGAAGAGGAATTGGAACGGCTGGTTGGTTAGCTCAGAGAGGCAAGGCTAAATGCAACTAAATGGTTGCCTTTTCCCCGATGATAGACTAATATGCAACCTGGAGGTTGCTTAACATGAACGACCGTATCGAGAAACGCATTGAACTCAAGGCGCCGATTTCGCGGGTCTGGCGTGCGCTCACGGATTACCGTGAATTTGGCGAGTGGTTCCGCGTAAAACTGGACGGCCCCTTTGTTCTGGGTCAAGTCTCGCGCGGCCACATCACCCATCCTGGCTATGAGCACGTCAAATGGGAGGCCGTCGTGCAAAAAATGGAGCCAGAGCGACTTTTTTCCTTCACCTGGCCCCAGCCCAAGTCGCTGGGCAAAGCGGACTCCCCAGCGGACTATTCCGGGGAACCGACCACGCTCGTCGAATTCAGGCTGGAGAAGACCGCCAAAGGCACGTTACTGGTGCTCGCTGAGTCCGGTTTCGATAGGCTTCCCAGCGATCGCCGCCTCGAAGCATTCCGCAGGAATGATGGCGGCTGGACGGAACAAATGAAGAACATCGAGAACTATATCGCGAAGAATCATATCGCGCAGAATCACGTCTCGCAGGATCATGTTGCATAGAGGAGATCGCAGTGTGGCTGTTGAACGGCGGGCACACGCACTCACCTTTACCGCGCTCGGCGATGAGACGCGACTAGCCCTGGTGGCGAAGCTCTGTCGCAGGCAGCCTTATTCGATCTCGCAGCTGACGCACGGTTCCAAGCTGACCCGGCAGGCGATCACCAAACATCTTCGCGTGCTGCAGAGTGCAGGAATCGTGCACAGCATCCGTTCGGGTCGCGAGAGCCTGTTCGAATTCGATCCACAGCCGATTGCAGGAATTAAGGAGTATCTCGATTTCGTTTCGGAGCAGTGGGATCAGGCGCTCGCCAGGCTACAGTCGTTCGTCGAAGATTGAGAGTGGACGGGCGAGACACCCGTCCCTCGGCAACCTAATCCCAGCTTATTTCTTGGCCGTCGGCGGCAATATGCCATTCAGGCGCAAATACATTGCGGCTTCGGCGTAGTGGTCGGCCCAATTGCTGGCGATGCCCAGGGCGAATCGGGCGCGAGAGAGTTGTTGGCCGCCCGGGCCATTGACTACTTCTCCCAGTTTGGAGTCGTCCATTTTAGAGAGCGCATCGGCGCAAAAGTCGAACGACGCCTTGAGCGCGGCGACCAGCTTGTCTTTTGGGTCCGTTTCTTTCAGTTCCTCGACCTTGGGAGCCGGCACGTCCGCGGCGTTGCTGCACAGCCCATAATTCGCGTCGACCATGTGCGCGACGAGGTGGCCAAACGTCATCTGATCAGCGCTGGGCCGGAAGCTGAATTTGTCGGCGGGCATGGCCTCGACGGCGGCGATCGTGTTTTTCTGGCGGCTGGGCATGATGTCGCGAAGCGCGCTGCTGATGGGATTCTTGGTTTGTGCGGGCGTTGCTTGTGCGGGTGCGGTTTGGGCAGGCGTCGTTTGGGCAAGCGCCGCAGCGGCGACCAGCAACAAGGCCGGAATCACGAGAATCTTCTTCATTTTGTCCTCCTAAGTGTGAGGAGAAGGATAGCGCGAGCGGGAGGGTCTGCGCTACCGTGACCCAGGAGAAACCGTTTTGGTGCGCGCACGCGGACAAGAGTGTCCGCGCCCGGCAGGGCACCTTGCGCTATCCTAAGAACATGCACGCGCATGGCGGACACGGACATTCTCATGGGACGGGGCGGGTGCTGCGCATTTCGCTGACCGTCACCATGCTCTACGTCGTGCTGCTGGTGGTTGCAGGCATCCGCGCGCACTCGCTGGCGTTACTTTCCGAAGCGGGACACAACCTGTCCGATTTTCTGGCGCTGCTGTTGTCGCTGGTGGCAGTGTTTCTGGAAGGCCGGCCTCCGAGCGCGACGAAAACCTACGGCTACCGGCGCGCCGGAGTGCTGGCGGCGCTGGTGAACGCGCTGTCGCTGGTGGTGGTTTCGTTTTTTATTTTCTACGAGGCGTTTCAGCGGATCCAGCATCCCGAGCACGTGCGTGCCAGGGTGATGATTGGAGTGGCGGCGGCAGGCGTGGTGATGAACGGCGTGATCGCGCTGCTGCTGTGGCGTTCGGGACGGGATGTAAACGTCCGAAGCGCGCTGTTGCACGAAGTGGGCGACACACTCTCGACCGCAGCGGTGATTGCGGGTGGTTTTGCCATCCTATGGACGGGACAGTACTGGATCGACGCGGCGCTGTCGTTCGGGATCGGTACGCTGATTTTGTGGTCGAGCTTCGGCATCGTGCGCGAGACGCTGAATATTCTGCTGGAGGGCACTCCGCGCGGCATGAGCCTGGAAGCGGTGGAAGCGACGATGCGAACGATCGCGGGCGTCAGCGATGTGCACGATCTGCATCTGTGGAGCATCGGATCGGAAAACCATGCGCTCTCGGCGCACGTGAAGATCGCGGACATGGCGACGTCGGAGAGCGATGCAATTCTGCGTGAGATCAACGAAAAACTGGGACAGGGGTTTGGTATCCACCATACGACGATCCAGTTGGAACATGTGGTGTGCGAAACGGCCCATAGTTGCGTGATCGCGGTACGAGAGGAAGAACACGAGCACGATCATTCCCGTCACGATCACGCCCACTGATTAAGAGCAGTCGACGGTCGCTGGTCGTTAGTCGTTAGCGAACGTTTTGCCCAACGACCAAAGACTATGGACTAACGACTAATCCCAACATTCAGGCTGAGTGCTGCTGCTCGAAAATTTCTCTTACGGTTTCAATGGTGTCGGCATCTTCGGCGAGTTTGTCCGGACGCAGGCGCACGATGCGGGGAAAGCGCAAGGCGTAGCCACTCTCATGGCGCGTGGAGCGCATCATGTTGTTGAAGGCAACCTCCAGGACGATCTTCGGTTCCACTTCGAGTCTTAGCCCTTGTTCACTCACAGTGTGCGCTAGAAACCATTGGGTCATTTTTGCGATCTCGGCATCGGTGAGCCCCGAGTACGCCTTGCCGATGTTCACCAGGCGCCCGCTGTTCCACACCGCGAATGTGTAATCGCTGAGCACGCCGATGCGCTTGCCGTGTCCGTATTCAACGGCGGTCACGACCACGTCGAGCGTGGCGAGTTCTCGTTTCATCTTGAGCCACGATTTGCCGCGGCGGCCGGGAGTGTAGAGAGAATCGAGATCTTTGATCATGAGGCCTTCGTTGCCGCGATCACGCGCCGCGGTGAAGAACGTCTCAAGCTCTTGCGCGGAATTGGCCGTCCCGGCTGGAGCGCGGAGCACAGGCGCGACCAAACTTTCGCGTGCGTTCCCGAAACCTGCATCCCCGAAACCAAGTTCCGCCTGCGCCTCGAGCCGGGGCGAAATCGCGGTGCGGGGGGCGGCGAGCAGTTCGTTGAGAATTCGGCCGCGCTCGCGCTGGGGACGATCGAGAAGAAGTTCGCCATCCACATAAATAATGTCGAAAACGAGATAGGCGACGGGAACTTCGTTCAGGAGCTTGACGCTTACTTTTTTTCGGCCGAGACGCTGTTGCAGGCTGCTGAAAGGCAGAGCGCGACCCGGAACGGCATCGACCCCCGCAATCCTCGCCGAATTCCAAGCTACGATTTCGCCGTCGAGAATCGCGTCCGCAGGTAGGCCGACGAGAGCCGCTGGTAGTTCGGGGAATGATTCGGTGATTTCGTCACGAGTGCGTGAGAAGATGCGGACTTCGCCCCGGCTGACGTGAGCCTGAGCACGGATGCCATCGTACTTGTCCTCCACCGACGCATGCTGAAAATAGCTGAGGGCTTCATCCGAAGATTCAACGGGACTCGCGAGCATGAAGTCGATGGGATGGAAAAGGCGCAGGCTCGCTTCCGACAGTTTTCCGGCAGACGCCAGGCGCAGAGTTTCTCCAAGATCGCCGAGCAGCATGTTAGCGCGCTTGACGTGGTCGAGCGGTGCTTCGAAAGCACGTGCGATGGCTTCCTCGACGAGACTCTCTTTCAGGCCGATGCGGAGGTCTCCGCTGATGATCTTCACGACGTATTTCGCCTCAAGAGGCGTGGCTCGATCGAGAAGGGCGCGCAGGAGGGAAGCCTTGTCGGCGGGCCCACGGGCCGCGGCGATCGCGGAAAATGCTTGCTGCACGTCGGTCAGCGAGAGACCGGATTCCGGCCTTGTGGGAAGAGCCTCCGCCGCGACGGCTCCGGCGTCGCCATGCCGGCGATAAATCTCGGTCAGCTCGTGCTCGGATTTTCCCGAGAGCTCGCCGATGACCCGCCATAACAGCGCTCCGCCCACCTGCAGAGTCGCTTCTTCGAATGCCGGGAACGGGCGTCCGGAAAGAAAAATGACTGCCGCCGCGGCCTCGCTCAGGGGCATGGCTGGCAACGTCGATCGCACGAAAAACGATCGTAAATAGTTGGCGACCAGCGCCGTCTTCTCCAGCTTCTTGGTGGTCGCAGCGATCGCGTCGCAGGTCTGGGCGAAGTGCAGCATGTCCATTGGATTCCGGGGCCGACGGCTGCGATTTGCAGGCTGTTCGGATGCCTTCGATCTCAAAATACCGCATTCGCCAAGCCGCTGAATATTAAAGAGATACTCTTCCTCAGTTTCGCTGCGGAAGGATCGAATCCCCGCCGATCTATGGTATTCTAGCGGCTGGAGTCTTCCTTCCCCGAGTAACATCCAATGCCTATGCGACGCTGGCGGCAAATTTTTCGTTTTCTGGCGGCAGTGCAGCTGCTACCCGCTCTGGAGAGCGGCGAGGAAACCCTCGTCGGCGGGCAGGCGGTGCTGGAGGGCGTGATGATGCGTTCCCCGCATGCCTGGGGTATTGCCGTGCGCAAACCGTCGGGCGAGATTGTTACTCATAGCGAGCCGCTGGAGCGTCCCTCCGAACAACATAAGTGGATGGGCTGGCCCGTGGTGCGAGGCGTGATGATGCTGGGGCACGCGATGACGCTGGGATTCCGCGCGCTCAAATTTTCCGCCAATGCGGCGCTGGAAGACCTATCCATCGGCAATCCCGAAAATAGCTCCGAGCCTAACGCCGCCGATAAAGATAAAGCTCCGGGTAAGAAGTTTGAAATTACGGGCTGGATGGCGGGCTTGAACATGGCATTCTCCATCGCCTTCTTCATCTTCATGTACAAGTACCTGCCGCTGCTGGCTACGACGGAACTGAAAAAGGTGAACTCGGTTTTCGGGGAGCAGTTCGTGTTTAATCTGGTGGACGGGTTGATCAGGATCACGATGTTTCTGCTCTTTGTGTGGGGTGTTTCACTTTGGAAAGATATTCGCCGCGTGTACGAATACCACGGGGCCGAGCACAAGACGGTGTTTGCTTTCGAGAATGGCGACCCGCTTGACACCGCGGCGGTGCAGAAATATTCGACGTATCATCCGCGCTGCGGAACGAGCTTCCTGATGACGGTGATGATCATCTCGATGTTCGTGTACATGGCGATTCCGGTGCACACTTTCTGGGCTCGATTTGGCATTCGTATCGCCCTACTGCCGCTGATTGCCGGCGTTTCCTATGAGATTATCCGCTTTGCCGCCAAGCGTTTTTCAGCCAGGAGTTCTTCGATGAAACCGGGCGTCTCGCTGTTTGCGCTGATGACGGCGCCGGGGCTGTGGCTGCAGCGGATCACAACGCAGCCGCCAGATGACAGCGAAGTCGAATGCGCCATAGTTGCGCTGGATGAAGCGATGAAGCTCGAAAAGCAGCGCGGCGGCGAGTTGGTCATTGCCTAGCGGTGCCCACCGCGTACTCTTGTTTTCTTTCTCATTCCACCTAAAATCAGAGTAGAGACGCGGCTTGCCGCGTCTCCGCCGCAGAGTGAGACGGGGCAAGCCCCGTCTCGACGGATGAAAATCATGTTTGAACGATTGGACCAAATCGAAATTCGATACGAGGAACTGACGCAAGCGCTGCTGGCGCCGGAGATCACCAACGATTCGGCGAAATACCAGAAGACTGCCAAGGCGCACAGCGAAGTCGCAGGCATCGTCGAGAAGTATCGCGAGTACAAGGATCTGAAGCGTGGGATCGCTGAGAGCCGGACCGTTCTCGCCGACGAAAAAGACGCCGAGATGCGGGCCTACGCCGAGGAAGAACTGGCGAAGCTCGACGCGCGCATCGTGACCGTCGAAGAAGAACTCAAAGTTCTGCTGCTGCCGAAGGATCCCAACGACGAGAAGAACGTGGTCCTCGAAATTCGCGCCGGCACTGGCGGCGATGAAGCGACGCTGTTCGTGGCGGAAGTCTTCCGTATGTACAACCGCTATGCCGAGACGCAGAAGTGGAAGGTGGAAGTACTCTCCACTTCGGAGTCGGGCGTGGGCGGACTGAAAGAAGTGATCGCGCTGATCGAAGGCGACCGCGTCTATTCGCGGCTGAAGTACGAGAGCGGCGTACATCGCGTGCAGCGCGTCCCCGCGACCGAGCAACAAGGACGAGTGCATACCTCGGCGATCACGGTGGCGGTGCTGCCGGAAGCGGAAGAAGTGGACGTCAAGATCGAAGCGAAAGATCTGCGCATCGACACGTTCTGTTCGTCGGGACCGGGCGGGCAGTCGGTGAATACGACTTATTCGGCGGTGCGGATCACGCACATTCCGACTGGTACAGTGGTGAGTTGCCAGGACGAAAAGTCGCAGATCAAGAATCGCGAAAAAGGCATGCGCGTGTTGCGCTCGCGCCTGTACGAAGTCGAAATGCAGAAGCAGCAGGACGCGCTCGCGAAAGAACGCAAGCAGATGGTGGGGTCGGGCGACCGCTCAGAAAAGATCCGCACCTACAATTTCCCGCAGAACCGCCTTACCGATCATCGCATCGGTTTCACCATTCATCAGCTCGAGCAGGTGATGGACGGCAAGCTGCAGCCGGTGATCGATGCACTCATCACGCACTATCAGGCGGAGAAGCTGAAGCAGGAGACGGCGGGGGTGGTGTGAGGCAGTCGTTGGTCGCTCGTCATTGGTCGTTCGTGGTTGGTCGTTCGCGAGACGAAGGTAGATCAAGTTTCCGGTCGCTCTTCAGTTTCCCTCTTGGTGGTTTTTCTCCGTGTCTCTGTGCCTCCGTGGTGAAATAGAGCTGTGCAACTTCGCCAGTCTCTGAACTCAGCAATCGAACGGCTGACTTCTGCGCGCGTTCCGTCGCCGCGCATGAATGCGGAACTCCTCATCATGTTCACACTCGGTTGCGACCGGGCATATCTCTATGCGCATCCCGAGCGCGAAGTCACTCCCGACGAGACCCGGCGCTATGACGAAGCTCTGGCGCGGCGGGCGACGGGCGTGCCAGCACAGTACATCACCGGACACCAGGAGTTCTGGGGGATGGATTTAATCTTGTCGCCGGCGGTGCTGATTCCGCGTCCGGAGACGGAGCATGTGGTGGAGGCGGTGCTGGCACTGGCGAAACCGGACGGGCGGGGTCGCCCATCCCCACACGGCCTGAGCATCGTCGATGTGGGCACTGGCTCCGGGGCGATTGCACTTGCTCTAGCTAAAGAGTTGCCGACTGCGGAAATCCACGCAACCGATATTTCTCCCGAAGCGCTGGAGGTCGCGCGGGTCAATGGGGCGCGGCACGAACTGACTTCGCGAATCAAATTTCACCAGGCGGACTTGCTCAGTGGGTTCCCCCCGGCCTCATTCGACTTCGTGGTTTCAAATCCTCCGTACGTGGGCGAGTCGGAGGAAGATTCAGTACAACTCGAAGTGCGCAAGTTCGAGCCGCGCAATGCGGTTTTCGCGGGACCAACCGGCCTGGAAATCATCGAGCGACTGATTCCTCAGGCGCATACGATACTCAGACCCGGAGGTTGGTTGGTCTTCGAGATCAGCGGTACGATCGCCGAAGCCGCGCGGCGTCAATTGGCAGGCTGGACGGAAGTTCGACTCACAAACGATCTGCAAGGGATTGCAAGAGTCGCAATCGCCAGAAAACCATCGAGCGGCTAGGATGATGGTCGTCAGTTCTCGGCACTCATCGGACCCAGTGTAGAATCGCCAAATCCGCAATGCTTCGCGCCGAGCAACAATTCCTGGTGGTTTCCGTATGGAAATGAGGGTGACGAGTCGGCGGCTTGCGATTGGGGTTCTGCTGGCATTGGCGCAATTGCTCCTCGGCCAGCCTGCGCGCCAGATTCGCTCGGCACGACCGCCCGAATATACGTTCACGATTGTTCGAGCGTTCCCTCATGACCCCACCGCTTTTACGCAGGGTCTCGCCTACCGGGACGGGTTTCTATACGAAGGCACCGGTCTTAAAGGCCGGTCGTCGCTTCGCAAGGTTCGTCTCGAGACTGGAGAAGTCGTGCAACGAGTTGATTTGCTGCCCGAGTTCTTTGGCGAGGGCATTGCTTTGCTCAAGAGCGAAATCGTACAGCTCACCTGGCAGTCGCAAACTGGATTTGTCTACAACCTGAGCGACTTTCACCTGCTACGGAAATTTTCTTATCCGGGGGAAGGATGGGGTCTCACTACGAACGGCAAAGGCGACGAGATCTTCATGAGTGATGGAACGTCCGAGATCCGCGTTCTCGATAGCGGCACGCTTGCGGAAAAGCGCCGGTTCACGGTTCGCGATGGCAATACTCCCATCGATCAGTTAAACGAACTTGAGTTCGTGGATGGAGAGATTTTCGCCAATGTGTGGCAGACGGATCGAATCGCGCGGATCTCTCCGAAAAACGGCGAAGTGGTGGGATGGATCGATCTCACGGGCCTTCTGAGTCCGATCTATCGCCTCGAATCCGGCGCCGTGCTGAACGGGATCGCCTACGATTCGAATCGAAAGCGTCTCTTTGTTACCGGCAAACTGTGGCCCAGCATCTTCGAAATCCGGCTCGTTCCCAAACAACCCAAGTAGGCTCTCGAACTAGAAAGTCACCCGCACGCCTAACTGCGCCGCGAAGGGAATGCCCACCGTCGTGCCGGGCCCGAAGAAATCTCCCAAAGCGCCTTCAGGTATCTCGAGCTGCTTCAGGCTGGTAATGGGCACGCAGTTCGGATTGCAAATCCCAATGACATTATTGGGGTTCATGGGATCGGTTTCCACGCCCGGAATCTGTACAATATTTACGGCAAAATTCGCGCCGGGATTATTTCTGTTGAAGATATTGAAGAACTCCGCGAAGGGATTAATCCGCCAGCGCTCGCCGATCTTGAAGGGACGCGTGACGCGCAGGTCCGACTGTATATAAGGCGTGCCCCGGAATTCGTCGAGGCTCGTGTACACACCGTTCACGAAAATGCGCCCGCTGTTGTCCGCCGTCGTGATGGTGATGGGCCGCGCGCTCTCGACCTGGGTGATGGTGCTCAATTCGAAACCGCCGGGGATGTGTACCGTGCCGGCGAGCACGAAGCGATGGCGAACGTCTTCGCCGGAAGGGCCGTAATCACCGGGTCCGAAAGCATCCAGCTTTCCGGCATTCGGTCCACTCTGCGCGGTGCAGACGCCATCCACATAGTCGAAGAGTTCACCGAGCAGGCAACCCCAGGTCTGCGCCTTGGAGAGTTGATAGTTCGCGACCAGATTGAAGCGGCGCATATTGCCCTGCATATGCAACATCAGGGCGTTGTAACTGGAGCGGTTGTCTGAGGCGAAGACGGTGGCGGCGGGATATGGAAAAGCGCGATAGCCGTGATTTCCCTGCTCATGGGTGTAGTCGGCGCTGACCAGCCAGTGTTCGTTAAAGGCGTGCTGCACTCCGCCCGTGATGTGAATGGCGTAAGGCGTCTTGTAGTTGGGATCGATGAGGGACGGCGGTGCCGCGGGGTTCCCGTTCACCGCTTCAAACGCGGTCGCCCAGCCGTTTTGCGCGAGATCGTCGTAGTACATGCCGAAACCGGCCCGAATCACAGTCTTCTCGCTGGCCCCCGGTGAGTAGGCGATTCCGAGGCGAGGCGCAATTTGCTTCCGGTAATCATGAGGAGCTGCTTCGGGGTATCCGAGCGACGGCAGTAGCGCGAAGGAAGGATTCGCGGCCTGGCTTTGTCCGGAAGCCTCAAACAGCCCAAAGGTGGTCTGATAACGCAAGCCGTAGTTGACGGTGAGATGGTGCGTTACGCGCCACGAGTCCTCGGCGTAGAACGCGAGCCGTTGGACGTTCTGCGAAAAGTTACCGTCGCCGGCGGGAGTATAGGAACAGGTTGAGCCGTCCGAAGCCGTGAAGTCGATGCACTGCGGGGTGAAGGTTCCGAATACCCCCGGGTTCTGCACATAATAGGTCGGGTCATTTACGTACTTGGCGAGAGTCTCCGCTGTCGACGCAAACGCGCCGCTGAGCATGGGTTCGTGGATGAAGTCCACTCCGAACTTGAGCGCGTGACTCGCCATAACGTGGGTCAGGTCGTAGCGGACCTGATATTTGTCCTGATTGCGCAGGTCAGGAAAAAGAGTTATCGGAGTGGCGAACTGGTTGTCCCCGAAAGTTTCGAACCCGGAAATGGTTAGCGCGGTCGAGCTGAATGGAAACGCCAGCGCGAAGCCCAGATCGGAGTTACGCGTCTGGGTAAGGTGCAACAAGCTGGCTCCGAGAACCAGGTTGCCGAGCCAGGTCGGACTGAAAGTATAAGCATTGCTGATCACTGCGTTCCAGTAGTTGTTATGCGTGATCAATCCAGTGGAGGGCAGCGTGCCCTGCTCCACCAGCGCATTGTGCGTGAGGTAGCTGTCTTGGGACGTGCGCAGAAACCATTGCGACTTCGAAGACTCGGCCCAGTCAAAACGCACCGAGCCCAGGTAATCGCGGAAGGGAATGGGAACCGTCGCGGGAACGTCGATGGAAGGGACACCGGTAATCAGGCCGTCTGCCGCCAATTGCGCCAGCGCATCGAATTGCGTTGTGCTGGCTGGGCTGTAGGCGATGCTGGCATTTTCGTGGACGTTCTCGAAAGAGGTGAAGAACCACACTTTGTTCTTCGCGATGGGACCACCCAGTGTGCCGACGTAATTCTGCCGCGAGAATGGCTGCTTGGGATTGGGGGCTGGATTCTCAATCGGAAAGCGGGCATTGAGCTGTGCCGCCCGCTCGTAGAAAGCTCCGTCGCCATGCCAGTCGTTGGTGCCGCTCTTGGTGGTGATCACGACGGATCCGGCGGTGGTCCAGCCGGTGTCGGCGTCCTCATTGGATGTGCGCACGGCAAATTCCTGGATGCCGTCGGGCGAGAAATTTTGCAGGAAGCCGCCGATCCAGTCATCGGAGTTGTCCGCGCCATCGACTGAAAGTTCGTTGTTCAAACCAGAGCTTCCTCCAGTGGAAACGGCAGTGATGCGCGCTTTAGTCGGATCGGAAGGCTCAACCGGCTCGGTTCCGGGTACGAGATAAGCAATGTTGGCGAAGCTGCGCGCCGGGAGCGGAAGAGATTCGAGATCCTGACTGCCCACTACGCCGCCGTGCACGGCGCTTGACGTTTCAATTGTTTCGGTTGTGATCGAGGAAGAATTTCCCTGCACATTGACTGTCTCGCGCGTGTTTTGTGGTTTGAGTGTGACGGCGATATCGCGCACCACGCTGACGGCAACATCCACATCGGCCGTGGCCTCGGCAAAACCTTTGGCGGTGACGGCGACGCGATAAGAACCGGGCAGCAGGCCCTCGATGCGGAATTCTCCACGGTCATTAGCCGTGGCCTCACGAGTGACGGAAGACCCTTTTGACTGCACCGTAATCTGAGCGCCCGCCACGCGCGCGGCGCTCGCGTCCTGGACTTCTCCACGAAGGGCTCCGTTCGAATTCTGGGCGCGCAGGAGCGAAGGAACAAAGACGAACGTCAAAAGGAAGACCGACAGGAAGATCGGGAGAAGAACGGCGGGGAACAGCGAACTCGATTTTCGAATTTGGGCGCGTGGGAATCTGGCGAGCATGAAAAGACCATCCGCGAACGAAAGGATTGCCGCTGTTCAAAAATGTCAGGAAAATGAGTCCGCGCGGCGAAGCGGACTAGCTCATCGAGAGTAAACAGGCGCGTCGTCTACTACCAGCGATAGTGAATGAAAACGGTGCGTGAAAACGAGTGGAGGGAGCTTGCGTCGCAATCCGCCTAGCGGACGAGCCATTCGGTTGCTTCATGGGTCAGCGCCAGAGCCGGGCCATAGGTGGCCACAACACACAACAGCGCCACAAGAATGGGAGGAATCACGTGCCATGGACGCATTCGCATCCGTCGAGCCTTGCGGGCTTCATTCCAGGCGAGCAGGCGCGCCACGCGCGCGGTGATGGATCCGGTCACGAAACCCACGGTGCAGACCGGAGCGGCTTCGACCGGAACCAGGCGCGAGAGCTTAACCAAGGCTCCCGCGAGGTCAACGGCGTCGACCAGGTTCGAGACCGCGGCATCATCGGCGGCCAGTTCGGCGGCTTGGGACCAGGTGCTTTCCAGTTTGGCCATGCCGGGAAAAGGACAAAAACGGAAGACAAGTTTCTTCAGATTGTCGCGAGACTGCACGTGCGCGAGTTCATGCTTGAGCGCGATGCGGAGTTCGTCATGAGTCAGCAGCGCAACCGTGGATTCTGAAACCAACACTCTCGGTTTGCCGACACCAACCAGCGTGAGGGGCGGAGCCTCGCATCCAGACTGGAGGGTCACGGTTTGGGCTTGAGTCAGGGCTTGGCCTGCATTCACATTTAGAGGATGCGCCCCTTCGAGCCAGCGCGCCACCACGCGAGACGTCGTGGTTTGGGCGGCGATCACGCGGAACGAGCCGCAGGCAATCAGCAACAGAGCGCAAATGCCCAGTGCGAGCGGCATCGTGCCGATGCCTTCGTCAATGATCGACCGGGGTTCCAGCAATTGAAACGACGGCACGACAAAAGCAAATGTAATGGCAAGCGAAACCACTAACGGAAGAACTCGCAACCCAAATAGCAGACCGGCCAGGCTTCGTTCGGCCGCGTGCAGGAGCTTCAGCGAACGCCACGCAACTGCCACCAGCGCCGACAGCAGACAGTAGACGAGAACGAAGAACGTTAGCGAGACGGCGATTCCGCGCAGGGCAAACATTAGCCTTGCTCCCGCGCCGTGTTTTCCAGGGCTTTGTTTTCGCGAATCTTTGTATCCCGGCTTTGGAGCTCACGGCGTTTGCATTCGACCAGGAGTTGCAATTCATCCAGCAGTTGCGCGTCGTGAGTGCTGAGCGCTTCGACCAGATACGAGAGAGGCAGCGAGGAAGCATCGCCCGATCCCAGCAATTGGCGGATGCTCTCGAGCGCCGTGACCCGTTGCAGTTCTTCGGGCGTGTGGCGCGGAGTGTAGCGGAACGCCCGGCCTTCGGAGGCGCGGTCGAGCAGGCCTTTCTTGTAGAGACGGTCCACGGTCGTCATCACCGTGGTATAGGCCTGATGGATCTTGCCATCGGCAAGCAGTTCGCGAACCGTAGCGCTGCCATGCGACCAAACCTCTTGCAGCACCTGTTGCTCAAATGGACCAAGCTGCGGTCTGGAACTGGACCCGAAGATTGAGAAAGCTTTCGTCATTAAAAGCGCGAGGCGGCGCTGGGCACGTGCGTGAAAAGAATACCATCGGACGGGCTGCCTTGCACCCCTCAATCGAGATTAAAGAGCGCATCTCAACAAGAGAAGCACAAAGTTTGCACAAATCGTGCAGAGATCGGGAAAACGGCCAGCAAAGCCTCGAAGCTAGCGCGAGGCGGCTGCGGGCAGTATCTCTTCCACGTCGATCTTGGTGGGATAACTTCCCGTATAGCAGGCGGAGCAGTAAGTGGTTTTATCGCCGTCCGCGCATGCTTTCTTGAGACCTTCGAGCGAGAGATAGGCGAGCGAGTCGGCAACGATAAAATCGCGGATCTCCTCGATCGTCTTGTTGGCGGCGATGAGTTCTTTTTTTGACGGCGTATCCACTCCGTAGAAGCAGGGAGAGATCGTGGGCGGGCAGGAAATCCGCATGTGGACTTCTTTCGCGCCCGCGTTGCGAATCATGCGGACAATCTTCTTGCTGGTGGTGCCGCGCACAATCGAGTCGTCAACCAGAATCACTCGTTTGCCTTCGAGCAGGCTGTGCACGGCGTTCAGCTTCAACTTTACGCCGAAGTCGCGGACGGACTGTTGCGGCTCTATGAAGGTGCGTCCGATGTAGTGATTGCGGATGAGGGCGAGGCGAAACGGGATGCCGCTTTCGGCGGCGTACCCGATGGCCGCAGTGTTGCCGGAGTCGGGAACGGGAACGACAATATCGGCATCCACCGGAGCTTCGCGGGCGAGCTGGCGTCCCATGGCATCGCGGCTTTGATCGACGGAGCGGCCAAACACCAGGCTGTCGGGACGCGAAAAATAAACGTGCTCAAAAATGCAGCTCGACAGCGCCGGAGACGGAGAATAAAAGCGCGAGCTGATGCCCTCAGGTCCGACGATGACCAGTTCGCCGGGTTTGACGTCGCGCTCGTAAGTGGCGCCGAGAAGATCAAAGGCGCAAGTTTCCGATGCAAAAACGACCGTATCTTTCTTCTCGGTAGTTAGAGCCGGAATGCGGCCCATGGCCAAGGGGCGAAAGCCGCGCGGATCGCGGGCGGCGAAGATGCGGTCACGACTGATCATGACCAGCGAAAAAGCGCCTTCCGCGCGACGCAATGAGTCGGCGATGGCGTCGGGCAGAGTGTGCTCTCGGGAAAGCGCGATCAAGTGCACCAACACTTCCGTGTCGCTGTTAGTCTGGAAGATCGACCCCTGGCCCTCGAGCTTGGCGCGAATCGCGTGCGCGTTGGTCAGGTTGCCATTATGAGCAACCGCGATCGTTCCCTTGTTGGATTGCACCATGATGGGCTGGGCGTTCAGGAGTGCAGAATCACCTGCGGTGGAATATCGCGTGTGGCCGATGGCGAGAACGCCGCGCAGAGAAGCCAGCACTTCGTGGCTGAAGATATCGGCGACCAGGCCCATCGACTTGTGCTGGCGCAGGCGCTCGCCGTCGGAGGTGACGATGCCTGCTGATTCCTGTCCGCGATGCTGTAGGGCGTGCAGACCGAGGTAGGCGAGTTTCTCCGCCTCGGGATGGGCGTGGATGGCGACCACGCCGCATTCATCGCGAAATTTATCGGAAGTCAGCATTTAGCACTTAACCTCTTAGCGCTCAGCCAATTCAAAATCGCTCGCGCAGGGACGGACGCATTCGTCCGTCCAGTTGCGCAAAGGCCGGTCCAGTCAGTCCGCCGCAGCAACGCTCGGTGCGGTGCGCAGCGCCCTTTCCAGCGCGCCCTCGTATGCTTCTCGCAATTCGGCGACGCTGGCGGAAATCACCGGCTTACCATCCACTGAAATTTCAATCCGATCCGAGCCCGTCTCACCAAGCACATCGGCAAAGACGTCGTGCTCCTCCACTACCTGTTGGATTCGCGCCAGATGGCTCGGGTCACAGCTTATTACAACCCGGCTGGCGTCTTCCGCGAACAGCACGAACTCAAGCGTCGCTTGCTGCTTGGGCAATCTGACTCTGAGGCCTGCTCCCGCGGGCAGTGAACACTCCACCAGCGCCACGGCTAGCCCGCCATCGGAGCAGTCGTGCGCCGACTCGACCAGCCCCGCCTGGATCATAGCCACCAGAGCGCGTTGCAGCGTCGCCTCTTTCTCAAGGTCCAACCCTGGCGGATAGCCCCATACGGCTCCGAGAAGTTCTTTCGCGTACTCGGACGACCCAAACTCCAACTCGGCATCAACCGCATCGCCAGCTTCATTCGCGCGCAACAGCAAGATTTTTTTTGTGACATCGTCACTGTGCGGCGCGAAGTGCATTTTTGTCGTTTTGCGTGCGTCTTCGAGAAGACCAACGACCCCGATCACCGGAGTCGGGTAAATTCCCTCGCCGAGAGTTTCGTTGTAGAAACTGACATTGCCGCCGGTAATTGGAGTATCCAGTTCCTCGCAGGCTTTGGTGATGCCGTCGATTACTTGCGAAAACTGCCACATGATGTGCGGTTTTTCAGGGTTGCCGAAATTGAGGCAGTTGGTGGCGCCAATCGGAGTCGCTCCGGCGCAAGCCACTTTGCGCGCGGCTTCGGCGACGGCGTGCATGGCTCCGAGACGAGGATCGAGATAACACCAGCGGCCGTTGCCGTCGAGCGCCATGGCCAGGCCACGATGCGAGCCCTTGATGCGGATGACGCCCGCATCGCCCGCTCCGGGCGCTTCGATAGTGTTGGTCTGCACCATGTGGTCGTACTGCTGCCAGACCCAACGCTTCGAACAAATGTTCGGGCTCGCCAGCAAATGTTTGAGTTGGGCCGTGAAATCTGCGCTTTCGGCAAAGTGGATGTGCTCAGGCATTTCCCGATCGACGGGCGGTTCCCAGCGCGCGAGCGGACGCTTATAGAGCGGCGCGTCATCGGTGAGCGCGGCGTTTGGAATTTCAGCGACGACTTTGCCGTGTTCGAGCACGCGCATTTTCGCATCGCGTGTGACCTGGCCGATTTCCACGGCATCCAGTCCCCACTTCTGGAAGATGCGGAAGACTTCTTCCGCGCGGCCTTTCTGTGCGACCAGTAACATGCGCTCCTGCGACTCGCTCAGCATGATCTCGTACGGAGTCATTCCGGTTTCGCGTTGCGGAACACGGTCAAGTTCAATTTCGACTCCAGTGCCGCCACGCGCGCCCATCTCGCAGGTTGAGCAGGTCAGGCCAGCAGCGCCCATGTCTTGTATTCCAACAATCGCGCCGGTTTGCATGGCTTCGAGACAGGCTTCCAGCAGCAGCTTTTCGAGGAATGGATCTCCCACTTGAACGTTGGGGCGCTTCGCTTCCGAGCCTTCGCTGAACTCCTCGCTCGCCATGGTGGCGCCGTGGATGCCATCGCGCCCGGTCTTGGAGCCGACATAAATTACGGGATTGCCTTCGCCCGAGGCGCGTCCGTAAAAAATCTGGTCGCGGCGAACCAGGCCGAGAGCGAATGCGTTCACCAGCGGATTGCCCGAGTAACAGGGCTCAAACTTCACCTCGCCGCCAAGGTTGGGAACTCCGAAACAGTTGCCGTAAGAAGCGACGCCGGAGACAACACCCTCCATGACGGAATGGTTCTTGTGAATCTCCGCCTGCGTGGGGACAGCCGCGCCCGGCAGCCCGGACGGGCGAGGCGCCCGTCCCTCCACGGAAGAGTGTCCGATCGGTCCGAACCGCAGCGAGTCCATCACTGCCACGGGCCGCGCGCCCATGGTGAAAATATCGCGCAGAATTCCGCCGACGCCGGTCGCCGCTCCTTGAAATGGCTCGATGAACGACGGATGATTGTGCGACTCGATCTTGAACGCGCAAGCCCAGCCGTCTCCAATATCAACGATGCCGGCATTTTCGCCCGGCCCTTGCACGACCAGCTTGCTGCGCGTGGGCAAACGCTTCAGGTGAACGCGCGACGACTTATAGGAGCAATGCTCGCTCCACATCACGCTGAAGATGCCGAGTTCGGTGCGCGTGGGCTCGCGTCCGCCGAGCAGTTGCTTGATTTTTTCGAATTCTTCCGGAGTGAGGCCGTGCTCCCGGATCGTCTCCGGCGTAACGGCTGGGATCGCGGAAGTGGTCATCGGGGAAGCTTTATTGTCGCATCTCCACCGACTTTTCGCATGTGGATTTTGTGCAGGGCGGACACTCCTGTTCGCCGCCTTTGACATCGCTCCTGACGCAAGAAATCAAGAGCAACAGCAGAACCAAGACCAACGCCAAGATCAAAAGCAGCGGACAAAGAGTGTCCGCTCCACACACCCGTCTATACTGTCGCAGATGAAATCCGTCATCGTCGGCACCGCCGGACATATCGATCACGGCAAGACCGCGCTGGTCAAAGCCCTGACGGGCATTGACGCCGACCGACTAGAAGAGGAAAAACGGCGCGGCATCACCATCGACATCGGTTTTGCCCACTTCGAACTGCCCGCACCCGATGGCAGCCGAATTCGGATAGGTTTCGTCGATGTCCCGGGCCACGAACGTTTTGTGCGCAACATGCTCGCTGGAGTAGGCGGCATCGACCTGGTGCTGCTCGTAATTGCTGCCGATGAAGGGATCAAGCCGCAGACTCGCGAGCACCTCGATATCTGCCGCCTGCTGGCAATCCGCCGCGGCATCACCGTCCTCACAAAATCCGATGCGGTGGATGCGGAGACGCTGGGAGTCGTGCGACTGGAAGTGGAAGACTATGTGCGCGGATCGTTTCTCGACGCGGAACAGTCTCCGATGGTCGCGGTCAGTTCATTGACGGGTGCAGGACTGCGCGAGTTGAAATCCGCGCTCACAAAGGTTGCGTCGGAAGTCAGCGCGAAAAACTCGGCCACTCTGGCTCGCCTTCCGATCGATCGTGTGTTCACCATGAAAGGCTTCGGCACGGTTGTGACCGGAACGCTGGTCGCCGGGACGATTCATAAAGAAGAAGAGCTCGAACTGTTTCCCGTCGGCAAGCGCGTGCGAGTTCGCGGCGTGCAAGTCCATGGCTCGCCGGCGGAAGCCGCTGTCGCAGGGCAGCGCACTGCACTGAACCTCGCAGGGCTCTCTACCGAAGACCTGGCGCGCGGGATGGCGCTCGCAACCGCGGACACTTTTCGTTCCACCTCGAGAGCCGACGCGCTCCTTTCTCTTCTTCCGTCGGCCAAGCCATTCAAAGACGGCGCGCGTGTGCACTTTCACGCCTACACGACGGAAACGATCGCGGAAGTACGCCTGCATGGAGCGAAACAAGTGAAGCCGGGAACCGAAGCGTATGCGCAACTAAGATTCGCCGAACCCATGCTGCTTCTGCCGGGAGATCGATTCATCGTGCGGCAATTTTCACCGGTAGTGACCATTGGCGGAGGCCTTGTACTGGACGCTTCGCCTGCCACTCGCAAGCAGCGCGTGGAAGATGCGCTCGCATTTCTCAAAATCATGCGCGATGGTTCTCCGGGACAAGTGCTGGCAGCGCGCGTTGCACGGCGGGGAGCGATCGGCCTGCGTCTGAATGAGGTCCCTGGAGAACTGAACATCCGCCGGGAAGAGGCCGCAAAACTGGCCGACATGGCCGGATTGGCGTGGTGCAATCAGGTGCTGGTTGCGCCAGCGGCATTCGCGGAAGCCAAAGCGGATGTACTTCAGGCTCTCAAGAAATTTCACGATGCCAATCCTCTGGTCGCAGGGATGAGCAAGGAAGAACTGCGCGATCGGATCAACCTGGGTCCCGAGGTGTTCTATGGCGTGCTGGACAACTTGGCGAACGAAAAGAAACTGGAGGTTGCAGGCGAACTCGTACACCTGTCCGGCCGCGGCGTGGTCATGAAAGACGAGGAAGCTGAGTCCAAGAAGATCATTGAGCAGGCGTTCGCTTCGGCAGGGTTGAAGGTTCCGTCGTTGAAAGAAGTGTTGGCGGGGCTGAAGGTGGATAAAATTCGCGCGCAGAAAATTGTAACTCTGCTCTTGCGCGACAAGGTTCTGATCAAGATCTCAGAGGAACTTGTCTTCCACCAGAGCGCGCTCCTGGATCTTCGCCACCAGATCGCAGCGCTCAAAACTACCACGCCAAAGATCGACGTCGCCCACTTCAAAGAGATGACGGGGGTCAGCCGCAAGTATGCGATTCCTCTGCTCGAATATCTGGATCGCGAACGCGTAACACGGCGAGTAGGAGACGAACGCGTGATTCTATAATTGTGTGGTCGTGTGGTGACGGGGCTTTGCCCCGTCGCCTCGCGAGCGCAGCTCAGCATCGCCCGGGCATCCGGACGGGGTAAAGCCCCGTCACCACACAACCTAGATCTTTTCTTCCGGGAACTCCACTTCCAACGCCATCGGCCCGGTGACGCGGTTGGTAAGGTTCGCCAATCCAATGAGCATATGCAGGTCGACTATCTGCTCGTCAGAAAAATGCTTCTTGAGCTCCGCGAAATTGGCGTCGTTGGCGGCGTCGGGCGTGCGCGTCAGCTTTTCAGCATAGTGGAGCGCGGCTTGCTCAGACGCGCCAAGTCCCTTGTAGTCGCCCGCTTTCAATGCCTTCATCTGGTCCGGGGTGAGTCCAGCGCGTTTGGCGCCCTGGATGTGGTGCTGCGTGCAGTAATGGCATCCGTTGATCAGCGAGACTCGCAGATATACGGCCTCGTACAACTTGCGATCGAGCGAACGCCCCACGCTGGCATAGAATCCGAGAAAGTTGCCGAGCACGGCGGGACGATGCGCGAGCGCTTTCTGGATATTGCCGGGCTTGCCTTTTAGTTTGCTGTCGTAGATCTCCTTAACTTCAGCGCTGGCTTGCGCAGGTTCAATCAGACTAATGCGGGCCATATGTCACCCTCCAGATGCGCCTCTATAATAAACTGTTGGGAATTCTTTCTCGCTCACTCCTCAAATGCTGACCATTCGCGCAGCCACTATCGCCGACGCTCCCCTGATCAGAAGAATGATCTGGGAACTTGCCGACTATGAGAAAGCGCCGGACCAGGTCCGCACCACCGAGGCCGACATCGCGCGCGACGGATTCGGCGCGAATCCGCAGTTTCGAGTCTTAATCGCCGAATGGCACGGACAGACCGCGGGCTTTGCGCTCTTCTTCAGCTACTACTCGACATGGCGAGGCGCGGGATTATACCTGGAGGATCTCTTTGTCCGCCCCGAGTTCCGCGGGCGCGGAATTGGCAGAGCGCTTTTCGCCCGCGTTGCTCGCGCGGCGGGGCAGGAAAATCGCAGCTTCATCACGTGGGCGGTGTTGGACTGGAATCAGCCTGCCATCGATATGTACAAGGCGCTGGGCGCCCATTTTCTGGATGAGTGGCGAAGCGCTCATCTCGCGGGAGATGGCCTGCGGAAATTGGCGGAACAAGATTCGGCAAAGCGCGATTCAACGGAGAAGAATTCCTGATGCGAGTACGAATCATCGGCGCAGGCCTCGCGGGATCGGAAGCGGCGTGGCAATGCGCGCGGCGCGGTGTTTCCGTCGACTTGTTCGAAATGCGGCCGGGGCGCACGACTCCTGCGCACCAGACGGACGCTTTCGCGGAACTGGTCTGCTCCAATTCTCTGAAATCGGAGAGCGAGAACACGGCACCCTGGCTGCTGAAGGAAGAAATGCGGCGAGCGGGTTCTCTGCTGCTGGAGATCGCGCGTGACACTGCGGTGCCTGCCGGGCACGCTCTGGCCGTCGACCGCGCCGAGTTTTCACGGAAGGTGACGGAGGCGATTTCCGGTGAATCCCTCATCACAATTCGGCGCGAAGAGGTGACGCAAGTCGCAGAAAGCCAGATCACGATCATTGCAACTGGTCCGCTGACGTCGGAGAGCCTGTCTCGCGCGATCGCGCGTCTATGCGCAACGAGCTCTGGCAACAGCCACTTGTATTTCTACGATTCGATCAGCCCCATTGTCGAGGCTGATTCCATCGATATGAGCAAGGTGTACCTGGCGGCGCGTTACGACAAAGGATCGGCGGACTACATCAATTGCCCGATGTCGAAGGACGAATACGACCGGTTCTACGATGCGCTTCTCGCGGCGCAATCGGTGGAGCAGAAAGACTGGGAGAACCTGAACTACTTCGAAAGCTGCCTGCCCATCGAAGAGATCGCCCGGCGCGGGCGCGACACCCTGCGCTTCGGGCCGATGAAGCCGGTTGGACTCAAGGACCCTCGCACCGGCAGGATGCCGTACGCCGTCGTGCAACTGCGCCAGGAAAATCTGCGCGCCGATTCTTACAATTTTGTCGGATTCCAGAATCACCTGAAATTTGGCGAGCAGGCGCGCGTGCTGAGTTTGATTCCCGGACTGGAGGGCGCGCGGTTTCTGCGCTATGGCCAGATTCACCGCAACACATATATCAATTCGCCGGCGCTGCTGACCCCGACGTTACAAATGAAAGCGCATCCCCATGTGCTGTTCGCGGGACAAATCTGCGGCGTCGAAGGCTACGTCGAGTCGATCGCGACCGGCCTGATGGCGGGCATGAATGCGGCGGCGCTGGCGACCGGCGGCGAACTGGTGGCTCCACCGCGAGCGACGGCGTTTGGCTCGCTTGTACACTACATCACGCAGGCGGAGAGCAAGAGTTTTCAGCCAGCGAATATCACTTTCGACCTGCTGCCCGCGCTCGAGACCCGCGTTCGCGACCGGAAGGAACGCCACCGCCGGCAGTGTGAACTGGCGTTGCGCCAGTTTGACGAGTGGCATGGGCGTGGCTGCTGGCAGACTGCAGATCCCGCGCTGCGCTCGGGATGACAACTTTTTGTTGTTTTTTCGGTGGATTCACTTTAGGGTGCTGATGTCGGAGTGAGGTGCGTCCCGTGCCGGTTTCTGCCGTTGATTGCGTCCAGCCCGCCCTGCAGCACGCGCGCGAACAACTCTTCACTCGTTTCCGCTGGGGACAATGGTCGCGCCTGGCGCTGGTTGGGATTCTGGCGGCGGAACTGCACGTTGGCGGATGCAATTTCAACGGTCTCAACTTTCCCATCAATAATCCACGCCGCAGCGGGCAAGGGTTTCTCTCGTTTTCGAGTCTGCCGTTCACTTGGCCTCCCCCTAATCCCACGCACCTTTCCGAGCACATCGGGCAATTCATCGGATTGATCGTGGTGGGAATCTTCGCCTTTATCGTACTGGGCTTCGTCTTCCTTTACATCAACAGCGTCTTCCGGTTCATCCTGTTCGACTCGGTTCTGCGGCGGCAATGTTCGATTAGCGATGGCTGGCAAAGGTGGCGCCGTGCCGGAGGACGATTTTTTCTGTGGCAGATCGTGTTTTTGATTGCGACGTGGCTGTTTCTGCTGATTCTGATTGGCGTGCCGTTGGGCCTCATGCTGGCGGCGGGTTGGGCGACAGACCTGAAAGAACACATCGGACGGATCATTGTAGGAGTGATTCTGTTCATTGGCCTGATCCTGGTGTTCACACTGATCACCGCGGTGTTTCAAGTGCTGGCTAGAGATTTTCTGGTGCCGATTATGGCTCTCGAAAATCTCGATTTTGCCGACGGCTGGCACCGTTTACTGGCAATGATCCGCCCGGAGAAGGGACGTTATGCCATCTATCTGCTGCTCAAGCTCGTGCTTTCCATTGCAGCAGCTATCCTGTTTGGCATCGTCTCGCTCGTTCCAGCTCTGTTCGTCGTGGTCCCGGCTGCTGTTGCCGTTGTGGTGGGCCACACCGCGGGGTTGGAATGGAATGTGACCACGATCAGCCTGGCGATCATCTTCGGGACCGTGCTTCTATTCCTTCTGATTTACCTGATCGCACTGGTGTGCGTGCCGGCCACTGTTTTCTTCCCGGCGTACGCGATGTATTTTCTTGCTTCGCGCTATCCGATTCTCGACGCGCTGCTGCATCCTGCGCCGCCACCCGCACCGGAATTGCCTCCAGTGCCGGAGTCTCCGCCCGCGTTCGAAGCGCCTCCACTGCCGCCGACGGCGGAACCTATCGGCTAGCCGCGGTTCCCAGAAACGATGTTTAAAGAAAAATTTGTCCAGAAGGGACAATTGAGAATAGCCTGGCGCTTTAGCGCCGGGAACCGCGCCTTTGTTTGATCAGTTAAATTTTGGGTAGAGAATCCCTGTGGCAGGCGGCAGCTGGTAGGTCGCGCTCATTTGAACCTGAAGTGTCAAGTTATAGTTGTAAGTGAAATTGAAACCCGCGGAGTAGGAGCCTGTT
>Ga0070761_10000200_pt1 | contig 39194 bp, 36 predicted proteins | sample HubBroMetageREF1_FD_66724 | JGI IMG/M metagenome (GOLD analysis project Ga0070761, IMG submission 66724) | Reference soil microbial communities from the Hubbard Brook experimental Forest, New Hampshire, USA - Hubbard Brook CCASE Soil... | ecosystem: Environmental > Terrestrial > Soil >... | reverse complement strand
GGGTCGCTGAGCGGCAACGTGATCGTGCGCCAGGGCGCGCGCGAGATCCGCACCGACCAGGCACAACTCGACCGCGACAGCGGTTCAGTGCAGACGCAGGGCCAGATTGACTACAGCGATCCACTGGTGCACGTCACCGGCGCGAGCGGCCAGTACTCGCAGGCGAGCGGCGCCGATTTCACCGGCGCGCAGTTCACTCTCAAGCAGCGCGCCGCGCGCGGCACCGCGCAGGACATGGCGCTCTCCCCCGACGGCGTGCTGAGCATGAAGGGTGTCACCTTCACCACCTGCCCGGTCAACGACAACGCCTGGCAGTTGAAAGCCGACAGCGTGGTACTCGACACCCGCAGCAAGATCGGCACCGGGCGGGACGCGCAGATCGACTTCATGGGCGTGCCGCTGCTCTACCTGCCGTGGCTGTCCTTTCCGCTGTCCTCGGAGCGCAAGAGCGGCTTCCTGTTTCCGACCATCGGCACCACCTCGTACGGCGGCGGGCAGTTATCGCTCCCCTACTACTTCAACATCCTGCCCAACCTCGATTTCACCTTCGAGCCGACCGAGTACCTGAAGAGCGGGCCGGACGTCGGTGGCGACGTGCGCTGGCTCACCGCGAACCAGCACGGCGAGCTCGACTGGAACTACCTGCCCTACGACCAGGTTTTCGGCGGCAGCCGCAACCGCCTCCGACTCAGCGATGTCGCCGATCTCACCCAGGACTGGCGGCTCACCGTGAACGCACAGGAGGTGAGCGATGCGTTCTACTTCGAGGACTACTCACAGGGCCCCGAGGGCGCCAGCACCGCATTCCTCGAGCGCAGCGCGCTGTTCTCCTACCGCGACGAGCACTGGCGTATCGAGGGCGAGGCGCAGCAGTACCAGACGATCGACTACACCTTGAGCGCCGAGCCGGCGCTGTACGCGCCCGACAACCGCCCGTACGCGCGCGTGCCGCGGCTCGCCGCCAGCACCGACTACGGCCTGGGACCGGGCGGCATCCTGCACTACGGCTTCGATTCGGAAGTCGTCGACTTCCAGCGCCCCGGCGGCACCGATGAAGTGCAGGGCTGGCGTGCCGATCTCACCCCGGGGACCTACCTCGATCTCACCGGACCCGGTTACTTCCTGCGCCCGGCGTTCGCCTGGCGTGCCACCCAGTACGAGCTGGAGGACGCGGTGCGCGGTGCCTCGAGCTCGCCCTCGCGCACGCTGCCGATTGCCAGCGTCGACTCGGGGCTGGTGTTCGAGCGCGACAGCGGCTCGCACAGCAAGCACCGCATGACGCTCGAGCCGCGCATCCTTTACCTCTACGTGCCTTACCGCAACCAGGCGCAGCTGCCGGTGTTCGACACCGCGCTCCCGGATCTGAACCCGGTGGAGCTGTTCCGCACCAACCGCTACGTCGGCGCCGACCGCGTGAGCGATGCCAACCAGCTTTCGGTCGGAGTCACGAGCCGCCTGTTCGACTCGGCGAGCGGCCAGCAGTTTCTGGCCGTCACGCTCGGCCAGGCCTACTACTTCACGCCGCCGCGGGTGAGCCTGCCGGGGGAAGGGCTGGGGAGCGAGAACCGCTCCGACTTCGTGGTGCAGGTGGCGGTGAACGCCTTTCAGAGCTGGAGCGCGGATGTCGCCGTGCAGTGGGATCCGCAGAACCAGAGCAGCGAGCGCACCCAGATCAACCTGCAGTACAAACCGCAGAACGACTCGATCATCAACCTCTCCTACCGCTACGAGCGCTGCACCTTTGATCAGGTCGAGCTGTCCGGCGCCTGGCCGATCCGCAACAACTGGAACATCTTCATCCGCGACATCTACTCGCTCAGCGATCACGAATATTCCCTGAGCGACCCCGCCTGTCCCGTGACATCCCTCACCACCACCCCGGGGCAGGCGACCCAGCCCGGGCAGCAAATCCCGGTCTATCCCGCCGAGCTGGTGGGTTTTCTGGAGCGTTTCGCCGGCTTCGAGTATCGTTCGTGCTGCTGGCGGGTGCGTTTCGGGGTGCGCCGCTACGTGAGCAACCATAACGGCACCCAGGACACCGGAGTCTGGCTGCAGCTGGAACTCGGAGGCCTGGCGAGTGTCGGATCGGCGTCGGACGCCTCTCTCGGCCAGGAAATCCGGGGCTACGTGCCTGCCCAAGCCGCCGCTCCCAGGGCGCTGGTGCCCCTGCGGGGCGTCTGGTAACAGAACACAGGAACTTGCAATGCGGCGGATAGCGAATTCGGCTTTGGCTTTGTGTCTGGCGGGGCTGGCGTTGCAGGGAACCGCCGCCGCGCAGACGCGCGAACTGGCCACGCGCGGCGATCTGCTCGATCGCGTGGTGGCGATCGTCAACGACGGGGTAGTGCTCAACAGCGACCTCGACGCGCAGATGGATATGGTCAGCGAGCGGCTGCGGCAGCAGAAGCTCGAGCTGCCGCCGCAGAACGTGCTGCGCCAGCAGGTGCTGGAGCGCCTGATCGTGCAGGAGCTGCAGGTGCAGCGCGCCAACCACGACGGCCTCAAGGTCACCGACGAGATGCTGAACGGCGCGCTGTCGGACGTCGCCAAGCGCAACAACATCAGCCTCACGCAGCTGCCGGATGCGCTCTCGCAGCAGGGGGTCGACTACACCGCCTACCGCGACGACATGCGCAAGGAAATTCTCATGACGATGCTGCGCAACCGCGACGTGCTGCAGCACATCAGCGTCACCCCGCGCGAGATCGATCAGTTCCTCGCCAAGCAGGCGAGCACCCCCGCAGAGAACAATGAGTACAACGTCTCGCACATCCTCATCGCGGTGGGCCAGGAGGCGAGCCCGGCGCAGCTGGATGCCGCGGCCAAGCGCGCCGAAGAGGTCTACGAGCGCAGCAAGAAGGGCGAGGATTTCGCCAAGCTGGCGGTGGCCTACTCCAACAGTCAGACCGCACTCGACGGCGGCGCGCTCGGCTGGCGCAAGGGCAACGAGCTGCCGACCTTTCTCACCGACGTGGTCGCCAAACTCAAGCCGGGCGAGGTGAGCGAGCCGCTGCGCACTCCGACCGGCTACCACATCATCCGCCTGAACGAGGTGCGCGGCGGCGCGCAGACGAGCGTCGAGAACCAGGTGCACGTGCGCCACATCCTCATGAAGACCAACGCGCTGGCGGATGACGCCACGGTGCGCAGCAAGCTGAGTGCGCTGCGCGAGCGCATCCTCAAGGGCGAGGATTTCGCCGGCATCGCCCAGGTGTCCTCGGAAGACCCCGGCTCGGCGGCCGAAGGGGGCGACCTGGGCTGGGCTGGCCCGGGCACCTACTCGCCGGAGTTCGAGTCACAGATCACCAGTCTCAAGGACAACGAGATCAGCGAACCCTTTCACACCCAGTTCGGCTGGCACATCGTGCAGATGCTCGGTCACCGCGAGTACGACAACAGCGACGACGTCAAGCGTCGCCAGGCGATGGAGGCGATTCGCGCCAGCAAGGCCGACGAGGAGACCGAGCTGTGGCTGCGTCACATGCGGGACGAAGCCTACGTCGACTACAAGTCGTAAGCTCCCGCGCCTCGCGCTCACCTCCGGCGAGCCGGCGGGGATCGGACCGGAGCTGTGCCTCCAGATCGCCACCCAGCCGCTGCCCTGTGAACTCATCTGCCTGGGCGATGCGACGCTGCTCGCCGCGCGTGCGCGCGAGCTCAATCTGCCGGTGACGCTGCGCGCCTACCCGGGGCCCGCAGCGCCGGCGGGTTCCGGCACGCTGCTGGTGGCGCACCAGCCGCTCGCCAGCGCCAGTCTCCCGGGCCGCCCGGACCCGGCGAACGCGCGCTACGTGCTGGGCCTGCTCGACCGCGCTGTTGACGGCACGCTCGCGGGCGAGTTCGACGCCATCGTGACCGCACCCGTTCACAAGGGCGTCATCAACGATGCCGGCATCGCCTTCAGCGGCCATACCGAGTATCTGGCCGCGCGCACCCGCAGTCCGCGCGCCGTGATGATGCTGACCGCCGGCGAGCTGCGCGTCGCGCTCGCGACCACGCACCTGCCGCTCGCCGCCGTGAGCGCGGCCATCACCAGCGAGTCACTCACCGAGATCGCCACCATCCTTGCGCACGAGCTGCACACGCGCTTCGGCATCGCCAACCCTCACATCGCGGTCTGCGGACTGAACCCGCACGCCGGCGAAGGCGGCCACCTCGGCGATGAGGAGATCCGGGTGATCGCGCCCGCGCTCGCGCGCCTGCGGGCGCAGGGGGTGCGCGTGAGCGGCCCGCTGCCGGCCGACACTGTGTTCGTACCCCAGGTCCTCAAGGGTTACGACGCGGTGCTCGCCATGTACCACGACCAGGGACTGCCGGTGGTCAAACACGCAGGCTTCGAGCGTGCGGTCAACGTCACGCTCGGCCTGCCGCTGATCCGCACCTCGCCCGATCACGGCACCGCCTTCGATCTGGCGGGCAGCGGGCGCGCCGCTGCCGGCAGCCTCATGGCCGCCGTGCAGCTCGCCAGCCGGCTCGCCGCTGCGCATCACTGATGCCGCCAGCGGCTGCCGCCCGGCCACCGCGCCGCCGGCGCTTCGGTCAGCATTTCCTGCACGATCCGGCAGTGATCGCGCGCATCGCACAGTCGCTGGCGGTACGCGCCGGCGATCACCTGGTGGAGATCGGCCCGGGGCGCGGTGCGCTCACCGCCGAGCTGCTGAAACGCCGCGACTGCACGCTCGATGCCATCGAGATCGACCGCGACCTGGCTGCGGTGCTGGCGCCGCGCTTTACAGCGCCCGCGAGCGTGCTGCACGTGAGTGATGCGCTGAAGTTCGATTTCGGCGCGCTGGCCGCGCAGCGCGGCGGGGCGCTGCGCGTCGTGGGAAACCTGCCCTACAACATCTCGACCCCGCTGCTGTTCCACCTGCTCGGCTTTGCGCCTGCACTCATCGACATGACCGTCATGCTGCAGCGGGAGGTGGTGGCGCGGCTGGCCGCCGTTCCTGGCGGCTCCGACTACGGCCGGCTCACGCTGATGCTCGCGCCGTTCGCCGAAGTCACGCGTCTGTTCGAGGTCGGGCCGGGTGCCTTTCAGCCACCGCCGCGCGTGTGGTCGGCAGTAGTGCGCCTTACCTTAAGACGCCAGCCGTTGTTCCCGGTGAGTGCGCACTATGCCGCGGTGGTGGCGGCCGCCTTCGGCCAGCGCCGCAAGACGCTGCGCAACGGATTAAGTCAGATGCTCAGCCGGGCGCAGATTGCGGCCTGCGGCATCGATCCGGGTGCCCGCCCCGAGACCTTGCCGCCGCAGGCTTTCAACACGCTGGCCGAGGCTCTCGACCGCGCGCGCGCCGAAGGCTAGTCTGTTCTCAACGGGTCATCGCGGAGAGTCTTCATGGCGGGTTACCGTCGCCTCCTGCTGGTGGTCGATCTCAGCGACGACAGTCTGGCGATCGGTCGCAAGGCGCAGGCACTGGCCGTGGCACTGCAGGCACAGATCGAGCTGCTGCACGTGGTGGAGTTCGTACCGGTGGAGCCCCTGGGCGAGACACTCATGCCCGCGGTGCAGGTCGAGGAGGATCTGATGCGCGCGGCCGAGCGGCGGCTGCGGGCGCTCGCCAGCGAACTCGGACTCGGCGATGCGCCGTGCCGCATCGAGAGCGGCAACGTCAAAGCCGAGATCGTGCGGGTCGCACGCGAGCAGCGCTCGGATCTCATCATCCTCGGCAGCCGCGAGCGCCATGGGCTGTCGATCCTGGTGAACTTCACCGAGGACACGGTGCTGCACGCGGCTCCCTGCGACGTGCTGGCAATGCGCAAAAGCTGAAGCGCGGCGCTGCCGCTACAATTACAACAAGGACGCGTCATGGTCACCGAGCACAAAATTCGCGTGGAGGTCGAGACCAGCTACCTCGACGAGCAGTCCGATCCGCGCGAGGGTCGTTACGTTTTCGCCTACACCATCACCATCCGCAACGAGGGCCAGGTGCCCGCGCGCCTGCTGACGCGCCACTGGGTGATCACCGATGCCAACGGCAAGGTCGAGGAAGTGCGCGGCGATGGCGTGGTGGGCGAGCAGCCCTATCTCAAGCCCGGGCAGGGTTTCCGCTATTCGAGTGGCGCGGTGATCGAGACGCCGGTCGGCTCGATGCAGGGCAGCTACCAGATGCTGGCCGACGATGGCGCGCAGTTCGATGCGCCGATCCGCCCGTTCCGCCTGGCGATGCCCGGCATCCTGCAGTGACGCGCTATGCGGTGGGCGACGTCCAGGGGTGTGAGACAGAGCTGCGGGAGTTGCTCAGGCGGCTGAAGTTCTCTGCCGACCGCGATCAGTTGTGGCTGGTCGGCGATCTGGTCAACCGCGGGCCGGCCTCACTGGAGACGCTGCGCCTGGTGCGCGCCCTCGGCGACAACGCGATCGTGGTGCTCGGCAACCACGATCTGCACCTGCTGGCGCTCGCCTTCGGCGCCGAGCGGCGCCGGCGCGCGGATACCCTCGATGAAGTGCTGGCCGCGCCCGATCGCGAACAGCTGCTGGCGTGGCTGATCTCCCGGCCACTGGCGCACGCCTCGCACGGCGACCTGATGGTGCATGCAGGCGTGGTGCCGCAGTGGTCGGTGAAGGACACCGTGAGTCTCGCCGCCGAAGTGAGCGTGGCGCTGCAGCACGATCCGCGCACGCTGTTTGATCACATGTATGGCGATGAGCCGCAGCGCTGGGACGCGCGCCTCGCGGGCATGGAGCGGCTGCGCTTCATCATCAACGTGCTGACGCGGCTGCGCCTGTGTACCGCCGACGGTCGCGTGGACGTTTCCGCCAAGGGCCGCCCGCCGGCGCAGCCCTCGCCGCTGCGCCCGTGGTTCGAGTTCAAACAGCGCGCGACGCGCGAGGCGCGCGTGGTGTTCGGCCACTGGTCGGCGCTCGGGCTCGTACAGCGCGACGGGGTGGTTGGACTGGACAGCGGCTGTGTGTGGGGGGGCGAGCTCAGCGGACTCGATCTGGACAGCAAGCACTCGCCGGTCAGCGTGCGCTGCCGCGGCTATCAGCGCATCGGCGAGTAAGCGCTAGGGCGCCGGGCTCGGCGCCGGCCCCCAGGCCACCGTCACTGCCGCGGTCTTGCCGGCATACACCCCGGGGGCGAGCTCGAGGTCAATCGGTTTGGCGGGCGTTGGCGAGATGGGCAGGTTGATGCGTTGCGCGCCGCGGACGTCCAGCGCGCCGATCGCCCCGGGCGTCACCCGCAGCGCCAGCCGCACCGGCCAGCCGTAGCCGGTGGCCGGCTTGAGCGTAAGGCTGCCCGAGCCGCTCGCCGCGGACAGATCCACCAGCAGGGTGTTGCGCTTCCAGTACTGCGGATAGCTGTCGGCACTCGCGGCGCCGACGATGTCGAGCTCGTGCACCGGCGCAGGCGGCGGTGGCGGCGGGCGGTGGAACGGCCAGTGGCTGCAGCCGGCCGTCAGCAGTACCAGTGCCAGCGCGCTCACGAGCGCCCGCGCGCCTCCCTCCGCCCTCAGCTGCATCACCGACTCCTCGCTCCACGGCCGCAACGCGTAACATACGCGAAAGATTCGGAGGCGACATGCAATCCCTGCAGGCGTTCAACTTGCGGCAATGGATCGAGGCCAACCGCTCGCAGCTCAAGCCCCCGGTGGGCAACAAGCGCGTGTTCCGCGACGGCGATTTCATCATCATGGTCGTGGGCGGCCCGAATGCCCGCAAGGATTATCACGTGGACCCGGGGCAGGAGTTCTTCTACCAGCTCGAGGGTGACATGGTGCTGAAGACCATGCAGGACGGACGCGCGGTCGAGCTGCCGATCCGTGCCGGTGAAGTGCTGCTGATTCCCCCCAAGCTGCCACATTCGCCGCAGCGCCCGGCCAACACCGTGGGTCTGGTGATCGAGCGCGCGCGCCGCGCCGGCGAGCTCGATGGCTTCCAGTGGTACTGCGAGCGCTGCGGCCATCTGCTGTACGAGGAGTTCTTCGAACTCACCGACATCGAGAAGCAGTTCCCGCCGGTGTTCGAGCGCTTCTTCACCAGCACGACCAAGCGCACCTGCAACCGTTGCGGTGCAGTGATGGAGCGCAGCTAGGTGCACTCGCGCATTGCGATTGCCGGAGTCGAGGTCGGCACTGATCTGCAGCGGCCGGCGGACCTTTCGCTGCCGCTCGACTTCACCGGTCCGCAGCCGCGGCACTTCGGTGCCCCGCGCGCCAGTTCACGACCGTTCGAGAGCGGCGCCTTCAAGGGCGCGGTCGAGCGCGGCGCGAGCTGCAACTGCGAGCTCATCACCCTCATTCCGCACTGTAACGGCACTCACACCGAATGTGCCGGTCACCTGACCCGCGAGCGCCTCGACGCCTACCGCCTGGCACCGGCCGGGCCGGCGGCGGCACTGCTGCTCTCGGTCACGCCCGAGGAGGCCGGCGCCGAGAGCAGCGAGCCCGAGCCGCAGCCGGGGGACCTCTTGATCACCCGCCGCGCGCTGCGGCGCGCCTGGCCCGAGCGTCTGCCGTTCGCGCCGCAGGTGCTGGTGGTGCGCACGCTGCCCAACACGCCCGAGAAGCGCGCGCGCGACTACAGTGGCCACACGCCCGCCTACCTGTCACGCGAGGCAGCCGAGTTCATCGTGGGCCGCGGCATCGATCACCTGATCGTCGACACACCCTCGATCGACCGCGCGCGCGATGACGGGCGGCTGACTGCGCACCGCGTGTTCTTCGGCCTGCCGCGCGCAGCGACCGCACTGTCTGCAGCGATGCGCGCCAACGCCACCATCACCGAGCTCGCGTTTATTCCTGACACCGTGGCGGACGGCGCCGGACTGGTGCAATTGCAGGTGCCGCCGCTGTGCGGCGATGCGGTCCCCAGCCGGCCGCTGTGGTACACGTTGAGCGAGATAGCTCCATGAGCACGGCTGCAGCTCTCGAGCGCGCCCGCGCCCGCGATGCCGCCGATCCCCTGGCGGGCTTTCGCGCGCGCTTCGCCTTGCCAGCTGGCCCGGGGGGAGAGCCGGCGACGTACCTGTGCGGACATTCGCTCGGGCTGCTGCCGTTGGACGCGCGCGCGCTGGTGAACGAGGAGCTCGATGACTGGGCGCAACTCGGCGTCAGCGGACATGAGCACGCGCGCCGCCCGTGGGTCCCCTACCACGACAACCTCACGGCGGGACTTGCGCTGCTGACGGGTGCACAGCCGGAGGAGGTCATCGCCATGAACTCGCTCACGGTCAACCTGCACCTGATGCTGGCGAGTTTCTACCGCCCGCAGGGCCGGCGCACCCGCATCCTGATGGAAGCCGGCGCATTCTCCTCCGACCGGCACGCCGTGACCTCGCAGATGGCCTGGTGGGGTCTGGATCCGCAGAGCCAGCTGATCGAGCTGGCGCCGCGGGCCGGCGAAGCACTGATCGGCGAGGAGCAGATCGAAGCCGTCTTAAGCGAACAGGGCGCAGAAATCGCCGTGGTGTTGTGGCCCGGGGTGCAGTTCCGCACCGGCCAGGCCTTCGACCTGGAGCGTATTGCGCGCGCCGCGCACCGTGCCGGTGCAATCGCCGGCTTCGATCTCGCGCACTCGGTCGGCAATGTGCCGCTCGCACTGCACGACATCGAGGCGGATTTCGCCGTGTGGTGCAGCTACAAGTACCTGAACGCCGGCCCGGGTGCGATCGGCGGCTGCTTCATCCACCAGCGCCACAGCGAGGCGCAGCCGCGCTCGCGTCACAGCGGCGCACTGCCGGGCACGCGGCTCGCCGGCTGGTGGAGCCACGAGGAAGCGACGCGTTTTCTGATGGCACCGCAGTTCCAGGCGGCACGCGGCGCGGCCGCCTGGCAGATCAGCAACCCGCCGATCCTCGCGGCGGCACCGCTGCTGGCTTCACTGCGCATCTTCGCCGCGGCGGGCACCGCGGCGCTGCGCGCCAAATCGGTGCTGCTGACGGACTTCCTCGATGAGCTGGTGCGACCGCTCGCGCCGGCGGTGCAGATCCTCACGCCGCGCGCAGCGGCGCAGCGCGGCTGTCAGCTGTCGCTGCGCCTCGCCGCGGGCGCCGCCCAGGGCCGGCGGGTGTTCGATGCACTGAGCGCGCACGGGGTCATCTGCGATTGGCGCTCGCCCGACATCATCCGCGTGGCGCCGGTACCGCTCTACAACCGCTTCGAGGACGCCTGGCGCTTCGCGCAGGTGCTGAGCGAGGTGATCCGCTCTTGAGTGCGGCGCGCGCGGTCACGATCGTCGGCGCCGGGCTCGCCGGCGCGCTCCTGGCCCTGCTGCTCGCGCGGCGCGGCCTGGCGGTCACGCTGTACGAGCGCCGCGCCGACCCGCGGCAAAGCGAGCCGGAGCGCGGCCGCTCCATCAATCTCGCCCTCGCCGCCCGCGGCGTGCGCGCGCTCGAGCAGGCCGGCGTCATGCCGCAGGTGCGCCCGCTGCTGATCCCGATGCGCGGCCGCATGGTGCACGAGCGCGACGGGCGCGCGGCGCTGCAGCCGTACGGCCAGCGCGCGCACGAGGTGATCTGGTCGGTGGGACGCGCCGCGCTCAATCGCGTGCTGATCGAGGCGGCGACGCGCCATGCGGCCGTGAGCGTGCATTTCAGTCACAGCTGTCTCGGCATCGACAGCGCGGCGCGCACGCTGCGGCTGCGTGACCAGCAGGGCGCGCGCGACTACACGCTGCCGCTTGCGGCGACCATCGCCACCGACGGCGCCGGATCCGCCGTGCGCGCAAGCCTCGCGACCGCCGGTTTGCTCCAGGTGCGCGAAGACTGGCTCGACCACGATTACAAAGAGCTGAGCATCGCCGCGGCGAACGCCACCGGGCTCGAGCGCGAGGCACTGCACATCTGGCCGCGCGGCGGCTTCATGCTGATCGCGCTGCCCAACACCGACGGCAGTTTCACGGCGACGCTGTTTCTGCCGCGCAGCATGTTTGCCGCGCTCACCTCGCCGCCACAGGTCACGGATTTCTTTCGGCGCGAGTTCGCCGACGTGCTGGCGCTGCTGCCCGATCTCGGCGCGCAGTTCGCCGCCCATCCGCAGGGACAGCTCGGCACCGTGCACGCATCTCCCTGGCATGTGCGCGGCGAGGTGCTGCTGCTCGGGGATGCGGCACACGCCATCGTGCCGTTTCACGGCCAGGGGATGAACGCGGCGTTCGAGGACTGCACGGTGCTCGATGCCCTGCGCGGGCAAGTTGAGGACTGGGACCGCGTCTTTGCAGAGTTCGAGCGCCGCAGGCGGCCCAACACCGCGGCGATCGCGCAGATGGCGCTGGAGAACTACGCCGAAATGCGCGATGCGGTGCTGGACAGCGGCTTCGTGCGCCGCCGCGCGCTCGCGCTGGCACTCGAGCGGCGCTTCCCCGAGCGCTTCATCCCGCGCTACTCCATGGTGATGTTCCACCCCGAGATCCCCTACGCCGAGGCGCTGCGGCGCGGCGTGCTGCAGAGCCAGCTGCTGGCCGAGCTCGACCCGGGGCCGGAAGGCGCGCTGGACGTCGCACTCGCCGGCCGGCTCATCGCCGAGCGCCTGCCGCCGGTCGGCTGAGCGAGCGGTGAGCGTGGCCCTGCAGGTGCTGCCGGTCGAGCGCTTCGATGAGCGCGAGATCGAGGGCTTGAGCCGCGTACTGCTCGACTGCGTGGCCGGTGGCGCCTCGGTGAGCTTCATGGCGCCGTTGACGCCGGCCAAGGCGCAGGCCTTCTGGCGCGGGGCGGGTGCAAGTGCGCGCCGTGGCGAGCGCTGCGTCCTGGCAGCGTACGAGGCGAGCGGTGAGATCGTCGGCACCGTGCAGCTGCTGCTCGATCTGCCGGAAAACCAGCCGCACCGCGCCGACCTGGCGAAGATGCTGGTGCACCGCCAGGCGCGTCAGCACGGCGTGGGCGCAGCACTGCTGGTGGCGGCCGAGCAGCAGGCGCGCGCACTGGGGCGCACCCTCTTGGTGCTGGATACCGCGAGCGCCGAGGCCGCGCGGCTCTACGCGCGTCACGGCTGGCAGCGGGTCGGCGAAATCCCTGATTACGCGCTCTATCCGGACGGGCGGCCGTGCGCGACCACCGTGTTCTTCAAGTCGCTCGCGCCTGCGGCGCCTCAGTGATGGCGCGGGGCCTGCGGTGCGTTGCGCCGCTCGAGCGTCATGAAGGTGAGCGGGTAGGCATGCTCATCGTCGGCAGGCTGCACCAGACACTCCACATCGTCCCACTGGGTGGGATCGAAATCCGGGAAGAACGTGTCGCCGGGGACGTCGGCGTGCACGTGGGTGAGATAGATGCGGCGCGCGAACGGCAGTACCAGCCGGTAGATCTCCGCGCCACCGATCACCACCAGCTCATCGCTGCCGCCGGCGCGCGCCAGCGCCTCCTCCACCGAGTGCACCACGATGACGCCGGGCGCGAGCCAGCCGCGGTCGCGGGTCAGGACCAGGTTGAGCCGTCCGGGGAGCGGCCGGCCGATCGACTCGAAGGTCTTGCGGCCCATGAGGATCGGCTTGCCGAGAGTGAAGGACTTGAAGCGTTTCAGGTCGCCGGGCAGGCGCCAGGGCAGCGCGTTATCACGGCCGATGACGCCGTTCTGTGCCATGGCGACGATCACGGAGACGAGCGGCTGGGCGGCCAAGTTCATGACCGCGCATTATTGCAAGGGTCGGCCCCGCAAAGCCATCTGTTGGTGCGCGGCGACGCGACCGCTCAGATCTCCACCGCGGTGTTGAGAATCACCACGTCGCGGAAAGGCATGCGGAAGAACTCCGCCGCCTGAGTACTGTATTGCTGCATGCGGGCGAACAGCCGCCGCTGCAGCCCGCGCAGCCCGGGCAGCGGCCGGGCGCGCACCACGTGCCGGCCGACGAAGAACGAGCTGTCCTCGGTGAACACCCGCAAGCCGCGCGCGCGGCAGGCCTTGAGCGCCTCGGCCACGTCCGGGGTCTCCATGAAGCCGAACGAGGCGGTGATGAAGAACACCGCCGGCACCGGCTCCTCGATATGCAGCCGTCGCACCGGATCCTGGCGCGGCGTGTCGCTGATCTCGACGTTGAGGATGATGACGCGCTGGTGCACGACGTTGTTATGTTCGATGTTGCGGATCAGCGCCGAAGGCACCAGCCGCGAGTTGCTGGCAAGAAACACTCCGGTCCCGGGTACCCGGTGCACACCGGCGACCAGGCGCGGCAGCTCCGTACGCGGCACGGCAAGCTTCGCCAGAGCAGCGCGCAGCTCCAGCCGGCCGTTGCGCCAAGTCGTGAAAATCAAACACAGCAGCGCACCCAGCGTGAGCGGAATCCAACCACCGGTGGGCACCTTGGTCATGTTGCCGGCGACGAAGGCGAGGTCGACCAGCAGGATCAGGCCGAACAACACAGCGATCTTCCAGCGCGGCCAGTTCCATTGGGTCGCCGCCACGAACGCACCCAGGATCGTGGTCACCACCATGGTGCCGACCACCGCCGCGCCGTAGGCGCCCGAGAGCGCATCCGAGGAGCCAAAGCCGATGACGAAGGCGCACACGGCGAAAAACACCACCCAGTTGACCGTCGGCACGTAGATCTGGCCCTGCACCAGCGCCGAGGTCTGCAGCACGCGCAGGCGCGGCAGCAGGTCGAGGTGCACCGCCTGGCGCGCCATGGAGAAGGCCCCCGAGATGGTCGCCTGCGAGGCGATGACCGTGGCGGCGGTTGCCAGGATCACCATCCACGGCAGCAGGCTCGCCGGCACCAGGTGATAGAGCGGATGGTCGACCGATTTGCCCAGCTGCAGCAACAGCGCGCCCTGGCCGAAGTAGTTGATCACCAGCGCCGGCCCCACCAGCACGTACCAGGACACGCGCACCGGCTCGCGACCGAAGTGTCCCATGTCGGCGTACAGGGCCTCGGCCCCGGTCAGAGCCAGAAACACCGTGCCGATGATGGCGAGCGCCACCTGCGGCCGGTGCGCCAGCAGCCCGAGCCCGACCAGCGGGTTGAGCGCGACCAGCACTTTGGGGTTCTGCAGGATGGGAATCGCGCCGATGGTGGCGATGACCAGAAACCACACCACCATGATCGGCCCGAACAGCCGTCCGACGCGCGCGGTGCCGTGCCGCTGGTAGGCGAACAGGATCGCGATGACCACCAGCGTCAGCGGCACGACGAACCTCTTCAGGTCGGGGCTCAGCAGTTCCATGCCCTCCACCGCGCTCAGCACCGAGATCGCCGGTGTGATCAGCGCGTCGCAGAAGAAGAATGCGGTGCCGGCGAGTGCCAGGGCGACTGCCACCTTCGCCCAGGTGCTGCCGATGATCAGCCGCCGCTGCGCGAGTGCGAACAACGCCAGGATGCCGCCCTCGCCGTCGTTGTCGGCGCGCATGATGATGGTCAGGTACTTGAGCGTGACCGAGATGACCAGGCTCCAGAAGATCAGCGACAGCACGCCGAGTACCGCGGCACTGTTGAAGGTACCGGCGGCGTCCACCGCCTCCTGCATGGTGTACAGCGGGCTCGTGCCGATGTCGCCGTAGACGATGCCGATGGCACCGACGATCGAAGACAGACTGAGGCGTCGCGGGTGGTTCATGTCGGCGCGCGCGGCGATGCGGTGGCGGGCGGCTCAGCGCGGCCGTACGCGCCGCGGGCTGTCATGGCGCGCCGGCCACAGCATGCTGCCGCGGCAGCCGGGAAAACCGCAGCGGCAGGCGAAGATCTCATCGACATCCGGCGGATCGTCGGCCTCGCGCTGGATCTGATAGTCGTAGGTGAGCTCCTCGCCCGGTTCGATGCTGCGCAGCGCCTCAATGAACACGCGGCGATTCTCGATGACCGACTCGCAGTTCGGCTCGCAGGCATGATTGATGAAGCGCGCCTCGTTGCCATCAACCCCGGCATCGATCACCGTGCGCGCATCGACGATGAACAGGAAGGTATGGTTGTCGTCGGCGTCCTTGCTCTCGTAGCGGCGGTCGGCTTCGGCGTGCGAGATGCGCTCCCCCAGGTACTCGGTAATACGCGTGCCCTTGCGGATGCGCCGCAGCGCGAACACGCCGTTGCCGTGCAGCGCCGAGGCGCGCACCTCGAACAGCGCTCCGCGCGTTTGCGCGCGCGCCATCACTAAACCGCAACCGGCGCGCGGATCGGCGCGTGATGCTGGTAGTTCACGATCTCGAAATCCTCGTAGCGATAATCGAACATGCTGGCGGGGCGGCGCTTCAAGTGCAGCTGTGGCAGCGGCAGCGGGCTGCGCGTCAGCTGCAGGTCCGCCTGTTCCAGATGATTGAGGTACAGATGGCAGTCACCGCCGGTCCAGATGAACTCACCCGGCTCGAGATCGGCCTGCTGCGCGAACAGGTGTGTGAGCAGCGCGTAGCCGGCGATGTTGAAGGGCACGCCGAGGAACACATCGGCGCTGCGCTGGTACAGCTGGCACGACAGTCGCCCGCCGGCGACGTACAGCTGGAACATGACGTGGCACGGCATCAGCCGCATGCGCTCGAGCTCGCCGACGTTCCAGGCGCTCACCATGATGCGGCGCGAGTCGGGATTCTGTCGCAGGCGCGCGACCGCCTCGGCGATCTGGTCGATGCGCCGGCCGTCGTTCGCTTCCCAGGCACGCCACTGCTTGCCGTACACCGGTCCCAACTCGCCGTGCACGTCCGCCCACTCGTCCCAGATGCTGATGCCGTGCTCACGCAGCCAGGCGATGTTGGTTTCGCCGCGCAGGAACCACAACAGCTCGTAGATGACCGACGGCAGGTGGATTTTCTTGGTCGTGACCAGCGGAAAGCCGGCCGCCAGATCGAAGCGCAGCTGGTAGGCGAACGCCGACAACGTGCCGGTGCCGGTGCGGTCAGCTTTGCGCACGCCGCGCGTACGCACGTGGCGCATGAGCTCGAGATACTGCTTCATCGTGCGAGCGCGAAATTACCTGACGGCGAACGCACCCGGTAAGCCCACGCGAGCATCGCCACCCCGGCGATGATCATCGGCGTGGACAGCACCTGACCCTCGGTCAACCAGCCGCCGGCGAGATAACCGATGTGCTCATCGGGCACGCGCACGAATTCCACCACGAAGCGCGACACGCCGTAGATGAGCATGAACAGCCCCGAGGGCGCCAGGCGCGGCCGCGGCGTTGCAGTGAACCACCACAGTACGCAGAACATGAACAGGCCCTCGAGCCCCGCCTCATACAGCTGCGAAGGATGGCGCACCTGGCCATCCACGCGCATGCCCCAGGGGACGGTGGTGACTTTGCCCCACAGCTCGCTGTTGATGAAGTTACCGATGCGGCCGAAGAACAGCCCGAGCGCCGGCAGCGGTGCGGTGAAGTCGTACACGTCGGCCGGATTGCGCCCGCGGCGCCAGGCGAACACGGTCATCGCCGCGACCACCCCCAGCAGTCCGCCGTGGAAGGACATGCCCCCTTCCCAGATCTTCAGCGGATACCACAGATCCGCAGCCCAGAACTTGAGGCCGTAGAACAGCACGTAGCCGATGCGCCCGCCGAGAATGACGCCCAGCATGCAGAAGAAGATGAGGTCATCGACATCGTTGGCTTTCCAGGTGGAGCCGGGCTTGGCGGCGCGACGCCGCGCCAGGTACCAGGCGCCGACGAAACCCAACAGGTACATGATGCCGTACCAATGCACCTTGATGGGGCCGATACGCACGGCGATCGGATCGAAGCCGGGATAGATGATCATCAGAGCGGCAGTTTAGCCGACCGCACGCGTTGCGCGGCAGAAGAACGCCTTCAGATAGCGCGTTTCAGGGATGGCCGGATGTACCGGGTGGTCGGGCGACTGCCCGCCGGCTTCCAGAATTTGCACGAAGCGCTCGCTGTGGCGCGCCGCCCCCTGGATGGCACTCATCAACTCGTCGGCGCCCAGATGATAGGAACAGGAACATGACACCAGCAGCCCCTCGTCCGTCAACAGCGCGAGCGCCAGCTGATTGAGTTTGCGATAGGCCGCCTGACCTTGCGGGATATCCTTCTTGCGCTTGATGAAAGCCGGCGGGTCGAGGATGACCACATCGAAGCGCCGCCCCTCAGCGGCGAGCTTGCGCAGCGCTTCGAACGCATCCGCGCGCACGGTCTCCAGCGTCTTGCCATGACGCTGTGCATTGCCCTGTGCGAAATCGAGCGCCAGCTGCGATGAATCAACGCAACAGGCGGTCGCGGCCCCCTGCTGCAGCGCCGTGACCGCCCAGGCACCGACATAGGAGCAGACATCCAGCACCCGTGCGCCGGCGACCAGGTAACGCCCGAGGCGCGCGCGGTTGGCGCTCTGATCGTAGAACCAGCCGGTCTTCTGGCCCTGCGCGAGCGGCGCGCTGAACGCCAGTGCGGCCTCCTGCACTTCGACCTGCTCCGGCGCCACCCCGAAGGCGCTGTAGGCCGTGCGCGGCAGCTGCTCGAGTTCGCGCGCCGCCGAGTCGTTCTTCCAGAACAGGCAGCGCGGATTCACCACGGCGCGCACCGCAGCCTCGATCTCGCCCTTGAGTGCTTCCATCCCGGCGGTGGCAATCTGACCGACGACCAGATCGCCGTAGCGATCGAGCACCAGTCCCGGCAGCAGGTCTGACTCGCCGAACACCCAGCGACAATGATGCGCGCTCCCCAGCCGCTGGCGCAGCGCGAGCGCGGCCGTGAGGCGCAGCTCGAGCAGCGCGCGGTCGACCGGTCGCGCCACCTCGCGCGACAGGATGCGCGCGCAGATGAGCGCATGCGGATTGACGTATGCGTAGCCGATGAAGGCGTCGCGCTGCGAGCGCAGCTCCGCGAGCGAGCCAGGCGCGAAGTCGCCGAGCGGCGTGCTGTCGGTGTCGACCTCGTTGCTGAACACCCACAGGTGACCCGAGGCCAGACGGCGCTCCTCGCCGCGCTTCAGACGCAGGACGGGCGCGCCAGCGGCGGTTTCGGCCGGAACGGCTTGCGGCTCAGGCATGGGAATCTGCACGGAATTGCGGGAAGCGCAGTATACAATCGTCGGCGGAGCTCAAGGATGCAGACCAGCCACCTCAACGCCGACGGCACGCCGCAATACACCAACCGCCTCGCCACCGAGACGAGCCCCTACCTGCGCCAGCACGCCCACAACCCGGTCGACTGGTATCCCTGGGGGGCCGAAGCGCTCGAGCGCGCCCGCACGCAGAACAAGCCCATCCACCTGAGCGTCGGTTACCGGGCGTGTCACTGGTGTCACGTGCTGGCGGATGAGAGCTTCGAAGACGCCGACACCGCACAGGTGCTGAACGACAACTTCATCAACATCAAGGTCGATCGTGAAGAGCGCCCGGACATCGACCGCATCTACCAGATCGCGCAGCAGATGCTGACACAGCGCAGCGGCGGCTGGCCGCTGACCATGTTCCTGACACCGGACGACCAGCGGCCGTTCTTCGGCGGTACCTACTTCCCCAAGCAGGCGCGCTACGGGCTGCCGGCTTTCCGCGAGCTGCTGCTGCGGGTGGCGCAGTACTACCGCGAGCACGCCACGGAGCTGCGCGCGCAGAATGAGGCGCTGATGACGGCGTTCGCCGAGCTCCAGCCACCGCCGGCCGGTGCCGACAGCGAGCTCACGGCGGCGCCGCTCGAAGCCTGCCGCGCCCAGTTGGCGCGCAGCTTCGATGCGCAGAACGGCGGCTTCGGCGGGGCACCGAAATTTCCCCATCCGCAGACCATCGAGTGGCTGCTGCGTCACTGGCGCAGCAGCGCGGGCGACCCTGAACCGGACCTGCAGGCGCTGTACATGGCGACGCTCACCCTGCGGCGCATGGCCGACGGCGGCATCTACGACCAGCTGGGCGGCGGATTCTGCCGCTACTCGGTCGATGCGCACTGGATGATCCCGCACTTCGAGAAGATGTTGTACGACAACGCTGCGCTGCTGGGCACCTATGCGGATGCGGCACTGGCGAGCGGCGATGACTTCTACCGGCGCGTGGTGCGCGAGACCGCCGCCTGGGCGCAGCGCGAGATGCAGTCGCCCCAGGGCGGCTTCTACTCGAGCCTCGATGCTGACTCGGAAGGCCACGAGGGCAGGTTCTACGTGTGGGACCGGGAACAGGTGCGTAGCCTGCTGAGCGCCGACGAGTACGCGGTGTTCGCGCCGCGCTACGGCCTCGATCAACCGGCGAACTTCGAGGGCCACTGGCATCTGCGGGTGCTGGCATCGCTCGAGGACATCGCCACCCGGCTCGGCATCAACGTCATGCAGGCCACGGCACTCAATGACGGCGCGCGCGCGAAGCTCCTCGCCGTGCGCGCCCAGCGGGTCTGGCCCGCGCGCGATGACAAGGTACTCACCTCCTGGAACGCCCTGATGATCCGCGGTCTGGCGGTGGCCGCGCGCGCGCTGGCGGAGGATGAGTTTGCGGTGGCCGCGACGCGGGCGCTGGACTTCATTCGCGGGCAGCTGTGGCGCGACGGGCGTCTGCTCGTGACCTCGATGGAGGGGCGCGCGCATCTGAACGCCTACCTGGACGACTACGTCTATCTGGCGGATGCGATCCTCGAGTTGCAGCAGGTGCGCTTCCGTCCCGGGGAGCTGCAGTTTGCACAGGCGCTGATGGAGGTGGTGCTGCAGCACTTCGCGGATGCCAGCGCGGGCGGATTCTTCTTCACCTCGGACGATCACGAGACGCTCATCCACCGCAGCAAGGTGCTCTCGGACGATGCCACCCCGGCCGGCAACGGCATCGGCGCGCGCGTGCTGCTGCGGCTCGGGTATCTGCTCGGCGAGCCGCGCTATCTCGCCGCCGCGGAAGGCACCGTGCGCGCGGCCTGGCCGGCACTGCAGAAATGGCCGCAGGCGCACATGAGTCTGCTGGGCGCACTGGAGGAGCTGCTCACGCCGCCGGAGATCGTGATCCTGCGCGGCGAGGCCCGCACCATCGATGGCTGGCGGCGCGAGCTCGCACAGGTTTACGCCCCGCACCGCCTGCTGCTGGCCATTCCTGCCGACACGCCCGATCTGCCGGCCGCCCTCGCCGACAAGACGGCGCGCGCCGCACCGGTGGCCTACCTGTGTCGCGGCAGCAGCTGCTCGGCGCCGCTCGATTCCCTCGCAGCGTTGCGCGAGGCGCTGGGCAGCCCCGACTAGCGGCAACCTCTAGGCGCGGGCGTCCAGCTGCGGCGGCCGGCGTGCGTTGCGCGCGCGTTCGAAGGCGCGGCCGATCTGTAACAGGCGGCCCTCGCGGAAGCGCGGCGCGACGAAATGGATGCCCACCGGCAGGCCGTCGACGAACCCCGCCGGCACGGTGAGACTCGGGTAGCCGGCGACCGCGGCGGCCGAGCACATCGTGGGCCAGCCGCCGCTGTTCTCGTAGCGGTCGCCCCATACATCATCGATGAGCTCGGCCGGCCCGTTGCCGGGGGCGACCAGCGCGTCCAGTTTGTACTTGGCAAACACGGCGGCGAGCCCGGAAGTGTCGGCGACGTCCTCGAGGTGGTGCAGCGCCTGCAGGTAGGCAGGACTGGTGCGCGGTCCGCGCGCCTCGGCCTGCTCGAACAGTTCCTGACCGAAGATCGGCATCTCCTGCGCGGCGTGCTGCTTGTTGAACTCGATGATGTCGGCCAGCGTGCGCACGGCGAGCGCGCCCTTGAAGCGCGCCAGGTACGCATTCAGGTCGGCCTTGAAGTCGTACAACAGCACTTCGATCTCGGCATCGTCCCAGACGGTGGCCCAAGCCGGTGGTGGCGCGACGTCGACCAGCGAGAAGCCCTCGTGCTCGAGCAGCTTCAACCAGTCGTGCGACTGGCGCACGACTTCCGGATGCGCGGAGGACGGGGCCGCCAGCACCCCCAGGCGCAATCCCTTCGGCATCTGCGCGAGCGGCTGAATGCCGTCCCACTGCACACCTGGCTGCGCGATCACCGCCATGAGGAGCGCCGCATCGGCGACCGTGCGCGTCATCGGTCCGGTGATGTCCTGACGCGCGGTGATGGGTACCACCCCCACCCCGCTCACCAGTCCCACCGTGGGCTTGAGTCCCACGAGCCCGTTGATGGAGGCGGGCGCGAGGATCGAGCCGTCGGTCTCCGAGCCGATGGCCGCGGCGCACAGGTTGGCGGTCGTGCCGGCGGCGGGACCGGCGCTCGAGCCCGAGGGGTTGCGCCGCAGGTTGTAAGGACAAAGTGTCTGGCCGCCGACCCCGCTCCAGCCGCTCACCGAACGGGTCGAGCGGAAATTGGCCCACTCCGTGAGGTTCGCCTTACCGATGACGATGCAACCTGCGGCGCGCAGCCGCGCGGCCATCGGCGCATCCTCGCTATGGCGCGCGCTCGCCAGCGCGAGTGAGCCGGCGGTGGTGGGCAAGGGATCGCGCGTCTCGATGTTGTCTTTGAGCAGCATCGGGATGCCGTGCAGTGGTCCCTGCAGCTTGCCGGCGCGGCGCGCGGCATCGAGCGCGCGGGCGGCGCTGAGCGCCTCGGGATTGAGCGCCAGCACCGCGCCGAGCCGCGGACCCTTGCGGTCGTATTGGTCGATGCGTGCCAGGTAGCTGCGCGTGAGGCCTTCCGCGCTCACGTGGCCTTCGGCCTGCGCGCGGCTGAGCTCGGCGATCGACTTCTCGGTCGGATCGAAGCCGCTGCCGCTGAGGCCGGCCGCGGTGTCAGCCGCCGCCGTGCCGGCGGCGGCCAGAGTGAGTGCACTGACGGATTCGAGGAAGTCGCGACGATTCATGCAAGCTCGCCTTCTGTGGACGGGTCCGGGCGCGCATTGTAGTCGCGACCACGGCCCTTCAGGCAGTTGGCAGGCTCTTGCGCATCGGCACGAAACGGATGCTGAGCTCTTCTGACAGCGCGTGCTCGATCGGTGCTCCGGCCCGATAGCCACAGGGACCGTACAGCCTGACGCCGGGCAAGGTCGCCATGAGCTCGAACTCCCTGAACCCGGCGCGCACCGCCTCGGCTTCGCTGCGCTCGAGGATGGCACGCCCGAGCCCGCGCCGGCTGTGGGCCGGATCGACGAAGAAGGCGCGAATGCGTGCCGCCTCGCGCCGCGGGTCGAGCCAGGATTCGTCGCGCTCGGCGCGTTGATCGCTGCCGAACAGCGTGCGCCGGCGACTCCAGCCGCCGCAGGCGACCAGCTCGCCCGCCGGCGTCTCGATGACGAAGTAGGTGCCATCGCGGATCAGGGCCGTGTCGACGCCGAACGCGCCCCGCAGCGCGCCCTCAATCTGCGCGCTGCTGTAGTCCTGAGCGCCGAGCGCACGGATCGAGCGCCCGATCAGCTCGCGCAAGGCCGCCTCATCGGCGAGCACCGCCGGGCGCAGCCGGTAAGCCTCGAGCTCCTTCAGGACAGCAGCTCGACGTTACCGCCGATGGCCGCGGTGTTGATGGTCAGCGTGCGCTCGGTGGCGAAGCGCGGCAGGTAATGCGGACCGCCGGCCTTAGGTCCCGTGCCGGATAGTCCCTGGCCGCCGAAGGGCTGCACGCCCACCACTGCCCCGATCATGTTGCGGTTGACGTAGGTATTGCCCACCGGCAGCGCGCGGAAGACGTGCTGCGCGACACTCTCCAGGCGACTGTGAATCCCCAAGGTGAGACCAAAGCCGGTGGCGCGGATGGCCGCGAGCACCCGCGGCAGCTCGCCGCTGCGGTAACGCGCCACGTGCAGGATCGGACCGAACTCTTCGGTCTGCAGCTGATCGAGGCTTTTGAGCTCGAACAATTGCGGCGCGAAGAAATTGCCCTGCGCGGCCAGCTGCGGAGAGAGCTCGCAGGCGTACAGCAGCTGCGCCTCGCTGCGCATGCGCGCGGCGTGCTGCTCCAGCCGCGCGCGCGCGGCGGGCGAGATCACCGGGCCGACATCGGTGGCAAGGTTGCCCGGCGCCCCGAGGGTGAGGCAGCGCATCGCGCCGATCAGCATGTCGATCACGCGCGTGGCGATCTCGTCCTGCAGATACAGCACCCGCAGCGCCGAACAGCGCTGGCCGGCGCTGGTGAAGGCCGAGGTGATGGCATCGTCCACCACCTGCTCGGGCAGCGCCGTGGCATCCACCACCATGGCGTTGACGCCGCCGGTCTCGGCGATCAGCGGCACGATCGGGCCCGGGCGCTGTGCGAGCGCGCGGTTGATGTGGGCCGCGGTGGCGGTCGAGCCGGTGAAGGCCACTCCGGCCAGTGCCGGGTGGCTGAGCGCGACGGCGCCGAACGGCGGCCCGTCGGCGGGCGTCAGCTGCAACACCTCGGGCGGAATCCCCGCCTCGTGCAGCAGCGCGGTCATGGCGTGCGCGACCAGCGGAGTCGCCGGCGCGGGCTTGGCGACCACGGCGTTGCCGGCCATCAGCGCCGCGGTGATCTGGCCGGTGAAGATCGCCAGCGGGAAGTTCCATGGGCTGATGCACACGAACACCCCGCGACCCTGCAGCGACAAGAGATTGCGCTCGCCGGTCGGTCCGGGCATCTCCTGGGGCGCGCCGAACAGCTCGCGCCCGCGCGCCGCATAATAGCGGCAGAAATCCACCGCCTCGCGCAGCTCCGCCACCGCATCGGGCAGTGTCTTGCCGGCCTCGCGCACCAGCAGGCTGAGGAACAGCCCGCGCCGCTCCTGCAGCAGCTCCGCGGCCTGATCGAGGCAGGCCGCGCGCACCGCCGCCGGCATGGCGTCCCAATCCGGCTGCGCGCGCGCCGCGGCGCTGAGTGCCGCATCGATCTCCTGCGCGCTCGCATCACGCGTATCGCCGACGATCTCGCGATGGTCGGCCGGCGCGGTCACCGCCACGGTCAGATCGCTGGCGCTGCGCCCGCTCAGGAGCGGTCCGCCGCGGTGACGCTGCGCCGCATGCGCCGCCACCTCGGCGGCGAGTGCCGCGAGTGCCGCCGGATCACCGAAGTCCTCGCCCACGGAATTGGCGCGCTCAGTTCCGAACAGCGCCTGCGGCTCACGCACCCGGCTCGCCGGATCGGCGCCGGCGCTGAGTGAGGTGAGCGGATCACGCACGACCTGCTGCACGGGAATCTGCGGATTCATGAACTGGTGCACGAACGAGCTGTTGGCACCGTTCTCCAGCAGGCGCCGCACCAGATACGGCAACAGGTCCTCGTGGGTGCCGACCGGTGCGTACACCCGCACCGGCGGGAAATCGGCCACGTCGGCCCGCGCGGCCGCGTACAGTGCCTCGCCCATGCCGTGCAGGCGCTGGAATTCGAACGGCGCTGCGGGCGCGGCCAGCTCCAGCACCGCAGCCACGGTGTAGGCGTTATGGGTGGCGAACTGCGGATAGAGCGCATCCGTCATGGTGAACAGCTGCTGCACGCACTCGAGGTAGCTCGCATCGGTCGCCGCCTTCGAGGTGTACACCGGGAAGCTGGCGAGGCCGCGCTCCTGCGCCCGCTTGATCTCGCTGTCCCAGTAGGCGCCCTTCACCAGTCGCACGCTCATGCGCCGACCGCTGTCGCGCGCCAGCTGCGCCACCCACTCGAGTACCAGCGGTGCGCGCCGCCCGTACGCCTGCACCGCGAGTCCGAGACCGTCCCAGGAGCGCGTGCTGGCATCGCGCGCCAGCGTCTCGAGGATGTCGAGCGACAGGTCGAGGCGATCGGCCTCCTCGGCATCAATGGTGAAGCCGATGCGAGCCCGCGCCGCGCGCTGCGCCAGGCTCACCAGCCGCGGTGCCAGGCGCGCGTGCACGCGTGCGCTCTGCAACAGCGTGTAGCGCGGCTCGAGCGCCGACAGCTTGACCGAGATGCCCGAGCGCGCATGCGTCGGACCCTGGCTCTGCTGGGCAAGCAGATCGATCGCGTGCGCGTAGGCGTCGAGATAGCGCTGGGCGTCCGCCTCGGTGCGGGCCCCCTCGCCCAGCACATCGAAGGAGCACAGCGCGAGCTCGGGATCCGCGCGCCCGCGCTTGAGTGCGCCATCGATGGTCTCGCCGACGATGAAGGCATCACCGAGCAGCTGCATCGACTGGCGCAGCGCCGCGCGCACTACCGGGGCCACCAGCGGCTTGGTGAGTGAGGCAGCCGAGAAATCCCCGCTGAGTTCGCGCGCCACGTCCGGCAGCAGCCGGCCGGCCGCGCCCAGCAGCGTGAAGCCGGTACGCAGCATCAGGTCGGTGTCGCCCGGCAAGCCGGCCGCGCGGATCGTGGCCAGGCGCTCGGCGATCAGCTGGTCGGCGCGCTTGCTGTCCGGCGTGCGCAGCAGCGCTTCGGCAAGACCCATCAGTGCCTTGCCCTGAGCGCTGTCGAGCGGGAACTGCTCCAGCATGCGGTCGATCAGCGGGCGCGAACGCTTGTCGGCGCGCGCGACCTCGACCCAGCGGGCCGCGCGCTGCGCAGCGCGCTCGAGCGCATCCTGCCGCGGCGTGAGGTCGGCAACCGCTTCGCCGGAGGCCTCGATCTCCGGGCGCAGCGTCGCCGCGCGCAGCTGCTCGCGCAGCTGCGCGAGCGCCTGACCGCCCGACCCTGGCATGTTCGCCGCCATGTACCGTCCGCCCGTTAGCAGTTGATTAGCCTCATTCTAGGGGTACGCCCAGAGAATAATTATCCGTTTTGGTGATCCTGGTAGTAAATTCAACTGCCATGCCGTCCAAAGCCACCTCCCCTGCCACACGCGCGCCCACGCGCGCCCTCGATCGCATCGACCGCCGCCTGCTGGCGCGCCTGCAGCAGGACGGCCGCAGCGCCGTCTCGCAGCTGGCGCGCGAGGTGCACCTGACGGTGACACCGACCCTGGAGCGGGTACGCCGCCTGGAAGCCGCAGGCTACATCGAGGGTTATTTCGCGCGCCTCAATCCGGCACGCTTGGGACTCGGGCTGCTCGCCTACGTCGAGGTGTCGCTCGACCGCACGACTCCGGATGCTTTCGAGCGCTTCAAGCAGGTGATGCTGGCGCACGACGAAGTGATGGAGTGCCACATGGTGGCCGGCGGCTTCGACTATCTGCTGAAGGTGCGCGTGACCGACATGGAGAGCTACCGCCGCTTCCTCGGCGACCGTATCGCCGCGGTGCGCGGCGTGCAGCAGACGCACACCTACTTCGTCATGGAAGAAGTGAAGTCCACGCACCGCATCGTAGTGCCGGACTCAAGCCCTTAGAGCACCTGCGCGACCGCGCGCGCGAAGTACTCGAGGTTGTCGGGACGCAGCCCGGCGATGTTCATGCGACTGTCATCGGTCATGTAGACATGATGCTGCGTCCGCAGCGCCTGCACCTGCTCGACGCTGATGCCGAAGAACGAGAACATGCCGCGCTGGCGCTCGATGAAACTGAAGTCGCGCTGTGGGCAGTGCACCTTGAGCTGCTGCACGACCTCGTGCCGCAGTCCCTGGATGCGCCGGCGCATGGCACTCACTTCCTCCAGCCACTGCGCGCGCAAGCGCGGGTCCTCGAGGATGTCGTGGACGATGGCCGCGCCGTGGTCCGGCGGCATGGACCAGATGCCGCGCGCCAGCCGCACCAGCTGGCTGAAGGCCGCATCGCCGGCGGCCGGGGTCGTGCTGAGCAGATGCAGCGAGCCGACGCGTTCGCGATACAGACCGAAGTTCTTCGAGCACGACACCGCGCACAGCACCTCCGGCAGCTCGGCGCAGAACAGCCGCACACCGAAGGCATCCGCCTCCAGGCCTTCGCCCAGGCCCTGGTAGGCCATGTCGATGAAGGGCAGCAGTCCGCGGCGCTGTACGACAGCGAGCAGTTCGCGCCACTGCCCCGCGGACAGGTCGGCGCCAGTCGGGTTGTGGCAGGAGGCGTGCAGCAGCACCACCGCGCCGGCCGGCAGACGCTCGAACGCTGCGAGCATGGCGCCAAACTGCACCCCGCCGCTCGCTGCGTCGAAATACGGGTAGTGCTCGAGCTTCAGTCCGCTGCCGCAGATGAGCGGCCCGTGGTTTGCCCAGGTCGGCGTGCTCACGTGCACGATGCTGTCCGGCCGCACCAGGCGGATCAGCTCGGCGCCGAGGCGCAGCGCCCCGCAGCCTCCGGGCGTCTGGATGGTGCGCACCCGCTTCGCCACCAGTGCCGGATGGTCGGCGGCGAGCACCAGCCGATCCATGGCGGCGTTGTAGCCCAGGTTGCCCGCCGAGCCCACATAGCTCTTGGTCTCCTGGCGCGCGAGCATGATGCGCTCGGCCTGGCGCACCGACGGCAGTATCGGGGTGTCGCCGCGGTCATCGCGGTAGACGCCGATGCCCAGATCGACCTTGCGCGGCTCGGGATCGGCGCGATAGGCGGCCATCAGCCGCAGGATCGGATCGGGGATGACTGGCTCGAGTCGCTCGAACATGGACCGGACTCCGTAACCTAGATCAGCGAATTCGCGCGCCTGGCGCGCGCCTCAGAGAGTGCGCGCAGCGGCCGACGCCTGCTGCCGCAGCATGAGCGGATTCGGCGTCGGCTCGGCGACTTTCACCAGCGTGTTGGTGTCGCGATGCACAAACGGCTCGCTGCGCCCGCGCACCAGCAGCACGGTCTCGAGCACGTAGCTCCAGCTGCCATCGGCGTTGAATGACACCTGGATGCGATAGGACTCGGTGCGGAACGCGTACTCGAGAAAAGCGTTCGAGCAGATGCCGTAGCCTGGATCGCCGCGCTTCGCAGTCAGCACCAGCTGCTGCGCATCGGCCGTGGCCTGACCTGCGGCAATGGCGACCTGGCCGCGCGGTATCGACAAGGTCTGCAGCACCAGTCCGGTGCGCGGCTCCCACAGCCAGTAGCCGGTCTGGTCGTGGAAAGTGGCCTGTTCGTCAGTGGCGAGGATGCGGGTGTGATAGCGCAAGCCGTAGAACAGCTGCGGCCCGTTCGGCTGGGCGTCAATCGGCTGCAGCTCGATGCGTTCGCTGAACTGTTTGTGCTCGGGACCTGCCGCCTTGGGATTGATGTCCAGGCCGCCGCCGCCACGACTCTCCCAGATGCCCGCCAGCCGACGCAGCGGCCCGAGGTTGTTGAGCGTGTCGGGATCGCTGTCCGGCTCGGTGAAAATGTCCTGCGGGAACGCCATACGCCTGCCCTGCGCTCAGTTGTTCTTGAGTTCCGCCAGCGCGCGCTTGCGCGCGGCCTCGAACTCATCGCCCGGCTTCCAGCTGGGCAGCGCCTGCGCCTGCGCGACGAGCCAGGCCGCCATCATGTCGAGCTGAGCGTCCTGGATCATGCCGTCGAAGTTCCAGCTGCCGTCGAGCTTGTCGGCAGGCTGGTGGTACTTCTTCAGCTCCCACTCCTCCTTCTGCTGCCTGCCCCAGCCCGGCGGCCGGCCGATCACGTCGGTGCCGTCATCCAGGTAGATCCCCGGAACCCCGACCTTGGCGAAGGAGAACTGGTCGGAGCGATAGTAGTAGCCGCGGTCGGGAAACTGATCGGGCTTGACCTCACGTCCCTGGAAGCGCGCGACTGTCTCGATGGTCGCATCCAGCGAAGACTTGCCCGAGCTCACCAGGGTGATGTCGCGGGTGCGGCCGAAGATGTTGCCGCCGTCGATGTTGAGATCGGCAGCGATGTCACCGGCGGGGACTGACGGGTGCTCGGCGTAGAACTTCGAGCCGAGCAGCCCGCGCTCCTCACCGGCGACGAACAGCGCGAGGATGGTGCGGCGGGGGTGCTGCGGTAGCGCCGCGAGCGCGCGCGCGACTGCCAGCACCTGCGCGCAGCCGGAAGCATTGTCGACGGCGCCATGATAGATGCGGTCGCCGCTCGCATCCGGCTCACCGATGCCGAAGTGATCGTGGTGCGCCGACAGCACACCAGCTGTTTGGCCAGCTGCGGATCGCTTCCGGGAAGTATCCCGCCGACGTTGGCGGTCTGTACGCGCGAGATCTGGTTGGTGAAGGCCAGTGTGGTGCGGATCGCGAGCGGCACCGGCTTGAAGTCGCGCGAGCGCGCGCTCTCGATGAGCTTGTCGAGGTCGAAGCCGCCGGCCTGCAGCAGGCGCTTCAGGGCCGCCTCGGTGGCCCAGGCCTTGACTTGCAGGCGCGGCTCACGACCGGCCGGCAGGTCGAACTGCTCGCCGCCCATGGAGCTCTGCACCACCTGCCACGGATAACCCGCGGAGGGTGTGGTGTGAATGATGATCGCACCGGCTGCGCCCTGGCGAGCCGCGCTCTCGTACTTATAGACCCAGCGGCCGTAGTAGAGGCGGCGCTTGCCGGCGAACAGCTTCGGATCCCAGTCGGGATCGTTGTTCATCATCACCAGCACTTTGCCGTGCAGGTCCATGCCCTTGAAGTCGTCCCACTGGAACTCGGGTGCCTGGATGCCGTAGCCGACGAATACCAGCTCCGCATCGTTCACGCTGACCTGGTCCTGCTGCAGGCCGCTGACGGCAATGTAGTCATCGCGCCAGGCGAGATCGACGTGGCCGCCCTTGCCCTGGAAGCTCCAGCTCTTGGGAAACTGCCCCTTGATGCCGACGATGTCGAACGGCTGCTGCCAGGCGCCGTTGGCGAAGGCCGGCTGGTAGCCGATGCCCTCCAGCCGGGTCTGCAGGTACAGCCGCGCCAGCTGGTCGCCGCGGGTCGCAGGGCCGCGGCCCTCGAGCAGATCCGAAGAGAGGAAGCGGATCGTCGCCTCGAGCGCACCGCGGGTGATGTAGGTCTGCGCCGCCTGGCTCACCGGTGGTGGCACCGGCGCGGTGGCCGCGAGCGCCGCCGCGGCGAGCGCGGATGTCACCAGGATGCCGAACCGTCCGAAGCGCTGCACTGCCGTCACGGTGTTCCTCCACGGGAATAGGAAGGCGAGAACGGTAGCACGAAACCTCGCTATTCCCAGCCGTAGCGCGCGTGCCAGCGCACGATCTGCGCGAGCCCGATGCGGCTGGCGCCCGGCTCGGCCGCCGGCTGCCAGCCGTGGCTGCTGCCGAGCGAGGGACCTGCGGCCAGTACCGCGCTGCCATCTTCAGGAAAATAATGACTGCGCGTCACCACGACTCGAATGCCGACCGCACGCGCGGCGGCCACGCCCGCCGGTGCATCCTCGATCGTCACCGCCTGGGCGGCGGGCACCGCGAGCGCGGCAAGCGCCAGCCGATAGACCTCCGGATCGGGTTTTTTGTGCGGTGCCTCCTCGGCACAGATCACCGCGGCGAACTGCGTGCGCCAGCTTTCCCCCAGGTGGCAGCGCAGCAGCGCATCCACGTTGGCGCGACTGGTGGTGGTGGCGATCCCCATCGGCAGGCGCGCGCCGCGGCAGTCCGCCATGAGCTCGGCGACGCCGGCGCGCAGCGGCAGCTCGCCCCGGCCGACGATGGCGGCGTAGAGCTCATTCTTCAGGGTGTGGATGCGGCGCGCCAGCGCGGCGCGCGCCTGCTCCCCTGGCGGTGCGTCCGCGCGGCTCGCCAGATCCTGCAGCAGCCGCTCGTAGCCGCCGCTCACCTGCAGCAGCTCGCCGTAATAGGCCGAACTCCAGCGCCACGGCAGCTCGAGCGCCGCAAAAGCGCGATTGAACGCCAGCAGATGACCGTCGCGCTCGGTCTCGGCGAGAGTGCCGTCGACGTCCCACAGCAGCGCGCGGATCACGTCAGGAGGTTTGCGGCAGCGGTGCGCCGATGAGCGCCGGCAATTCGCTCAGACTCTCGATGAAGCCATCGCACGGCAGCGCGCGCGGGTCAGCGCCCTCGTTGTAGCCATACGGCACGCACACCACCGCAAGTCCCGCGGCGCGCGCCGCCTGCACGTCGGTCTGTGAGTCGCCGATCATGAGCGCGGCGGCCGGCGGCACACCGAGCCCGGCGCAGGCGGCGAGCAGCGGCTGTGGATGCGGTTTGCGTGGCAGTCCCTGGTCGCCGCCGACCACGAGCGCGAGATACTGCGCGATCTCCAGGTGGCGCAGCAGGCGCAGCGCTGCGGCAGTCGGCTTGTTGGTGACGACCGCGAGCGGCCAGCCGCGCTCGAACAATGCCGCGAGCCCGGCGCGCACGCCCGGATACAACTGCGAGCGCACCTGCTGCAGGTCGTACAGCGCCTCGTAGTGCACATCGAACGCGGCGCGCAGCCGTGCGCTGTCGACCGCTGTCCCGGGCGGCAGCAACCGCGCCAGCGCCCGCTCGATCAGCGTCGGCACGCCGCGCCCGATCAGCTCGCGCACCGTGGCCTCCGGCAGGCCGCCGAGCTGCTGCTCGGCGAGTGCGCGATTGAGCGCGCAGGCGATGTCGGCAGCGCTATCGATCAGCGTGCCGTCGAGATCGAACAACAGCGCGCTGAAGGCGCGCGCCCGCAGCGGCACCGCGGCGTTCACGCGGCGCGCAGGCGCGCGATGAGCGCGCGCGCCCGCGCACTCACCGCTGCCGGTGTGAAGCCCAGCTCGGCGGCCACCTGCTCCGCCGGTGCCGATTCGCCGAAGCGGTCGATGCCGATCACATCACCTCCGAAGCCGGTATAGGCCCGCCAGAAATTGCTCACGCCGGCCTCGATGGCCAGCACCGGCAGGCCGCGCGGCAGCACCTGCGCGCGGTATTCCGCGCTCTGCCGGTCGAACTCGGCGCAGTTGGGCATGGAGACTACCCGAGCCGGGATGCCCTGTGCAGCGAGCAGCTCGCGCGCCTGCATCGCCAGCGCCACTTCGGAGCCGGTCGCCAGCAGCGTCAGCTCGGCTGCCTGCGCCTCGGCCAGCACATAGCCGCCACGGGCGATGTCCGCCAGCTGCGGCGCGCTGCGGGCGAAGTGCGGCAGGGCCTGCCGCGACAGCAGCAGGCAGGTCGGTCCGTCGCGCCGCTCGACCGCGGCGAGCCAGGCCACCAGCGTCTCGAGGGCATCCGCCGGACGCCACAGCGCGTTGTGCGGGATCAGCCGCAGGCTGCTCGCGTGCTCGACCGGCTGGTGCGTCGGACCGTCCTCGCCCAGGTGAATGCTGTCGTGCGTGAACACGTAGATCACCTGCTGGCGCATCAGCGCCGACATGCGCACCGCGTTGCGGCTGTAGTCGGAGAAGGTCAGGAAAGTGCCGCCGTAAGGAATGAAGCCGCCGTGCAGGGCAATGCCGTTCATGAGTGCGCTCATGCCGAACTCACGCACCCCGTAGTTGATGTGGTTGCCGCCGCCGCCGCGGCGCACCGCGACCGCGTTCTTGCCGGCGGTGAGATTCGAACCGGTGAGGTCGGCCGAGCCTCCGAGCAGCTCCGGCAGCTGCGTGCGCAGCGCCTCGATGGCGTTCTGCGAGGCTTTGCGTGTGGCGATGCTGGCGCCGGCTGCTGCCGTGGCGGCGAGCAGCTGCGCGCGCGCCTGCGGCCAGTGCGGCGGCAGCGCGCGCTGGACGACGCGCCGCTCGAACTCCTGCGCGAGCTGCGGGTGCGCGCCGCGATAGGCCTCGAAGCGCCGCTGCCATTCGGCCTGGCGCTGGGCTCCCTGGGCGCGCGCGTCCCAGGCCGCGCGGATCTCGGCGGCGATCTCGAACGGCGCGCTGCGCCAGCCGAGAGCGGCGCGGGTGGCCGCGACCTCCTGCGCACCGAGTGCGGCGCCGTGCGCCTCGTGGCTGCCCGCCTTGTGGGGGCTGCCGCGCCCGATCACTGTCTTGCAGCAGATCAGTGTCGGCCGGCCGCAGTCGGTGCGCGCCTGCGCAAGTGCCGCCTCGAGCGCGGCGCTGTCGTGGCCGGGTACCGCGCGGATCACCCGCCAGCCGTAGGCTTCGAAGCGCCGCGGCGTATCGTCGGCAAACCAGTGCTCGACCTGCCCGTCGATGCTGATGCCGTTGTCGTCATAGATCGCCACCAGCTTCGACAGAGCGAGCGTGCCGGCGAGCGAGCAGACCTCGTGGCTGATGCCCTCCATCAGGCAGCCATCGCCCAGGAACACCCAGGTGTGGTGGTCGACGATGCGGTGCTGCGGACGGTTGAACTCGCCCGCCAGCAGCTGCTCGGCGAGCGCCATGCCGACCGCGTTGGCGAGCCCCTGGCCGAGCGGCCCGGTGGTGGTCTCGACGCCCGGCGTCACGCCAAACTCCGGATGACCCGGCGTGCGGCTGTGCAGCTGGCGGAAGCGCCGCAGCTCCTCCAGCGGCAGGTCATAGCCGGTGAGATGCAACAGTGCGTACAGCAGCATCGAGCCGTGACCGTTGGAGAGCACGAAACGGTCGCGGTCGACCCAGTGCGGATCGGCCGGGTTGTGCTTGAGATAGCCGCGCCAGAGCGCCTCGGCGATCTCCGCCATGCCCATCGGCATGCCGGGGTGGCCGCTGCCGGCGGCTTCGACCGCATCGATCGCAAGGAAGCGCAGTGCGTTGCACAGCTCGGCGCGCTGCGCGGCGCGCGGTTTGATTTGAGCGTTCAGGGTCAGCCCTCCGGGGGTGTCAGGCGCGCCGCTTCAGGTCCATGAGGCGCAGGATCATCGGCGTGAAGATGAACTGCATCGCGAGCCCCATCTGTCCGCCGGGCACGACGATGTTGTTGGGGCGGCTCATCCACGAGTGGTGCAGCATCGACACCAGGTAGGGGAAGTCGATGCCTTTGGGGTTGGCGAAGCGGATGATCACCATCGACTCATCCGCCGTGGGAATGTCGCGCGCGATGAACGGGTTACTGGTATCGACCGTCGGCACGCGCTGAAAGTTGACGTGGGTGCGGCTGAACTGCGGGCAGATGTGGTTCACGTAGTCGGGCATGCGCCGCAGGATGGTGTCGACCACCGCCTCCTGGCTGTAGCCGCGGTGGTTGCGATCGCGGTGCAGCTTCTGGATCCACTCGAGATTGATGATGGGCACCACGCCCACCAGCAGGTCCACGTGGCGCGCGACATCGACGCCGTCGGCCACATAGGCACCGTGCAGTCCCTCGTAGAACAGCAGATCGCTGTCGGCGGCCATCGCTCGCCAGTCGGTGAAGGTGCCCGGCTGCGCGTCGTACTCCTTGGCCTCGGCGGCGTCGTGCACGTAGTGCCGCACTTTGCCGCGGCCACTGGCACCGTATTCGGCGAAGGTGTCGGCCAGTTCCTGCAGCAGGTTGGCTTCCGGACCGAAATGACTGATGGGCGTCGCGGCGCCGCGGTCGGCCGCCTGCACGCGCTCGCGCATCTCGCTGCGGTTGAAGCGGTGGAACGAGTCGCCCTCGATCACCTGGGCCTTGAGGCCCTCGCGGCGGAAGATGTGCGCGAAGGCCTTCATCACGGTGGTGGTGCCGGCACCGGAGGAACCGGTCACGGCGATGACGGGATGTTTGATGGACATAGTAAGGGGCGCGTCGGGCCGCTAGATCAGCGCTTCGGGCCGCAGCAGCGAGCGTTCGTTGAACAGCGGCGAGGTGAACGGCCGGTCGGTGCCGCTCAGATACTCGGCGTGATAGCGCTCGATGCGCTCGACCTCGTTGCGCGAGCCGAGGATCAGCGGGATGCGCTGGTGCAGTGTCTGCGGTGAGACTTCCATGAGGCGCTGGCTGCCGGTACTGGCGCGGCCGCCGGCCTGCTCCACCAGGAAGCTGATCGGGTTGGCTTCGTACAGCAGCCGCAACCGCCCGGGGCGGCTGTTGTCGCGTGTGTCCTTGGGATACATGAAGACGCCGCCGCGCATGAGGATGCGGTGCACCTCGGCGACCAGTGATGCGATCCAGCGCATGTTGAAGTCGCGGCTGCGGATACCGCTCTTGCCCGCCTGGCACTCGCTCACGTAGCGGTGCACCGGCGGCTCCCAGAAACGCGCGTTGCTGGTGTTGATGGCGAACTCGCTGGTGTCGGCCGGGATCTGCAGATCCGGATGCGTGAGGATGAAGTTGCCGATCTCGCGGTCGAGCGTGAAGCCGTGCGTGCCCTTGCCGACGGTGATCACCAGCATGGTGGCCGGTCCGTAGATGGCATAACCGGCGGCGACCTGGCGCTGACCGTGCTGCAGGTAGTGGCCGGCTCCGGGCGGCGCCTGCTCCTCGTGGCGCAGCACCGAGAAGATGGTACCGACCGAGACGTTGACGTCGGTGTTGGATGAGCCGTCGAGCGGATCGAACACCAGCAGATAGCGCCCGCGCTGATATTCGCCCGGCACCGCGTACGGCTCGGCGAGCTCCTCGGATACCATGCCGGCGAGCAGCCCGCCCCACTCGCAGCTGCGGACCATCACCTCGTGTGCCAGCACGTCGAGTTTCTGCTGCGCCTCGCCCTGCACGTTCCTGCTGCCGTGCTCGCCCAGGTAGCCGCCGAGGGCGCCCTTGGCGGTCATGGCGGCGATCGCCTTGACTGCGGCCGCCACGTCCACCAGCAGCGCGCCGAGATCACTCGCCCCCGGGATATCGGTGAGCTGCTGGATGAGGAATTTGGACAGCGTGGTGCGTCCCAGGTACATCGTCGCGACTCCTTGGATTTATGGTTTCTGTTGCGGGTCCGGCGCGGCGGCGCTGTGGAAGACGCGGCTGGCGCGAATGTCGGCACTGTCGATGGTGGTCAGATCCTCGGCGCTGAGCACGCGCTCGCGCTCGGCGAACAGCCGGCTCGCCTGGCGCAGCCGCGCCCGGTCGAGGGCGTTCCGCACGCTGCGGGCGTTGGCGAAATGCGGCTGCCGGGTGCGGTGCTCCAGGTACTCGGCGAAGCTCGCGCGCGCGCCGCTGCCGAAGTGGTAGTTCTGCTGCTCGAGCAGCTTGTCGGCGATGCGCAGCAGGTCGGCCGGCGGGTAGTCGGGGAAATCCAGATGGTGCGCGATGCGCGAGCTCATGCCGGGGTTGGAACGGAAGAAGGTGTCCATGCGGTCCTTGTAGCCGGCGAGGATCACCACCAGGTCATCGCGCTGGTTCTCCATCACCTGCAGCAGGATCTCGATGGCCTCCTGGCCGTAGTCGCGCTCATTCTCGGGGCGATACAGGTAATAGGCCTCGTCGATGAACAGCACGCCGCCCATGGCGCGCTTGAGTACCTCGCGCGTCTTGGGCGCGGTGTGGCCGATGTACTGGCCGACCAGATCGTCGCGCGTCACTGCCACGAGGTGGCCTTTGCGCACGTAGCCGAGGCGAAACAGGATCTGCGCCATGCGCAGCGCCACGGTGGTCTTGCCGGTGCCGGGGTTGCCGGTGAAGCTCATATGCAGGCTCGGCGCCTGCGCCGCCAGACCCAGGTTGGTGCGCAGCTTGTCGATCACCAACAGCGCCGCGATGTCGCGGATGCGCGCCTTGACCGGTGCCAGTCCGATGAGATCGCGCTCCAGCTCCTCCATGACGGCATCGGCCTGGCTCTGCGCCAGCACCTCCTGCACGGTGCGCGCCGCGGGTGCCGCCGCCTCCGGCGGCGGCGCCGGCACCGCGGCCTGGGCGGTCACAGTTCCGGGAATGGAATACAACGGCGAGCCCATCGCCTCAGGCCACCTTGCTCGCCGGCGTCACGCGGCGCAGCTCGTAGCGCATGGCGTCGATCACCGCCTGATAGTCGGCGCAGCCGAACACGGCGCTGCCGGCGACGAAGGTGTCGGCTCCAGCTGCGGCCACGCGCGCAATGTTCTGCACCTTGATGCCGCCATCGACCTCGAGACGGATGTCGCGTCCGCTCGCGGTGATGAGCTGCCGGGCGCGCTCGATCTTGCGCAGCGCCGCGTCGATGAAGCTCTGGCCGCCAAAGCCCGGGTTGACGCTCATGATGAGCACCAGGTCGACCTTGTCGATCACGTACTCGAGCACCTCCAGCGGAGTCGCCGGATTGAAGGCGAGGCCCGCCTGGCAGTCCTGCGCGCGGATCAGCTGCAGCGTGCGATCGATATGGCGTGAGGCTTCCGGATGGAAGGTGATGAGGTCTGCGCCGGCATCCGCGAAACTCTCCACCAGTGCATCCACCGGCTGCACCATGAGGTGCACGTCGAGGGCTGCGCGCCGGCCGTCGGCGCGCGCGCAATAGGGTTTCAACGCCTTGGCCACCATCGGTCCGATGGTGAGATTCGGCACGTAATGGTTGTCCATCACGTCGAAGTGGATCCAGTCGGCGCCGGCGCCGAGCACCCGCGAGACTTCCTCGCCGAGGCGGGCAAAGTCGGCGGACAGGATGGAAGGCGCGATGCGGTACATGACTTGGGCTCCTCAGTCGCGGTGACGCTCGCCCTCGGGGCGATCACTGCTGTAGGCCTGGATGGTGTAATGCAGGCGGCGCCCCGCACCCTCCTGGCGGCTGATGCGAAAGCCGGGCTCCTGCGCCGGGCGGTTGACGATGAAGCTCATGGCAATGGACTCCACCCCGCGGGTGGAGTCGAACGCCATCAGGCGGATGTAGTGGTGCGGGAAGGTGCGGCGGCAGTTGTGCAGCTCGAGCATCACGCCGGCCGCATCCTTCAGATCAAACATCGGCATGCCGAACATCTCCCAGTAGGTGTTGCGCGGATGCGGGTCATCGGAATACTCGATGCTCCAGGCGTAGCCCTTCTTCAGCCCGTACTCGATCTGCAGCGCGATCTCCGCATCGGTGAGCTCGGGCAGGAAGCTGAACTGGCCCTGGGTGATCCGTCCGGTGGGATTGGTCATCATGTTGGGTCGCTCTCCTTGCCGTAGGGTCAGTGCGCGACCGCGGCGGTCGGCAGGTAGTCGGAGGAATCGGTGGGCGTGTAGTTGAAGCTGATCTCGCCCCAGGTATCGAGCGCCTGTTGCAGCGGGCTGCAGAAGCGCGCCGCGGCGCGCAGGATCTCGGGCCCCTCGCTCTTGAGATCGCGGCCCTCGTTGCGCGCCTTGACGATCGCTTCCAGCGCCACGCGGTTGGCGACCGCACCGGCCTGGATGCCGGCCGGATGGCCGATGGTGCCGCCGCCGAACTGCAGCACCACATCGTCGCCGAACAGATCGATCAGCTGGTGCATCTGCCCGGCGTGGATGCCGCCCGAGGCGACCGGCATCACCTTGCGGATGTCACACCAGTCCTGGTCGAAGAACACCCCGCGCGGCAGGTCCTGGCGCGTGAAGGCATCGCGGCAGACGTTGTAGTAGCCCTGCACGGTGAGTGGATCGCCCTCGAGCTTGCCGACCGCGGTGCCGGCGTGCATGTGGTCGACGCCCGCGAGGCGCAGCCACTTGGCGATGACGCGGAAGCTGACGCCGTGGTTCTTCTGGCGCGTGTAGGTGCCGTGGCCGGCGCGGTGCAGGTGCAGCAGCATGTCGTTGCGGCGCGCCCAGTTGGACATGCTCTGGATGGCGCTCCAGCCGATCACGAGGTCGATCATGACGATGACTGAGCCGAGCTCCTTGGCAAATTCGGCGCGCTCGTACATGTCCTCCATGGTCCCGGCGGTGACGTTGAGGTAGGAGCCCTTCACCTCGCCGGTCGCCGCACTCGCTTTGTTGACCGCGTCCATGACGTAGAGGAAGCGGTCGCGCCAGTGCATGAACGGCTGCGAGTTGATGTTCTCGTCGTCCTTCATGAAATCGAGACCGCCCTTGAGGCCCTCGTAGATCACGCGGCCATAGTTGCGGCCCGACAGTCCGAGCTTGGGTTTGGTGGTCGCCCCGAGCAGCGGGCGGCCGAATTTGTCGAGCCGCTCGCGCTCGACGATGAGGCCGGTGGGCGGACCCTTGAAGGTTTTCACATAGGCGGGCGGGATCTGGATGTCCTCGAGCCGCGCGGCCTTCAGCGGCTTGAAGCTGAAGACGTTGCCGATGAGGCTCGCCGTCATGTTGGCGATCGAGCCCTCTTCGAACAGAATGATGTCGTAGGCCACCCAGGCGAAGAACTGGCCCGGGTTGTTCGGCACCGGCTCAACTTTGAAGGCCTTGGCCCGGTAGTTGTCGCAGGCGGTCAGGCGGTCGGTCCACACGACCGTCCAGGTGGCCGTGCTGGACTCCCCGGCGACCGCGGCCGCAGCCTCGACCGGGTCGACCCCGTCCTGGGGGGTGATGCGGAACAGACAGACAGTGTCGGTGGGCTTGGGAATGTAGTCCGGCTCCCAATAGCCCATCTGCCGGTATTTCAGAACGCCGGCCTTGTAGCGCTTCTTGACGTCCGTGATTGCCGTCGGCGCATTGCCCCGTCCCTCTGTCGCGATTGCCATCGTTCCCGCCTCGTTTTCAATGACTTGAGGGGACTCTAGAGGGGGGCTATCATTCAGGTAAAGTCACTTTAAGTTATCGACAAGTTCAGAAATAATTAATGAAAAATGCCACCCTCCGTCAGCTGCGGGTGTTTTCGGCGGTCGCGCGCCATCTGAGCTTTGCGCGGGCCGCGGATGAGCTGGGACTGACGGCACCTGCCGTGTCGATGCAGATCAAGGAGCTCGAGATCGAGGTCGGGCTGCCGGTGTTCGACCGCTCGAGCCGCAAGGTCTCCCTCACCATGGTCGGTGAGTACGTACTCGCCTATACCCAGCGCGTGCTCGCCGCGATGCGCGACGCCGAGGACATGGTGGCGCGCTTCCGCGGACTGAAGACCGGCGTGCTGGACGTCGCCATGGTGAGCACTGCGAAGTACTTCCTGCCGCGCCTGCTGGCGCGCTTC
>Ga0070761_10000198_pt1 | contig 39318 bp, 37 predicted proteins | sample HubBroMetageREF1_FD_66724 | JGI IMG/M metagenome (GOLD analysis project Ga0070761, IMG submission 66724) | Reference soil microbial communities from the Hubbard Brook experimental Forest, New Hampshire, USA - Hubbard Brook CCASE Soil... | ecosystem: Environmental > Terrestrial > Soil >... | reverse complement strand
GGGTTGCGTAAGTGATGGATCGCGTTTCCGATTAGCGTTATAGAGCCGCCAGCTCATTCTGCGGAACTCTGTGCAAGGACTGCACGACGCGATTGATCTCGGGCTGCGTAACTGCAACTCTTGCTGGATGCGCATGCCCTCGTGCAAGCTCGGCCGTCCCTCCGGGACTTGTATTACTCCGATGACCTCTCCCAGCGCTGAAGCGCTGGGCTATCTTCGGTCGCCCCTCCGGGGCTTGTTTCGATACCGAGGCTGCCGCGGGTCGCCGCTCCCATTCACCCGCCCGTTTTCCCCGCCCGCTGCTAATCCTCACATCCTCAAAGGCTTACATTGACCTGAGGGTGCATCTTTCGATACCCTTATAGCATCTTTTACTAGCAGAAAGTGTACCCTAGTGGGTGAGGGAAGCTACTTGTCGGAGAACAGGAATTTGCGTACTAAGACCTTGCTGCTTTTGAAGCCGCGTGGTTTTTGCGCTGGCGTCGTCAGGGCGATCGATATTGTCCGCATTGCTTTGGAGGCTTTTGGACGGCCGATTTATGTGCGCAAGGAGATCGTCCACAACCGCTTTGTGGTTGAGGAACTGCAACAGAAGGGCGCGATTTTTGTCGATAGCGTCGACGAAGTGCCCGAAGGCGAACGCGTGATTTATAGCGCACATGGGGTTTCTCCGGAAGTGCGCGAGGCTAGTAAGTTGCGGAAGCTGCGCGTGATTGATGCTACGTGTCCGCTGGTCACCAAGGTGCATGTGGAGGCTGTGAAGTTCGCTAAGGAAGGGTACTCACTGATTTTGATCGGCCATCGGGATCATGACGAGGTGATTGGGACGCTGGGCGAGGCTCCGGCGGTAACTCAGGTAGTGGGGTCGCCAGCGGAAGTTGCTTCGGTTACGTTGCCCGATCCCAATCGCGTCGCCTACCTGACGCAGACTACACTCAGTCTGGATGAGACGCGCGACATAATTGCGGCGCTGCGCAAACGGTTCCCAAATATTAAGGGGCCGGCGGCTCAGGATATCTGCTATGCCACGGAAAACCGGCAGGTGGCGGTGAAACACGTTGCCTCGGATGCCGATTTGTTGTTGGTGGTTGGCTCCGACAACAGTTCAAATTCCAAACGGCTGGTGGAAGTTGCTCGGAGTTTGGGCACCCCGGCGCATCTAATTGATGATTGCCGCGATATTCAGCCGAAGTGGCTGCATGGCGTGAGAACCGTGGCCTTGACCGCGGGAGCGTCGGCTCCTGAACATCTGGTGCAAGAAGTGGTGGAGTACCTGGCGGGCAAGGGATTTGGCGACGTGCAGGAACTGGAAATCATGCCGGAAAATGTGCGCTTTGGATTGCCGCCGGAGATCGTGGAAACGATCGCCGCGGCGCCGGCGCTCGCGGCGTTGGAGTCGTAGTTGGAGCCTTTGATGGAAGAATTCTCCCCCAAGAGTTCGGCTTCGGCACCGCACCCCAGCACGCCAAACACCGGCGCGCTGGGAACCCCGCAGATGCGATTTGGAAAGATTGACGACCTAGGAAGCCGGGTCGCGGTGGCCGTCGATGCGGCCCGCAAATATCTTTTCTCGCAGCAGCACGAAGAGGGTTACTGGTGCGGAGAACTGGAAGCCGATACCACTCTGGAATCGGATTACATGCTGCTGCACACGCTGCTCGGCACCGGCAGCCAGGAACGCTTTGACAAGGCCGCCCGCTACATCCTGAACCATCAGAATGAAGATGGCGGTTGGAACACTTATCCCGGGGGTCCATCCAACGTAAGCGCTTCGGTGAAAGCCTACTTCGGTCTAAAACTGGCCGGAATCACGGCGGATCAACCCGCACTCGAACGCGCCCGCAAGAAGATTCTCGAAATGGGCGGCGTGACCGAAGTCAATACATTCACCAAGATCTATCTCTGTTTCTTTGGGCAGTATGACTACGATGCGGTGCCGGCGGTGCCACCGGAGATCGTGCTCTTTCCCAACTGGTTCTGGTTCAATATCTACGAAATCTCCTCGTGGTCGCGCGCCATCCTGGTGCCGCTTTCGATCTGTTACGCCAAGAAGCCATTCAAGAAAATTCCAGACGAAATGGGAGTGGGAGAACTCTTCGTCGGGGGAAGCGACAAGTCGCGCATGCATTTGCGGTGGTCCAAGAAATGGATTTCCTGGCGCAATTTCTTTTTGATGCTGGATCGTATGACGCACTGGTTTGAGCGGGTGCATATCCGTCCGCTGCGGTCGCTGGCTTTGCGACAGGCTGAGAAGTGGATGCTGGCGCGTTTCGAGATGAGCGACGGTCTGGCGGGAATTTTTCCCTCGGTCATGAACTCCATCATCGCGATGCGCTGCCTGGGCTATTCGGTGGACGACCCGCAGGTGATCCGCGCGCTCGACGAGTTCGAAAAGCTGGGGATCGAAGAGGGCGATACTTTCCGCATGCAGCCCTGCAAGTCTCCGGTGTGGGATACGGCATACGCGCTGTTTGCCTTGGGCGAAGCGGGCGTTCCGGCGACCGATCCGCGGCTGGTGAAATGCGCCGACTGGATCCTGCAAAAGCAGGTGCGCAAGCCCGGAGACTGGAAGATCAAGAATCCGAAAGGCGAACCTGGCGGCTGGTACTTCGAGTTCAATAACGAGTTCTATCCAGACGTGGACGACACGGCGATGGTTTGCCTGGCGCTGAACCGGGTCGAGCATCCGAACGGACGCTATCAGAGCGAGTCTGTGCAGCGGGCAATTGATTGGATTTTGTCGATGCAATGCAAGAACGGAGGCTGGGCTTCGTTCGACAAAGACAACGACCGCATGGTGTTTGAGCATGTGCCTTTTGCCGATCACAACGCCATGCTTGATCCCGCAACGGTCGATATTACGGGACGAATTCTGGAGTGTCTTGCGACTTATGGATACGACCAGCGTCATGCAGCGGTGAAGCGGGCGATCGATTTTATACGCAAAGAGCAGGAGCCGGACGGAAGCTGGTTCGGACGCTGGGGCGTGAACTACATTTACGGCACGATGCAGGTGTTGCGCGGTCTGGAAGCGATGGCCGTGGACGCTAATGATCCGATGATCCAACAGGCGGCGGAGTGGTTGCGCTCGGTGCAGAACTCCGACGGCGGATGGGGAGAGACAGTGGGATCGTATGACGATCCCAACCTCCGCGGGCAAGGCAAGAGTACGGCTTCGCAGACCGCGTGGGCGATCATGGGACTGCTGGCCGTCGGCGACACACGCAGCGAATGCGTGGCCCGCGGCGTGGCTTATCTGCTGCGCGCCCAAAATAAAGATGGTTCATGGGACGAGCCTTTCTACACTGGAACCGGCTTCCCGCGCGTGTTCTATCTGATGTATCACCTGTACCGTGAATATTTCCCGCTGATCGCGCTGACGACCTACTCGAAAGTGATGGCGGAGAAGAGCAGCAGTTAGCACTTAGCATTAGCTAACGCGGGTTCGGGACTAAATGCCAAGTGCTAAGCGCTAAATGCTGGCTTTTGTCACCGGCGCCACGGGATTTCTGGGCAGTCATGTTGCGCGCGTTCTGGCCGAACAGGGAGCCGAGTTGCGGCTGCTGGTGCGGCCTACGAGCGATCTGCGGAACCTTGACGGGCTGAATGGCGATCGCGTCGTCGGCGACTTGCGCGACGCGGCTTTGATTGAGAAGGCGATCGCCGGTTGCGACGTCGTTTTTCACGTTGCGGCGGATTACCGGTTGTGGGTGCGCGATTCCGGCGAGATGTATCGCTCTAACGTCGAGGGCACGCGCGGCGTGATCGAAGGGGCGCGGAGGCAAGGCGTACGGCGCGTGGTGTATACGTCGAGCGTCGCTACTATGGGATTTATCTCGCACCACGCAGCCGCCGAGCTGCGCTCGGCTTGGACGGGCGAGGGCGCCCGTCCCCACACGGGCACTGCGGTCGTGGCCGACGAGGCGAGTCCGGTGTCGCTGGCGGACATGATTGGGCATTACAAGCGGTCGAAGTTCATGGCGGAGCAAGTTGCATTTGACGCGGCTAAATCTGGAGTCGATGTGGTGATTGTCAATCCCACTACGCCGATCGGCGAGCGCGATATCAAACCAACTCCTACCGGGCGAATCATTTTAGATTTTTTGAAGCGCAAGTTTCCGGCTTATGTGGAAACGGGGTTGAACCTGGTGGATGCTACTGAGTGTGCGCGCGGGCATGTTCAGGCGCTGGAGAAGGGGAGATCGGGCGAACGCTACATTCTGGGCGGAGAGAATCTGACGCTGAAACAGATTCTGGATCGGCTGGCCGTGATCACGGGTTTGAAATCGCCGACGGTGAAACTGCCTTATGTATTTGCGTTCGCGGCGGGAGTCGTGGACGAGATGGTGACGGGGCGGCTTCTGGGCCGCGAGCCGCGCGCGACGATTGACGCCGTGCGCATGGGTCGCAAGATGATGTTTGTTAGCTCGGCGAAAGCGGAACGCGAACTGGGCTGGCGGGCGGTTCCGGTCGATGGAGCGCTGCGGCGGTCGGTGGAGTGGTTCCGCGCGAACGGCTATGTCTGATATGGGTCCGGCGGAGCCCCAGCGGCGAACGCGGATCGCGCTGGTTTCGGCGATAAAGGAAGAGATTGCTCCTCTGGTTCGCGGGTGGAAGGCTCGGGAGATCCAGCACGATGGACGGAGCTACCCGTTTTTTGAGAGCGAAGCAGGCAGGGTGGTGGCGGTTTGTAGCGGGATCGGCGCGGAGCAAGGACGGCGCGCTACCGAAGCCGTGATACAGGAAGTGGGGCCGGCGATGCTGATCTCGGTTGGCTTTGCTGGGGCGTTGGACTCGTCGCTAAAAGTCGCCGACATCGTGGAACCGCGGTTGGTGGTTAACAGTGCCGATGGCTCGCGGACCGAAACGGGCCGCGGGAATGGGGTGGTGGTGAGCGCCCCGGCCGTTGCTGGGCCGGAGCAAAAGCGACGCCTGGCGAGCGCCTATCGGGCGATCGCGGTGGATATGGAAGGGGCGTCGGTGGCGATGGGAGCGCAGGCGCATGGAATCGAGTTTGCCGCCTTGAAGTCGATTTCCGATGAACTCGACTTTGCGATGCCGCCGATTAATGAATTTGTTTCTGTCGAGGGGAAGTTCCGCCATGCGCGATTTGCGGTATACGTTGCGGTGCGTCCGTGGCTTTGGTGGCGGACGATCGCTTTGGCGCGAAACAGCGCGCGTGCGAGCCGCGCGCTGTGCAGAGCGATTGAGAGTTATCTGATGCGAGATATTGTTGCCGCTGACGTCAAGCTAAACGTAGGTTAAAAGCGGCAGTGACTCAAACGAACATCGGAACTGCATGGCGCGGTTGTTCGGGCGCAGCGTTTTTAGGTTGAGGACGCGAGGCGGGGGACGCGGGCGCTACAAGAATCTTTATGGCGATGGTTGGATTGACTGCGGTCGAGCAGGACAATACGCGGATTCCGGCCACGATGAGGGCCGCGGTGTATCGTGGCGTGAACGACGTGCGGCTGGAAGAAGTTCCCGTTCCAGAAATTGGATCCGGGGAGATTCTGGTTCGCGTCCACACCTGCGGAATCTGCGGGACGGATCTTAAGAAAATTGCTACCGGATCACACTCCGCACCGCGCATTTTCGGGCACGAGACTTCGGGTGTGGTCGCGCGAGTCGGCGACGGGGTTCGCAAGTTCAGCGTCGGCGAACGGGTGGTCGTGTTTCATCACATCCCCTGTGGAGAGTGTTATTACTGCCGCCACAAAACCTTCGCCCAGTGCGCTACTTACAAGAAAGTGGGTTGCACGGCCGGGTTCGAGGCGTCGGGTGGGGGATTTGCGGAGTACGTCCGGGTGATGGATTGGATTGTCGAGAAGGGAACTGTGCGCATTCCGGACGGCGTCAGCTTTGGGCAGGCGTGTTTTGTCGAGCCGGTAAATACTTGCATCAAAGGGATTGAGACGCTTCGTCTTGAAGCCGGCGAAACGGTGCTGGTAATGGGGCAGGGTCCGATCGGACTGATTCTGGCGAATTTAGCCAGGCGGGCCGGGGCTCGGGTGATTACTTCCGATTTGTATCCGGCGAGGCTTACAATAGCTAATAGCTTCGGCTTAAAAGTGACAATTGACGCGTCCCAGGCTGACGCCGGCCAAGCCGTGCGCGGAATGACGGAGGGTCGCGGGGCTGATGCTGTGATTTTGGCGGTCGGCGGGAGCGGCATGATCCGTCCTGCCATGGATGCGACGCGTCCGGGAGGTCGTGTATTGCTGTTCGCTCAGACGGTGCGGGGCGAGGCAACGATTGATCCGGCGGCAGTGTGCGTGGACGAAAAGGCTTTGCTCGGTTCTTACAGTGCATCGGTGGAATTGCAGGAGGAGTCGGTGCGGTTCGTCATGAATCGTGAAATGGATCTGGAACGTCTTATCAGTCACCGTTTCCCGCTCGAAAGCGGCGTGGAAGCGCTGCAACTGGCTGCCCATCCTCGACCGGACTCGATGAAGATCGTCATCCAGCCGGGTGGACCGGGGTCGCCCGCGCGCCCGGTTTTAGCATGATGGAGTCGAGGGCGTGGGAAGGACATCAATTGTGAATGGCAAGATGACGGCGGCCGTCCTCTACGGCAAAGAAGACATCAAGATTGAGAAGGTGCCGATCCCGCGCGTGGGCGACGGCGAAGTTCTGGTCAAAGTCCACGTGGCGCTGACTTGCGGCACGGATTTGAAAGTTTATCAGCGGGGCTATCACGCCCGCATGATTGTTCCGCCGGCTTTATTTGGGCATGAGCTGGCCGGGACGGTCGAAGAAGTAGGAGAGGGCGTGCGCGGCTTCAAGAAGGGCATGCGGGTGGTCGCGCTCAATTCGGCTCCCTGCGGCATGTGCTTTTATTGTTCGAAGCACCAGCCGAACCTCTGCGAAGATTTGCTGTTTAACAATGGCGCTTACGCCGAGTACATAAGGATTCCGCGACGCATTGTGGAAGCCAATATGCTGGTGGTGCCTTCGACTGTGAGCTTCGAAGATGCGGCGATGACCGAGCCGCTCGCGTGCGTGCTCCGTGGGCTGCATGAAACTGGAGTCGAGATTGGCGACACCGTAGCCGTCATTGGCGGCGGACCGATTGGGCTGATGTTTGTTCATGTGGCGAAGGCCATCGGCTGCAATGTGATTGCGGTCGTCAAGCGCGATTCGCAGGTGGCACTGGCGCGCAAGAAGGGCGCGCACGAGGTGGTGCAGATTACAAAAGTTAAAGATCCGGTCGAAGCGGTGCGCGAGTTAAGTCCGGAGCGGCGCGGCGCCGATGTGGCGATCGAGGCCGTGGGCTCCCCGGAAGCCTGGGAGTGGGCGGTGCAGATGGTGCGCAAGGGCGGCACGGTGAATTTCTTCGGCGGGTGCGCGGCGGGAACCAAGGTTCAGCTGGACACCAACCGCTTGCACTACTCGGAAATTACTTTGAAGGCGACCTTCCATCACACACCCGAAACCGTGCGCCGGGCTTTCGGTTTGATTGCCGAGAAGAAAGTTTGCGGCAACGACTACATTACCGGCGAAGCGCCGCTTTCGCGTTTGCAAGATGTGCTGCGCCACATGCTGAACCGCAACGGTGATATCAAGACGGCGATTATTCCGGGTCATTAGCGTCGTCGTCTTTTAACTTTCGGACACAGCTTTAAATTGTCATCCTGAGCGAAGCGAAGGACCTGCTGCATTTCGGCGCCGTGAACAAGTCCATAGGTCCTTCGCTCCGCTCAGGATGACATTCTTTTGAATATTTGATGACGACTGCTACCAGCCATCCCACGACTGCGCCGCTCTCCTCTGCCTGGAGCGTGCTGCCGCCGGAGTATGCCATCCCTGACCATGCGCCTTCGCAGGCCGACGCGCGCGAATATTGCCGCCGCCTGGCGCGTTCGCATTACGAGAATTTCTCGGTCGCGTCGTGGTTTCTTCCAGAGCGCCTGCGCCAGCACTTCTTCAACGTCTATGCCTACTGCCGCATCTCGGACGATCTGGGCGACGAGGTGGGCGACACGGCCGCATCTCTGCAGGTACTCGAGCAGTGGGAGACGGAGCTAAACGCGTGCTACGAGGGTCATTCCGGGCACGCGCGGCATCCCGTATTTGTTGCGCTGGCCGAGACCGTGCGCAAGTTTGAGATTCCGAAACATGAATTCGCAGATTTGCTCACCGCTTTCCGGCAGGACCAACGGATCACCCGCTACGAAACGTTTGCCGATCTGCTGGGCTACTGCCGGTATTCGGCGAATCCGGTCGGCCACCTGGTGCTCTACCTCTGTGGATACCGTGATTCCGAGCGTCAGCAGCTTTCCGATTACACCTGCACCGCGTTGCAACTCGCGAACTTCTGGCAAGACGTGACCGCCGACTCTGCCAAAGGACGAATTTATCTTCCCCTCGAAGACCTACGCCGCTTTGGGGTTAACGAAGAAGTCATCCGCGAGGGCGAAAACGGCTCAGCGTTTTGCGCGATGATGAGGTTTGAAGTTGAACGCGCGCGGGAATGGTTCACGCAAGGCTTGCCACTGAGCGCGAAAGTCGAACGTGCGCTGGCCATCGATATTGAACTCTTCAGCCGCGGTGGCCAGGAAATTTTGAACGCCATCGAGCGCCAAAACTATGCTGTGCTGGGCCGGCGTCCGGCCATTTCTAAAACCCGGAAGCTGGCTCTGGTCGCTCGTGCCGCGCTGGGAAAGTTGCGATGAGCACCGCCGTGGGAAACGCGCCCGTGCAATTTGCGCCTACCGCTTCGCAAATCGAAATGGCGTACTCCGTCTGCCGGAGTATTGCTCGCTCCGCGGCCAAGAATTTCTATTACGGGTTCTTGGTGCTGCCACGGCGGAAACGCAATGCGTTGAGCGCCGTGTATGCCTTTATGCGGCGGTGCGACGACATCGCCGACGACAACACGCTGAGCCCCGACGATCGTCACAACAAGCTGGCGGAATGGCTGGACAAGGTGCACCGCGCTTTGGCCGCACAACCGACGGACGATCCAGTGCTGCTGGCGCTGACCGATGCGCAGCGCGCTTACCAGATTCCGATTGGGCTCCTTGACCAGCTCGCTTTCGGTACGGCTGCGGATCTCGAGTATAGCGGACACGAGCCCTCTGCCAATGCGGCGCTGGTCGCGCGGTATCAGACTTTCGAAGAGCTGCGCCAGTACTGCTACGGCGTGGCATCGGTGGTTGGCTTGGTGTGCATCAGGATCTTTGGATATCGCGATCCCGCCGCTGAGCCGCTTGCCGAGCGCTGCGGTCTGGCATTTCAGCTTACAAATATTATTCGCGACGTCAAAGAAGACGTGGCCATGGGCCGGGTTTATTTTCCGCAAGAGGATCTGGCGCAGGTCGGGCTCTCGGCCGCCGATCTGGCCGCGGCCCATGTTGACGCTGCCCGCATCCGTCCGCTGCTGGCGCTGGAGGCCGACCGCGCTCGCGAGTGCTACGTCGCAGGAGAAGAACTGATCCCGCTGGTAAATGAAGACAGTCAGCCCGCCCTGTGGGTCCTGATTACGATCTACCGCCGCCTGCTCGAAAAAATTGCCGCGAACGAGTACGACGTCTTCAGTGAGCGGGTGCAGCTCAGCGTACGCGAGAAGGTCGCTGTTCTCGGCAAAGGAATCGTGAAGCGTCTGGTGTGATGCCACCCTCCACACACACTTCTACAGTGGCGATCGCCGGAGGGGGGTTGGCCGGTCTTGCCGCTGGATGCGCCTTGGCCGAAGCCGGTTTTCGCGTGTCGCTCTTCGAGCGCCGACCTTATCTCGGCGGCCGCGCGTCGTCTTATCAGCATCCCGGCACCGGCGAAATTGTCGACAATTGCCAGCATGTGTTGCTGGGCTGCTGCACCAATCTGCTCGATTTCTATCGACGCACGGGAGTACAGGACAAGATTCGCTGGTATGACAAGCTGACGTTTCTTGAGCCTGGAGGACGAGCATCCGTGATTGCGCCGTCCGGCCTGCCCGCTCCGCTCCATACGGCGCCGGCGTTTCTTCGGGCCGACTGTCTGAATTTTCGCGACAAGATGGCCATCAGCCGCGCCATGGCGGCGCTCGTTCCGGCCGCTCCGGCGGATCGCGGCGAGTCGTTTCTCGACTGGCTCCGGCGCCATGGACAAACCGAGCAAGCCATTGAGCGCTTCTGGAAGACAATTCTGGTGAGCGCCTTGAACGAGGATCTCGATCGCGTCTCTGTTCCCTATGCGGCGCAGGTGGTGCGCGAATCGTTTCTTAAATCGGCTGCGGCCGGGCGCATGGGAATTCCAACTGTACCGCTCACCGACCTGTACAGCACCGCCGGAGACTACATCCGCGCCCGTGGTGGAGAGATCCAGTATCGTGCCGGCGTGGAGTCGTTTCGAGCGGAAAGCTCCGAGGTTAGTGTGACGACGAATGGGCAGGAACAGAAGTTTGACTATCTGATTCTCGCCGTTTCTTTTGATGTCCTGGGGCGCGTGTTGCCGGATACTCCATCAGCTGCGCCTCTGGCTGCGGCGCTCAGTCAGTTTTCGACGTCACCGATCACCGGCATCCATCTCTGGTTCGATCGTCAAATCAGCGACCTCGATCATGCCGTGCTGCTTGACCGTACCATTCAATGGATGTTTCATAAATCGCGGCTGATCGAAGGCCGCAACAAGGAAACTCGCAACAACGAGATTCGTAACGAAGCTTGGGATGATGCCAACGGAAGCTACGTCGAACTGGTCGTAAGCTGCTCCCGCAGCCTGGTTGGAAAGTCGAAGGTGGAGATCGTCGACATGGCGGTGAAGGAAGCGCGAGAGTTTTTCCCTGGTGCGCGCGCCGCGAAGCTGCTGAAATCGACGGTGATCAAGGAAGTGCATGCGACGTATTCGCCGCGACCGGGAATCGACCAGTATCGACCTCGGCCCGAGACAGCGTGGCCGCGCGTATTTTTGGCCGGTGATTTCACTGCAACTGGTTGGCCCGCCACCATGGAGGGCGCCGTCCGCAGCGGCTATCTTGCGGCGGAAGCGCTGACGCGGGTCGTCGTTCCAGGCGGCAAGAGCGGCGGCTTTCTTGTCCCCGGCCTGGCTCCGAGTGGCTTGATGCTGCTGTTTGGATGAGCTTAATTCGACGACTTCCATTACTTTGGTTTCCAACCCCGTGTTACCGTGACGCCGCCTAAAGAAACTTCGCCCGACATACGATCTTATACACATGCCTGAACGTAAACCCGGGGACGAAGATCGGCGCCGCAGCGCGCGATTCAGCTGCAGCGGCCAGGCGACGATCTGTCTCCTCCCATCCAGTGGCATTTCTATTCCGGGGACGATCCGCGACTTGAGCCTCCACGGATGTTGCGTCGATATGCCGCAGCCGATGGATTGCGGCGTCCGGGCTGAGGTCGTCGTGCGCGTCAATGCATCGTCTTTCCGGGCTGTGGGTGAGGTGAAAGCGCTTCACGGTCCCTCCACGGCTGGCATGGAATTCTTACACCTGAGTGCTGGCGGAAAATACTTGCTTACGGAACTGGTCGCGGAGCTGGCGAGGCTGCAGGCGCTCATGAACAGGATAAGATCGGCCCGTCTCGAGGTGGATGCGGAGACGTTCAGAAAAGAACTGGAGGACGGAAGACTTCAAGCGATAATGTTGAGCGAGCGCTTTCCCATTCTAGGGACAATTCTGACGCCGGAATCTTTCGAGCCCGAACTAGCTGAATTGGCCAGCAACGATCGAATCGTGAAACCGCAGCCGCTGGTGATCCCAGTCGATTTATTTGGTTAAAGTCGCGTCCTTCTGAAAATCCGCTCGAATCGGAGTTTTTTCCGCAGACGGTTCGAGCAATTCAGATGGCCATCAGCGCCACGCCGGCCGCGACCAGCAACGCCGCAATCCAACGCCGGCGCCCCACGCGTTCATGCAGAAATATGCGCGCGGCTACCGCGTTGGCTACAAAGGTGAGCGAGGCGGATGCGGGCACGACGAGGCTAAGGTTTCCCCAGGAAAGGCCGAAGAGCAGGCTGTAGAACGCGACCGCCATCGCCATCAAGCCCAAGGCAAATGTGGGCGTCGTTAGTACGCGAGCTAACACGGCCATTATCCCGCGCTGCTGCCAGAGTTCACCGACGTCGCCCACCCGTTTCATGGAGTAGGAAAGCAGCACGTCTCCGGTGGTCGATGCCAGAATGATGAGAGCAATCGCCGACCAGGCGTAGAGGTCATTCATGATTCCATCTCCGCAACGTCCGGAGAGCTCTCGCGATGGCGAGTGGGAGTAACCGAGGGGCCGGCGGCCACGAAGCCCACACCGGCGGCGATCAGCATGATTCCGAGCCAGCGTGTCGGCGAAATTACTTCATGTAGCCGGAAGTGGCCGATCAGGGCGACGAGCACATACGCTAGCGACGTAGCCGGTAGTACATACGTAAGATCGGCCCACGAGAGCGCGGAGATGTAGCAGGTGAAAAATGCCAGCAATAACAGGATTCCCGCAGTTACCCAAGGATTCAGAATGGCGAGTAGCAGGCTGGGAAGATTGTGCAGCGAGACATTTACGCCGCCGAACTCTTTCATGCCGCGAGCCAGCAGGGAATCGCCCGCAGTGCTGAAGATGGTGATGCCCGCGAGGACGAGGTATTTTCGAAAGGTCACTTGCGATCTAACTCCGGTGGAGCGCCGGACGTCCCGCCCGGCCAAAGGCAGTCTGGTGGACGGGCGAGGCGCCCGTCGCTCCATTAGTCACTATGCTTTCGCAGGCGCGGGGGCAGGCGCTTCTTCCTTGCGGTTTTCCTTGACCCACTTGTGGCGCTGCGCGCGCAGTTTCAGGAAGGTCTTAGCCTCTTTGTACAGGCGCTTGCGGTCGGCGCTGTCGAACATCGCTTTCCTCAGAATGCGGTATGCGGCTTTGGGGCGGAAATAATATTCATCGTAAAAGTGGTGGACTGCTTCCATCAGTTCGGCGGCGGGCAGGCCGGGATACTCGATCTGCACCATCTGGTGGCCGCCGTCGTCCACCATTTTTGACTCGCTGGTCATGAAGCCATTTTTGAGCGCGAATTCGTGCAGCTCGGTACCGGGGTAGGCGTGGGCGACCGAAACCTGAATCGTCTCCACGTCGAGTTCTTTGGCAAAGTTGATCGTGTTCTTGATGGTCTCGCGGCTTTCTCCGGGCAGGCCGATGATGAAATCTCCGTGCACCACGAGTCCCAGTTTGTGGCAATCCTTGGTGAACTGGCGGGCGCGCTCGATGGTCGCGCCTTTCTTGATGTTCTTCAGAATTTGCTGATCGCCCGATTCGTAGCCCACGATCAGGAGGCGGCATCCGGCTTCTTTCATGGCCTTCAGCGTTTCGAAGTCGGTGGTGACTCGGGAGGTGCACGACCAGGTCAGGCCCAGAGGTTTCAACTTGGAGCACAATTCGATGGTGCGAGCCTTTTGTAAATTGAAGGTGTCGTCGTCGAAGAAAAATTCTTTGACGTACGGCCAGTAGTCTTTAGCCTTGGCCATCTCGCGCGCTACGTCGTCGGTGGAGCGTTTGCGCCAGGGGTGTCCGCTGAGCGTTTGCGGCCAGAGGCAGAAGGTACATTGCGCGGGGCATCCGCGGGTTGTGTACAGAGACACGAATGGATTCAGCAAGAACGGTACGTTGTAACGGCGGACATCCAGATCGCGACGGTAAACGTCGGTTACGTGCGGCAGGGCGTCCAGATTCTCGATGGTCGGCCGGTCGGGATTATGCGCCACGTGTCCATTCTTACGATAGGAAATTCCAAGAATGTCTTCGATGGGCTTGCCTTGGGCGTACTCGACGATGGAGTAGTCGAATTCCTTGCGGCAAGCTATGTCGATCACCTTCGCTTCCATCAAAGACTTTTCGGGCAGCACGCTGACGTGCGGTCCGACAAAAGCGATTTTGATGTGAGGGTGGCTGTCTTTGATGGCCTCGGCGATGCGGACGTCGCCGGCGAATCCGGGAGTGCTGGTGAAGAGCACGAGCAGTTCGTAATCTTTGCAGGTGCGGATCGTCTCTTCGGCTGTGATGTGGTGGGGCGGGGCGTCGAGCAAGCGCGCGCCTTCGAGCATTCCCGTGGGATAGGCGAGCCAGACAGGATACCAATACGATTCGATCTCGCGCGTAGCCGGCCAGCGGGAGCCTGCGCCTCCATCGAAATTCTCAAAGGAAGGCGGATTCAGGAACAGTGTTTTTAATGGCATATTTGTGAGCTTCTATTCTAGCATTCTTAGATGCGCGGGACGCGGAGCAGACGCTACCACTCAGGTACGTCTCCGGCTGGACCGAAAAGCGTGCAACCCGTTGTTCTAGTGTGCCTTAGCGGAGTTCAAACCGCAAAGGAACCGCGCCGAACGTCGTTATTGCGCATTAAGATGCGAGAATCGGGTGGTGGCGGAGCTTTGCTCCGCCCAGACGGGGCAGAACCCCGTCTCCCCACAATTTACCTCGGGCTGGTTGAATCGGCGCCTGGCAGCGCCCATTTCTCCAAGTCTCCGGTGGCGCGCAGCAGGTTCATGCGGGCGCGCTGATATTCAAAATCGGCATCCTGAAGAAGCAGAAAGCGTTCGGCAGCCTGCACACGCGCATCGGCCAATTCGTGCCAGGTGCCGGTCTTGGCGTCGATACGGGTTTGCGCCGTTTCCAGGCCCGACTGTGCCAGTTGATATTCCAGTTCCGCCACTTCACGGGCAGCCTGGAGTTGCTCGGCGGCGCGCTGCAGCTTCAGGGTTTCCTCCGCCACTTGATTCTTAGCCGCCTCGGCTTGCTTTTTGGCTTTGAGGGCTTCGGCGTCGGCTGCGTCGATTCGGGCGCGCTGGCTGGCGTTGAAGATTGGAATCTTGATGCCAAACCCGATGGTGGCATTGTCCACCTGGAAGGTATGGGGCGGGAAATATACGGTGTAGTTATTAAAGGTGGAAAAGCGCGCATACTGGGCGGAGAAATCGACGGACGGCAATAAGGCGCGACGCTCGCCCGAAGCGCGCAGCTCTTCCGCCAAAGAATGACGCTCGGCAATTTTGATGGTGGGGCTCGAGGCAACCGCTTTCGCCGAAAGATCTTCTTCGGGAGCGACGGGCGGCAGGGCGGGAATCGTTTCGGGCGCGATTTCGATGGATGAAACCGGCAAGCCAGTCAGGGTTGAGAGATGCCGCCGCAAGACGTCTGCGTTGCCACGCGCCTCGGCGCGGTGAAGCCGAACGCGGGCCGCGGTGAGCTTGGCTTTGTTTAAGTCTACGTTGCTGTCGACACCTTCCTGCAAGCGCTCGGTTACCGCTTGTTCCATCTGCTGCGCCTGCGCTTCATCCTGCTGCAGGCGCACGAGCCGCGCTTCCCACTTCGCCAGTTCGGCGTAGGTCAAGGCGACGTCCTCGATGACGGCAGCGCGCTGGTTTTTGTCCTGAAACTCGGAAGCGCGCCAGTCCATTTTCGCCGCATTCAGGAACTGCCGCTGCGCCGGATTGTAGATCGTGCTCTGCGCCACAACATCCAACAGCGCGGGTGCTGACCCTTCGATCGAAAGGGGATATCCATAAGTCCAGCCCAGGCCCGAACCGGCGATGAGTTGCGGCACGTAGTTGTCGTGGAGCTCCAGGTAGGAGGCAAAGGTTCGCTGCACGTCAGCGTCGGCAATTGCCGAACCTGTGCCGTGGGCGAGCGCCAGCCGAATGGCGCGCTCCAGAGGCAGCGGTTCGGCTTGGGTGCGCGTTGCGGTCGCTAATAGGAATACCGCCGTAATAAAGGCGAACAGCGTTATGGAGCGTAACCACTGCGGCAATCGGAGTGTCATCTCGTCACCTTCGTCTCGTTATCCATTTTGCTAGCTTGATGCTGTCTGTTGTCAGTTATCACTTATCAGTATTCGGTAAAACCTAATGCCTCTGGTATGCACAGATACGTTTTGACTGACAACTGATAACGGGCAACTGATCAGCGAGTTTGGATCAGGCCGCGGCTCCGCCGCAACGCACAAATTGTAGTGCGTCGGAGCGGGGGCGGGCAGTAGCTTGGAAAGTTATTTGGGGCGCCGCCCGGAACGGGAGAAGTCTCGCCATCCTCAGTGGGCAACTCGGTCGAGAGCTTGCTGGGCAGTGCCGAAGTTCCGCACCAAAGCCAGGGAGGCGCGGTACTCGCGCGCCGCGCCCTCTTTGTCGCCTTGTTTTTCGAGCAGCAGGCCCAGGTAATAGCGGGCCTTGAACGCCGGAGCCGCTTCTACCGGACCGGAAGCGAGATAGCGATGGAGCAGTTCGGTGGCGAAGGGATAGTTACGACCGGTGCGATAAAGCATCTCAGCCGCTTCCACCAGAACATCGGGTTTGGGCATGGGCGACTGGCTGAGCTTGACGAGGGCTTGCTCCATTTCGTCGAAGCGCTTCTGGCGGCGGAGAAAAAGTGCAAGGTTAAGCCAGGCCTCCGCGTCACCATGGCTGAGCTCAATGTACTGGTGATATTCCCGCTCCGCAGTGGGGTAATCTTTTTTCTTTTCGGCGATACGAGCGTAAATCCAATGCTCACGAGCAGGGTTCTCGGTAGCAACGGACTGCGCTTGCGCGCGAGCCTTGGCTTCGCCGCCACCGACGATGCTGGGTGCCTCAATATAGAACTCTGCCAGATCGAGCCGCGCATCCACGTCGTTCGGATTCAGCTGCACCGCACGCTCGAATTCGCCACGGACCTTTCCGACCAAGCCCGCCGCGGCCAGAAAATTTGCGCGATCCGCCTTTTCGCCGTAGACGCGCGCCAGCCACAGGTGAAAGGCGCTGTTGTCGGGATCGAGCGCAACCGCTTTTCTGCAGGAGGATTCGGCGCGGTTCCAATCTTCGAGCGCAAAGTAAGCACGGCACAGGAGGTTGGCCGATTCCGCGTCCGCCGGAGCGGAAGAGAGACGGCCGTTTAATTCGGCGATGGCTTCATCGATGCGGCCGGCCGAAAGCATTTCCTTCGCGGAATCCGCCAAGCTGGCGGTTGAGGCCGCAATGAGCGTCATTAGAATGAGCGCCGGTAAAATGCGAAATATTCTGGAAGTGCGCCTAATCATCTAAACCTGACCTGCTCTACTTAATCTGGGTTCGATCGCCAATCGGCTTGCCGTTCCAGGAATTGAGTGCAACTACATCCTGGGCGGCGAGGCCGTGCGTAATTTCAACCTGCGTGAGATTGGAAAGGGAAGTCCCCACCTCACGGCGCTTGAGTTCGTGGCCGGAAACCTGCAACACGTACGGCTTGGAGTCGTCGACTCGCACCGCTTCCCGAGGCACCACCAGCACGTTATCGTGCTCGGCGGTAATGATGGTTACGCCGACATTTATGTTCGGCAAGAGTTTCAAATCCTTATTATCCACGATGCTGGTGGTCTCGCCGACGTTGCGAGAGCCACGCAATTTCACGGTGGATGGGACGGCCGTGACGGTGGCCCGCCACGCCCGTCCGGGGACGGCGTCCCAGGTAATCTCAATCGCATCTCCCGGAGCCAGTCTAGCCACGTCGGGTTCATCGACGAAAGCACGGACAAGAACTTTTCGCAGATCGGCCACTTGCAGCAGAAGATCTCCGGCTGCGACGAAGCCGCCTTGCTTTACCGGCAGCGAGTACACGATGCCATCAAAAGGAGCGCGGACATTGGATTTCGCCAGAACGTCCTCGGCGGCATCGTAAGTGGCCTGCGCTTCGGTTTGTTGCGCTTCGACGCGCGCCAGCTCCCCGTTCGAGTAACGCTTCGTCTGTTTTTGACGGAGAAAGGTGAGTTGAGCTTCGGTGGTCGCGAGGGCGTCTTGCGCCGCTCGCACTTCTCCCGCGGTAGCCGCTCCCTGTTGCTGAAGTTTCTTAAGCGAGTCCAAATTGCGCTGGGCGGAATCGTGGTCGGCGGCAGCCTTCACCAGTTGGGCATCGAGGCTCAGCACTTCTTCCTGCGTCCCGCCTCGTTCCGCGGCGCTCAGGTCTGCCTGCGCCGCTCGCAGTTGCGTCTGCGCGCGAGCGGCTTGGGCGCGCGCGTCGGCGTCATCCAACACAACCAATAGTTCTCCGCGCTTGACGGAGTCGCCTTCCTTGACCAGAACGCGCCGCACACTGGTAGAGACGGGGGCATGGGCCTCGAAATTGTTGACGGGCTCAATTTTCCCGTTGGTGGAAACCAGGCTGCGGATCGCTCCCTGCTCGACCACGGCGGTTCGGACCGGCACCGGGTCGTCGCGCCGCGAGACGAAAGCCGCGAGCACGGCCACGGCGCCGAGGACGGCAAGCGCCGTTAACCACCAGCGCCGCGGCTGGCCTTTCGGACTGTTTCCATTCAAGGGCATACGAAGGAAAGCGCAAGCTTCAATGTATCATCCACGTGCCGCGGGGAGCAGGCAAATGAGCGCTTTGGACTTAGCTGATTGGATGCGCCGCGCAGGCGGTTTGCTTCAGCAACTACGCGCAACTGTCGGGGCGGAGAGTGGTCAACGGCACATTTGACCAGCACAGGAATGGCACGCCGCAAAAACGAAAGCGTCCCGGACTTAGCGAGTCACGGGACGCTTGTTGGAACTGGCATCAGGGTTATTGGTTGCCAACTCACTCAGTGTTGATTATCCCAATTGTGTTCAGTCTCCCAGCGATGGTCTTTTCCATTCCACCACTGATGATTCGCATTCCAACACTTCTCCCGTTCGGCATTCAAATCCCGCCGCCGGTCATCCGCTTCACGGCTGTGATCGCCCTTGTCATGGATCGCTTTGTCGAGTCTTGCTTCCGCCCTTTCGATTGCATGTTGGCACTTGTCTTTCTCGTCGGCGTGGACGCGCGGTGCGGCCACAAATAACAAAAACGCCCCCATCACTACGGCTGCCACTGTTGTTTTTCCAAATCGTCGATTCAAGAGTTTCTCCTCTCTGTTCTTCGGTTTCGATGGTCGCAACCCAGATTTTATCAAAAAAAGACCGGATTCAAGACTCCCGGAACAAGCTGCTGCGTACAATAATCAGATGCCGAAATCTCCCCGTTCCGTGCCTTCTCGTTACGCTTCTCCTCGTTACGCTTCTTCTCGTTATACAGCGGAACACGCCAGCGCCGGACTCAATCACAATTTTCCGGAAATTGAAACCTGGCCGAATCAGTTTCTGCCTTCTGGCCAATCAGGATATGAGATTGTGGTGGACGATCCGGAGTTCACGTCCGTGTGTCCCAAGACGGGCTTGCCTGACTTTGGCAATCTCGTGATCCGCTACGAGCCCGATCGCCTGTGCCTGGAGTTGAAATCGCTGAAGGAATATCTGCAGACGTATCGCAACCTCGGGATCTTCCAGGAGAACGTTGTGAATCGTGTGTTGGAGGATGTTGTCCGCTGGGCGAAGCCGGTATGGGCCGAGGTGAAAGGTGAGTTCCGTCCGCGCGGCGGGATTTCGACGGTGGTGATCGCGCGGTGGCCGCGGGCGAAGAAGGGTAAGAAGTGATCGGCCGGTTGAATTTAGTGGGATCTTCCGCCTGCAATTCAGTGGGAGGCGGCTGCCACTCGGGGCTGGATGAGTTCGATTTCGCTCGCGTGTTGGGCCTTGACACGGTTTATATCGTAGGCTCCCTGCAAGTTCAGCCAGAACTGTTCGGTCGTGCCAAAGAAACGGGACAAACGGACCGCGGTATCGGCGCTGATGCCGCGCCGTTCGAGCACGATGTCATTTACGCGAGGCGCGGGCACGTGCAGTCGCTTCGCTAATTCATAAGCCGACATGCCCATCGGCTTCAGGAACTCCTCCCGCAGGATTTCGCCGGGGTGAACCGTCCAGTTTGGTATGCCTTTTCTGATGATGCTCATGCTAATTGGCCCTCAATGGTAATCCATAATTTCCACATCGTAAGCGTCGGGTCCACGGCACTCGAAGCAAATTCTGTACTGATCGTTGATTCGTATACTGTACTGACCACGCCGATTGCCGCGCAGTTTCTCCAGCCGGTTTCCGGGCGGGACCTGTAAGTCGTCCAGCTTTAGAGCGCCATCGAGCATGGCCAGCTTCCGTCTCGTCACGCTCGCGGGCGGAGCACCCCGTGTCTTGCCGGTTCTCCAGATTTCCGCCGTTTCCTTGTTGGCGAAAGTCTTGATCACTGGGCTATAATAACGCTACTCGTTAATAATGTCAAGCGTTAATATGACCATCGGTAAGAGAAGGGCCGAGGAAGCTGTTGAACTCATTCACGTTTGACACATCCCGGGCCCCTTGCGACATACTCGCTCCCGGCGATCGATTTCCAATCCGCGTTCCTCATGCCCCGTCGTGTTATATTCCCACGCTAAGTGCCTCCGACCAAACTCTATCCCCGAACCGCGCTCGCGCTGCTCACCACGCTGAACCTGTTGAACTACATTGACCGCTCGGTGTTGTTCGCCGTGCAGCCGCTGGTGCAATCGGAATTTCATCTCACGAACACCGAGGTGGGATATCTCACCAGCGCTTTCCTCGGGTTCTATATGGTTGCGGCGCCATTTGTCGGTCCTCTGGCCGATCGCTATTCGCGCAAACGAATCATCATACTCGGCGCGATTTTCTGGAGTGGTCTGACGCTGCTCACCGCCTTTACCCACACTTATTGGGAATTGCTGGTGCGGCACACGCTGGTGGGCATTGGCGAGGCGACCTTCGTCACCATCGCTCCCACCTTCGTCGCCGACTTGTTTCCGGAGAATCAGCGCGGCCGCATCTTTGGCATTTTCTACCTGGCCATTCCCGTCGGAACGGCGGCCGGATACCTGCTCGGCGGCAAACTCGGCCCCGATCTCGGTTGGCGGTTTCCTTTTTACATTGCGGCCGCTCCGGGCTTCGTGCTGGCGCTGGCCGTTGCCTTTCTTCCCGAGCCTCCGCGCGGACAATTTGATTCGATCAAAGAAGCTCCGGAGCGGAGCACGCTGACGGGGCTGGCGCGGAATCGCGGGTTCTGGGCGGTCACTCTCGGCATGGCTGCGGGAACGTTTTCTCTCGGTGGAATACAGGTGTGGATGCCAACGTTTCTGGTCGTGGCACGCGGCTACAGTCTAACCCAGGCCAACGAGATCTTCGGGGCCATTGTTGTCGTTTGCGGCATCGTAGCTTCGTTAGCGGGCGGTTGGCTGGGAGATCGCTTACTGCCCCGCATGAACGGTTCTTATTTTTTTGTCTCGGCGCTGAGCATGGCATTGGGAGTGCCCGTCATGATCGTCGCTCTTTTCATGAAGGGCCCCATTATGCTGCCTGCGATTGCGTTGGCGGCGTTTTTTCTGCTGGTGAATACGTCGCCGTTGAATACGGCGCTGGTCAACTCGGTCGGAGCGCACATCCGCGCCACCGCGATCGCCGTCAACATATTTCTTTTTCATCTGCTGGGAGATGTACCGTCCCCGACCTTGATGGGATACGTGGCCGACCGCCATTCGCTACAAGGGGCGTTTATTCTGCCTGTGATCGCCATGGCGGTTTCTTCTGCCATACTGTTCTACGGCATGCGATTTGCGCCGCCGTTACGCCTGCAAGGGTGAGTCGGCGGAATCGCAAGTTCCTCAGGAGCGTCTTCCTAGCAGAATGCATTGGCAAACCGTTCACTGGGCTACAGGAAATTGGATTGCAGGCGGCATCCTCGCACTGGCCTGGTTTTCACGCATCGTGGAAGCGAAATTCGGTATGCCGCATGTCGCCGACATCGCGCGGCCGGAATGGGATCGCAGGCCAGGAACAGAGACTCCAAATGGCGAGCCCGTCGTTAGTCAAGCCGTCATTAGTCAACCCAGGGTCAGCATCATCGTTCCGGCGCGCAACGAGGCAGAACATATACACGAGACGCTGTTGCAGTTGCTGGCGCTCGATTATTCCAACTACGAAATCATCGCGGTCAATGACCGCTCGACCGACGGCACCGGGCAGATTATGGATGAGGTTGCTTCGGCGGACGCGGGCGGGGGCGCCCGCGCCACACGGTTGAAGGTGATCCACGTTTCGGAACTGCCCCCGGGGTGGTTAGGCAAACCGCACGCCATGTGGAGGGCCGGCCAGCAGGCGAGTGGAGACTGGCTGCTCTTTACCGATGCCGACGTACTCTTCAAGCCCGATTCTCTGCGGCGCGCCGTGGCCTATGCTGAAGCGGAGCGAGCCGACCACGTTGTCCTTTTCCCGCGCATGATCATCAAGGGCCTGGGCGAGGGAATGATGATCGCCTTCTTCCAGGTGCTTTTTGTTTTCGGACACAGGCCGTGGAAAGTCGCCGATCCGAAAGCGCGCGACCACATGGGGGTGGGCGCTTTCAACATGGTACGGCGGTCAGTCTATGAGGCGGTCGGCACGTATCTTGCCTTGCGCATGGAAGTGCTCGACGACATGAAGCTGGGCAAGGTGGTGAAGAACGCGGGCTTTGTGCAGCGCAATGTTTTTGGCGAGGATCTGATTTCGCTCCATTGGGCTAGCGGCGCTTTTGGCATCGTCAACAATCTCACGAAGAACTTTTTTGCCGTCCTTTCGTTTCAGTGGTGGAGAACCCTGATCACCGTCGTGGGTTTGGGCTTTCTGAATCTCGGGCCGTTTCTTGGCGTCTGGCTGGCCCACGGTTGGGCGCGAGTTCCTTACGACATCGCGCTAGGGTCGCTGTTTCTGATTTATTGTGGAATGTCGTTCAGGTCGCCCATCCCGCCATATTACTTTTTTCTGCATCCGATCAGCACCAGCTTGTTCATGTATATACTTCTGCGCTCCATGTTTCACGCGCTCTGGAACGACGGCATTGTGTGGCGGGGAACGAAATATCCGCTGGAAGAGTTGCGCAAGGGGATGGTGTGAATTTGCGGCTAGGGCTCGTCTGAATCTTCGAGGGGAACCGGATCGCCCTGTCTTGCGTCACTCTTCTTGGCGGCTTTGGGATGTTTGAACTTTCCGGGACTGTATTTTCCCGCGCGCTCGACGTCGTAATCCGTGGGTACTGTGGGAAACAAAAGAAAAGCGCCTTCGCCCAATTGCTGGGTGCGGCGCAGAATGATCTCGGCGCGTCCATCGTAGTCCTGGATGGTTCCCTTGATTTCAACCTGCCGGCCTTCGAGCTGGCGCACGTCGCCCATTTTTTTGAGATCGGCCGGAAACACGACGACGGTGAAGGGACACGCCTTGGGGTCCTGGCAGAAGTTGAGCAAGGTGACGCCGCGGGTGCCAGTTTCCACGTGCAGCACAGTTCCGCGAACGCAAGCGCTCGTACCCACGTGCTTGCTCGCTTCGGCAAATGAAACGCAGTCGTGCGAAGACGACGAAGAGGAGGTATTGCGCGCGGAACAAACGCCGCCTATGGCAAGAATGGCAGCGAGAAGAAGAGCCGACGTGAGAAAACGCATAATGACGGAGGCGCTGAGAAGTGCGTCCTCAGTCTTTTATTGTAGGCGTGATTGCAGGCGTGGAAGATAGGATCGGTGTTCAGCAGGGCAAACATTTTCGCGATAGCTTCCCAAAAAGGGAACCTCTTGCGCCGGGGCAAGGCCCCGGCGCGGCACGTTCTCGCCCTAAACAAACCTACTTGGTGAAAGATTTCACGCCCGCGGCCTCGTCTTCTTTCACATCGAAGACGGTGTAGAGCTTCGTGATCTGGAGCAGGTCGTGCACTTTCTTGGTGAGGTTGAGCAGCTTGAGTTCGCCACCCTGATTCTTGGCCGTGGTGAAGGCGCTTACGAGTTCGCCGATGCCGGAGCTGTCGATATAGTTCACGTCGCCGAGGTTCAGCAGGATCTTTTTCTGTCCCTTGGAAAGTAAGTCGCGCACGGTATCGCGCAGAACTACGCTGCCTTCGCCGAGTGTGATTCGGCCGCTGAGGTCGACAATCGTGACGCCATCCACCTGACGAGTACTGGACTTCATGCTCACTGGGGAGCCTCCTTGGAGTCCGCGGGGTTGCCGTGGACGTGCTTGATCATTATAAGTTCGGTGCCCGTTTGGGAAGGGTGGATTTCCACCACATCCATGAACGAGCGTATCAGGAAAATACCCCGTCCCGATGTCTTCATCAGATTGTCCGGCGCTAATGGATCCGGAATCTTGCTGGCGTCAAGCCCTTTGCCTTGATCGCGGATGACGATGACAAGATCGTGAGTCGTGCGCTCAAACGCCAGTGTAACCTTCTTGCTCGGGTCGTAGGCATTGCCATGTAAAACTGCGTTGATGGCGGCCTCTCGCACCGCCATGGAGATCTTCATGATCTCCTCGTCGTCGAAGCCGGCTTCGGTCGCCATGCGGCTAGCCGTCTCTTCGGCATTGTTCACCGTCTCCAACGTCGAATCGAGCGTATAGGAGACGCGGTCTGCGGACATAGTAACCTAAGTACGAGTGAATGATTCCTGAGTCGCGTTTCGCCTCGCTTGCGACGGGCACGCCAGGCTCAAAGTGCTGGTCCGAAGGCGACGCACGGGCGAATTGAGAGTTTGCCTGTAGGGGGCGCAAAAGTCAACGCGATACCGCCGCGAAGAACCGCCTCAGCTTGACCGCGTCCAGCTTGCCATCGGTGCGCACGCCCGAACACACGTCAATTCCGAACGAGCCCACCGCTTCAATTGCCTGTCCTACATTCTCCGGCGTGAGACCTCCAGCCAGGAACAGCGGGATGTTAATGCGCTCCCGTATGGCGCGGCTGAGGGTCCAATCGTGAGTTCGTCCGGTGCCGCCTAATTCCTTGACCGCGAGTTTCTGGTTGCCGGAATCGAGCAGGATGGCATCAACGTGCGGCGCCAACCGCGCGGCCTCCTCGATGGATTCGGGACCGGTTATGTGGATGACCTGCACCACGGAGATTCCGGGCAGAGCATTTTTCAGATCGCGATGCGTGCCGACGGTGAGATGATCGCAAATCTGGATGGTATTCGTGCGGCAGAAACGCTGTTGCTCGATGATGTCGGCGACTCGTTGTCGTGAAGTCAGCAGGAATGTCCCAATGGCGGGGGGAACGGTCGCGGCGATTTCCGCGACCTTCTCGTCGCTGATCACGCCGGGGCCGCTGGGCATGTGTGAAACCAGGCCTAGCGCGGATGCCCCACACTCGATGGCGAGTGCCGCCTCGTTGACACTGCGGATGCAGCAGATTTTGATGCGCGGTGTAAGTGCAGGTTTCACGGGAGTTTTCCGGCAACCTCTGCCGCAAGTTTGGCAAGATGTAGGCCGGATTTCTGAAGAGACTCCGAAAGTTCTGCATCTAGCGAGCACGTGGCGAAGAGAAGATCGCGCGACGAAGGTGTCGCCGCGGCACCCGAGCGATCGGACGCAATCTTTCTAGCTGTGGCCACTATTTTCTGGAGCGTCGGAGAAACCCTCCTAAGCTCAATGACGCCTTCTGGAATTTCCCTCATAGCAAGCTCTATCCGAACAAGGTAGAGCGTTCGATTAATATATGTTCCCGAATGCCCATTGGCTAGTTCTTGATCGTTGACGAGCCTTTCAAAACCTTCCCAAGGGTTCCAGAAGGCCGAAACGTGTTCAAGATCGGCGATGTAGATTGCCTTGACCAGATCTAGCGGCTCAATCCACTCGGAGCCACGCTCCATCGCTGCGTGTCCGCTGACTTGTAGCAACAACGGAAACACTCCCCACGCATCTATTGTTTCAAGCATTAAAAACCTCCACGCCACTCCTAGATGACGGAGGACACAGCGGGTAGAACCTCCCGTCGCTCTCAATCCATGCGCGTCTCTCGTGGCATGTAAAGAGTTGTCTGAATCCTACTCGCCGTAGGGAACCCAGATGTTTTTTACCTGGGTGGCGTGCTCCAGAAACCAGCGGCCCTCGGCCAGTTTCGGATTGAACCAGTCGATGGCGCGGCCTTCGTTGGTCCAAACCTGCTTCAGATTGCCCACCGACATTGCCTTGGCCGCCGCAGCGCTCGCCTCATCGCCAAAACACCAGACGGCATCGACATCGTCGTGTTCAGCGAGCGTCTTCAGGAGCTGCGACGTATATCCAGTCACAATATTCAGCGCGCCGCCGGGCAGGTCGCTGGTGTCGAAAAGCTGATAGAGATCGCCCGTGATCAGCGGATACGCTTCTGACGGAACTGCGATCACCGTGTTTCCAACCGCGAGAGTGGGCATCACAACAGAAAAAAAGCCGAGCAGCGGCGCTTCCCGAGGACAGATGGCGCCCACCGTCCCAATCGCCTCGTTCATCGCGATGGCGACGTTGCGGAACGGAGGATTGTGCACCGCGCCGTCGAACTTGTCGGCCCACGCCGCATAGGAGAAGATGCGCTCGATGCTGAGATCCACTTCCGCGGCGGCCTGCTTCTCGCCGACTGCGGCCGCGAGGCGATGGGCAATTTCGTCGCGCCTCTGAGAAAGATTCTCGGCGCAATAGTAAAGAACCTGAGCACGATTGTGCGCCGTTGCTCTTGCCCACGATGTGGCCTTGCGCGCGGCCTCGACCGCATTACGAATGTCTTTGCGGTTGCCTAGTGGAGCCTCGCCCAGCAATCGCCCGTCAGACGCTCGCACCTCCATGCTGTAGCCCGAATCGGGCCGCGCCTGCTTGCCGCCGATGTAGAGCTTGACGGTGCGATCGATGTCAGGAGTGTTGATGCCAGAAGCGGTGGAGTCGTCGTCGAGTTCCGCTTCGGGCGGCGCTTGCTTCTCTGCGGGCAGCAGCGGCGCGTTCTTGAACCACGTTGGCTCCATATATTCGAGGAGCCCTTCGCGCCCACCCTCGCGTCCGTAACCGCTCTCGCGGTAGCCGCCGAAGCCGCAGGAAGCGTCGAATAGGTTGGTGCAGTTTACCCAGACCACTCCCGCTTTAATTTGCGCGGCCACATGCAACGCCACGTTAATGCTCTCGCTCCAGACACAGGCAGCCAAACCGTACACCGTATTGTTCGCCAACTCGACTGCCTCTGCGGGCGTGCGGAAAGTCATCGCCGCGAGCACCGGGCCAAAAATTTCCTGCTGCGCGACGATCGAAGTCGGATGCACATTGCTGAGCAGCGTCGGCGGATAATAGAACCCGCGCGCTGGCAAAGTGACTTGCGGCTGCCAGCAGGTTGCGCCGTCGGCTACGCCTTGATCGACCAGCTTGCGAATGCGGTCGAGCTGCACGCGCGCCACGATCGCTCCGATGTCAATCGCTTTGTCGAGCGGCGCACCGACGCGCAGCGTGCTCATGCGATCCTGAATCTTGGCGATCAGAACTTCGGCGATACTTTCCTGCATCAGCAGGCGCGAGCCCGCGCAACAAACCTGCCCCTGATTGAACCAGATTCCATCGACCAGGCCTTCGACTGTGCTGTCGAGATCGGCGTCTTCGAAGACTATAAAAGGAGATTTTCCGCCGAGTTCAAGCGAAAGGCGTTTGTGGCTGGTGGCGGTGGCCGCGCGAATCGCGCGTCCGACTTCGGTCGATCCGGTAAACGCGATCTTGTCGACATCCGGGTGCTTGACCAGCGCCTCGCCGGTTGAGCCGTCTCCGGTGACGATGTTGACCACGCCGGCGGGCAAGCCAGCTTCCTGGCAGATTCCGGCGAAGGCGAGCGCGGTCAGCGGCGTGAATTCAGCCGGCTTTAGAACGACGGTGTTTCCTGTCGCCAGAGCTGGCGCGATCTTCCACGCCAGCATCAGCAGCGGGAAATTCCAGGGGATGATCTGGCCGACTACTCCGCAGGGGACGTATTCGGGGAACTCCTGCTCGAGAAGTTGCGCCCAACCCGCGTGGTAATAGAAATGTCGCGCGACCAGCGGAATGTCAATGTCGCGGCTCTCGCGGATAGGCTTGCCGTTGTCCATCGTTTCGAGAACCGCGAGCAGCCGCGAATGCTTCTGCACCAGCCGCGCGATGGCATACAAATATCGTGCGCGGGCATGTGGAGTGAGCGCCCGCCATCCCGAAGACGCGGTCCGCGCGGCCTTGACTGCGGCGTCGATGTCCGCCGCCGAGCCTTGCGCGACGGACGCGAGCTTTTCGCCGTTCGAAGGGTCGACGGTATCGAAATACTCTCCCGCCTTGGGTGCCTGCCATTCGCCGCCGATGAAATGCTGGAAGCGGTAGGCATGGCGCTCCAGCCATGCCAGCGCTTCTTTGGAATCTTCTGGAGCGGGGCCGTATTCCATGGTGGCGAATTTTTCAGCTATGCTCATTGGCGGCTCGATGCTTTCTTATTCAATTGTCGTCCTGAACGAAGCGAAAGATCTGTTTCTTTGGCAATGCATGACACCTTCCTTCGCGATTTTGCGCCTTCACCTTAGGTGCTGTAGCTGTAGCCAAGCCCCGCTCAGATCGCCCCGTTCGTTTTCAGTATGCCAAGTAATCCTTCGAACGACTGCGCCTGCCCAATAGCTTTTTTAAGTTCAGCTGCGTCCGTGAATTGAGTCAAAATGTCGTCATCAGCGTCGATCGCAGCCACGAGCGCGACTCGCGTCGCCTGCAATGGAGCCTCAGTGATTGCCCGGACTTCTATACGGCCTGGAACCCTCGCATTAGAAAACGCCGCGAGCATCTTAGTAACGATATTGGGGTGGTTTAGTGGCGTGAAGCTATCAATCTGCCATGCACGGTCTCGGGAGTCGTACAACACCACGTGTCGTTTGCCGTATTTCCTGAGCGCGGTGTGAGTCATCGTAGAAAGTTCCTCTTTGCTTTCGATTTGGTCCACCCAACCGTCATCGGCCACAACCAAGGCCGGGAACGTAACCGCATCGAGGTCCATGCCAAATCTCCTTGCGGAGGGGGCATAACTGAAACACCCACGCGCATTTGAGTTTCTACCACTCTGATTGAAACTGTGTGGCTCTCCTGAGGAGCGAATTGACAGCAGGTCCTTCGCTTCGCTCAGGATGACAAATCATGAAACTCGTCTAGAAACTTGTTTCGAATCGTATTGTCTGTCTGACCCTACGCCAGCGGATGCCTGTACTCCGCCGAATATCGCCCGGTGGCTTGATGCTCCAGTTGGCGCTCGATGTCACCCAGTAGGCTGCTGGCTCCGAGGCGGAACATCTCCTTCCGCAGCCACGACTCGCCCAGTTCCTCTTTGATCATTGCCAGCCAGTCGATCGACTGTTTCGCAGTGCGGATGCCGCCCGCCGGCTTGAAGCCCACCGCCATTCCGGTTTGCTGCGCGTATTCGCGGATGGCGCGCGTCATCACCAGGCCGACTGACAATGTCGCGTTCGTCGGCTCTTTACCCGTCGAAGTCTTGATGAAATCCGCGCCCGCCATCATGGCCACTACGCTTGCTCGCGCCACGTTGCGCAGGGTCAGCAAGTCTCCGGTGCCAAGGATCACCTTCATGTGCCTGGATCCGCAGGCTTGCTTGAACGCCGCCACTTCGTCGTAGAGCGCCTGCCAGCGTCCGCCGAAAACGTGCGCGCGGGTGATGACGACGTCGATCTCATGCGCGCCCGCCTCCACCGATCGGCGAATCTCATTAACCCGCTCTGCCAGCGGCGATAAACCGGCAGGGAAGCCGGTGGACACGGCAGCAACATGCACTCCGCTGCCTTCGAGCGCGCGCAGTGCCGTTTCTACGAACGTGTGGTAGATGCAGATGGCGGCGACTTTGATTTGCAACTGCTCGATGCCGAGCTTTTTTTCCAATTCCGGCTGGATGGGATGCCGTCCCTTGGCGCACAAGCGACGGACGCGCTCGTCGGTGTCATCGCCGGAAAGAGTCGTCAGATCCATGCAGGTGATCGCCCGCAGAAGCCACGCCGCCTGCCACTCTTTTTTCACGGTTCGGCGCGCGACTTGCGATTGAGCGCGGCGCTCGACTGCGCTCGTATTGACGCGCACTTCGCGCACCCAGTCGAGGTTGAGAGGAATACCGGTATTCGCCAGCAGAGGCCGCCCGGAGAGATTGGCAATCGCGCCGTCCTGCGACGCATGGCCTAAGACGCTCCGAAACTCGTTGTGCTCGACCGGCATAAAATACTCTATCCGAAACAGCCTGTGCAGACTGTCCTTTGCGGTTCGATTGTACGGCAGATGCTGCGAAAGATGAATTCCGAGTTTCATCTTCATCTTGACACTGGGGCTCTCGACGGCTACGCTACGGCGCGATTCTTTAGATGATTCCTGCAAGCTGGGAGAAGCGATGTTCACACCCCACAGTCTGGGTATTGCACTTTGCATGATGATCACGAGCGCCATCTGCTGGGGCTCCTGGGCCAATACTTATAAGGGCGTCAAGAATTATCGCTTCGAGTTGTTTTACTGGGACTATGCGGTCGGCATTTTTCTGATCTCGCTGATCCTCGCGCTTACGATGGGAAGCACGGGCAATGACGCTTCGAGTTTTCTGAACAATGTGCGCTCGGCTGACACCAACAACATCGTCTCCACCATGATCGGAGGAGCGATCTTTAACCTGGCGAACCTGTTGCTGGTGGCGGCGATTGATATGGCTGGGCTCGCCATCGCATTTCCGGTTGCCATCGGAATCGCGCTCGTCGTCGGCGTGATTTCCAGCTACGCGCTCCAGCCCAGGGGAAATGCCGCGCTCCTCGCCGCGGGCGTGGTTTGCGCGCTCATCGCTGTTGTGCTGGATGGAAAAGCGTATGGCCGCCTGGCGCTTGCCGGACGCTCGGTTTCGAAAAAAAGTATTGTCGTCTGCGTCGTGTCTGGCGTTCTGATGGGACTCTGGGCTCCCTTCGTGGCGCATGCGATGACCACCGGCAATACGCTCGGTCCTTACAGCATCGCCGTCTTCCTCACGCTGGGCGCGCTGCTCTCGTGCCTGATCTGGAACACTTATTTCATGAAGCACCCGCTGGTCGGTGAGCCGGTCAAATTCAGCGGTTTCTTCAGCGCGCCACTCTCCGGCCACGCTCTCGGATTGCTTGGCGGATTCATCTGGGGCATCGGCATGGTTTTCAATCTGGTCGCCGCCAGCTTTACAGGAGTTGCCATCTCGTATGCCATCGGGCAATCCGCGCCCATGGTCGCCGCGCTCTGGGGCGTTCTGGTCTGGAAGGAATTTGATGGCGCGCCCGGCAAAGCCAAGATGTACCTGGGGCTGATGTTTGTCTTCTACTGCGTGGGGATTTTGCTGGTGGCCAGGGCCAACGGCTAAAACAAACTCCGCTGTAGAGACGGGGATTGCTCCGTCTCGCTCGCAGCGTGGGAGACGCGGCAAGCCGCGTGGCTACGAGGGAGCCTGCTAAGGCCCCCCGTCCATGTCAATGAACGCAATCGCTGTTTATCAACACGACGAGCCCAACTGCCGTTAACTCTCTGCAACGTACTCGACCGCGCCCGTATCCCCGTCAAGGATCTCGTCGTATGGGAACCAGTAGATTTCCTCGTTCCCGTCATCGTCAATGTAGGCATAACCGATGTACACGGTGCCCATGTCTTCCATCTGGGCTAATACGAGGGAGGCGTACACGAGATGTCCACGCACGGCCTGTGCCATTTTTTTGTGCGTCTTGTACTTCTTGACGGAGATGTCTCCCTTGGTGGTGTGCTTGACGTGCACGGCAGCGATCTTTCCGTTTTTCACTTCCACCGAGGTGGTGTATTTACCTTTGTGGTCGATGTCATGGTGGCCGTCGTGTTTGAGGTTGTCGCCGAGCAGGGCCTTCCCGTCATGATGGTTATGATGCTTCGCGCTGGGGGATGCAACCGCGTCCCCGCCAAGAACGAACAGCCCAACAATGACAACCATAGCTGTGAAAAAACTCTGTATACGATTCATGGTCACGGTTAATCTCCAGTTTTTGCCAGAATTTCCACTTTCAACTTCCAGGTCTCTGGAAAAGGTAGGGCAATGCTCGAACTGGCAGCCGTGGTTTGACTGTTCAAAAGTGCTCACTTTCGCAAATACAGTATGGGTAACAGTTGCAAAGATGGGAAAATTCCTTGCTCGTGGCTTACTGTTTAGCGATAGTTGCCGGAAACAGCTTCGATGAGCTTAGAACGGGTTGACCTGGGGGAAATGAATCTTCAGCTTAAAGCAGATGTAGAGAATCAGGATCGCGCCCAGGGTGGAAAAAATGAGGCCAGCAGGATGGTAGCGTTCGTTGGTCGGGCGTGAAAACATGTGGCTAACCCCGCCGCCGATGATCGATCCGATGACGCCGAGCACGGTTGTCCAGAACATCGTCATATGGACGTGCATCACCGATTTCGCAATAACCCCAGAGATGAGGCCGATCAGGATATACCAGATTAAGTGAAACATACTTTACCTCCAGCGTTTGTCTTCAGAACGTCGCGTTGGCCCTCTTCGTGTGAGCTCGCCGCGTGCAGCGGAGGATCGAGGTGCAGTGTTTTCTGGGTCAGAACGCGGTTCATTTCGCTCGCCAGTTCCGTCAACTTCGCAGGATCTTGTTCGCCAAGGCACCGGGCCGCCAATTCTTTCCACTGCTCAAACTGTTTCGACATATGGTCCTGATTTCTCTGTGAATAGACAGACTAGGCCCGGAGCTCAGCATCCGTCTGCTCAATATTGACCACATTGACGGGTGGCGGGGCAACTGGAAGGCCGTTGTTGAAAACAGCGATTATACGCATTGAGAATTGGGCGCCCACAGCGGACGGCGGGTTGTAAGATTCTCTTTAAAGAATTCTCCCTTGGATACGGACTCATGAATCGCAGGCTTGCGGCGATCGTTGTCACACTGTGTGTACTCACTGAGTCACTCGCCGCGCAACCGCATCCCGTATCCATAGCTCCGGCTTCGAAAGTGGAGCAGCCCACGCCCGCACTCACTCCTCAAAAGGCTAACTTCGTTGACATCGCGGAACGCGCTGGGCTGACCGCCAAAACCGAAGACGGAGGTGACAAGACCAAGCGCTACATCATCGAAACCACCGGCAGCGGGGCCGCTTTTTTTGATTTCGACAATGACGGCTGGCCCGATATCTTCATGGCAAACGGTCACGTCTATCCCGAACTAGACAGCAAAGGTCTCGGCCTCGGCTTCGGCTTCAACAGTACATTCCGCGAACGTAAACTCCTTTACTGGAATGAGCACGACGGCCGGTTTCGCGATATCTCGCTCGATGCCGGGCCGGGCATTACTACTCCGTTCAACGGCCACGGTGTAGCCGCCACTGATTTCGACAACGACGGAGCCGTCGAGATTCTTGTGAACAACAGTCATGATCGTCCCAGCTTGTTGAAAAATCTCGGCGAACGCGGCAACTGGATTCTATTGAAATTGGAAGGGACGAAGTCCAATCGCGACGCCATCGGCGCGAGGGTCACAGTCCGCGCGGGCGATCACCAGCAGACGCAGGAGGTTCGTAGCGGCGGCGGATACATCTCGCAAAGCGACTTCCGACTGCATTTTGGGTTGGGCAAAGCCACCAGGGCCGACGCCGTCGAGATTCGCTGGCCAAGCGGTCTGGCGCAGCGCTTCGAAAATGTTGGTGGCAACCAGGTCGTAAGAATCCGCGAAGGCATAGGCATTATGAAAAACTGAATCCGCCGCAGCCTCGCCGCCGGACATTGACATTCACGACGGCGACATTAACGACGGCGTCACAAAAGTCTTGACTTCTCTTTTCTAATCTATTTATATGGCGCATTCGATAAAAAAGGGAGACACTCCACGTTTCAGCTGGGGAGGAGTAGACCCCAAATCGCCATTCTTAGAATGAAATTGGAATGAAAAAGAGTGGAACGACAAGGTGAGAACTCAATGTTGAAAAGCAAAGCGCTGCTGGTAGCGGTTCTGTGTTCCGTGTTTTGCCTCTGTCCACTTCTGTACGGCCAGGCGAATGGCAGTTTCTCCGGAACCGTAGCCGACAAAACCGGGTCAGTGATCACCAACGCGACGGTGAAGATCACTTCGCAGGGAACCGGTCTTACTCGCGAAGCGAAGACCGACGACTCCGGGCACTACCTCGTGCCACTGCTGCCGGTAGCGTTTTACACCATCCGAGTGGAGGCTCAGGGTTTTCAGACCACCGAGCGGAAAGACGTTCGTTTGCAAGTCGACGAACAGCACGAAATAGATTTCACACTCAACCCGGCATCCGTCTCATCCACGGTTGAAGTCAGCGCCACTGAAGTGGCGGTAGAGACAACGAATCCAACCCTTGGCCAGGTGATCACCGCTGAGCAGGTCGCGGACCTCCCGCTTAACGGCCGTAATTTCGTTCAGCTTGCGACCCTCACTCCTGGCACAACTTCATCCACCAACCCGAGCAGCTTCTTCACCAGCGCCGCCAGCAGCGAAGCCGCCACGCGAGGCTCGTTTTCGTTATCGGTTGGAGGATCGCGCGAACAGAGCACCGACTGGCTGCTCGATGGCAACGACAACAACCAGCTCGACGAAGGTGGCATTGGAATTTTCTCTTCCATCGACGACATCCAGGAATTTAAGGTGCTGACTTACAACTACTCCGCGGAGTATGGAGAGCGCGCCGGGCCCACCGTCTTAGTTACGACTAAATCGGGCTCGAACCAGTTTCACGGCTCCGCGTTCGAGTTCTTCCGCAATACCGATCTCGACGCGCAGACTCCTTTCGTTGACACGGCCACGAAATTCAATCTCAACCAGTTTGGCGGTTCGCTAGGCGGTCCCATCCAGAAGGACAAAACGTTTTTCTTTGCCGACTATCAGGCAAAAATGCAACGCAAGGGCGTCCCTTACACAGGTTTTGTTCCGACCACCGCCATGGTGACGGCCGATCAAAACGGCAATTACAACGAGAGCACGAATCCCTTTGGCACGCAGCTCATCAACCCCTACACCCCTAAGATTTTTGCTAATGGTATTCTCAACCCGGTTCCCTTCCAGTGCGTCACCGCGACCGGCCTTCCGGAGGCCCCGGCCGCCAACGGAAGCCAAACACCAGGACCAGGTACCCAGCCCTGCGACATCATTCCGGGAAGCCTGGTCAACCCGATCGGGGTCGAGGTGGGTCAGCTTTATCCGGCGCCCAACGTTTCAGGTAATCCCAGCTTTAACTATGCCAATCAACCTGTGCGCAAGCTCAACGAGGGAACAGGGGACATCCGGGTCGATCACAATTTTTCCAGTAAAGACTCCGCGTTTGCACGCTTCAGCTACGATCAGGCGACCAACTTCGTGCCCGGAGGTTCGCCGACCTGGTCCGAAGCCAACGCCTTTGGCAGCAACCAGGAGATTGACAACCACGGGCGCAACGTGGCGCTGTCTGAAACGCATGTTTTCTCTGCTCGCACCATCAACCAGTTCAACGCTGGGTTCAACCGGATTTTCAACCATATCCTCTCCTTTGGCGAGTTTGGCGTCCCGCCCTGTGAGGCGGCCCGCCTGCCTGTCCCGATTCTCGGTGCTGATCTAGGGAGCGCGTGCGATAGTTTGACGGGCTATCCAGCCAGTCTGAACCAGGCAACCAACGACTGCATCAGTTGCGGCCTTACTTCGTTCCAGATGAGCAGCTATTTTTCGATCGGCGATCGCGGATACTCGCCTTATCAGGGCGGGACGAACGTTTACTCGGTGGGCGACACCGTCGACCTGATTCGCGGCAAACACGATATCCGGGTAGGCGCCGTATATCGCGCCGAGGAGATGAATATAAGAAACAACGCATTTCAGGATGGGTATATCGTAAACTTTGGCACGCAGAGCGGCGACAACATCGGCGATCTGCTTTTGGGCAGCATGGGGGTTTTTGCGGCCCACGATCAAACCTTCCTGGGCGGGACGGTCGGCCGCCGCTTCAAACTGGTTCGCCCCTTTGTCCAGGATGATTGGCGCGTGACCAGTAATCTGACGGTGAACCTGGGCTTAGCTTGGGCTCTGGTGACGCCCGAGACCGAAGTCAGAAATCGTCAGGCGGAGTTCAACATTCAAAACCTCAAGTGGTACGTTCCAGCGGGCAGCCCCACTTTGGCCGGCTGCACCAGTTGCATCGCCACCGACGGGCGCGTGGGCATCCAACTTGATAAGACTGCGTTCGAACCACGCATCGGACTGGCGTGGAAGCCGTTCGGAGGCGATCTGACCGTGGTTCGCGCCGGATACGCCATCTACCATGATTCCTCCTGGGACCAGGGCGGACAAGGGCTGTGGCAGAACCCTCCATACTTTGCGGAAGTCGATCCCTTCCCACTGGGTGTCTGCACTCCCTTCGGCACCCCCGGCTGCGGCCTCTCGAATGGCTTCCTTCTTCCACCCGGCACGCCTTCTACCACCACTGTCGACGGCGGTCTTGGCGCTGTCTACAGCTCGCCTGTGAACCCGACCGCTTACACCGGATCCATTCAGGCCATGAACCTCAATTTCAAACAGGGTGCGGTCCAACAGTTCAACCTCAACGTTGAGCGTCAGATTCCCGGCAACGTCGTGCTGACGATGGGCTACGCCGGGAGCCGCAGCCATCACATTCTCGTCAGCCAGTTGAATGAAAACCTCGCGTCGCCCAGCGCGTGTGGCGTCATTCCCAACTACACGCTGGGTTGCGGCTTTCCGTCGTACCCTTACGCGGCAGCCTTCGAGAATGTATACACCAACAACAGCATGGGTGCCGCCCAATACGACTCACTGCAGGTGAAGGCGGAGACTAAGAGCGCACGGCATGGACTATACGCTCTGGTTGGATATACTTGGTCCCGCAATTTCGACTCCGGTTTGACCGACGGCTTGGGCACCAACCCGGGCGCACTCTATTACCCGCTGCCCGGAACCAAGAGACTGGATTGGGGTTTGTCGCAATTAAATCTTAACGACAGCTTCACCGCCAGCGTCCTCTACGATCTGCCATTTGGCAAGGGCAAATACTTCGGAGGCGGCTGGAGCGGTCCGGTTGACGCAATTCTGGGACATTGGCAGGCGGATCTGATCGAAAGGGCAACCTCAGGATTCCCACTCTTCGTGGTCGATAGCAGCGATTCGTCGGGCGTATTCTTCGACTACAACGGGCTTACCGTTCAGCGTCCCAACGAGGTGGGTAACCCGGAACAGGCTGGTCCGGTTGCGGCGAATCCCGGTTGCATTGCCCCATCGCGGATACACACACTTTCAAATTGGTTCAATCAGTGCGCGTTCATGACTGCGCCGACTGCAGTAGTGAACGCCGGCACGCCCCAAGCTTTCACCGTTGGTGAAATCGGCAGCGCCCCACGCGCACCGGTCTACGGCCCTCGCTTTGTGAACACAGATTTCTCGTTGATCAAAGATCTTCCGTTGTCCTTCCGCGAGGGAATGGGTCTGCAATTTCGGGCCGAGTTCTTCAATCTTTTCAACCACCCGCAATACTTCATGACCGGTATCAGTGACACTGGAGAGCAGGATATAGGTACGCCGTCTACTTTCGGGGTTATCAACAACACCGTGAACAACCCGCGCCTGGTGCAGTTCGCCCTCAAGCTCAAGTTTTAGGGGACGCGCTGGGCATTCATCTTTGCAGATTGAGCGGGGCAGACTGAGCAGAGCGTTCAGTCTGCCCTTAGCTTTTCTCACACGCTGACTGCTTCAATTCTGTGGTGGAGAAACAGAATTTTGGTCTCGCAGCAAAATCACAAATTCCTGAATGTGGCGCCGCTCGTGTTCGGTATCTTCTTTTGTTTTCTTGGCGAATCGCTCGTGAAGTTGAAGTTGTTCTTGAGCTTTCACTTTGTCGCCGATGTGCCGGTACGCCTGCGCCAGTCGATAGTGCGATTCGGCGAGCGTCTCGTCGCTTTGCGGATAAGTGAGTTGCGGATTAGCGCGTTGCGGATCAACTTCCTCGGGAGTAGTTTCGATCGCCTTTTGATACGCCGCAATTGCCCGCGCAAAATCCGAGCTCTGCGAATAGAGAATGCCCAGTTGCAGATACGCGATTCCGAGCTTCGGATCGAGATGCGCTGCCTTTAGCAGCAGTGACTCCACGCGGGCTGAACGCTCGGCGTCATTATCCGCCGCATACGCTGATTGCTTTGACAGACTGACAGCGTAATAGTAGTTCGCCAGCGCATTATCCGGTTGCAACTGCTCGAATCGCGCCAGTCTCTCGACCGACTGTTGTGAGGGATTGGTCTCCGCGCTTTGCATTTTTCCTAGAAATAAGTATGGAGTCGGATTGCCGGGGTCGAGATCGGACGCGTTCGCGAGAGACTGCGAGGCTTGATCGTAGGCGCCCCGAGCGTACTCGGCTACGCCGAGCGCCACCAGCATCCGCACGGACTTTGGAAACAGGCGATTGCCTTTTGTGAATACCTCGGTCGCGGGTTCGAGCGCGCGATGGGTCAAGAGCTCGGTTCCCCAATCGAACAGATACAGTTCGCTGGGGTCAATCTCCGCCGCGCGCTGGTACTCGCGAGCCGACTCGAGTGGATTGCCCAGCTTCTCCTCGATGTCGGCCAGCCGGTGATGAAGCGCTGGGTCTTTGGGATTGCGTGCCACCGCCTCGCGCAGAGAACTCTCGGTTGCAGCCGTGAGCGGCTCCGGCGTGCTCGATTCTTTGTCGTTACTTAAGGCAACGGTTGCCTTGGCAAGGGCTTCGGTGGTTCGCAGCACGGTATCGGAACCGTGTCCACCCGAATTCGAGGCTTGGGTTACGCCTGCCACGGTGAATTGCGGTTCGTCAAAAAACTCGGGCGCTTGTGCGCTGGGATTTGCGGGCGCGGGTGTTCCTGAAGAAGCGTTTTGCGGATTGGGCAAAGCGAGAACGAGATCAATCTTCCGCATTTCTTTCCGCGCGAGGGGCACGCGATCGACGCTGGCCTTGCCATATCCACTCTTTTCCGCGCGCAGCGTGTAAGCGCCCGCTGGGAGCGACGCAAAGCGATACGCGCCGTCGGAATCCGTATGCGTGGCCTCGGCCGGTACGGCGGGTGTCTGCGCTTCGGTCGCAAGTTGCAAGGAGACGGCGGCATTCGCCACCGGCTGGCCGCTGGAATCGCGCACATATCCCTTCAAAATGGCGCCGCCGGCCGTATCTTGCGAGTGTGCGCGAACCGGAGCGAGAGCCATGATCACGGTAAGAACGCTAACGACGATATGGATTCGAGGGGAGGATTTCGTGGTCACGTGGGTCTGCGCTCGTTGTTCGTTGTTCGTTGATCGTTGATCGTTACTCGTTGCGTCATTCTATGCGCGCTCAACCTCATCTGCAATTCATGCATTCCAACAAGAAGTGGCAGAGACTCGTGAATAGGCTTTACAATGGCACGCTTTCCAAAATTCCGAGGTACGCGAATGAAGCGGGACCAATTTCGGACCGTTATCGCGGTGGCAACGGTAATCTTAATGACATGTCTTGCGTCCCAAGGCTCGGATTTGGCTACGGGCAAGCGCAAGGTCATTATCGATCAGGACGCGGCCGGCCCCGCCGGAAGCGATCAACAAGCGATCATGCTGCTCATCCAGTCTCCGCAGACGGAGGTCTTGGGCATCACCGTGGTGACGGGCGATGCCTGGCTCACCGAAGAAGTCGCGCACACCCTGCGCATGCTCGAGCTGATCGGACGAACCGACATTCCTGTTGTTCCCGGAGCCGAATATCCGCTGGTAAGA
>Ga0070761_10000197_pt1 | contig 39403 bp, 29 predicted proteins | sample HubBroMetageREF1_FD_66724 | JGI IMG/M metagenome (GOLD analysis project Ga0070761, IMG submission 66724) | Reference soil microbial communities from the Hubbard Brook experimental Forest, New Hampshire, USA - Hubbard Brook CCASE Soil... | ecosystem: Environmental > Terrestrial > Soil >... | reverse complement strand
CGCGCGCAGACATGGATGCGCGGCCATTTGTGGCTGGGATTGCTGAGCCTGCCGCTGATTCTTTTTCACGGCGGATTCCGATTTGGCGGGCCGCTGACCAGCGTTCTGATGGTGCTGCTGATCGTCGTCGTCGTGAGCGGAATATTCGGCGCCATACTGCAACATTACATGCCGCCGGTGATGACCACGCGCATTCCCATGGAAACAATTTTTGAGCAGATTGATCGCGTGCGCGCGCAACTGCTCGACGAGGCCGACAAAATGGTGGAGGTTGCTTGCGGCCCACTGAATTCGCAGAACGCCGCGCCAGCGGCAGGCTTGCGCTCCAGCGTGGCAACCGCGACGATCGCGACGACCGATACGCTTCCGCTATGTAACTTTTATGGTCGCGACATGCGGCCTTTTCTGCAGCAGCAACGCGCGCAAGACGCGGCGCTTTCGAATCCGGCCAAAGCCGCTGGGATGTTCGAAGGCTTAAGGACGCTGCTGCCCGTTGCTCTGCACGCCACCGTAAAAAATCTGGAAGAGATATGCGAAGAGGAACGGCAGCTGCGGCGACAGATACGCTATCACCATTGGCTGCATGGATGGCTGATGCTGCACGTTCCACTGTCGCTGGCGCTGCTGCTGCTAGGATGCGCGCACGCGATCATGGCATTGCGTTACTGAAGCAGCGAATGGCGGTGGACCAAGGCACATAGAGGCGAGTACCGGTGGCACGAGCCAAGCTCACAACTAAAACACTGGCGCAGCGGATTGACCTTGAATATTTCAAGCATCCGCACCCTTTCCGGCGACTGCGTTTTATTTTGTCTGTGGCGCTTCCGGTGCTTGCGCTGGTCTGGCTGGGCTGGTACGCGCTGGCGCGCAACGATCGCATTTATAGCGGCGGCAGAATGTCCGCGTCTCATGCGGCGCTCACGGCGCGGTGCAGCGCGTGCCACGTGGCGCAGGCGGGCATGTTCAGCGCGAAAGCCAGCGACCAGGGCTGCGATACGTGCCACGACGCGCCGCTGCATCACGCGAATCAAATTTTCACGCCAACCTGCGCCACGTGCCATGCAGAACATCGCGGCCACCCGCGCCTGGCCGTAACCGCGGACGTCAGCTGCACGCAGTGTCACGCAAACCTGCACACCACCGGCGCTGCTACCCATTTTACTTTGGACATAACGCGCTTCGTCGGCGGACATCCCGAATTCGCGGCGTTGCGCCCCGGCAGTGTTGACCCCGGCACGATCAAGCTGAATCACGCGATACACCTGAAACACAATCTGCGCGGGCCGAATGGCCCGGTGCAACTCGATTGCGACGATTGCCATCGCACGGCGAAGCCACAATCGCGCGGGAGATTCGGATCGAACACGACGCAGCTTGAGCCCGTCGTGCAAGATGCGATTCCGCCATCCATGGATCCGAGCCGCGCGTATATGTCTCCCGTCACGTACGCAAAACATTGCGCGGCGTGCCACGGATTGCAGTTCGATGCGCGTTTCCAGGAAGGCGTGCCGCACGATACGCCGGAAGTGATTCGCGCGTTTCTGGTGCACAAGTTTCAACAATATATCCCGAATCACCCGGCCGATCTGCGCGTGACGGCGCCCAGTCGTGATCTACCACAAAAACCGATACCGCCCGCGGTGCGCGTGCTAACCGAGCAGCAGTGGGTGACGCTGCGTGTGGCGGAATCGGAAGAGCTTCTTTACCGGAAGACGTGCGCGCAATGCCACGCCCTACAATTTGTCGCGAATGCGCCGAGGCCCATCGTCGCGAAATCCAATATCACGCAGCGATGGTTTCAGCACGCGGTGTTCAACCACGATACGCACAAGCTTTTGAAATGCGTCGAATGCCATTCCGGCGCGCTGACGAGCCAGGAAACCGCAGACGTGCTGCTGCCGGGGATTGCGACTTGCGAGAAATGCCATCGCGGCGGGCGGCAAGCTGCGGAATCGCGATGCTTCGAGTGCCATACGTATCACGATTGGAAACAAGAGAAGAGCGTAAAGGGAACGTTCACGCTGTCGGCGTCGCTGCGTAACAACTGATCGGAAGTTCCTGCTGCGGGGCAGGCCGAAACCAAGCTGAAGAGATCGCGAGCGTGTCGCTCTCTACTTCGTTTTCATCACGTACACACCGTCCCATTCGCCTTCGGGGGCGCTTTCCGAAAATTCCATGGCGCGTTCCAGGAAAACCTGGCTCGGTCCGTCGTCCGGATATTTCAGCAGAACATCGGTAAACAAAGCGGCCGCCTCGCGCCAATTTTGCGAACGGTAAGCCGCCATGGCTCGGTCGAATTGCTCCAGCAGCTTTTCGTATTTGGATTTTTCAGCGGCGACGTCTATCAGCTCGTAAATGTTCACCGGCAAGTTCTTGCCTTTCACGCGAATCTTATCCAGCTCGCGGCAGACAAACTGGCTGGAGACCTGCCGATAAGTCGCCTCGCTGATCACAATCTGCACATGATACGCCTTGGTGATGCCTTCCAAGCGCGAAGCTAGGTTCACGTTGTCGCCCATCACTGTCCAGGAAAGGCGGCGCGCCGAGCCCATTGTGCCGACATTCACCAAACCAGTGTTCAAGCCAATTCCAATCGCGATCGGAGGCCGCCCCCCTGCTTGCCATTTCGCGTTCAGCTTCGCCAGGCCGCCGGCCATGCGCAGCGCGCAGGCGCAACTGCGCGATGCGTGATCTTCCTGCGGAGACGGCCAGCCCCAGAAAGCCATAATGGCGTCGCCGATGAATTTATCGAGCGTGCCGTCGGTGGCGAAAAGAATTTCGGTCATTTGCTCAAAGTATTCATTGAGCAGGTGCACCAGCTGGTCAGGCGTCAGGCTTTCAGAAATCGTGGTGAACCCGCGAATGTCGCTGAAGAACACAGTGAGTTCCTTCTCCTCACCGCCGGGACGGAGGTATTTTTCCGGATCTTTTTCCATCAGCTCGATGACGCCTGGAGCAAGATACTGCGAAAAACTCTTGCGAATTTTGCGCTTGGCGCGTTCCTCGCGAATCATGCGCAGGCTGGTAATCGCCGCGTAATTCGCTGCAAGCGTGCCGGCGGGAATCACGAAGCTGAGCCACTGGCCCTTGTGCACAAAACTGAAATACACGAACCACGCATAGGCCGTGAGGGTCGCCAGCATGGTGATCGTTGAATACAACGGCGTCACACGGCTGAATATAAATCCGAAAACCAGCCCGAACAGAAGTATGAAGCCCGCATCCACGGCCATTTCATTGAGCCCGCGCTTCAGGAAACCGCGGCCCTGCTCTTCGCTGTGCAGCAGGTTGTCTATGATGTTGGCGTGAACTTCCACTCCCATATAAATCGCGTCCTGGCCGGGGAACGGCGTATTTCGTATATCGCCGATGGCCAGAGCCGTTGCTCCGACTAGCACGATCTTGTCGCGAAAGGCTTCCGGCGGCGTGTTTCCGCTGATCACATCCCACATCGAATACTGCGCGTAGGTGCGGTAGGGGCCGGTGTAGTTCAATAATGCGCTGCCATCGCTCGCGTGCCGCAACGTGTGGCGGCCCAACTGAATGCGTTCCAGCCCGTTCGGCGCAATATAAGCGGCAATTTGTTGGTCCGGAATTTTTTCGTACGCGCGCACCACTTCCAAATCCAGCGACGGAAAAAAATCCAGATCCTGGTAGCGGATCATCAGCAAGGCATGCCGCAACGTGCCGTCGGAATCCGGCACAATGTTAATAAATCCAAAGGACGCGGCTGCATCCGCAAGTTTCGAGATGTTGGCCTGGACGCCCTGCTTCACCAACCCGCCGTTATCTTTCCACACCTGGCCCAGGTCAACTTTCTGCCCGCGCTTGAATCCCGCCGGCAGCACCTGAGGAAATACGTGCGCCCACGCGATGTTGAAATATTCCTCCGCCAGTTTCGGGTCAGGCTGGGAATCCAGAAAGATGTGGCCGAGCACGATGTCGCCGCTGTTCTTCATTGCGGCGGCAAGCGCGGCGTCCTGATCGCTGGCCAGTTCCAGGTCTTCGATCTGCTTCCGCAGAGCGGGCGATGCCGAAGCGCCAAGCTCCGCCTGCAATTTGCGCAGCGCTTCGCCGCCGGAATTACTCTCCGGCGTCGGAAACGTGACGTCGAATGCAATCACACGCGCTCCGCCGGCATTCAATTTATTGATCAACGTCGCGTAGTTTTTCCTGGGAAGGGGAAAAGAGTCGATTTTCTGGAGGGTCTGCTCGTCAATGCCCACGATGACGATGCGGTCGTCGTGCGGCCGTGCGCCGCGCATTTCGAAGCGCAAATCCAGCGAGCTTTGTTCGATGCTTTGCAGGAACGCGAAACCGGCGCGTGAATCAATGGCACCGATACCAGAGAATCGGAACAATATCAGCCCGAGCAGCGTGACCAGCACGCCCAGACCCAGATCAACGTGGTCGAGCGCGAATCCTTTTAACCGTTCACTCCAGCGGGGCCATCGCTGTACCGGCAAGCTCATAAAAAGCGTAACGCGCGATCAAGTCCAGAGTCCATGCGTCCTAGGCACAAATGCGCCGTGTTTTGTGGAGTGATGGCGTGCGCAACTCAGCCTCACGGAGCCGGATTCGGATTCTTGTCCGTTGGCGGCGGCGTACCCCCGCCGCGCGTTAGTCCAACGCCAAGGCCGACACCCAATCCCACCGCCACTGCCGTGCCGATGAGAACCCAACGCAGCGTGTGGCCCTGGTGCGGGATCCCGGCGCTGGTGGGAATGTCCGTATCGGTGAGGCTCGCTTGCAAGGTCGCGGGCGGCGTGTCCGATGCGTGGAACCCCGCAGGCGGCAATTCCGATGTGATCACCACCATTTGCCCGGCGCTCACTGTGACGGCGTTCGAGGCAGCGTCGGATTGCCCGGAATTGTTGGCGGCGTGCGCCCCGCTCGCTGGCGTCACTGAAACTTTGCCCTTGTAGCAGATCACCGTGGTGGAGTTCGATTCGAATCCGACGTAAAAATCCGTGCCGATGACGCCGATCACCGCGTTGGGCGTCTTCATTTCGAATTTGCCGCCCGGTTTCGAGATCTTCACCACCTGGCTGCGAATCTTGCCGAAATCCATTTCCAACGACGTCTGCTGCGAAGCGCTATCGTGCTGCACGATGCGCAGCTCGCTGTCCGAACCCAGGCTGAGAATGGAGCCGTCATTCAATCCCGCCCGCACGCGGCCGTTATGCTGCGTCTGCAGCAAATCGTTCCAACTCAGTTCCTCTTTCACTTTAGCGGGTTGCGAATTGCGCGTGGCCGCAGGGATCATGGCATTGATCTGGCCCGCCGGTTGATTGCCCGTCTGAGGCTGCGGCATCGCCGGCAGTGCCACGAGCAAAGAGCTGAGCACAATCACAGTAAAGTGCCTAAACGATTTCATGCGCGACTCCTTCGATTGATTTCTCGGCGTCCAGTGCAACGATTTTGACAGAGGCTCGCCGAGTGTCAACGCGGAGCGATGCCGAGTGCGCCAAGGTGGTTAATAGCGGACCCTAATGCTGGACCCGGAGCGCCGGCGTGCGCGCCGGTGGCTCGTACCGATGACCCGCGCGGACTGGAACCTTTTCTGGCCCACAGGACAGCTTGTGGGAACCTTGCCGGTTCCTTAACCTATTTCGATAGAAGCATTTATTCCCCGGCTCACGAACCCGGATTACTCCGGAAAAATTGCCCGCAATCGCGCTGTTTGGGAGGCGAAGCTGATGAAGTTTGCCAACCGTGCACTCCCTATTCTCGTCCTTGTGCTGTTGAGCGGCGTCCTGCTGCTGCACGCGGGATGCGCCAGTACCGGCTACAACGGAGGCGGAAAAGGTGGCAGCGGGACGACCGTGCCACCCACTCCGATGGGTTTCACGGCCGTAGCCGGAAACGCGCAAGTGGCGCTGAACTGGACGGCCAGCTCGAACGCGACAGGCTATTACGTAAAGCGCTCCACGACCACGGACGGACCCTACACGCAAATTGCAACGCAGACCACGACCACCGATACCGATACGGGCCTGACCAATGGCACGAAATACTTTTACGTTGTTTCGGCGTACAACTCCGCGGGGCAAAGCGCGAACTCCACCGAAGTGAATGCGACGCCTGTCCTTCCGCCACCGGCGGCGCCCCTGGGTCTGGCGGCCACACCCGGAAATGCGCAAGTGAGCCTGACCTGGACCGCCAGCGCCTCCGCGAGCAGTTATCACGTGAGGCGCTCCATGACTAGCGGCGCAGAAACGCAAATCTCGGCGCCCACTTCCACAAATTTCACGGATACTGGGCTCACCAACGGCACGAAATATTTCTATGATGTGTCAGCGGTGAATTCCGGCGGAGAGAGCGCAAATTCCCCTGAAGTTTCCGCCACGCCGGTCGCTCCCTTGAGCGCTCCTGCGACGCCAACCGGCTTGCAAGCAACTGGCGGCAACGCGCAAGTGAATCTTAGCTGGAATGCGAGCGCGGGCGCGGCCACTTATAACGTCAAGCGCTCGACCACCAACGGCGGACCGTACAACACCGCGGTCGCTTCGCCCACCGCAACGAATTACATCGACACAACTGTGACCAATGGCACCACCTACTACTACGTGGTGTCCGCGGTAAACACCGCCGGTCAAAGCGCCAATTCCGCGCAGGCCAGCGCCACGCCTGCGAGCCCCACCGCGAATGTGACCATCACCGTTAATCCCTCGCAAACCAAATCCATTTCGCCGTATGTCTACGGCCTGAATTTTTATTCCGGAGTAACCGGCGCTCCGCCACAACTCACTTTCGATCGCGCCGGCGGCAACCGCTGGACAGCTTACAACTGGGAAACCAATGCTTCGAATGCAGGCAGCGACTATCTTTATGAGAATGACGATTACCTGAGCAGCAGCACCGTGCCTGCGGAAGCAGTGCGCAGCTTCATCGCCGGGGATCAATCCAATGGCTTGGCGAGCTTGATTACTGTGCAGCTGCAGGGCTTGGTGGCCGGCGATGAGAATGGACCAGTGAGCGTGGCCAATCCGCCGGACCTGACGCGCTTCAAGCAAGTGGTTGACCAGAAGAATACGGTCTCCAGCTCGCCGTTCACGATTACACCACCCAGCACCGACGCCAACGTGTTCATGGATGAATTCGTGTGGGCGCTCGATCAGAAATTTTCTGGCGTGGGAATTTTTGGCGCGAATCCCACGCATCCCACTTTCGTCAGCTTGGACAACGAGCCTGAGTTGTGGAACTCCACGCATTTGGAAGTGCAGGGGCCGAACCCGGTGACGTCTGACGCTTACATCGCCAAGACCATCACACTCACGGAGGCGCTGAAGAACCAGTTTCCAAATATGGTGGTTTTCGGCCCAGTGCATTACGGATTTCAGGGCATTTACAACTGGCAAGGAGAGCTGAGCGCCACGCCCAGCGGCGCGAATTGGTTCCCGGATAAATATCTCACCGCGCTGAGCACCGCTTCCGCTACCTACGGCAAACCGCTCGTGGATGTGTACGACTTCCACTGGTACGCCGAGGAGTACGACTCCGACGGCACGCGCAGCCTAGATTTGACCGGCTCAACATTGACCGATGCACAGGTGCAATTAATCGTGCAGAGCCCGCGAAACCTTTGGGATCCCACGTTTACCGATTCCACCAACAGCAATCCGTGGATCTACCAGGAGTTGGGCAACACTCCGATCGCACTCTTGACTCGCCTGCAGGCAAAAATCAACGCGGAATTCCCCGGCATGAAAATTTCGCTCACGGAATATGAGAGTGGCGGCTGGAACCACATCGCAGGAACGATTGCTCAAGCGGATAACCTGGGCATCTTCGGCAGCCAGGGCGTGTTCGCCGCGAATTTCTGGCCTCCGAATGGAACGTACTCCTACGCGCTGGCGGGTTTCCGCGCGTTCCGCGATTTCGATGGAGCGGGCGCGAATTTCGGCGATACCTCCCTGCTGGCAACTTCCAGCAACGTGCAAAATGTTGTGGTCTATGCGAGTTCGGACAGCAGCATAGCCGGCAGGTTTGTGTTCGTAGCCATCAACCGCTCCACCAGTTCGCAGGTGACGGCTGTCAGTGGCCTGGGGCTTTCCGGCACGGCCAAGCTCTACCAGCTTACGGCGGCTTCGGCGCAGGGACAAAATCCCGTTGAGCCGGTGTCCATCGGCACGATGCCGGTAAGCGGCTCGTCTTTCACAATCACGCTGCCGGCATTGAGCGTAACGACCATCGAAGTGAACTAGCGAGTCCCGTCGCACTGGCGCGCTGAGCGGCGGACAACGCTAGTTTGGTTCTCGTCATCTCATCTGGCCTCGAGAATCTGTGCAAGTTAGAATTCTTGACATTGCCGGACGCTTGCGATAATTTCTAGCTAGTCATGAAACTTCGGGCACACAATTTTCGGCAGCACCATCATCACGCCATCCCGTGCCCGCGGCGGTGTGACTAGCTGACCTGAAATTAAGCTGGACTCATCAACCCGCAGGCGCCTAACCCGCCTGCGGGTTTTTTGTTTTTAGGGAGCGAAAAAATGGAGCTCGATTTTGCAAAAGATGGCGGCCTGATCCCGGCCATCGTGCAGGACGATTCCAGTGACGAAGTGCTGATGCTGGGATTCATGAATCGCGAGGCGCTGGAACTTACGCGCGTCACGGGGTTCGTCACGTTCTACAGCCGGTCGCGCCAGAAATTGTGGACGAAGGGCGAAAGCAGCGGACAAAAATTGCTGCTGCGTGAATTGCGAGTGGACTGCGACCAGGACGCTTTGCTTGTGCGCGTGGAGCTTTCCGGTTCGACCGTCTGCCACGAGGGCTATCGCAGCTGTTTTTTTCGCCGGCTCGAAAAAGACGGCGAAGCAGCGGTGATCGCCGAGCGCATAGTTTCTCCCGCGGAACTTTATGGCGAGGGGAAAAAGTCATGAGCAGCCTGAAACTTGGCATCCCCAAAGGCAGTTTGCAGGATTCCACCGTGGAGCTTTTCGCGCGCGCGGGCTGGCGCATTTCCGTAAATTCTCGCAGCTATTATCCGGCGATTGACGATCCCGAAATCGAATGCATGCTGGTGCGCGCGCAGGAAATGGCGCGTTACGTCGGCAGCGGCGCACTGGATGCCGGCATCACCGGCAAGGATTGGATCCTCGAGACCAGCGGCGCCGTGGAAGAAATCACCGAGCTGGTGTACGCGAAGACCAGCCTGGGCCGCGTGCGCTGGGTGCTCGCCGTAGCCGAAGATTCGCCGGTGAAGACTGTGCGTGACCTCGCAGGAAAAGTGATCGCCACCGAAGCCGTGCACCTCACCGAACAATATTTGCAGCGCCACGGTGTGATCGCGCGCGTGGAATTTTCCTGGGGCGCCACGGAAGTGAAAGTGCCGCAGCTGGCGGACGCCATCGTCGAAGTCACCGAAACCGGCGCATCGCTGCGCGCCAATCATTTGCGCATCGTGGACACTTTGTTGGAATCCGCGCCGTGGTTTATCGCTCATCGCGCGTCCTGGCAGGATCAATGGAAGCGCGAAAAAATCCAGAACATGGTCTTGCTGCTCGAAGGCGCAATCAAGGCCTACAACCGCGTGGGACTGATGCTCAACGTGCGGCGCGAAGACCTTGTTAATGTGCTGGCGGCGCTGCCCGCTTTGCGGAATCCCACTGTCGCGCAGCTGAGCGATCCCGACTGGGTAGCAATCAACACCATCGTCGAAGAACGTACCGTACGGCAGTTGATCCCGAAACTGAAATCGGCGCGCGCGGAAGGGATTGTTGAGTATCCGCTCAACAAAATTGTGTATTGATGCGCATACTCCGGCTCACGGGCGCAATCGAAGAAAAGATTCTGGCACGGCGGCGCGGTCGCGATGTCGTGGCAGAACGCGCTGCGGCCCGCATCGTTCGCGATGTGCAGCGGCGCGGCGATTCGGCGCTGTTTTACTGGACGAAGCGCTTCGACCGCGTCGCCTTGCGACAGAACAACGTGTGGGTTTCGCGCGATGAAATACGCAGAGCGTCGCGCCGAGTCTCCGCAGCGTTTCTTAATGCCGTCGATCACGCCGCGCGCAATATTCGCGCTGTCGCGCGCCGCCAGAAACCTCAGGAATGGACTTTGCAGGTGGAACCGGGCGTGCGCGCAAGCCAGCGCGTGCGGCCCATCGAAACGGTGGGATGCTATCTGCCCGGCGGCAGATTTTCGTTGGTCTCAACCCTATTAATGACCGCGATTCCCGCGCAAGAAGCCGGCGTGCGCAACGTCGTGATTGTTAGCCCGCAGCCCGGCGATGAACTTCTCGCAGCGGCGGCGCGGCTCGGCCTGCACCAAATTGCACGCGTCGGCGGAGCGCAAGCGATTGCCGCTCTCGCCTATGGCACACAATCGATTCCGCCGGTGGACAAAATATTTGGGCCCGGCAATCGCTATGTCACCGCTGCCAAGCGGCTGGTTAGCGCGGATTGCGCGATTGACTTGGTCGCCGGGCCGACAGAAGCTGTTGTCTTTACATCGAGCGGCAATCCGGCTTTCATCGCGGCTGATTTGGTCGCACAAGCGGAACACGATCCGGATGCCGTCGCGCTTTTCGCCACCACCTCGCTGCGATTCGGCCGAAATGTCGCTGCTGAAATTGAAAAGCAGCTTGCGCAGCTTCCGAAATCGAATCCCGCGTGGCGATCGCTCGCAAGAAACGGCGCGGTTCTCGTCGCCCGCGATCTTGCGGCCGCCGCACGATTCGTCAATCGATTCGCGCCGGAGCACCTGAGCCTGCCCGGCGTCGCCAGCCGCCTCGCTGATCGTTTCGATTCCGCGGGAAGCATTTTCCTGGGCGATTGGAGCGCGCAATCTTTCGGCGATTACGCCACTGGCACAAACCATGTGCTGCCCACCGGCGGCGTGGCCCGCGGGCGCGGCGGATTATCCTCCGCCGACTTTGTGAAATGCGTCAGCGTGCAGGAAGTTACTCGCGCAGGGCTTGCCCGCCTGGCGCCAGTCGCCAAAGAATTCGCGAAGGCCGAAGGATTGCTGGCGCACGAGCGCGCCGTGAAGGTGCGCGAATGAAACCCGTGATTCCAGTACGCAGCGCAGTTGCGCGCATGCGCCCGTATCATCCGCCACTGGAAGGCCGCGACGGAAAGTTGCGCCTGGATTTCAACGAAAACACTGTCGGCTGCTCGCCGAAGGTGCGCGAAGCCGTCCGGAATCTCACCTCCGCCGCCGTGTCCATGTATCCGGAGCAGGAAACCGTACGCCGCGACCTAGCCAGATTTTTCAGGGTACGCGCCGAAGAGCTTCTGCTGACCAATGGTACCGACGAAGCACTGCACCTGATCGTGGACACGTTTGTCGAACCGGATGACACAATCTTGCTCGTCGAACCCACCTTCGCGATGTATCGCTTCTATTCCGAGCTCGCAGGCGCACGCATTCAGGCGCTGCGTTACGACGCAGGCATGAACTTTCCGATGAACGCGCTCCTGTCTGCGCTTCGCAACCGCCCGCGCGTCTTTTTTCTCGCCAACCCGAATAATCCCACCGGCAGCGTGCTACTTCCCGCCGATCTGCGCCGCATCTTGAAAGCGGCAACCAAGACGCTGGTGGTAGTGGACGAAGCCTATTTCGAATTTTCCGGAATCACGATCCTTCCGTGGATCAGACGCCACAACAATCTGATGGTCACGCGCACATTTTCAAAAGCTGCCGGACTAGCCGGCCTGCGCCTGGGCTGCATTTTTGCGAATCGCTCCATCGCGGGACATCTTAGAAAAGCGCAATCACCCTATCCGGTGAGTGTCGCCGCGCTGGTGGCGGCGCGCGCGACAATCCGCGATCGCGTGTTTCTGCTTGACACCCTGCGCGAATTTCGCCGCAGCCGCAAAGAACTTGAGCGCGGGCTCGCGAAGTTAGGCGTCACGTTCTTCCCTAGCGCCGCGAATTTTGTTCTGCTCTTTCTCGGCGCTCGCGCGAAGGAAATTGTCGTGTCTCTGGCCCACCATGGAACGTTGATCCGCGATCGCTCCAGTGATTTCGGTGGCGAGGGCTATGTGCGCATCACCTTCGGGACGCTTTCCCAAACTCGCCGCGTGCTGCGGCAACTAAAAGAGATCCTATGAGGAAAGCCGCCGTGCATCGAACGACGAACGAAACCAGCATCAAGCTGAAATTGAATCTCGACGGCCGTGGAAAAGCCCGCATCGACACCGGCGTCCGTTTTTTCGATCACATGCTCGAACAAATCGCGCGGCACGGCGCGCTCGACCTCGATCTAGTCGCGCGCGGCGATCTGGACGTCGACCAGCACCACACCGTGGAAGACGTCGGCATCGCGCTGGGTGAAGCAGTGAAGCAGGCGCTCGGCTCGAAACGCGGAATCCTGCGCGCCGGCTACTACTTGATGCCCATGGACGAATCCCTCGCGGCCTGCGCCCTCGATTTTTCCGGCCGCGCGCATTTCGTCTGCAAGTGGCGGCCGCTCGCCCGTCGTGTGGGCGGTTTTCAAACCGAGCTGCTCGAGGATTTTTTTCAAGGCTTCGCGCAAGCCGCCGCCGCCAACGTCCATTTGCACCACGTGTACGGTCGATCATCGCACCATCAAGTTGAAGTGATGTTCAAGGCCTTCGCGCGCGCGCTGCGTTTCGCGGTGACGCGCGATCGGCAGTTGCGCCGCGTCTTGCCCACCACAAAGGGGCTGCTGTGAAACTCTCGATCATTGATTACGGTGCCGGAAATCTGCCGTCGGTCGAGCGCGCGTTGCGCAATCTGGGCGCGGAATCGGAATGCATCACCAAGCCAGAACAAATCGCGGCGGCACGAGCGCTGATTCTTCCTGGCGTCGGACATTTTTCTGCCTTCGTCACCGGACTGCGCGAAAGGAATTTGGCCTCAGCGCTTCGACAAGCGCTCACGAGGGGAATTCCAGTTCTCGGAATTTGCCTCGGCCTGCAAGCGATGTTCGCGTCCAGTGCGGAAGCTCCCGGCGAATCAGGTCTCGACCTGATTCACGAAAATGTTCAAGCGCTGCCAACAAATGTGAAATCGCCACACATCGGTTGGAACCAGCTGCGTCGCCTGCGCGAAAGCATTCTGCTGCGCGACATTCCAGACGACGCCTATTTTTATTTCGCGCATTCCTACGCCGCAGCAGCCGGCGAACCGCACACCGCCGCCGCGTGCGATCATGGTTTTCCTTTTTCGGCGGTGCTGGAGCAAGACAACCTAATGGCCGTGCAGTTTCATCCTGAAAAATCTGGCGAGGCCGGCTGGCGCGTGCTGCGCAATTTTTTGGAATGGGCGCAATGACGCTCGCTCGTCGCATCATTCCCTGCCTCGACGTGGACGCCGGCCGCGTCGTGAAAGGCGTCGAATTCGCTGGTCTGCGCGACATGGGCGATCCTGAAGAACTTGCCGCCCGCTACAACAGCGAAGGCGCAGACGAACTGATACTGCTGGACATCACAGCCTCGCGCGACGGCCGCGCCACGTTTCTGGAAACCGTGCGCCGCGTCGCGCAGCAATTAAATATTCCATTCACGGCTGGTGGCGGAATTCGCCGCCTCGAAGATGGCAATGCCGTGCTGCGCGCCGGCGCCGACAAAGTCACCGTGAACACCGCGGCCGTGGAGCGCCCGGACTTAATTTCGGAACTCGCCGCGCAATTTGGCTCGCAAGCCGTAGTGCTTTCGATGGACGTAAAGAAAACCCGTGCAGGCTGGAAGGTTTTCATTCGAGGAGGCGCCGAATCCAGTGGACGCGATGCTGCCGCCTGGGCGCGCGAAGGCGTGGCGCGTGGTGCCGGCGAAATTCTGCTCACCTCGATTGATCGTGACGGCACTTGCAGCGGCTTCGATTGCGGCCTGACGGCGGCGATCGCGGTGCAGGTTTCCGCACCCGTGATCGCTTCGGGCGGCGCGAAAACTTTCGAGGATTTTCTGGCGGTCTTCGATGAAGGCCACGCAGACGCGGCGCTCGCCGCTTCGATTTTTCATACCGCGGAACATTCGATTGGCGCGCTGAAAAGATACCTGGCGCAAAGCGGCGTGCCGGTACGCCTCAGCCGATGATTATTCCCTGCATTGACCTGCAAGGCGGCAAAGCCGTGCAACTCGTTCGCGGCCGCAAGCTCGCGCTCTCGGTTGACGACGTCCTCGGCTTGGTCGAACGCTTTCGCGATTATCCGATCCTGCATGTGATTGATCTGGACGCCGCCATCGGCACCGGCTCTAACGGCCGCTGGATCAAGATTTTGGCCAGCCGCGCAAGAATGAAGATTCGCGTGGGCGGCGGAATTCGCAGCGTGGCTCGCGCGGAACAAATCCTTTCCTGGGGCGCGGACAAAATCATCGTGGGCAGCGCTGCATTCCGCGATGGACAAGTCGCGCACGATTTTCTGCAGAAATTGCGCGCGCGTGTCGGTCCCAAGCAAGTAATTCTCGCGCTGGACACCGAGCGCGAACAAATCGTCGTGCGCGGCTGGCGGCAGCGCCTGAAATTGCGCCCCGCGGACGTGATCCCACAGCTCGAACCCTACTGCTCCGGATTTCTCTGCACGTTTGTGGACAACGAAGGAACGATGAAAGGAACCGACCTCGCCTGGTTCCGGAAACTGCGGCGTGTGACAAAAAAACCCATCACCGCGGCTGGAGGCATTCGCAGCCAGAAAGAAATTCACGCGCTGGAAAAAATGGGCATGCAAGCAGCCGTCGGCATGGCTCTTTACTTAGGCAAGCTCTCCGGTTCGTGACCGGCGATTTCTTTCAGCGTAACGCCACTCAAGCGCAACTTCATCATCTGCGCGCACAAATTCACAATGCGCGCGGCCGCGTCCTCAGCGCTCAATCCCCGGCTGTGAATATTCGAAATGAGATTGCGATTCGCGTCCGAATGCGTGCGCTCCGGCTGGTACGCCATGTACGCAGACAAACTTTCCGCAGTGGCCAGTCCCGGCCGCTCGCCAATCAGCAACACCACAATCCGCGGCCGGAGCAGCTCGCCAATTTCATTCACAATCCCTACGCGACAATGGTGAATGATGAATGTCAGGCCGACGCTCCAGCCTCGTGCCTGCGCTCCGTCCACGAGCAATGGGAGAAGACGCGGGACTTGCGCGCCAACCGCTGGGACCGATAGCCCGTCGCCGATGGCGATTTGTACATCGCGCTCCGCGGCGCCCTGTCGCACAATTTCCGTGCGCGATGCGTCGCTGAACGCGCGGCCCAGCGACGGTTGCTGCAAATATTCGTCCTTCGATGAAGCCCGCGTGCGCACTTCGAAGAGCTTCCATCGATCTACAAATTCCGCGCCGAAGGCCGCATTCACGTCAAGCTCCGCGCGCACCGCATCGCGCGCCGCCGCATGGTCTTCTCGCAGTTGCAGCTGCGTTTCCGTGCGATAAGCCGGTCCGGCGCGCCCCACGAGAATCCGCGCCGGCGTACGCGCGCGAATCTTCCGCACCAGCTCAGGCCACTCGGAATTCGCAGCAGCCAATTTATCGGCGGCGAGTTTGCCGGCATCTTCAGTCATTCAAGCCGTACCTTCGAGCGAGGATTCGAAGCCCTGCAGCAATTGCCGCCGCGCCGGCGCGTCCAACCGGACCGGCTCGCCGTCGCGATAGATTCCCGAACTTTCCAGCCACGCTAGAAATTCCGGAGCAGGCCGCAGCCCGAAAAGTTTTCGCACGCCGATCGCGTCGTGATAGCTGGTTGATTGATAGTTCAGCATCACGTCATCGCCGCACGGAACGCCCATGAAATAATTGCATCCCGCCGCGCCCAGCAGCAGCAACAGATTGTCCGCGGAATTCTGATCGGCCTCGGCGTGATTGGTGTAGCACACATCGCAGCCCATCGGCAGACCCAGCAGTTTGCCCATGAAATGATCTTCCAGCCCGGCGCGAATAATTTGCCGTTCGTCATAAAGATATTCCGGGCCGATGAATCCCACCACGCTATTTACCAGAAACGGATCGAATACGCGCGCCACTCCATATGCACGAGCTTCCAAAGTGAGCTGGTCCACAGCGCAGTGCGCCTCGGCCGAAAGCGCGCTGCCCTGCCCCGTCTCGAAATACATCACGTTCGTCCCCTTCCACGCGACATCATGACGCTGGGAGTGATGTTCGAGCACCTGTTCGCGGCCTTCGCCCAGCATCGCGAGTGAGATTCCAAAACTTTTATTGGCCGCTTCCGTGCCGCTGATGGATTGGAATAGCAAATCCACCGGCGCGCCACGATCGAGCGCTGCGAGTTGCGTCGAGATATGCGCCAGACAGCAAGTTTGCGTCGGAGCTTTGCAAGCAGTCACCAGGCGATCCAGCGCTTGCAGAATCGCGCCAACCGTTTCCACCGAACCTGAGGCCGGATTCACGCCGATCACCGCATCGCCGCAGCCATAGAGCAGGCCTTCGAACGCGGCAAGCAAAATTCCACCGACATCATCCACCGGATGATTGGGCTGCACGCGAATTCCCAGCACGCGGCGCTCGCCCATGGTGTTGCGGCAACGCGTGACGTTGCGAATCCGCGCCGCGGCCAGCAGCAGATCTTTGTTGCTCATAATTTTCGCCACGGCCGCGGCAATTTCCGGAATGATGGCGCGCTGAATTGTGCGAAGCTCGCTTTCGGTGGTGGCGTCGTCGAGCAAAAGTTCACGGAATTCGCCCACGGTCATGCTTTTCAGCGGCTGAAAGTTTTCGCGATCGTAAGAATCCAGAATCAGACGGCTGACGTCATCCTGATCCGGATCAATCAGTGGGTAGCGCACAATTTCGCCGAGCGATAAATCCGCAAGCTGGCGTTTCGCGGCAACTCGTTCACGTTCCGAGGCAGCCGCAATTCCGGCCAGCTGATCGCCAGACTTTACCTCGTTCGCCTTGGCAAAAAGCTCACGGAGATCCGAAAACGCAAACCGCTCGGGCATATAGGCGCATCACAAAGCCATCGTGCGAATCTAATCTGAAAATTAACATCAATCCGCGGGCAAAGGAAGGCGATATGGCTTAGCCGACGCGCACCGCAATCCACCATCGTCGCGGCCTTGTCACGCTGTTGCCAATCGGGCTATAAATGAATTTGGCGCAAGAAAAGCTGGCGACGCACGCGACGCAGTGCGAATAGCTCACTCGCGCAACCACAGGAACTCAAATGGTCTCGAAGAAAATAATTCTCTGGCAAGTGGATGCGCAGGAAGACTTCATGAGGCCGGGCGGAAAACTCTACGTGCCCGGCGCGGAAAAGCTGCTGCACAATATTCGGCGGCTCACCGACGCAGCACGCCAGGGCCGCGTGCTTCTGGTTTCGCACGGCTGCATTCACACGAAAGACGATCCCGAGTTCGCGCAGTTCCCGGCGCATTGCGTCCAGGAAACGCCGGGCGCGAGACACGTCCCCGAAGCGCTCACGGATAAGTACGTCACGATTCCAAACCATCCCGGAGCGAAACTGCCGCATGACCTTGAGGAATTCCAGCAAATCCTCCTGGAAAAGCAAACGCTCGACATTTTTGAAAGCCACCACGCCGAAGCGTTGCTGGATCGTCTGCCGCGCGACGCGGAATTTGTCGTATTTGGAGTAGTAACGGAATTCTGCGTGCGGTTGGCGGCGAAGGGCCTGCTGGAAAGAGGACGGCTCGTTGCCGTAGTCAGCGACGCAATCGAAACGCTGAACCCGGCCGAAGGGCGCCGCACCTTGGCTGAACTGAAAGCATTAGGAGCCACAACAATCACGACGAACGAAGCGCTACGCCGTCTCGACGAAACGGCAGCAGCAGAAGCCAAATCCCGCGCACCATCCGGCTCGTAGCTGCTGCGCCGACACTAGTCGCACGACGGACGAGAGCAACCGCAACGCCGTTCGCGGTCAGCCGGCAAAATATTTACGACAGAGCGTTTCGCAAGCGCTTGGTGGTTTTCTGCAAGCGCTTCTTCAGCGAATCCACTTCCTTGGAAAGCGCTTCCAGCTCTTTTTTCGCCAGCACGCCCGCCTTGGCAACTTTGTGCGCGGTGCGATCGGCCTTGCCAATGGCACCGCCAATGCTTTCCGCAACCTTGGTGAGTCTGCTCTTCGCCATTTTTTCCTCCAGATAAAAGCGGAGCAATCGTATACGTCGCCCCTGTCATCGTCAATACAGGATCACCGCAGTGATGCGATTGGTAACGTCAACCGCGGCGGGTGAGACGCACTTCGCGCCGCATCGCGTCGCTTTCAGCCCGATCAAAAAAGGAAACTGGCGACACCACTGGTGTGCTTTTAGTTCGGCAAGCGAAAAACGAAGGTGACGTCTTCCTGCGTCTCCACCGCTTTTCCGTTCAACAAGGTGGGTCTGTAGCGCCACTCGCGAACCGCAATCATCGCGGCACGCGTCAAGGATTCAGGTCCGCTGATGGGGTGGAAGCTCTCAACTTCGCCGGTCGTGGCTACCACTACATGCAATTTCACGGTTCCTTCCAGCCGCGCCTGCCGCGCATCGGGCGGATAAACAGGCTCCACCAGATTGATGAGCTCGCCGATCTGCAGATTGCGCGCGTGCTGCGCGGACTGCGCGTCGCCCGCCGGCACCGCGACCACGCCCGTCGCGCGAATCGCGACCGAGCCCGATGCGCCGATGGGCGTTTCCGGGAAACTCAACATCAGCGGCTCGCCCGGTTTTACGGGTGCTGCCAAGCCAACTGCAGACGGTGCGCCGAGCCCGGAATTTCGATCCGCCAAATTCGACGCGGACGAAGCAGAAGGTGCGGGCGAAGCGCCAACGTCCGGCGGCGCAACATCGTTCGCTGGAGTCTGCCGCAAGGCGCTCGCATCGCTGCGGTTTGCACCGCTCGCCGCAGGAATCGTCCAGCGGTGATTTTCCAAATCCACGATCTCGATTTGCAGCGGCTTAGCCGGCGCACCCACAGCTGCCGCACCCGCAGCATTGCCGTTGGAACTCGCCGCCACGTTTCCAGCCGGTGGCGCCGGCGCGCTCTTGGGTTGCACCACGTCGTCCCCGTCGCCCATCACGGCGTTTAACGCGCCGCGGCGCACGGCCATCCCCGCCACAAATGAAATCGTCGCCAGCAACAGCACCAGCGCAGCCAGAAACCATCCGCTTTGCAGCTGCACGCGAAAACTTTTCCAGCCATCATCCGCGGCAGCGGGTTCAGCTGCAACGCGCGGCCCCGGAAACAATGTGGCCGCGGCATCCGCCGTGGAATAACGCGCTGGCGCCGGCGGCGCGGCCGCCACCGCAAAAGCCGGCGCTCCGTGCGAGCCGCTGATCCCGGTGAACGCGGAAATTGGAGCCTGCGGTTTCTGCTCGAACGTCAAAACCGGCGGCGGGATTGTTCGCGCGCGACCTTCCTTACCTGCGGCCGGCGCCGCAACAACCGGTTGTCTCGGCGCACTAGGCGACGCTTCCATCGCGGCGACGACGTCTTCGGCATCGTCTTCGGCCGCTTCCACCGGTTCGTCCGCAGCCTCCACCACCAACGCGTTTTCAAACTCTTCGCCGAACTCTACGGCCTCGTCGCCGCCATCGGCCAGCGCGTCAATTCCGTCGCTCTGTTGTTCTTCCAGCACCGCGAGTTCGTCAGCCTCAGCAGCGCGATCCTCGCGGCCCGCCAAAGATTCTGAGGTCACAACCGTTTCAGCGCGAACCTCTGCCGCCCTCACCGCCGGCGCCTCCACTTCCTCCTCGCTCTCTTCTGCCGCGGTCCTCGGCGAATCCTCGCGCGCCATCCACGAGCGAATTCGTTTCAGCGCATCTTCGGAAAGATCCACGAAGCGCAACCCCGCCTCTTTACGCGATTCGCCGACCCATACGATTTCGCCCCTCACTTCCAGTCGCTTCGGTGATCGCGGAATCTCAATCCGCATCGCCAGCGAACCTCCGTCCGCATCCAAAGCCTCGGCCGCCTGCACCGCGACTCCGCTTTCACTGACGTTGAGCACGATCCCGCCATTCGATTCGCCCAGATGCACATAAGCAAGCGAACGTATACGCTGGCGCGGATGTGCGCGCCGGTCGCTCGCCGGAACGGAGACGGGACTCGAGTCTGAATTCTGTTCTGGTTCGTCAGTCATGCATCGCGTTTGTTGCGGCATCTCTGTCTGCCCGCAACAATCCTTGGATTGCGTTATTAATTCAACCCCCCCGCGCTTGCCGACGGCTGCTGCAATTCCTGCCAGCCGCCCGGAAGTTCAATCTGAAAATGCGTCGCCGTATCGAACATCACAAATCCGCTCAGGTTCGCCACTTCGTCCGCCACCAGCTGCCGGAATTTCACTTGGTTCACCGGACCGATTTGTGACGCCGGCAGGCCCGAGGGCCAATTGAAGGGTCGCGTCACCTGCAACGCAATGCGCGTGCGATTTCGCGCCGGCAGAAACACGGAGTTATTCAACTCGATCGGTTCTTCCGAGCTCAAGCTGCCGTTGGACTTCAACCGCGTCATTACCACCGTGCCCGCGCCTTTGGCGAACCGGTAGTCGGCATCCGCGTTGTTGTCCAGATCGTAGAAAAATTCCAGCATCGCATGCGTCGCATCCACTTCCTGCACTTGCGCGCCCACAAAGGTGCTCTGAATCGCGCCGGAATTCCACGGCGACGGCGATGGCGACGCCTGCGGCCGTTGCGCCACATGCCCTTGATGGGGAAATCGCGGCAGACCGAATACAATCACGATTGCCAGGACGGCCACGAACATCGCGATAATAAGCAGATTTTTCATTTCACCCTTCGACTCGAATTTACCACATCGAGCAGGGTTCGGCGCAAAAGCGTGTCAAAAATGCACGGTGCGCAAGCGTAGGCTGGGTCCGGCACCTGGGGGTCACTCTGAGAGGTATTTCACAAACACCACTTCGTTCTGTTTTTCGTTGTATACCAGTTCATCCACGTTCGCCTGCGTCATCAGCAGCCCGAATCCGCCCGGCCGCAATCCCTTGCTTTGGCGAATCTGGTCGTGCGCTGTCGGCTCATCTGGCGTGTGCGAAATCGCTGCGTGATCGAGGCCCGCAAACTGAAATCCTTGGCCCGGATCCGCGATGCGATACATCAACATGCGGCGCGCGCGCAAATACGAAATGCGCACCTTACGATTCGGATCCAGCTTGCCGCCCCACTCCACCGCGTTCAGCAGCAGCTCGTGAAACGCCTGTCCCACTGCGCGCCGAACATCGTCGGAAAGTCCGGTCTTCAGATGCGCCATGAACGCTTCGATGCGCTCCGCTTCATCCAGCGAGCACGTAACCGATAGCTCCACCCAACTCGGACTCGCGGAAATCACTTCGATTGGTCCTTGGCCGGGTTTTTTCAAAAGCGTTTCCTTCACCAGAATCACCAGCGCGTTCGGGTCAATCGGCTTGGCGACGTACGTGTACGCCTCTTCGCGAATCGCACCGAGCAAAGTTTGCGGGGTGTCATCCGAAGTCATCACAATAATTTTCGGCCGCTTCTTCGCCTTGCGAAATTTTGCCAGCACCTCCAACCCGTTCATTTTCGGCATCCATATGTCCAGCAACACCAGGTCGAATTTGCCGGTCTTCAATTTTTTCAGGGTTTCCGCGCCATCTGCAGCAGCGACCACGGTGTACTTCTGCGCGCGCAGCGTTTCGGTGAGAAGCAGGCGGGTTGTGCGGTCATCATCAGCGACTAGAATGCGCGTCATCGTTTCCTCCCCGGTGCATGATGCGAGCGGCCCGTCCGCCGCAGAGGTCTTTTTTGCGCGCCGATGGCGTGCAGTGCCGGCAGCAGGAGCGCGATCTCGTCTTCCAGCGTTGCGTACAGCTCCCAGGCGCCGTCGAGTTTACCCTGTCGCGCGATTTTTTCCATCTCTCGAATGGTGTCCAGCGCCGCCGTCGGGCCGAAGTTCCCCACCGAGCCTTTCAGCGCGTGTGCTCCGTCCGCCAGCAAGTTGGCATCATTCGCGGCCAGCGCGTTGCGAATGCGCGCCATCATCCGCGGGCAGTCGTCGCGAAATGTTTTCACGATGCTGCGCAGTAATTTGCGATTCCCGCTGAACCATTCCAGCAGCGCGGGTACGTCCAACGCGCGCCGCCCATCACCGCTCCCATCGTCATTCCCTTCGCGCGCCGCCGTTTCCTGGGGGCCTTTTTCGCTTTGCGCCACCTGTTGCGAAATTCCTTCCACCGTTTGCAGGAACGATTTCGGATCAATCGGTTTCGCCAGATATCCATCCATTCCGGCGGCGATGCAACGTTCGCGGTCTCCCTGCATGGCGTGCGCGGTCATCGCCACAATCGGCAAATGCCGGCGGGTGGATTTTTCCTTCTCGCGGATCAATTGCGTGGCTTCCAGGCCGCCCATTTCCGGCATCTGCACATCCATAAGGACCAGATCGAATTTGTGCCGCTCGATCGCCGTCAAAGCCTGCCGCCCATTTTCCGCGACGGTCACGGAATGCCCGCGCCGCTCGAGCATCTGCACGGCCACTTCCTGATTCACCGGATTGTCCTCAGCCAACAACACGCGCAACGGCTGCCGAGCCGCTCGCGCTCGCGTCCTCGCCGCCGACGGCCGCGCCTTCTGCCGTCCCGGCACGTGCAACACGCTGATGATCGCGTCCCACAATTCCGATTGCTTCACTGGCTTGCACAGCGCCGCCGCCACTCCGACGGCTTTCGCGCGCGCCACGTCCTCGCTGCGCCCCGCGGAAGTCAGCAGTATTACTTTTGCGCCGTGCAACTGCGGGTCCTGCTTCACGCGCGCGGCCACCTCAAATCCATCCATGTCAGGCATGTGCCCGTCGAGCAGCACCAGGCGAAATGGTGATCCGTTCTGATGCGCGCGGTGCAACGCATCTAAAGCCGCCGGGCCGTTCGGCGCTACCACCGGCTTCATGCGCCAATTCGCGATCATTTCCTCCAGGATTTTCCGGTTCGTAGAATTGTCGTCCACCACCAGCACCGGCAAATCGCGTAACTTCACCGGCTCGGACTCGGCCGCTTGCTTCGCGGGAGACGCCGGCCGCCCGAAGTGCGCCGTGAAATGAAATATGCTGCCGCGGCCCTCCTCGCTTTCCACCCACATCACTCCGTTCATCAGTTCGCAAAGTTGCGCGGAGATGGCCAGTCCCAGCCCGGTGCCGCCGTATTTGCGGGTGGTAGATGAATCCGCCTGCGCAAACGCCTCGAATATGTGCTGCTGTTTTTCGATTGGTATTCCGATCCCCGTATCACTCACCGAAAAATGCAGCAAAATATCCGGCTCACCATGCGCTTCCGTGATTACCCGCACCACCACTTCGCCATGCTCGGTGAACTTGATGGCGTTCCCCAGCAGATTCACCACAATTCGCCGCAGCCGGTCGGGATCTCCGATCAACGCGTCCGGCACGTCCGGCGCAAAGTGCGATGCCAGCTCGATTCCCTTCTTCTGCGCGCGCGGCGCCAGGGATTTCAGCGCGTCCTCAATCGTCTCGCGCAGCGGAAACTCCACGCGCTCGAGCTTTTCTTTGCGCGCTTCTGCTTTCGAAAAATCCAGAATGTCGTTGATCAAATTCAGCAGCGACGCTGCCGAGCTTTTCACCGTGCCCAGAAATTCCCGCTGCTCTGCGGACATTTTCGTTTCCAGCGCCAGCTCCGTCATGCCGATGATCGCGTTCATCGGCGTGCGTATTTCGTGGCTCATGTTCGCCAGGAACTCGCTCTTCGCGCGGGTGGCTTCTTCGGCCTTCTCCTTCGCGGCCTCCAGCTCTTTCACCAGCTGCGCCAATCGTCGCGCATCCGCTTGCTGCGCGTTGCGCGCCGCTTCTAGATAATCGGCGTACAACTTCAATTCCATTTCCGCCCGGCGCCTCTCAATGAATTGCCCGATCTGGCTGCCGATGGAGTCGAACATCTCCATCAAATCCGGCTCCAGCTTCCGTATCTGCCGGCTGGAAAATTCGATCACGCCCGCCACGTGCTCTCCCACGCGTATTGGGAATGCAAACGAGGCGTGCAACCCTTCAGCTATCGCGAACGGCACGCGCGGAAAATTTTCCACCTGCGGCAGATCCGCCATCCACATCGGCTGCGACGTTTCCCACACGTGCCCGGGAACCCCCACGGACCTGGGGTACGCCGACTCCCGCGTGGCCTTAACGAATTGCGGAAAACTCAGGCTCGGCGGGTGCCACAGGTTCATGCAGCGCAAAACTCCGGCTGCTTCGTCCACGCGCCACAAAACTCCCAAATCCCAGCTGAGCCCTTCGCAAATGGCCATCAGTATCAATGGCGCCGCGGCATCTAGCGATTCCGCTTCCGCCAGCACCCGCGTCACCGCGTAGCCGGTCGAAAGCCTGCGCTCGGCTTCTTTACGCTGCGTCACGTCACGCGCCACGGCGAAAATTAATTTCTGGTCCAGGATGGGCGTCGCATTCCACAGCAGCCAGCGATACGTTCCGTCGCCGCAGCGATAACGGTTCTCGAACGAAATTACCTGTTCACCTTCGTCCAGCCTCTCGGATTCCGCCGTCGTTCTGTCGCGATCGTCAGGGTGAACAAACTCGTTGAATGGCCTGGACAGCAATTCCGCGATCGGCACGCCCAGCGTCTTCTCCCACGCCGGATTAATCCGTTTGAAATATCCGTCGAACCCCGCAATGCACAACATGTCCAGCGAAACCGTGAAAAGCTGGTCGAGTTCTTCTTCCGTCATGCGCCGCTCGCGAATTGCCCGCGACAAATCCGAGACGCTGCGCCGCAGCTCCATCTGCGTCACTACCAGCCGGCTGAGCGCCTTCAACGCGTCCATCTGCTCCGGCGATAACTCGCGTGGCACGCGGTCGATCACGCAAAGCGTCCCCAGCGCGTAACCCTCCTGCGAAATCAGCGGCGCGCCCGCGTAGAAACGCACGCTGGGATTTTCCGTAACCAGCGGGTTCGCGCGAAACCGCTCGTCCTCCAGCGCGTCCGGCACCACCATCACGTCCGGCTGCAGAATCGCGTGCGCGCAGAAAGCTACGTCCCGCGAAGTTTCCGTTTGCTCGATCCCGACTCTTGATTTGAACCACTGCCGGTGGGAATCCACCAGACTGACCAGCGCGATGGGTGTCCCACAAATCAGCGCGGCAAGGCGCGAGAGATCGTCGAATTCCTGCTCGGGAAATGTATCCAGGATTGCGTAACGCTGCAGCGCTGCGAGTCGTGCCGATTCGTTCTCAGGTGGCGGTGCTTTCATGGCAGGCGGGCACGAACCCGGCTGCGCGCCATCTTATGGCCGCGCCATGCTCAAGTCAACGCCAGCGCGCCAGCGCGGTTCCGTCCGCGCTCAATTTCCGGTTGATTCCGCGAACCAGGTTATCGTCCGGAAACCATCAGGTGTAGAATCTCCGCCGAGGTGGCTACGAGGCTAGCCCGTCCGGCATCAGTTCGCGCTTTTTCTTCCTTTGTTCTGCCACCTTCCCGGGGTTTCCTTCATCTTACATTCTGGTGCTGGACGTGACTTTCCAATCCATCGGCGGACTCCATTTCAAGTTACAAAGGTGATCAAAATGAGTAATGAGACCGAGAAGGACGTTTTGACGCGCAGAGGGTTTCTAGGAGTAGGCTCGGCAGCTCTGGCGGCCGCGGGCGTGCTCGCCGGCGAAAAGTTGACAGCGCAGGAACAGGCCCCCTATCAACAGAAAAGCAATCGTAGTTCGAGCGACCCAGGCCCCACCAATCCCGCGATCGACGCGGCCAATCCGGATTCGAACAGTCCCCCTGTAACCGACGCCGGCGGCGTGCAAACGTTCAAATATCCCTTCTCCCTGGCTCACAAGCGAATGCAAGAAGGTGGCTGGTCGCGCGAAGTCACGCAACGCGAGCTGGCCATCTCCAAGACCTTGGCCGGAGTGGACATGCGCCTCACCGCGGGCGGCGTCCGCGAGTTGCATTGGCACACCGCGGCGGAATGGGCCTTCATGACCTATGGCACCGCGCGCATCACTTGTATTGATGCCGACGGCAAAAGCTTCGTCACCGACGTCAAAGAAAACGAGCTCTGGTTTTTCCCGCCAGGCATTCCGCACTCGATCCAGGGACTCGCTCCCGACGGCTGCGAATTCCTGCTGGTATTCGACGACGGAAACTTCTCGGAATACGAGACCGTGCTTTTGACCGACTGGATGGCGCACACGCCCACCGACGTAGTTGCGAAAAATTTTGGCGTCAGCGAAAAAGCCCTCGCCAACATGCCGAAGAAAGAAAAGTTCATTTTTCAAACTGCGGTCCCCGGCCCGCTCGCGGAAGATAAACGTATTGCCGCGGGCACGCTCGGTCCATCACCCATTGATTTCGCGTTCCGCACCATGGACATGCCTCCCACCAGGAGCAACAAGAGCGGTGATGTCCGCATCGTTGACGCGAAAAATTTTAAAATCACCACCACCAGCGCCGCCATCGTCACCGTCAAGCCCGGCGGCGTGCGCGAACTGCACTGGCACCCCAACGCCGACGAATGGCAATATTTCTACTCCGGAAAGGGGCGCATGACCGTTTTCACCACAGGCGGCCGCGCACGCACCATGGATTTCGAAACCGGCGACGTCGGCTACATTCAAAAAACTCTCCCGCACTACATCGAAAACACCGGCACCACCGACTTGAAGTTTCTGGAAATGTTCAAGAGTCCTTACTACCAGGACCTGGCGCTTTCCGAATGGCTCTCGCACACTCCGCCGGAACTCGTCGCCGCTCACCTGAATCTCGATAAAGCCACGCTGGACGCCATACCGCGCGAAGAAACCATAACCATGCCCGATTAGGGTTCGCGTGCGCGCCAGTCTCGCGCTCGCGCGTACGTCCAGACTTTGTAGCGACCGCTGCGTCCCGGATCTTTCGGAATGCAGCGTCACGCTAGGCGCGCGCCCACGACCTTGCTAGACTCACATGCGATCCTGATTCTTGCGGCATTCCCGGGAGGCATGTTCATGCACCACAGGTTTGCTGCGACCGTATTGGTGCTGTTCATTTTTCTCGTCGCTGTGCGCGCCACCCGAGCACAAGGAAAAACGACGGACGCTAAGTCGCATCCCTGGTATCAGCACGCTGTCTTTTACGAAATCTATCCGCGCAGCTTCATGGATAGCAATGGCGACGGCATCGGAGACCTGAATGGCATCGCCTCGAGGCTGGATTATCTGAATGCCCTTGGAGTGGATGCCATCTGGATCGCGCCCTGCTTCCCATCGCCGCAAGTCGATTTCGGCTACGACGTTTCCGACTACGAAAATATTGACCCGATGTACGGCACGCTCGGCGATTTCGACCGCCTGCAAAAATTAGGCGCGGACCACGGCATCAAAATCATTCTCGATTTCGTCGTGAACCACACCTCCGACCAGCATCCCTGGTTCACGGATTCGCGTTCCTCGCGCACCGCGCCCAAACGCGACTGGTATATCTGGCGCGACGGCAAGGTCCCTGGCAAGGATGATGGCCCACCCAACAATTGGATTTCGCTTTTCGGCGGCGCGGCGTGGCAGTGGGACAGCAAAACGCAACAGTATTACTACCATTATTTTTACGTGCAGCAGCCAGACCTGAACTGGCGCAATCCCGCGGTCGTTGACGCCATGTACGGCACCACCGAGTGGTGGTACAAGCGCGGTGTCGCAGGCTTCCGCCTCGACGCCGTGGATTCGCTGTTCGAAGATCCCGCGCTACGTGACAATCCCGTGCTGCCCGGCACCAACGCTTTCGGCGATCCTAAAATCGAAGATAAATACACCCAGCGCTTGCCCGAAGTGCACACCGCCCTTCAGGGCCTGCGCACCGTGGCCAACAAATACCACGCGGTCCTGATAGGCGAAACCTGGACGGACAATGTCGCGCAGTTGAAGCCCTACTACGGCTCTGCGGACGACGAGCTGCAGATGCCCATGGACCTGCTGCTCACGAAACTGAAATTTTCCGCGCCCGTTTTCCGCGAACACATTGATGCCGTGGAATCCACGGGCGAGTGGCCCGTCTTCGTCATCGGCAATCACGACGTCCAGCGTTCTTGGAATCGCTACGGCGACGGCCGGCACAACGATCAAATCGCCAAAGATATGGCCGCCATGTATCTCACCCTCCGCGGCACGCCCATCCTGTATTACGGCGAAGAAATCGGCATGCAGAACAACGATCCCGCGCGCCGCGAGGACGTGAAGGACCCCATCGGCCGCCTGGGATGGCCGAAAGAAAAAGGCCGCGACGGCGAGCGCACCCCGATGCAATGGAGCAGCGATCCCAACGCCGGATTTACCACCGACGCCCCATGGAACGCGATTCCGGAATCCTACAAAGCCTGCAACGTCGCGGATGAACTTAAAGATCCGAACTCAATCTTGAACTGGTACAAACAGTTACTCGCGCTGCGTCGCGCAAGCCCCGCGCTGCTCGACGGCGACTATGTCGCGTTGAACGAGAACGACCCGAATGTGTTGTCGTATCTGCGGAAAGCTAAGAGCGACGCTGTGATCGTCATCATCAACATGTCCGCCACTCCGCAAACGGTGAATTTCAAACTTTCGCAGCAGCGCCTCAACGTAAAGTCAGCGAAGACGCTGCTCACCACACAGCCGTCGCTGCAAAGTAATTCCTCCATCGCGCAACTTTCGCTGGAGCCTTTCACTGTATACATCGCCGCGCTGAAAAAATAGGCCTCACTTCGCGCGCAACGGCGGCCAATCAGCAGCCGGCCCACCGCCGCGCCCGGTGTACAATTCCCGTGCTGTGAATTTCCAAAGCGAAAACCCCAGCCGCTCATCTCGCATCCATAGGCTCTTGCGGATTTCTCTGCCAGAGCTCGTGCTCCTGCTGCTCGCCACAACCGGGACCGCGTCTCCACAGGAAAATCAACCCACGCCGCAACCGCCAACCGAGCCGTCGCAGGCCTTGATTGCTACACCCACGTACTACCGCGACGTCCTCCCCATCCTGCAGCAGCATTGCCAAAGCTGCCACCGCGCCGGCGAAATCGGCCCCATGCAGCTGATGTCCTACGCGCAAACGCGCCCCTTCGCACGCGCCATCGCCGATTCCGCCGCCAAACGCGAAATGCCTCCGTGGTTTGCCGATCCCGCCATTGGTCATTTCGCGAACGATCCGTCTCTCACCCAGCAGGAAATAGACACGCTCGTTTCCTGGGCCAATGCGCAAGCGCCCGCGGGCGATTCACACGCAGCGCCGCGTCCGCGCCAGTGGCCGGAAGGCTGGATGATTCCGCAACCCGACGTGGTCCTGCGCATGCCTAAACCAGTAGCGCTTCCCGCGCACGGCGATATCGACTACACGTACGAAATCGTCCCCACAGGATTCACCGAAGATAAATGGGTGCAGATGTCCGAAATTCAGCCGTCCAGCCGCGCCATCGTGCATCACGCCGTCGTCTACGTCCGGCCGCCAAATTCCAATTGGCTGCGCCACGCGCCGGTCGGCGTTCCGTTCACCGGCGGGGACATGACCGACCAGCAAGATCGCGAAGACACCCACTTCACCCAGGCCGACATACTGCTGGTGTACGCACCCGGAAGTTCCCCCGACAGTTGGACCGAAGGCATGGCGAAATTCGTCCCAGCCGGCTCCGACCTCGTATTTCAAATGCATTACATGGCGCATGGCCACGCCACGACTGATCAATCGAGCATCGGCATCATTTTCGCCAGTCATCCTCCGAAGCAGCGCGTGCTCACATTGCAATTAACCAACGATCGCTTCGTAATCCCTCCCGGCGTGGACGATTATCGCGTCGAAGTCCACGGCTCGCTGCCGAACGATGCACTCCTGCTCAGTTTTTTCCCACACATGCACCTGCGCGGAAAGCGTTTCGAATACAATATTTTGCGCGCCGATAAAACCGCCAAGCCGCTGCTGCGCGTAAACTACAATTTTTACTGGCAGCTAAGCTACCGCCTTGCCGAGCCGCTCGCGCTGCCCGCCGGCACCGTGCTGCAAGCCGTCGCCTGGTATGACAATTCCAAAAATAATCCGCACAATCCCGATCCAGACACGGCCGTCCGCTGGGGCGATCAGACCTACGATGAAATGATGGTCGGATTTTTCGACGTAGCCGTCCGCGCCGATCTGGACAAGCCCCACTACTTCATTCGCTCCAGTGATGCAACGCAACCGCAGCACCGCTGACCTGATCTCCACATCGCCAGCACGAGCGAGAATTTCTTCGCCGTTGACATTCCCGCCACATGCGGCGGAATATGGCGGTGGTACCGCTAGGCCACTCAGCCACTTTAACGAAAACGAAACCGAATCTCCCCATTTGGCATCTCATAGGACAGGAGGGCTCAAGTTATGAAGCCCAGGACGAGCCTCACGAACATGAACGTCTTCCAGCGCGTAGCAACCGGTTCTAATATTCTGTTGATTTCAGCCAGACAAATTCTCGCCTGCGTGCTGGCATCCGCTTTGCTGTTGCCGATGTTGCCGCAATCAGTTTCCGCCGCTCAGGAGCAGGACGCGCAAGCTCCCGCGCAATCTTCGCAAGCGCCGCCTTACACGCAGCAAACGCCTGACCAGTTGCAGCAGCTCGTAGCGCCGATCGCGCTGTACCCTGATTCGCTGGTGGCGCAGGTCCTCGCTGCATCCACTTTCCCTGCGGAACTTGTGGAGGCGGATCGCTGGGTGCAAGCGAATCCCGATTTGAAGGGCGACGCCCTTGCGCAGGCCGTCGACAAGCAATCCTGGGATCCCAGCGTGAAAGCCCTCACCGCGTTTCCGACCGTTCTGGGAAATATGGACAAGAATATTTCCTGGACGTCATCTCTGGGTGACGCTTATTACAACCAGGAGCAAGGTGTAATGGACGCGATTCAGGTGATGCGCCAGAAAGCCCAGCAAGCCGGCAATCTGAAGGACACACCGCAGCAAACCGTGCAGACCCAAGACTCGAACATCGTCATCCAGCCGACTCAACCCGACGTGGTCTATGTCCCCGCCTATGATCCATGGCTCGTGTACGGCTATCCCGTGGCCGCGTGGCCGGGTTGGTATCCCTATCCGGGAATCTGGTGGGGCGGCCCGTCTCTTTATTGGGGAGGAATCGGCTTCGGCATCGGCTTCTACGGCGGCTTCGGATGGGGCTGGGGCCACTGGGGCGTGGGCTGGGGCGGCAGAACCGTAATCTTCAACAATAACCGCTACTACTCACGCAGCAATACTTTTTACAACCGCAACAATTACTACCGCGGCGGCGGTGAACGCGGTGTCGCAAACAACGTGCGCGGCGGCGGTGAGCGAGGAGCCGGAGAGCGCGGCGGCGGTGAGCGTGCCAATGCCGGCGGCGTTTACAACCATCCCGGCGGAAGGGACACGCCTTTCCACGGAAATACTCAGGCCGCACGGGGATTCGATCAGTCCCGCGGCCAGAGCGGCACCCGCTCCAGCGGCTTCAGCGGCTATGACCATGGCGGCGAGGCCCGCAGTTATTCTTCGCGCGGAGCTTCCAGCTTCGGCGGCGGTGGCGGCGGATTTCACGGTGGCGGCGGTGGCGGCGGGCATCACCGCTAATCGCAATCTGGATATATTCTCAGCCTCATAACGTTCCTAACAGCTTGCGCAGCACGCGAACGAAGTATAGATACGAATCACAAAGACGGAGAGACTACCTATGCGGCAAACGAACCTGAACTTTGCGGCACTCCAGTACGGCAATCTTCCGAAATTCGCGGCAGTAATTGTTCTTTTGCTAGGCTCCATCCCCGCCATTGCGCGGGCTCAGCAGCAGGGCCAGAAAACATTCGCATCCGCCGAAGAAGCCGGCAACGCGCTTTTCACCGCCGCGCAAAACAACGACGAGAAAGCCATGCTCGATATCTTCGGCCCGGACGGCAAGCAGGTCGTCTCCTCCGGTGACGACGTGCAGGACCACGAGATGCACGCCAACTTCGCGAAAAAATATCAGGAAATGCATCGCCTGGTGAACGAACCGGATGGCAGCACCACGCTCTACATCGGTGCGGAGAATTGGCCGGCGCCCATTCCGCTGGTGCACAAGGGTAACGTTTGGTATTTCGACACCGCCGCCGGAACCAAAGAAATTCTTTACCGTCGCGTCGGTCGCAACGAGGTCACTACCATCCACGTCTGCCAGGAACTTGTAGCCGCGCAGAAGGATTACTTCTCACAAAATCACAATGAATACGCGCAGCGGTTCTTTAGCGACCCAGGCCAGCACAATGGCCTCTATTGGACAGCGGCGGACGGCGTGCCGCAAAGTCCGATCGGACCTCTGATCGCATCCGCCGTCGCCGAAGGTTATGAAAAAATTCCCGAAGGTGGCGCCACTCCTTTCCACGGCTATTACTTCCACATCCTGATCGCCCAGGGACACCATGCCCCCGGCGGCTCGAAAGCTTACATCGTGCGCGGCAAAATGACTGGCGGCTTCGCCTTCGTGGCTTATCCCGCGGAGTACAGATCGTCCGGCGTGATGACGTTCATCGTCGGCAGCAACGGACAGGTTTACGAGAAAGACCTCGGCAAAAACACTGAATCGATCGTCAAAGCCATGAAGAAGTTCGATCCCGATTCCAGCTGGCACAAATCCGAAGACACGCAGGAACAATCGGCCAGCGAACAAAAATAATCGAGTCGTGAAGGTGTTGACGTTGTGGCGCCCATCCCGCCTTTGCGGGATAGGCGCCTTTGAACTCGAATTTGTAGCGGCTGCCTGCTTTTTAGGTGGGCGTAGTTGAAGTTTTCTTTGAAGTTGCGTTTGAACTTACGTTTGAAGTTGTAGTGCCCGGTTCAGTTTCATCGAACCGGGCAGCTGTTGTCGTTGGCTCGCAGTCCGACCACCCGCGAAAAATCACCGCGCGCTGGCCGCCCGCGTTTCTTCCAGCCACTCGTCGATCCGCCCCAGCGCCTTCTGCAACTGCGCCGGATCTCCGCCGAAACCAAACCGCACGAATCCTTCCATCCCCACCTGCTCGCCCGCCACCAACAGCACGCTCTTCTTTACGCGGAGATCCTCGGCCATCTGCGCCGAATCTCTGCCGCCGCGCAATCCCGCCCACGCGATCGCGCCAGCCTTTGGCGCGACATGCGAAAACGTATCCGCATGTGCGTCCAGCCACGCTCGCAGCGGTGGATAATTGCTCCGCACAAATTCCCGCGTGCGATTCAAAATCCAGGCGCGCCGCTGCGGTTCCAGCGCCACCGAAGCCAGCCGGTCAGTGAGCATCGAAGGCCCGATGCTGGTGTAGTCGTGATAACTCCAAAGCTTCTCGATCATCTTCGGCGCCCCGATCACCCATCCGGTGCGCAGTCCCGGCAAGCTGAACGCTTTCGACAGCCCCGCCGTGCACAACATCCGTTCGTATCCGCCCCACATCGTCGCCGTCGTCTCCCCATCGAATTCCGCGCCGCGATACACCTCGTCCGAAATTATCCACGCGCCCACTTTCGCCGCTGCCGCCACCACCGCCTCGCGCATGTCCTCGCGCAGCACCGCGCCCGTGGGATTGCTCGGATTGCAGATCGCGATCAATTTCGTGTTCGGCGTCACCACTCGCGGCAGATCGTCCACATTAATTCCCCAGTCCAGCGCCTCGCGCAGCCACAGCGGCTTCACTGTCGCGCCCATCGCCCGCGCCACTCCCGCGATCTGCATGTAATTCGGCATCATGAACACCACTTCGTCGCCGGGCTCAATCAGCGACCACGTGGAAACGTAATTCGCCTCCGAACCGCCGCACGTTACCAGCACATTTTCCGCGCTCGTACCGGGATACAGTTCCGCGATCCGCGCGCGCAATTCCTCGCTGCCGTTCGTCTGCGGATAAAGTTGCTGCACGTCCAATATTTTTCGCAGCTGCTCTGGATCCGGCACCAGCTCCGCCGTCGTCAGCGGGTGTACGCCGCTTTCGGAAATGTTTAGTTCGACTTTGTTCTCCCACACCGATTGCCAGCGTTCCAGCTCAAACGGCTCAATCTGCATTTCGTTCACCTCGACCCAGCCACGAAATCGCGCAGCAACACATGCGACAGAAATGTAGCGAAGTCATGCGCATTACCCAAGCGAATTCCATCACGCCATCGTTGCCAACGCTAACCTGAAAAACTACAATCGCTTGTCACTTTCAGCCGGAGGCGATTCGCAAAATAAAATGATGACACGCCGATTGATGTTTGCAGCGTGTTTCCTGGTGTGCGCGATGCTCGGCGGATTTTCCGGCCCTGCTGTTGTCGCGCAATCCTCGGCGCCCGCGGCCGACGTCACCTGGCGCTTCGCAGTCTCCGGCGATTCCCGCAATTGCGGCGACGTAGTCATGCCCGGCATCGCCGCCGGCGTAAGACAATCAGGCGCCGCCTTCTACTGGCATCTCGGCGACTTCCGCGCCATCTACAATTTCGATGAGGACATGCAGCACCAACCGCAATACATCTCCAAGCCGCTAACCATCAGCCAGTACCTGTCCGTCGTCTGGGACGACTTTATCCAAAATCAGATCGTCCCCTTCGGCACAACGCCAGTATTTCTCGGCATCGGCAACCACGACACAGTCCCACCTAAGACTCGCGAACAATTTCTGATCCAATTCGCCGACTGGCTCAATCAGCCTGTGCTCCAGAAACAGCGCCTCGACGACGATCCCCATGCGCGCAAAATCACCACTTACTTTCACTGGGCGCAATCGAACGTAGATTTCATCAATCTCGACAACGCCACCCCCGATCAATTCGACTTTCAACAACTCACCTGGTTCGAAAAAACGTTGCAGCTTGACCTCGCCAACCCGCAAATTCACACCATCGTCGTAGCCATGCACGAGGCCCTGCCCAACAGCATCTCCGAAAATCACGCAATGGACCAGTCCGCCACCGGCATCGAAACCGGCCGTCGCGTCTATGCCGACCTGCTGAAAGCGCAGAACGAAGCGCACAAACGCGTCTACGTCCTCGCCAGCCACTCGCACTATTTCATGGACGGCATTTTCAACACGCAATACTGGCGCGAACATGGTGGCGTGCTCCCCGGCTGGATCATCGGTACGGCCGGCGCCGTGCGTTACGCCCTGCCTCCGGAAAAAGTCGACGCCAAAGCCGCCGCAACCAACGTGTACGGTTTTCTGCTAGCCACGGTGCAACCCAGCGGCGAAATTGATTTCGCGTTTCATCAGCTGAACGAATCTGACGTGCCGCAAGCCGTCGTCGAAACCTACAAACCCGAATTCGTTCACTGGTGCTTTGCCGAAAATTCCGCTTCTCATTAGTGCATACTAAATTTCAGGAGCGACTCCCATGACCACCGCACCCGGACCTGCCAACGTAACTCCCGAACGCATCTTCGAAACTCTGAACGCCTACCAAAAAACCGCCGCACTGAAAACCGCGATCGAGCTGGACGTTTTTTCAGCCATCGCCGACGGCGCCACCACCCAAGCCTCCATCGCCAAACGCTGCGAAGCGAGCGAACGCGGCATCCGCATCCTCTGCGATTACCTCGTCATCAACGGATTCCTGCTGAAGAACGGCCAGGAATATGCCCTGGCCGACGATTCCGCCGTTTTTCTCAATCGCCGCTCGCCCGCCTATATGGGCGCAGCCGCGAATTTTCTGGCTCTGCCGGAAATGATCGACCTCTATCAGGATCTCACCGCCATCGTACGCGCCGGCACATCAGTAAAAGGCGAAGAGTCCACGTCCGCGCCGGACAGTTCCAAGTGGGTGGAATTTGCGCGCTCCATGACCGCCCTGCAGGGCATCAACTCCACCGCCGTCGCCGAAACACTCTGTGCCAGCGCCGGTGAAAAATGGAAAGTGCTCGACGTCGCCGCCGGCCACGGCATGTACGGCGTCATCATCGCCAAACAAAATCCCAACGCGGAAATTTTCGCCCTGGATTGGCCGGAAGTTCTGAAAGTTGCCCACGAGAATGCCAAGGCCGCCGGAGTGGCCGCGCGCCACCACCACCTGCCTGGCAGCGCCTTTGAAGTGGATTGGGGAGAGAATTACGACATCGTGCTGCTAACCGGGTTCCTGCATCATTTCGATCCGCAGACGATCGACAGGATCTTGCGCAAAGCTCACGCCGCGCTGAAGCCGGGCGGCCGCGTGGTTACAGTGGAATTCGTGCCCAACGAAGACCGCGTCTCGCCGCCGATCCCCGCCGCCTTTAGCATGCTCATGCTCGGCAACACACGCGGCGGCGACGCCTACCCCTATTCCGAATACGACAAAATGTTCCGCAAGGCAGGCTTCACTCTCAACGAGCTGCGCCCCGGCGCAGGCCCGCAAAGCTTCATCATTTCAAAAAAATAACCTAGTCGAGGAATGGCGCGGAAGGGCGGGGTTTCAGCCCGCCGAAGAACTCCCGCAAACGAAAGGGGCTTTAGCCCCTGAAGCAGCGAATTCCGGTCGCGGTCGAAGACTTTCGCTCAGCTTTTTTCAAGCCCGCCGAACGCCAGCGTCCGCAGCGTGTGCTGCTCCATCTCATGCGCCTTGTGCGAACCCGTCGCCGGACTCGCGCTGGCCGAACGCTTGATCGAAAGCACTCCGCGCCCACGCGCCAGACGTTCCAATCGCGGCAACAAAAACGCCAAGGCGCCCATATTCGCCGGCTCTTCCTGCACCCACACGAATTCCCGCGCCTTCGTGTGGCGATCCATCTCCGCCGCGAGCTCCGCTTCCGGAAACGGATACAGCTGCTCCAGAAAAATGATCGCCGTCGAAGTATCCTTGCGCCGCTTCCGCTCCGCGATCAATTCGTGCCCGATTTTCCCGCTGCACAGCAGCACGCGCTCCGCTGATCCATCCCCGCGATCCGGAATCACCGTCTGAAATCGCGCCCTTCCCAAGTCCGTCAGCGACGAAGACGCCGCCGGATTCCGTAGCATGCTCTTCGGCGTAAACACTACCAGCGGCTTGCGCCAAGCGCGCAATGCCTGCCGCCGCAACAGATGAAAATACTGCGCCGCCGTAGTCGGCTGGCAAATCTGCATATTGTCACGCGCCGCCAACTGCAAAAACCGCTCGATGCGCGCGCTGGAATGTTCCGGCCCCTGCCCCTCGTAACCATGCGGCAGCAGCAGCACCACGCCCGAAAGCAAATTCCACTTGTCCTCGCCCGCGGAAATAAATTGATCAATGATAATCTGCGCGCCGTTTGCAAAATCGCCGAACTGCGCTTCCCACAGCACCAGCGCCTCCGGAAAATCGCGGCTGAACCCGTATTCGAATCCCAGCACCGAAGCTTCCGACAGAGTCGAATTGATCGCCTCGAACCAGGCTTCACCGTGCCCCAGATGATGCAGCGGCACGTACTCCTCTTCCGTTTCGATATCAATCAGCGCCGCGTGCCTCTGATTGAATGTCCCGCGCCGGCTGTCCTGCCCGCTCAACCGCACCGGCACGCGCTGTTTCAGCAGCGTCCCGAACGCCAGCGCTTCCGCCATTCCGTAATCGAGCGGCCGCTTGCCCTGCGCCATTTCCAGCCGCTGCTCCAGAAGTTTTTTCACTTTCGGATGTATGTGAAATCCCTCAGGATAGCGCGTCAAAGCTTCGCCAATCGCCGCCAGCTCCGGCTGAGCTACGCCGGTATCAACTTCCATCGCCGCGTTGTAACGCCCGCCGCGATACGCATCCCAATAAGGCGGCAGCTTCCGCATCGGCGGATTTTTCTCCAGCTCCAGCGCCTGCTTCTGCGCTGCATCCAATTCCCCGCGCACGCGCTGCACGATCGGCGCCGCATCGACGCCGATTTTTTCGGAATAAGTCTCCCACAGCGGCGGATGCGCATCAATTTTCCGGTAACGCAGCGGCTGTGTGATCGTCGGGTCATCTACTTCGCTGTGACCGTGACGCCTGTAGCCGATCAAATCCACCACCACCGGCGTTCCAAACGCATAGCGATACTCCGCCGCGATCCGCCCCACGCGCGCCACAGCTTCCGGATCTTCCGAGTTCACATGAAAAATCGGAATCGGCAAACGCTTGGCCAGGTCGGAGGAAAATCGCGAAGATTGCGAATCCCGCGGAATCGTCGTGAACCCAATCAGATTATTCACGATAATGTGCACCGACCCGCCCACCGTGAATCCCTCCACGCCCGCCATGTTCAGCGTCTCCGCCAACACTCCCTGCCCCGCAAACGCCGCGTCTCCGTGCATCAGCACCGGCACCACTTGCCGCAATCCCGCGTCGCCGCGCCGCTCCTGCTTCGCGCGCGTGCGCCCGATCGCCACCGGGTCCACAGCTTCCAGATGGCTCGGATTCGAAACCAGGTGCATGCCTACTTTCTTTCCGCCCGCGGTCGCAAATTCGCCGGTCGCTCCCATGTGATACTTCACGTCGCCGCCGCCCAGCACGCTGCGCGGGTCCACGTCCTCAAATCGCGCAAAAACTTCCGCTGCCGCGCGCCCCACAATGTGCACCATCACGTTCAACCTTCCGCGATGGCTCATCGAGAGCACCGCCTGCACCGCGCCCCGCTCGGACGATGCTTCCAGGATCGCATCCAGCAACGGCAGCAACGCCGCTTCTCCCTCCAGCGAATAGCGCTTCGTTCCCAGATAACGCGTCTGCAGCACCTGCTCGAAAATCTCCGCGCGCACCAGCCATTCCAGAATTCGCGCGCGATCCGGTTCCGGCGCTTCGGCTTCCATGCGCGCTTGAATCCATTCCCGCTTCTCGCGCTCGGGAATGTGCATGAACTCGACGCCGATCGTCCCGCAATAGACTCGCCGCGCGGCTGCCGCGTCTGCGCCGCTCAGTTCCAGTTCCGGCATCGGTACCGGCGCCATGTCGCCCAGCGGATCCAGATTCGCCTGAAGATATCCCCAGCGGCGGAACGCGTCCCAGACGCGCTCCTGCGCATCCTGCGTCGCCGCGGAGTCCACAATTGTTTGCTGACGGCTCATGAATCTCCCCAAGTTCTCGTAACGATTTCGCTCTACTATTATAACAAGGACCTGCTAAGGCGTGAGAGAAGCCCCGATCACTTTTCCTACCACGCTCCCAGCAACCGCCGCACCAGCACCAACTGCCCCAAATGATACGAATTGTGATCAATCAGCAGCAACACCTGGCGTAAAAACGTCTGCCCCGTGCCGTGTTTGATTCGCGCGAGAAGATCCGTCCGCGGATTGCTCACCAGTCTCTCCATCTCCTGCAAATCACGAAAGAATTCCCGCACGCTCTTCTCCCACTCCGCGTCATCCGCCGGCGCGAGACTCTTCGGCCAATATCCCGCCGGCCAATCCGGCGATACGTGCTTCGGATTCACAGTGAAATCCAAAATATCCCGCTGCGCCAGCCGCACATGTTCGAGTAAATCCCACGCCGAATGCGGCGATCCCGCCGGCCGCACTCCGCGATGCGCCGGGTCCAGCCCAGCCAGCGCCTGCTTCCAATCCGCATGAGCCTCGCGCCAGCTCAGCACCTTCCCCAATTGCTCGCGCAACAACTTATCGCTCACGCCGTCGCCGGTTTTCACAGCCAACTTCTTCGCACCCGCCTTCTTCGCAGACTTGCTCTTCGTCGCTGACTTGCTCTTACGCC
>Ga0070761_10000195_pt1 | contig 39873 bp, 34 predicted proteins | sample HubBroMetageREF1_FD_66724 | JGI IMG/M metagenome (GOLD analysis project Ga0070761, IMG submission 66724) | Reference soil microbial communities from the Hubbard Brook experimental Forest, New Hampshire, USA - Hubbard Brook CCASE Soil... | ecosystem: Environmental > Terrestrial > Soil >... | reverse complement strand
AGCAAGATGGCGCCGACCAGGATCTTGCGGCGCGTGTCGTCCCGGCGCGGTGTTGCTTCGCCTTCAGCTGCGCCAATCGCGGCTCGAGCGTCCCGATAGGTTCGGTGATGTGGAGAATTCGGGTAACTATTTGATTTTAATGGCGCTCCCAACCGGATTCGAACCGGTGTACTAGCCTTGAGAGGGCTATGTCCTGGGCCTCTAGACGATGGGAGCGGCTGCGGGGTCTTGAGCAGGAGCGCGGTATTATAGAGAGCTGTCCTGATTGCTCAAGCCGAAAGCGCAGAATTGAACTCACCCACCGAGTCGGTTGCGACTCCCACTGCTGTCCCGCGGATCATCACACGATCCGAGCACACGATATCCCGTTCGCATATCTCGCCTAACGCGCTGCGCGTGTTGTACCGGCTGCGCGACGCGGGCTTTATGGCGTTTCTGGTGGGCGGCTGCGTGCGCGACCTGCTTATCGGCATCGAGCCGAAGGACTTCGACGTTGCCACCGACGCCTTGCCCGAGGAGCTCAAGCGGCTGTTCCGCAACTGCCGCCTGGTGGGCAGGCGCTTCCGCCTGGCACACGTGTTCTTCGGGCAGGACATCATCGAGGTGGCCACGTTTCGCGCGACGAGTGCGCCATCGCAGGGTGATGAGCCGTTGCCGGTCGCGGACCCGGAAGACGGCGAAGCACCCGAGCTCGACGACGCAATGGATGCCGGCCCCGCGGAAGGCAATGCGATCGCGCCACCGCGGGCAGTGCCACGCTCGAGCGCGGGCGCGGAGGAGGGTGACTCCGGCGCGCGCATGCTGGATGCCACCGGCCGCATCCTGCGCGACAACGTCTACGGCACCATTGACGAGGATGTGTGGCGGCGTGACTTCACCGCCAACGCGCTGTACTACAACATCGCTGACTTCTCGCTGTGGGACTACGTCGGCGGCGCGCAGGACATCGCCGCGCGCAAGCTGAAATTGATCGGCGATCCGGAGACGCGCTTCCGGGAGGACCCGGTGCGCATGCTGCGCGCCGCACGCTTCGAGGCGAAACTCGGATTTACCATTGATCCGGCCACCGCCCGGCCCATCGGCGCACTGCGCGATCTGCTGGCCGCCGTGCCGCCGGCGCGGCTCTTTGATGAGACCCTGAAACTGTTCCTCACCGGACACGGCGCGCGCAGCTTCGGTGTGCTGCGCCGCCGGGGCTTGCTGGCGGCCCTGCTGCCAACCGTGGACGCCTACTTCGCAAGTCACCCCGGGAGTCTGGTCGAGAAGCTCCTGGTTCAGGGCCTCGAGAACACCGACGCCCGGGTGGCGGCGGACAAGCCGGTTACGCCGACGTTTCTTTTCGCACTCCTCTTATATGGGCCTATCGCGGGCATCATCGAAGCCACCCCGCCCGAGCGCTGGCACGAGCTCGCCACGATCCTCGATGCCTGCGATCAGGCGACGCGCGAGGGGCAGTCACGTATCGCCATTCCGAAGCGTTTCTCGCTCGGGGTGCGCGAGATGTTCGGCCTGCAACCGCGACTGGAGCACCCGCGCGGCCGGCGTGCGCTGCGGGTACTCGAGCATCCGCGCTTCCGCGCCGCCTACGACCTGCTGCTGCTGCGTGCGCAGTTTGGTCTTGCGCCGGTGGAGATGGCGCAGTGGTGGACACGTCTGCAGGAGGTGTCGGTCGAGGAGCGCGGCACCATGGCGGATGCTCTTGCTGGCGGTGGGCGACAAGGCCCTGCAGCGCCGCGCGCCGACGGTACGCCGCGGCGGCGCGGCGGGCGACGCCGCGGCCGCCGCGCCGCCAAACCCGCGGCCTCTTAGAGCGGCAAGTCGCGCCGCATGCAGACCTGGTGGCCGGCGTATATCGGCCTCGGCAGCAATCTTCAGGATCCACTCGCGCAGGTGCGCACCGCCTGCGCGCGTCTGAAAAGCCTGCCGCTGACGTGCGTCGTGCTGACTTCGCCGCTGTACGCTTCGCGCCCGCTGGGACCGGTGGCGCAGCCTGATTTCGTCAACGCGGTTGCAGGTGTCCTCACCCGCCTCGACGCTGATGCGCTCCTGGGCGAGCTGCGCGCTATCGAGACGGCGCTTGGCCGGCCGCTTGAGCGTGTGCGCTGGGGGCCGCGCGTCATCGATCTGGATCTGCTTTCCTACGGGCGCGAGCGCCGCCCGCAAGGGCCGCTGGTGCTGCCCCATCCCGGGATAGTGGAGCGTAACTTCGTTCTGTATCCTCTGGCGGACATTGCCCCGGATCTGGATCTGCCGGGCTTAGGCCGCGTGGCCGAGCTCAAGGGTCGGGTCGCCTCCCTGGGGCTAACCCTGTTGCAGGCACATGGCGAGCGAAGCAGCGCATAAGTACCTCGTGGTCGAGGGTCCGATCGGTGTAGGCAAGACCAGCCTCGCACGACGACTCGCCGCGAGTCTGTCCGCGCAGCTGGTACTCGAGCAGGCGGCGCAGAATCCCTTCCTCGAGCGCTTTTATAAGAATCCCCGCGCCGGTGCCCTGCCGGCACAGCTGTACTTCCTCCTGCAGCGCGCGCAGCAGCTGGCGGCGCTCAAGCAGGCGGACCTGTTTGCGCCGACGCGGGTCGCCGATTACCTCTTTGAGAAGGACCGGCTGTTTGCGCGGGTCACGCTTGATGATGCCGAGTACGCCCTCTATGAGCAGCTGTATGCGAAGCTCGACATCCAGGTACCGAAGCCGGACCTGGTGGTGTACCTGCAGGCCCCGGTCGACGTGCTGCAGGAGCGCATCCTCAGGCGCGGCGTCGACTACGAGCAGTACATCGAACGGCAGTACCTGGAGCGTCTGAACGAGGCTTACGCGCGCTTTTTCCACGAGTTCGACGCAGCGCCGCTGCTGATCGTGAACGCGGCCTCCATCGACCCGATCGCAAACCAACGCGACTATGACGAGCTGCTGGCTGCCGTCAAGCGCATGACGCACGGTCGCCTGTACTACAATCCGTTGCGCAGCCGCGCGATCTAGCTACACTCGCTTCCGCCATGTACACCCACCTGCAACGCGACGTCACCCGTACGCCGGTCACGCTCGCGACGCTCGCCCGCATGAAGGCTGACGGCGAGAAGATCGCGAGCCTCACATGTTATGACGCCAGCTTCGCGGTCCTCATGGACGCCGCGGACGTGGACGTGGTGCTGGTCGGGGATTCGCTCGGGATGGTGATCCAGGGTCACCACACGACCGTACCGGTCACCATGGACCAGATGGCGTATCACAGCGCCGCGGTGGCGCGCGGGCTGAACCGGCCGTTTCTGATTGCAGACCTGCCGTTCATGAGCTACCCGACCCGGGAGGTGGCGCTCGCCAACTCCGTGCGCCTGATGCAGGAGGGCGGCGCGCAGATGGTCAAGCTGGAAAGCGGCGGCAAGCAGACCGAGATCGTGGAGTTCCTCGCCAGCCACGATATCGCGGTGTGCGCGCACCTGGGCTTAAAGCCCCAGTCGGTGCACAAGACCGGTGGTTTTCGGGTGCAGGGACGCGAGCGCGAGACTGCCGCGCGCCTCCTCGATGACGCCAAGCGCCTGGAGGCTGCGGGCGCGGATATCGTGCTGCTGGAATGCATTCCCGCCACGCTCGGCAAGAGCATCACCGCGGAACTGCACGTGCCGGTGATCGGCATCGGCGCCGGTCCGGACACCGACGGCCAGATCCTGGTCACCTACGACATCCTCGACATCACCACCGGCAGAAAACCCCGTTTCGTACGCAACTTCATGGACGGCGCGGCCAACAACCTCGATGCGCTGCAGCGCTACGTGCGCGCCGTGAGGCAGCGCGAATACCCGGCTCCCGAGCATTGCTTCTAGCTCAGCGCCGCGAGGCGCGCGCACCACAGCACCGCAGCCGCAGGACATGGACACCGTAACGACGATTGCCGCGGTGCGCGAGCACGTACGGGCCTGGCGCAGCGCCGGCCTGCGGGTAGCCTTCGTCCCGACCATGGGCAATCTGCACGCGGGGCACATGAGTCTGATCGAAGCCGCACGCCGTCACGGTGAGCGCTTCGTCGCCAGCATCTTCGTCAACCCGATGCAGTTCGGGCCGAACGAGGACTTCGCCCACTATCCGCGTACGCCGCTCGAGGACGCCCGCATGCTGGCCGCGGCCGGCTGCAACCTCATGTTCAGCCCCGAAGTGCGCGAGGTATACCCAAACGGCGCCGAGCGTGCCACGCGCGTTGAAGTGCCGGGACTGTCGCGCATCCTGGAGGGGGAGTTCCGCCCCGGGCATTTCGAGGGCGTCTCCACCGTGGTGAGCCAGCTGTTCCACATCGTGGAACCGGAGGTCGCGGTGTTCGGTGAGAAGGATTTTCAGCAGCTCGCCGTGATCCGCCGCATGGTGGCGGACCTGTGCATGCCCATCGAGATCATCGGCGCGCCCACGGTGCGCGATGCCGACGGACTGGCGATGAGCTCCCGCAATCAGTACCTGACGGCCTCAGAACGGGCGCTCGCGCCCGCGATCCATGCCACGCTGCTGGGCGCCGCCGCGCGCCTCGCCGCCGGGGATGCGGAGATCGCCAGCATCGAGCGCGCGGGGGTTAAAGCGCTCGAGAGTGCGGGTTTGCGGCCCGATTACTTTGCGGTGCGCGAGGCCGCGGGCCTGAATCCGCCGCTGCCCGCTAACCGCGAACTGGTGGTGCTCGCCGCCGCGCGCTTAGGCAAGGCGCGGCTCATCGACAACGTGCAGGTCACGCGCCCTTAGTCAATCGGCTTGCACTGCCTGCTGCGCGAGTGCCCACGCCACGTGTTCGCGCACCAGCGGGGACGCGTCTTCGCGGCGTTCCTCGAGCGCCCGGCGGTTGTCAGCCGAGCGCCGCGCGTTGCCGAGCGCGACCGCGATATTGCGTGACCAACGCTCGTAACCGATGCGGTAAATAGCCGAGCCGCGCATCCGTTCCTCGAACTGCGCCGCCGTCCAGCGGAACACCGCCGGCAACACCGGCGCATCCAGGCCGTGACGCACTTTCATATCCGGGTGCGCCGCATGGCGCGCGAACTTGTTCCACGGGCATACCAGCTGGCAGTCATCGCACCCATAGATGCGGTTGCCGATGGCGCTGCGCAGTTCCACGGGGATGGCGCCGTGATGCTCAATCGTCAGGTACGAAATGCAGCGGCGCGCATCCAGGCGGTAGGGTGCGACGATGGCCGCGGTGGGGCAGGCAGGGATGCAGGCGCTACAGGTGCCGCAGTGCGCGCTCGCGGGTTCATCCAGCGGCAGGGGCAGATCGGTGAGGATCTCCCCGAGGAAGAAGTACGAACCGGCGTCGCGGGCGATGAGGTTGGTGTGTTTGCCGATCCAGCCAAGCCCCGCGTCCCGGGCGTGCGCCTTCTCCAGCACCGGTGCGCTGTCGACGCAGACCCGATAGCCGAACGCGCCGATGCGCTGCTGCAGCCCAAGCGTCAGTTTCAGCAGCGCCTGGCGCAGGATCTTGTGGTAGTCGCGCCCGAGCGCGTAGCGCGACACATACCCAAGTCCCGGGTCCGCCAGCACTGTGTCCGCCGCGCGTGCCTCCCCCGGCCAGTAGTCCAGGCGTGCACTCACCACCCGCACGGTGCCGGGCGCGAGCTCCTGCGGGCGGCTGCGCTTGACCCCGTGGCGCTGCATGTAGTGCATCTGCCCATGAAAGCCCTGCGCCAGCCAGCGCAGCAGGTGCCGTTCGTCCTCCGGAATGCTGATGTCAGCGACCCCAAGCGCGCCAAAGCCCAGCGCGCGGGCATGTGCGGTAAGTTCGCGCTTGATCGCGTTAAGGTCGATCACGGGGGGCCAGTATAATGACCCCATGGCTCTGCCGACGCTGCTGTACTCCGCGACACAGGTGCGCGCGCTCGACGCCCACGCGATCGATGAGCTGGGCATCGCCGGCTACACGCTGATGAAGCGCGCCGGCGAGGCGGCGCTGCGCTACCTGCGGACCCGCTGGCCGACGGCGCATCGGCTCGTCATCGTCTGCGGCTCGGGCAACAACGGTGGCGATGGCTACGTGCTGGCGAGGTTTGCCCGGGCCGCGGGCCTTACCGTTTCGGTGCTGGGCGTGGGTCCGGTGTCCGCGCTGCGCGGGGATGCGCGCCAGGCGTACCAGGACTGGCTGGCCAGCGGCGGGGAGGTGCAGCCGTTTACGGCGGAGCGGCTGAGTTCGGGCGAGCTGATCGTGGACGCGATTCTGGGCACCGGCATGCGCGGGGGTGTGCGTGAGGATTCTGCGCACGTCATCCGTGCCATCAACACGCAGGAGCTCCCGGTGTTCTCACTCGATGTGCCCTCGGGGCTTAACCCTGACACGGGCGCGGCCTCCGGCGAGGTGGTACGCGCCGAGGCGACCGTGACCTTCGCGGGACTGAAGACCGGGCTCTTTGTCGGCGACGGCCCGGAGTTTTCCGGCAGCGTCTTTTTTGACGACCTGGAGCTCACGGCCACGCAGCCGCCCGGCCTTACACCGGTGCTGACCCGTATCGTCGAGACGGAAATTCACGAGGCGCTGCCGCGGCGCGCGCGCGCGGCGAACAAAGGCGATTTTGGCCGCGTGCTCATCGTCGGCAGCGGTGCCGGCATGCCGGGGGCCGTGCGTCTGGCAGGGGAAGCGTGCCTGCGCGCGGGCGCGGGGCTGGTGACCGTCGCGGTCGCGCCCGAGAACGTCGCCGCCATCGCGGCGGGACGCCCGGAGCTGATCTGTCTGGGGCTCGATGGTGAGCAGGTGCTGCGTGAGGCGATGCAGCGCGTGGACGTGATCGCGGTCGGACCGGGTCTGGGGCGCGGCGGCTGGGCGAGCCGCGCGCTGGCGAGCGTGCTCGGCGCCGGCAAGCCGCTCGTCGTGGACGCGGATGCGCTCAATCTTCTGGCCGAGGAGGGTGTGACGCCGCAGGACAACTGGATCCTCACGCCGCACCCGGGCGAGGCGGGGCGGCTCCTGGGAGTCAGCGCACAGGAGGTGCAGCGCGACCGGCTTGGCGCGCTGGCGCGGCTGGTCGAGCGTTGCCATGGCACCGTCGTACTGAAAGGGGCGGGCACGCTGGTGGGGTCCGTAGGCCGCACGCCAGCCTTATGCGAGCGCGGCAATCCCGGCATGGCGAGCGCCGGCATGGGCGATGTGTTGACGGGCGCGATTGCAGGAATACTCGCGCAATGCGGTGATCCCTGGCGGGCGGCGCGGGTGGGCGTGCTGGTACACGCCATGGCGGGCGACGCCGCAGCCCGCGGTGGTGAGCGCGGACTCCTGGCCGGGGACGTGGCTCGGGAACTGCAGCGCTGCGTCAATCTGTGAGCGATGCATACGCACTGCCGCGCGGCCGCTGACACCGAAGCACTCGGTGGCCGGATGGCCCATGCGCTCACCGTGCCCCTGGCCGACCCGCTGGTCGTGTACCTCAGGGGTGAACTGGGCGCGGGCAAGACCACGTTCGCGCGCGGCTTCCTTAAGGGGCTGGGTGTCGATGGCCCGGTGCGAAGTCCCACTTACACGCTGCTTGAGCTGTATCCGGCGGGCGCGCTCACCGTCGTACACCTGGATCTTTATCGCCTGAATCAGGCCGCCGAGATCGAGGGACTTGGTTTACGCGAGTGGGCGCAGCCCCGGCACGTGTGGCTGGTCGAATGGCCCGAGAAAGGGGCCGGCCGGCTACCGCGCGCGGATCTGGCTCTCGTGTTCACGATTGGCGCGCAAGGGCACGACGTGGAGGCCAGTGCCGCTTCCGCGCCCGGGGAGTCGTGGCTCAAGAAAGTTGAAAGCCACGCCGCAAGAACGTAGATTACGCGGAAAGTTGCATCGCGAACTCTATGATTAGAAAGATTTTTCGCGAAAGTATCGTCGGCGTGCTCGGGGGCCTTGCAGCGCTATGCGTCGCACACGGCGCGTGGGCGGGGGAATTGCGCGCCATGGCGCTGTCCGCCGGGGCGGACGCAGCGCAGGTCACCCTGGATGTGAGCGAGGGTGCAGTCCACAAACTCTTCACGCTCGATAACCCCGATCGCATCGTCATTGACCTGCCCGACACGCACCTGGCGGACGGCTTTCACGCGCCCAGCGCCGCGGGCGTCGTGACGGCGGTTCGTGTCGGTGAGCAGCCGCATGGGACGCTGCGCGTGGTGCTGCAGCTGCGATCCGCGCTCCCCGCGCGCAGCGCCTGGGGAGCGGGTATTGGGGTGCGGCAACTGCTGGTCACGCTGGGTGAGCCGCCCGCGGCGGTGGCGGACGCGGGGCCGAGGACCGTGTCCGCGGCGCACGCGCCGGGGGATGGGAATCGCGACGTCATCATTGCCGTGGATGCCGGACACGGCGGCGATGATCCGGGCGCCATCGGTCACGGTGGCACGCGCGAGAAGGACGTGACGCTCGCCATTGCACGCGCGCTCGCGAAGTCGATCGACGCGGAACCGGGCATGCACGCCGTGCTGACGCGCGATCGCGACGAGTTCCTGGAACTGCGTGATCGCATCGGCCGTGCCCACCGCGCGCACGCGGATATGTTCATCTCCGTGCACGCGGACTCGATCCGGGATCGCAGCGTGACCGGGGCTTCGGTGTATGTGTTGTCGGTGCACGGCGCCTCCAGCGAGGCGGCCCGCTGGCTGGCCGAACACGAAAATGCGGCGGACCTGGTGGGTGGTGTGCGGCCCGAGGACCAAGGAGCACTCGAACCGGTCCTGATCGATGCCACCCAGAGCGAGATCATCGGGGTGAGCGCCACCGCGGCGGAACGCGTGGTTGCCGCACTTGAAGGCGTAGGCGAGGTGCGCAAGGCGCAGGTGCAGCACGCCGGATTCGTGGTGCTGAAGTCGCGGGACATTCCTTCGATGCTGGTCGAGACCGCTTACATTTCAAATCCCGACGAGGAACAGCGCCTGCGCACCGCGAGTCACCAGGCGCGGCTCGCGGATGCTATCGCCAGCGGCGTGCGCACGTACTTCATCAATAACCCTCCGGATGGCACCCGCTTCAAGCAGGAGCGACGCAGCACACTCGCGAGCGCCGCGGACGCGCCGGCCCCCGCCACGCCCTGACCCGCGCGCGGTCGCGCGCCCCTCAAAAGACGTGCGCATCGCCTGTACACTGCGCGCCCATGCCCATCCGTGTCCTTGCCGATGAACTGGTCGACCAGATCGCCGCCGGCGAGGTCATCGAGCGGCCGGCCTCGGTGGTCAAGGAACTGGTCGAAAACAGCCTGGACGCGGGCGCTACGCGCATTGAGGTGGATGTCGAACGCGGCGGCGTGGGTCTCATCCGCGTGCGCGACGATGGCCGCGGCATTCTCACCGCAGAGCTGCCACTGGCGCTCGCCCGGCACGCCACCAGCAAGATCGCGTCCCTGGACGACCTGGAGGCGGTGACGACGCTTGGGTTCCGGGGCGAAGCGCTGCCCTCGATCGGCTCGGTAGCGAAGCTGCGCATCGCCAGCCGCGCGGCCGGCGCGGCTCAGGGCGCGGAAATAGTCATTGCCGGCGGCGCTGCGACAGCAGCTCGCCCGGCGGCGCAGCCGACGGGCACGACCGTCGAGGTGCGGGATCTGTTTTTCAACGTGCCGGCGCGCCGTAAGTTCGTGCGCAGTGATGCGACCGAGCTCACCCACATTGTGAGGCTCCTCGAGCGCCTCGCGCTGTCGCGCTTTGATGTGGCCTTCAGACTGCGACACGGCAACCGGGTGCTGCTCGATGTGCCCGCAGTGGGAGATGCCGGCACGGAGGCCGCGCGGCTCGATGAGATTCTGGGGGCACAGTTCACGGCTGCCTCGGTCGCGGTGAGTCACGCTGCCGGTCCCGTCATGCTATCCGGATGGATCGGCCTGCCGACCCGCTCGCGCGCGCAGCCCGATCAGCAGTTCTGGTTCGTGAACGGTCGCAGCGTGCGCGACCGGCTGCTGATGAACGCGGTGCGGCTCGCGTACCGCGATGTTCTGTACCACGGCCGGCATGCCGCCTACGCGCTGTATCTGACGCTTGATCCGAAGCTTGTCGACGTCAACGCGCACCCGGCCAAGCTCGAAGTACGCTTCCGCGACAGCCGCCAGATCCACGACTTTGTGATGCGCACCGTGGAACGCTCGCTCGCGGGAACCAGGCCGGTGGTCGCGGATGCCGCGGGCGCTGTTGAGGCCGCCGCTCAGGCGGGCGTTCCAGGGTACGGGGGTACTGGCACACACCCGGACCTGCCGTTCTACGATGCGGCGCGTGACCCGTGGAGACTCGCCGCCAGTGTGCAGCAGGAGGGAGCCTCCGCGTGGACAGCGGCGATGCCGGCGCCGCCGGCAGCCTTAAGCGCAGATGAACAGCCGCTCGGCACGGCGCTCGCGCAGTTGCATGGTGTCTACATCCTCGCCCAGAACAAGGACGGCCTGGTGCTGGTTGATATGCATGCGGCCCACGAGCGCGTGCTGTATGAGAAGTTCAAGGCACAGCGGACCGGTACGACGCCAGCCTCGCAGCAACTGTTGGATCCGGTAATCGTTGAGCTGAAGGCGCACGAGCTCGAGGCGCTGCTCGAGCGGCGGCGGGAGTGGGAGGAGGCCGGCTTCGAGATCGACGCCCTGGGGCCGACGCGCCTGGCTCTGCGGCGCGTGCCGGCGATGCTGAACGCGGCCGACATCCCCGCGATTGTCGGCGCGCTGGTCCAGGACCTCGTGCTCGACGCCGGCAGCCCTCATCTGGAGGCTGCCGCGGACCGCTTCCTCGGCAGCCTGGCGTGCCGCAGCGCGATACATGCGCACCGTCGCCTCAGCTTGCCGGAAATGAACGCCCTGCTGCGGCAGATGGAGGCGACCGACCGGGCCAACCAGTGCAATCACGGCCGGCCCACCTGGACGCGTCTGTCGCTGCAGCAGCTCGATCAGTTGTTCCTGCGGGGGCGCTAGGTGTCCCCGTTGTTGCTGGTACTCACCGGTCCAACCGGCGTGGGCAAGACCGAGTGGGCCATCCGCCTCGCGGATGAGGCGCCCATCGAGATCGTCAGCGTCGACTCGGCGCTGGTCTATCGCGGGCTCGACATCGGCACCGCCAAACCCTCGCCAGCGCTGCGTGCGCGCGTGCCGCACCATCTGATCGACATCTGCGACGCGGCGCAGAGCTATTCCGCCGGCCGCTTCGTCGCCGACGCGCGGGAACGCATCGCCGACATACAGGCGCGCGGCCGGGTGCCGCTGCTGGTAGGCGGAACGATGTTGTACCTGCGGGCGCTCCTTGATGGACTCGCGGTGCTGCCCGCGGCTGACCCACAGCTGCGCGCAACACTGGACCGGGAAGCTGCGAAGCTTGGTTGGCCGGCGCTGCATGCGCGCCTCCAGTCCCTCGACCCACAGGCAGCCAGCCGCATCAGCCCGAACGATGCGCAGCGCATCCAGCGGGCGCTGGAAGTTTGCTGCACCGCCGGACGGCCCATCTCGGAATTGCAGCGCGCCACGGTGAGTCCGCTCGCAGGCTGGCGGGTGCGGGTCTGGGCGCTCGCTCCGCAGCAGCGTGCAGTCCTGCATGAGCGGCTCGCACGGCGCTTTCACGCCATGATGGACGCGGGCTTGCTTGCGGAGGTGCGCGAGCTGCGCGGCCGCGAAGATCTGTCCCCCCGTCACCCGTCGATGCGCGCGGTAGGCTACCGGCAGCTATGGGCGCATCTGGATGGGGAATATGACCTGGATGAGGCGGTCCGGCGCGCAATTGCCGCAACGCGCCAGCTGGCAAAGCGGCAGCTGACCTGGCTGCGCGCGCAACGCCGCACGCAATGGCTCGACCCGCAATTAAGTCAGTTGTCGTGGAATCGAGACATTCGTGACGAACTCAACCGCCTTGGGCGTTGAGAGACGCTGCATGTTAAGATCAAGCGCGTCGGTCCTCGCCAATTTGGTGGGGCAACTTGCTTGAGTTCAGATCGCCGAACACGGATGTTTGTGCGCGGTCGTTTTTCATGCCGAAAAATTCGAAGCAGCAAAAAATAAGGAGAACCTGATGGCCAAAGGTCAGTCCCTGCAAGACCCGTTTTTGAACGCCCTGCGCAAGGAACGGGTCCCCGTATCGATCTACCTGGTGAACGGCATCAAGCTGCAAGGCCAGATCGACTCCTTCGACCAGTTTGTGGTGCTGCTGAAGAACAGCGTCAGCCAGATGGTGTACAAACACGCGATCTCGACGGTTGTCCCGGCGCGCAACGTGCACCTGCCGAGCGAGGAGGGCGAGGGCGCCCCGGAGAAACCGGCCGACTGATGTTCGAACGCCCACGGAGCGGTGAGCGCGCGGTGCTGGTGCGCTTAGGTCTGGGCGCCCCTGTCGACCCGGAAGATCTGCAGGAATTCACGCAGCTGGCGCTGTCTGCCGGGGCGCTGCCGGTTGCGACCGTGACCGGCCGGCGACCCCGACCCGACCCGCGTTACTTCCTCGGCAGCGGCAAGGCGCAGGAGTTACGCGACGTTGCCCACGCTCAGCAGGCGGACCTCATTCTCATCGATCATGCCCTGTCGCCGAGCCAGGAACGCAACCTCGAGAAGCTCATCGAGCGCCGCGTCCTCGATCGCAATGGCCTGATCCTCGATATCTTCGCGCAGCGCGCGCGCAGCTCCGAGGGCCAGGTCGAAGTGGAACTGGCGCAGCTGAAACACATCGCCAGCCGGCTGGTGCGCGGCTGGACCCACCTCGAACGCCAGAAGGGCGGTATCGGGCTGCGCGGACCCGGCGAGACGCAGCTCGAGACTGACCGGCGCATCATTGCGACCCGCGTGCGGGTGCTGACCAAGAGGCTCGAAAAAATCCAGCAGCAGCGCGAGACCGGCCGGCAGCAACGCGCCGAAATTCCTGTCCCGTCGCTCGCCCTGGTCGGCTATACCAACGCGGGCAAGTCGACCCTGTTCAGCGCGCTGACCGGTGCGGACGCCTATGTCGCCGACCAGCTGTTCGCGACGCTTGATCCCACGGTGCGGCGCATTGCGCTCCCCGGCGGCACGCCCATCGTCGTCGCCGATACGGTGGGTTTCATCCGCGAACTGCCGCATGAGCTGGTGGCGGCCTTCCACTCCACTCTCACCGAGGCGCGTGCGGCCACCCTGCTGCTGCACGTGGTCGATGCGAGCAACCCGCGCCGCGATGAGCAGATTGCCCAGGTCGATGCGGTACTCGCCGACATCGGTGCGGGCGATATCCCGCAGGTCCTGGTCTACAACAAGATCGATCGTCTGGATACAGGGGCGCACCTGGATCGCGACGCCAACGGCCGCGCGACGGCGGTGTGGATCTCGGCGCAGCAGCGCACCGGTCTTGAGCTGCTTACGACGGCGGTCGCTGAGCGGCTGTCGCGCTTCGCGCGTCGCGCACGGCTGCGGGTGGCGCCGAGCGCCGGCGCGCTGCGTTCGCGCCTGTACGCCGCCCGCGCGGTGCGCGCAGAAAGCGTCGCCGAGGACGGCTCACTCGAGTTGGCGGTGGAACTGCCGGACCTGGAGCTGCTGGTGCTGGCGCGCACGGCCGGGGTGCAGATTCTCGAGGTGCAGGGGCCGGAAATGCCTTGTACGCCCGGGAGCGCCTACCTACAATCGTCCGCCATCCCGCGCGCAATCAAGTTGCGCTGACAGCACGCGATTTCCTTGATATGGCCTGGAACAAACCAAGTGGTCAGAACAATCCGTGGGGACGCCGTCCGGGACAAGGCGGCGGGGACCTCGACGAGCGCCTGAAAAGCTGGCAGAAGAAACTCGAGTCGCTGCTGCGCGGCGGCGTGGGCGGGGGCGCCGAGGGCGGCTCGCTGTGGCTGATCGCAGTCGCGGTGGCCGTGGTTCTGTGGCTCGCCAGCGGCATCTACCAGGTCACGGCCGCCGAGCGCGGCGTCATCCAGCGCTTCGGGAAACTGCTGGAAGTGCGGCCGCCCGGGGTGGGCTGGCGCTGGCCCTGGCCGATCGAGACCGTCACCAAGGTCGACGTCGCGAGCGTCAACTCCAGCGATTTCAAGTCCCGCGTGCTGACCTCCGATGTCAACCTCGTGGACCTGCACTTCGCGGTGCAGTACCAGTTCACCGATCCGGTAAAGAAGCTTTTCCAGGTGCGCGATCCGGAGGCCACCTTAAGCGAGGTGAGTGAAAGCGCCATCCGCGAGATCGTCGGCCGCAGCACACTGGAGGACATTCTGGTGGGGACGACGCGCCCGGAGATCACCCGCCGCACCAAGGAGCTGATCCAGCACACCCTCGAGTATTACAACGCCGGCATCACGGTCACCTCCGTCAACCTCGAGGACGTACAGGTGCCTGATGCGGTGATCCCCTCGCAACGCGACGCGAACAAGGCGCAGGCGGACAAGGAGCGCTTCATCCTCGAGGCCGAGGCCTACGTCAACGGCATCATCCCCGTGGCGCAAGGTCAGGCGGCGCGCATTCAGCAGGAGTCGCAGGCTTACAAGGCGCAGATCACCGCACTTGCCGAGGGCGAGGCGTCACGTTTCAGCCAGCTTGAGGTGGCGTACTCGCAGGCGCCGGAGGTCACGCGCCGGCGCCTGTACATGGACACTATCGAAAGATTGCTCGCGCGCTCGCACAAGGTGCTGATCGACGGGCACGCCGGCAATAACATGATCTATCTGCCCATCGACAAGCTGCTGGATAAAGGCGCCGCGCAGAGCGAGCAGGGCGTGGACGCCGCGGGCAACGCGCCCAAGGACCAGGATGCGGGCAGCGCCGAGGCCCGCGGGCGGGGGGAGCGCTGATGAACTCGCGATTCTTTCCGTTGCTGGTGCTCGCGGGCGTGGTGCTGCTGGTGTGCGCTCTGGCGCTCTTTACGGTGGGTGAGGCGCAAGTCGCCATCCGCACCGAGTTCGGCAAGATCGTGGGCACCGACTACGCGCCCGGGCTGCACGCCAAGTGGCCGTGGGATGCCGTCACCAAGTTCGATCGGCGCATCCTGTCGCAGTCGTATGCCGGTGAGACGTTTCTCACCAACGACAATCGCGGCCTGATCGTCGATTTCTACGTGAAGTGGCGCGTGAAGGATCCGTCGACCTTTTACATCGCCACCGGTGGTCGCGAGGAGCAAGCCGGCGAGCGCCTCGCCGAGATCGTCAAGGACGGTATCAAGAGCGTGGTGGCGCAGCGCACGCTGCAGCAGATCGTGTCGGCGGAGCGGGCCGCGGTGACCGGCGAGATGTTCGGCCAGGCGAGCCGCAACGCCGCGGGCCTGGGCGTCGAACTCGTCGACGTGCGGGTGCAGCGTATCGATCTTCCCGATGAAGTGGCGGCGCGCGTCTATCAGAGCATGGAACAGAATTTTGCCAAGACCGCGAACCGCCTGCGCGCGGAAGGCCAGAGCGCCAGCGCCGGCATCCGCGCCGCCGCCGAGCGCCAGCGCACCGAGATCGTTGCCGACGCCGAGCGCGATGCCCTGCGTATCCGCGGAGAAGGTGATGCAACCGCCGCGCAGACCTACGCGCACGCCTACTCGAAGGACCCGGAGTTCTACGCCTTCTACCGCAGCCTGCAGGCCTACGACAAGTCACTGGGCAAGGACGGCGATCTTCTGGTGGTGACGCCTGACGGGGAATTCTTCAAATACTTCAAGGATGCCGCCAGGCCTCGCCCGTGAATGCAGCCGATTTTCTGGCCGCGCTGGGGCTGTTCCTGGTGCTGGAAGGCATCGCGCCTTTTCTCAATCCGCAGGGCCTGAAACGCGCACTGACGAGGCTGCTGCAGGTGCCGGACCGTGATTTGCGCATCGCCGGCCTTGGCTCCATGCTGGTTGGCGTCGTCATCGTGTTCGTGACGCGCTAAGGGGGCAGCAGTTCGGTGGGTAAATTCGTCGTCATCATCGGCACCCAGTGGGGCGATGAAGGCAAGGGCAAGGTCGTTGACCTGCTTACGGAAAGCGCCGCCGCGGTCGCCCGCTTCCAGGGTGGCCACAATGCCGGCCATACACTGGTCATCGGCGGACGCAAGACCATCCTGTCGCTCATCCCTTCGGGGATTCTGCGCGCCCAGGTGCGCTGCTTCATCGGCAACGGCGTGGTGCTGTCGCTCGAGGCCCTGCTGAGTGAGAGCCAGATGCTCAGCGAGCAGGGCGTGCCAGTGTTCGAGCGTCTCGCCCTCTCGCCGCACTGTCCGCTGATCCTGCCGTCGCATATTGCCCTCGACCAGGCGCGCGAGCGCGCGCGCGGCGCGGATGCCATCGGCACCACCGGGCGCGGCATCGGACCGGCATACGAGGACAAGGTGGCGCGGCGCGCGGTGCGGGTGGCGGACCTGTTCCAGCGTGATCGCTTTGCCGCCAAGCTCGGCGAACTCCTCGATTTCCACAATTTCGTCCTGCAGCACTACTACCGGCTGCCGCCGCTTGATTTCCAGAAGACCCTTGATGAGCAGCTCGAGCTCGGCGAGACGATCAAGCCGCTGGTGACGGATGTGACCCTCGCCCTGCACGAGTTGCGCGCTACCGACGCCAACGTGCTGTTCGAGGGAGCGCAGGGCGCCATGCTCGACGTCGATCTTGGTACCTACCCTTACGTGACCTCTTCCAACACCACCGCCAGCTTTGCCGGCACCGGCACCGGCTTAGGTCCGCGCGCCTTCGACTACGTGCTCGGTGTCGTCAAGGCGTACACCACCCGCGTGGGTGCGGGACCCTTTCCGACGGAGCTGTTCGATGATTATGGCGAGCACCTGTCGCGGGTCGGTCACGAGTTCGGTTCGGTCACCGGGCGCCGCCGGCGCTGCGGCTGGTTCGACTCCGTGGCGCTCAGGCGCGCGATCATCAACTCGAGTGTTTCGGGCCTGTGCATCACCAAGCTCGACGTGCTTGACGGGCTCGACACGATCCGCATCTGTATCGGTTACCGGATCAATGGCGCCGTCACGCCTGAGCCGCCCATGAGCGTTGAGGGTTACGCCGGAGTCGAGCCGGTGTACGAAGAGTTGCCGGGCTGGCGCGAGTCCACGGTCGGTGTGACCAGTTACGATGCACTGCCGGGGAATGCGCGCGCCTATCTTGAGCGCCTGCAGGGGCTCGTCAACGTGCCGATAGACATGATCTCCACCGGACCCGACCGGGACGAGACCATCGTGCTGCGGCATCCCTTCGGAGAGTGAACCTGGACGCGGGTCCGGGCGCACCAGCGGCTGCTGCGGTGCGGCTGGCGCTGGCGTTCATTATCGTTGGTGCCTGCATACTCGCCGCCGGCTGCTGGCGCGTGTATTCCAACACCTGGGATGAGCCGGAGCACCTGGCCGCGGGGGTGGAACTGCTCGACCGGGGGATCTATGAGTACGATACCGAGCATCCGCCGATCGGCCGGGTGTTCATGGCCCTAGGGCCGTATCTCGCCGGCGCGCGCTCCTTCGGCACACCGGGGCCGGAGGGCACGCGCGAGGGCGTAGACATCCTGTACTCGGGCGCCCACTACGAGCGCTATCTCACGCTCGCGCGCCTTGGCATGTTGCCGTTTCTGGCGTTGCTTTTATTCGTGACCTGGCTGTGGGCGCGGGCGCTGTTTGCCTCGCAGGCAACGGCGCTGCTCGCGGTGCTGTTGCTCGCCTCGGTGCCGCCCGTCCTCGGCAACGGCGCTCTGGCAAGCCTTGATGTGGCCGGGACGGCAACCGCGCTGCTGGGGTTCTATGCGCTGCAACGCTGGATCGTGAGCTCAAGTTACCGGGACGCAGTGTTCTTCGGGCTTACCGCCGGCGTGGCCGTCGGCACCAAGTTCTCGGCCGTGCCGTTCCTGGGCCTGGCGCTGCCGGTCCTCGCGCTGGTGCGCTGGCGATGCGGTCCGCGGGGCGCGGGCGCGCAAGCCGTGCCTGCCGACGGCACCCCGCGCGCGTGGCTGACCGGGCTTGCGATCGTCATCGTTACCGCGTTGCTGCCGATTCTTCTGGCGTATGGACCGCGCGCTGACACTGCGGCGGGCGTCGCCCAGCGCTTCGATTGGGCGGTGGCCTACCTGCTGCAGGAGCGCGGCCTTGACCACCAGTTCGGCGTGTTGCTGCAACACCTGTGGTTGCCGCGCCCATTCAAGGATCTGGTGAACGGCATCGTCGCCGTCAAGGCGCACAACGACACCGGGCACCTGTCATTTCTTCTCGGCCAGGTGAGTCTCACGGGCTGGTGGTATTTCTACCTGGTGGCGCTGGCGGTGAAGACACCCATTCCGCTTCTCATTGCGGGAGTTACGGGACTGGCGGGGCTCGCATGCGAAGGCTGGCGCCAGCGCAACTGCTGGTACCTCGCACCGGCGGTGCTGGTGGTTGTTCTGCTGGTGTTCGCCAGTGGCTTCAGCCGTATCAACATCGGCATCCGCCACGTGCTCATCATCTATCCGTTTCTGGCGCTTGGCGCCGCCTGGGCGATGGCGCGCGCCTGGGCGGCGCTCGCAAGCTGGCGCGCGCCGCGCGTTGCCATGGCCGGTAAGACCGGGTTACTGGCGCTGCTGGGGTGGCAGCTGAGCACGCTGTGGAGCGCCTACCCGGACTACCTGCCGTACTTCAACGAGGCGGTAGCGCATCCGGAAGCGGTGCTGGTGGACTCCGATCTGGATTGGGGACAGGACCTCAGGCGCCTGGAATGGCGCGCTGCGCAACTGAAAATCCCGCACCTGTTCCTTGCGTACCGGGGAACCGCGCTCTTGTCGAAGGAGCCGCTGCCGCCATTCACTAATTTGCCACCCAGGCAGCCGGCGAGCGGCTGGGTGGCGATTTCGGAACTGGCAAGGACGCGTAATCCCAGCGATTACGCCTGGAGCAACGCATACCAACCCGTCGAGCGGGTCGGCAAGAGCATCGATCTTTACTACATTCCGTGAGGGTTCAGGGCGTGGCTGACGCGGGCGCTTCCTGCAGGCGCGCAATCCGCGAGAGCGGCGCAGGGTGTGAGTAATAGAAGGCGACATAGGCGGGATCGGGCGTGAGCGTGCTGGCGTTGTCGCGATGCAGTTTCACCAGCGCACTCGCCAGTTCCGCGGCGCTTGCAGTGCGGGTCGCGAACGCGTCGGCTTCGAACTCATGGCGCCGTGACCAAAGGGAAGTCAGCGGGGTAATGAAGAAGGTGAAGGCGGGGACCGCGAGCACGAACAACAGCAGCGCCGCGTGGGTGGACGGCGTGGGCACGCCGAGCGCGGCGTAGAATCCCGGCCGCTCTTTCAGCCAGCCGAGCACTGCCAGGCCTGCGAAGCTGGCGCCAATCGACAGCAGCAGCCGCGAGCGCACGTGCTTGAGTTTGAAGTGCCCGAGTTCATGCGCCAGCACCGCTTCTATCTCGGCGGGGGCGAGTCGCTCGAGCAGGGTGTCGAAGAACACGATGCGCTTGTTGCGCCCGATGCCGGTGAAATACGCGTTGCCGTGACTCGAGCGCCGGGAGTTGTCGACCACGAAAACACCCTTGGAGGCAAAGCCGCAGCGCGCCAGCAGCGCCTCGATGCGGCCTTTAAGCGCCAGATCCGTGAGCGGCGAAAAGCGGTTGAAGAGCGGCGCGATGAACGCCGGCCACGCCCAGGCCATGAGAAACATGACGGCGAGCCACAGGCCCCAGGCCCAGATCCACCACCAGCGCCCGGCGCGCTCCATGAGCAGCAACGTGGCGAGCAGCAGTGGTCCGCCCAGCAGCACTGCAAGACCCACACCCTTGCCAAGGTCGGCGAGGAACACAAGAACGGTCGTGCGGTTGAACCCGAAGCGCGCCTCGAGCACGAAGATGCGCCATATCGATAGCGGCAGAGTGGTGAGTTGTATTACCAGTGCGCAGCTGCCGATTACCGCGATGCCAAGCCACGGCTCCTGCAGCCGGGTGTGACGCCACAGCGCATCGAGTGCGGCGATGCCGCCGCCGACCGTCAATGCGAGGGTGAGGACGACATCCACCAGCGTCCCGGTGCGTCCAAAGCGCACCTTGGCGACGGTGTAATCGGCTGCCTTCGCGTGTTCCGCGGCGGTGACGCTGGCGGCAAAGGGCGCTGGCACCTGCGCCCGCAGGGCAGCGACCGTGGCTTCCTGGCGGCCGGAAAGCCACAGCTCGATGGCGGCGCCAGCCACGACGAGAAACACAAAGCAGGCAGTCAGCCAGATCATGAGGGGAAATTCGTGCCCGGCACCGGTCAGGCAGCGACCACCACGTTATCCTGCGCGCGCTCGCGCCACCACAGCACCACCGTGCACAGAAATGCCACCAGGCTCAGGAGGCCAAAGAACCACAGCATCGGCGCATAGCCGCCCGGGTTGCTGGCGCTGGCGTTGCTCGTGTCGTTGATGTGCCCGGCAACCAGGTTTGCGCCGAACAGGCCCAGGTTCTGCAGCGTGGTCATCAGACCGTACGCCGTGCCCAGGTGCTGCGGTGCGCAGTAGCGCACCACAGTGGGCCATAGCACCGCGGGCAGGAACGAGAAGCTCACGCCAAGCAGTGCCGTCGAGAGTCCGGCGCCACCCGGTACCGCGACCAGTACCAGAAAACTCAAGGGCAACAGCACCGAGCCGAGCGCCAGCAGCAGTGCGTTGCGGCCAAGGCGATCCAGGAGCAGGCCGAACACCGGGGTGGCAAACACGGCGGCGAGAAACACGTAGCTGTTGAGCGTGCTTGCCTGAGCGAGCGTCAGTCCCTGAGCTTCCTGCAGGTACTTGATGGCGAAGGTGCTGCGGAACGGAAAAATGACGGAGTAGAACGTTACGCAGATCGCAACCAACAGCCAGTACTCGAACCTGAAGCTCAGCATGTGGCGCCAGTCGAAGCGCTCGGGTGCCGGCGGCAGCGCCAGCGTCCCGCGCGGGGCTTCGCGCCGGTCCACCCAGAAGAACATCAGCGCACCCGCAAGCGACAGCGCGGCAAATCCGGCCGCCAGCCACAGGGGCGGCTGCCAGCCTTGCGAGTACAGATCGCTCGCGAAGGAGGGCGAGCGGTCGGCAAGATACGACCCCAGCCGCGCCAGGCTGAGATTAACGGCAAAGAGCAGCGCAAAGTAGCGGCCGCTGAACCATTGGGCGAGCGCCACGGTGGCCGCCACGGCGAGTGTTTCCGAACCGATGCCGAACAGCAGGCGGCCGGTGACCATGACGGGAAAGTGCGCGCCGACCGCAGTGACCGCCGCGCCCAGCAGGCAGATCGCGGTCGTGATCAGGATCATGCGCCGCGCAGTCAGGCGGTCCACCAGCACCCCGCCGATCACGGTCAGGAAGATGTTGGGCAGGCTGTAGATCGCATTCAGCGCGCCGATCTGCGTATCGCTGAAATGCAGCTGGCGGGAGAGTTGTTCTGCCACCGGGCCGATCGAGTCGTAGCCGTAGTAATTGCCGAGCATCACGAGCCCGACGGCCGTGAACATGAACGCCTGCACCGAGAAGGCGGGCGTGGACGCGCGGGTTGCAGTCATGCGCGCCGCCGCGCGCGCCAGGCGAGCGACAGCAGCGCCGCCGCCAGGCCGTAACCCGCCAGCAGCGCTCCGGCACGGATATCAAACCCCATTTGCGATCTTCCCCCTGCGCGAGCGTCACTCATTGTAGCGGTGCCCGGCCGTTGGGTGCATCCCATTCACCGGGGGAGTAATCTGGCGCGGCCGAAGCACCTTAAGGTTCTGACACGCGCGCAAATTCTAAGTGAAGCCGTTCATCATCAACCGGCACGGCCGCCTCGTGCTGCCTTCGAACTTCTTTCCCGAAATCGACTTCTCGCGGCTCAACACGCTCGAGCAGTTTGCGGCCGTGGTGAAGCGCGATTTCGACCACAAGGCGCCCGCGGGACCGGAACTGCTGCAGCGGGTCGAAGCGCGCAGCTACCAAAGCCGCTACGACCTGTTGCGCGATCTGGGGCTGCACCTGTTCTGGATGAACCGCTACGCGATCACCATGTACGAGAAGCGGCCGGTGGCGTGGCGGCATGTGCCGAAGAAACGCGACGACCTGTTCATTCCAGTCGTGAAGCCGTGGCCGGACGGCGCACGCAAGGTGGCCGCGGTGCAGGCGGAATTCAACCGCCTGCCGGCGAGCTGGAATGCCGATGCCGAGTACCGGATCTTTTCGCGCCTGTTCGATGTCTACAGCAATCGCCGGCACCACGCCTCAGAGTTGCCGGCCATCAAGCCGACGGTCGCCGAGATCATGGAGGAGCCGTCCAACCTGACCTTTCACATCGCGTTGTACGACCCCGACTTCAGCACCTTTTCCTTCGAGGAAATCATCGATTGTCACGAGGAGGTGCCGGAGCTCGAGGCGCTGATGCGCTGGGCCATGGTGTTGTACAACCAGTATCCCTGGCACCGCCAGCACACGCGCCTCATCGAGGTGGGCAAGATCAAAGACGACGACGTGATCGCCGTCTTTTATCCGCGTAATCGCGAGGTACTGCAGTTCATCCGGCGCGTCAAGGGTGCCCGCCCGGTGGGCGCGGCCGCAGCGCCGGTGCCCGCGCCGCAGGCCAGGCCACCCACGGCGCCCTTTGCGGCACTGCAGGTGGCGCAAGCATGCAGCGTGCTGCCGCGGCTGGAAGCCCTGGCGGTGGTGAAGGGGGAGGTGCCCTGCACCAACGAGGACCTGGTGCGTAATGCCGCCTACAACTGGTCACCGATGTCGGCGCAGGAAATTGTCGACAAGACCGGCATCGAGTGCCGCCGGTACACCGAGCGCAGCCTTGAGGATATATCGCTGCAGGCCGCGCGCCGCGCGCTCGAGCACGCGGGGCGCCGGCCGGAGGAGATTGGCGCGGTGATTTTCTGCACCTGTACCAGCACGCGCCTCCTGCCTTCGATCGCAACCTGGATTTCCGGGCAACTCGGGATCCTGCAGACGCACGCATCGTTTGACCTCGTGGCCGCGTGTGCCGGCATGCTCTACGGGCTGGCGGAGTGCGTGCGGCTGCTGCAGGAGGTGCGGCGTCCGGTGCTGCTGGTGTGCGCGGAGAAATTCTCCGACAAGATCGGCAGCGTGCGCCCGTCGCGCATGATTTTCGGTGACGGCGCGGCGGCGCTGGTCGTCGGGCCTGCGCCGGCCGGAGCGGCCACCGACATCGAGGTCATCCAGACCTACGCCAGCGGACCCTTCAGCGAAGTCAATTCGATCATCTGGCCGAACCCGGAGTTTGACAACAGCATCACGGTCTATGGGCCGGAGGTGCAGTCGCTGGTGCGTCGCTACCTCACGCAGATGATACGGGAGATGGTGGAGGCGCGGGATCCTGGGGATCCCAGCCGCTCGCTGCTCGAGAGCATCGATCTCGTGGTGCCACACCAGGCCAACCGCACCATGGTCGAGAAGCTTTCCGCGGCCGTTGGGCTGGCCCCTGAGCGGCTGTATTTCAATATCGCGAAAGTTGGCAATACCTCGGCGGCGAGCATTGCACTCGCCATCTGGGACGCCGTCACGGAAGGGGTGATCAAGCGTCCAGCGCGAATCTTCACGCCGGGCTTTGGCGCCGGTGCAGTCGCGGGCTACGCCGTGATGCGCATCGACCCACGGATCATCGTACCCGAGCAGGCATCTTCCGCCGCGGCGCCGGTTGCCACGGCGCGCGGGGATGAGGGCTCATCCTGGATCGAGGACACGAGTGCAGCCCTCGCCGGGTGAGGCGCCCGTATGTCAGGTGAGAAGATCGCCAGCCGCAGCACGATTTTCGATGTGGCGCTCATCGAGCGCGACTCGGTGAGGAGGAACTAATGGGGAATGCAGCGCGGATTGCCGTTGTCGGCAGCGCCAATACGGATCTGACGACCTTCACCGACGTGTTTCCGCGGCCCGGCGAGACACTGTTCGGTAAGAATTTCGATCTCGGCTTCGGCGGCAAGGGGGCCAACCAGGCGGTTGCGGCGCGGCTGTGCGGGGCGGACGTGCTGATGGTCGCCAAGGTGGGGAGCGATCTGTTCGGCGAGGCGACGATTCGCAATTTCGCCTCCTTCGGCATCGATACGACGCACGTGCGCATCATCGAGGGCGTATCCACCGGGGTCGCGCCGATTTTCGTCGAGCCGAATGGCCAGAACCGCATCATCGTGGTGAAGGGCGCCAATGATCGCCTGCTGCCGGCCGACGTCGACGCCGCGGCGGCAGAGCTGCGGCGCGTGGACACCATCATCCTGCAGTTCGAGATCCCGCTCGAGACCGTCTACTACACGGTGCGCTTCGCGCGCGCCAACAAGATCCGCTGCATTGTCAATCCGGCGCCGGCCCTGCCGGCGGACCTCGCCAGTCTCATCGGTGCGGATTACTTCATCCCCAATGAAACCGAGGCGCAGCTCATTACCGGCCACGCGGTGCACACCCCTGAGGAGGCTTCGGCCTGCGCCGCGGGGCTCATCGGCAAGGGCTTTCAACGGGTGGTGCTGACACTCGGCGCGCGCGGCGCGCTTCTGGCGAGCGCCTCCGGCAGCACGCACGTACCGGCGTTCACCGTCACGGCCGTGGACACCAGCGGCGCTGGGGATGCGTTTATCGGCAGCTTCGCGGTGTTCCTCGCCGAGGGTCTTGCCGAGAGGGACGCTGTCGCGCGCGCCAACCTTTACGCTGCCATGTCCACTACCGGAGTGGGTACCCAGAAGTCATTTCCCAGGCGCGCCGCGTTCGAGGCGCAATGGGCCCAGCGAGGAACCTAACCATGTTTGTCGTGCATAGCTACCCGCTGGCCGTCGTGTTGTGTGTCATCACCATGTTCTGCTGGGGTTCGTGGGCCAACACCCGCAAGCTCGCGAGCAAGGACTGGCGCTTCGAGCTGTTCTACTGGGATTACACCCTGGGTGTGCTGCTCCTGACGCTCGGCCTCGGGCTCACGCTCGGCAGTTCCGGGAGTGAGGGTCGCGCCTTCCTGCCAGACCTGTCGCAGGCCTCGTCCGCCAGCATCGGCTCGGCGCTTCTCGGCGGGGCCATCTTCAACCTCGCCAACATCCTGCTGGTGGCGGCGATCGAGATCGCCGGTATGGCGGTGGCGTTCCCGGTTGGCATCGGGCTGGCGCTTCTGATCGGGGTGATCGTGAACTACCTCGCCGCCCCGGTCGGTAACGGTGCGCTGCTGGCGGGCGGGGTCGTACTGGTGACGCTGGCGATCGTTCTCGATGCGGTCGCTTACCGGCGCCTCGCCGGCGGGGCGACCGGCGTCAGCACCAAGGGACTTGTGCTCTCGGTGGCGTGCGGGATTTTCATGGGAATGTTCTACCGTTTCGTCGCCGCGGCGATGTATGCGGACCCGGTGCACGCCGCGGCCGGCAAGATGGGGCCTTATGCGGCGGTGTTTGTGTTCGCAGCGGGCGTGTTCCTCAGCAATTTCATCTGGAACACGTTCGCCATGAGAAAGCCCTTTATCGGCACGCCCGTGGGGTTCGCCGACTACTTCAAGGTCGGCTTCAACACCCACCTCACCGGCATACTTGGAGGCGTGATCTGGGGCGTGGGCATGTCGCTGAATCTCATCGCTTCGGGCCGCGCGGGATTTGCGATCTCCTACGGCCTGGGCCAGGGCGCGACCATGGTCGCGGCATTCTGGGGCGTATTCATCTGGAAGGAGTTCCGCAGCGCTCCGGCCGGAACGCCCGGGCTGCTGACGGCGATGTTCGCGTGTTTCTTAAGCGGGCTGGCGCTCATTGTGCTGGCGCGCACCTTGTAGAGGAGACGTATGAGGGGGTCGGTACAGCCGCGCAACGACGCCGCCGAGCACGGCGTTGCGCTGCGCGTGGCTGAGGCGACCGCCAATCGCGGCGTGCCGCTGAGTCCTGAGTGGATCGATGCAGTGCGCGTCAACACCAGCGCCGTGGAGCGCCGCGCCGCCACCCTCGTCACGCGGCGCACGGTCAAGAAGGACTGGCAGATCGCGTGGCTCCTGAGGGCCATCACCTGCATGGATCTGACGACCCTATCCGGGGACGACACGCACGAGCGCGTACGCCGGCTATGCGCCAAGGCGCGTAATCCCCTGAGCGGGGAGGTGAAGGCGCAGCTTCGGATCGAGCAGTTGCCGGTGCAGGTGGCAGCCGTGTGCGTGTATCACCTGTTCGTGGCAACCGCCAGGCGCGCCCTGGAAGGAACCGATGTTAAGGTCGCCGCCGTATCGACGGGATTTCCGGCGGGACTGAATGCGTTCGAGGAGCGGCTGGCGGAAGTACGCAGTTCGGTGGCGGCGGGCGCCCAGGAAATTGATGTCGTCGTGACGCGCGCGCATGTGTTCGGCGCCGAGTGGCAGCGCCTGTACGATGAGGTGCGGGCGTTCAAGGAGGCGTGCGGCAGTGCGCACTGCAAGGTGATCCTCGGAACCGGCGACCTCGCCACGCTGCGCAACGTTGGCCGGGCAAGCCTCGTCGCCATGATGGCGGGCGCGGATTTCATCAAGACCTCGACCGGTAAGGAAACCGTCAATGCCACGCTGCCAGTGGGTCTGGTTATGACGCGCGCCATACGCGAATACGCTGAAGCCACCGGCATGGTGGTGGGGTTCAAGCCCGCGGGCGGCATCCGCACCGCCAGGCAGTCGCTCGAGTGGCTGACGCTGATGAAAGAGGAGCTCGGACCGCCGTGGCTCACGCCGCGCTTGTTTCGGCTCGGGGCGAGCAGCATGCTCAGCGATATCGAGCGGCAACTGTCCTTTCACGGCAGCGGGCGCTACGCCGCCGCCTATCGTCAGCCCCTGGTCTGATCTATGCCCAACACGACGCTCGCCGAGAAGCTTCACTCACTTGACTACGGTGCCGCGCCGGAAGATCCGGCCGCATCGCTGGCGTGGCTGGATCAGCACAAGCGCCGCTTCCGGCATTTCATCGGCGGTCGCTGGCAAGCACCCGCGGACGGCAAGTACTTCGAGAGCCGCGATCCCTCCACGGGTGAGAAAATCGCGGACGTAGCGCAGGGCAGCGCCCGGGATGTGGATGCAGCCGTCAAGGCGGCGCATGCGGCGCTGCGCCCCTGGCAGGCGCTTGCGCCCCACGCGCGCGCCCGGTTTCTGTACGCGCTCGCCCGGCAGGTGCAGAAACACTCGCGGCGGCTTGCGGTGCTCGAGACCCTCGACAACGGCAAGCCGATCCGTGAAAGCCGCGACATCGATATTCCGCTGGTGGCACGGCACTTTTACTATCACGCCGGCTGGGCGCAGCTCGTGGCGCAGGAGTTCCCGGGCTACGAGGCGTGCGGCGTTGTCGGCCAGATCATTCCGTGGAATTTCCCGCTGCTGATGCTGGCGTGGAAGATTGCGCCGGCGCTCGCGGCCGGCAACACCGTGGTGCTCAAGCCCGCCGAATTCACCCCGCTCACCGCACTCGCGTTCACCGAACTGTGTAACGAAGTCGGTCTGCCGGCGGGCGTCGTGAACATCGTGACCGGCGACGGCACGACGGGCGAGGCGCTGGTGAAGCATCCGCGCGTGGACAAGATCGCCTTTACCGGCTCCACGGAAGTCGGGCGTGCGATCCGCAAGGCGACCGCCGACTCACACAAGAAGCTGTCGCTGGAACTCGGGGGGAAGTCACCGTTCGTGGTGTTTGAAGATGCGGACCTGGACAGCGCGGTTGAGGGGTTGGTCGACGGGATCTGGCTCAACCAGGGGCAGGTGTGCTGCGCAGGCTCGCGGCTCCTGATGCAGGAGAGCATTGCTGAGCGCTTGACGCACAAGCTCAAAGTGCGCATGGCGAAGCTGCGGGTCGGAGCGCCGCTCGACAAGGCGACCGATATCGGCGCGATCGTCGCGCCCGTGCAGCTGCAGCGCATCGAGGGCCTCGTGGCGCAGGGCGTAGCCGAGGGCGCCTCATGCTGGCAGCCGCAGCTACCCATGCCGGCGCGCGGGCTTTACTACCCGCCGACACTCTTCACCAATGTTCATCCGACCTCGGTTCTGGCTCAGCAGGAGATTTTCGGACCGGTGCTCGCGGCGATGACGTTCAGGACCCCGGGGGAGGCGGTCGAACTCGCCAACAACACCGCCTATGGACTCGCCGCCAGCGTGTGGAGCGAGAGCGTCAACCTCGCCTTGCAGGTGGCGGCGGGGATCAAGGCGGGCGTGGTGTGGGTGAACAGCACCAACCTGTTCGACGCTGCCTGCGGTTTCGGCGGCTACCGCGAAAGCGGCTTTGGGCGCGAAGGCGGCGGGGAAGGAATGCGCGAGTACCTGGAACCCGCCTGGTTCCGCAAGGCGCCACTGCTGCGCGCCACTGGGGTGGAGCGGCGGGGCCGGGTGGATCGCAAGGATGCGGCACGCGGGATGCGTGCGGGGATTGACCGCACGGTCAAACAGTACATCGGCGGCAAACAGGTGCGCCCCGACTCGGGGTATAGCTTCGAATGTCGCAGCGCCAGGGGCGTGCTGCTCGGGGAGGCGCCGCTCGGCAACCGCAAGGACATCCGCAACGCCGTCGAGGCGGCGCGGCGCGCGGAAAAGTGGGGCACGACGAGTACGCACAACCGTGCGCAGATTCTCTACTACGCCGCCGAGAATCTCTCCCAGCGCGGCAAGGACATTACCGCGCGGCTCGCGCTGGCTGTCGGGGCCAGGCAGGCGGCGGCGGAAGTGAAGCTCGGTATCGAGCGGCTGTTTGTGTATGCCGCCTGGGCCGACAAGTACGAGGGAGCGGTGCACTCCCCGCCTGGCCGCAACATTGCCATGGCCATGAACGAGGCGCTCGGCACTGTCGGGGTGATTTGCCCGGAGCACTCAGCGCTTCTCGGGTTCCTGTCACTGGTGGCGCCATTGGTCGCATCCGGCAACACGGTCGTCGCCGTACCGTCGGTGCGCTATCCCCTGATCGCCGGGGATCTCTATCAGCTATTCGACACCAGTGATGTACCTGCGGGTGTCATCAACATGGTGAGCGGGCGGCCCGCGGAACTGCTGAAGGTGCTGGCCGAGCACGACGACGTGGACGCGCTCTGGTGCCACGGGAGCCTGGAGCTATGTGCAACGGCTAAGCGTCTCTCAGTGGGTAACCTCAAGCAGACCTGGACCAACGAGGGGCGCGAGATCGACTTTTTCAGCGGCCCGGGCGCCGCGGGGCGCTGGTATCTGGATCACGCGTGCCAGGTGAAGAACATCTGGGTGCCCTACGGCGAGTAGGCAGGCCGGAGAGATTTGCGCATCGGTATGAAGCGGATGGTGAGCCCGCCCGGCAGCGGATGCTCAATCGCCGGGTCCGGGACATATCCGCATCGGCTGTAGAGCCGCATGCCCGGGAGCGTCGCCATTGTTTCCAGCGAGGAGAATCCGGCGCGCAGCGCGTCCGCTTCGCAGCGCGTAAGAAGCGCGCGCCCGATGCCGTGACGTGCGTGCGCGGGGTCGACGAAGAAAGCCCTGATCTTAGCCGGGTCCGATTTCGGGTCGAGCAGGGTGTCGTCCCGCTCGGTCCGAGCGTCGCTGCCGAACAGGGTTCGGCGTCGGCTCCAGCCACCGCACGCGACAAGCTCCCGGGCGCGCGTTGCGGCGACGAACAGCGTGCCATCGCGGATGAGTGCGGTATCGACGCCGAAAGCGCCCTGCAGGGCGGCTTCGATCTGTGCGCGCGTGTAGTCCGCGGCTCCGAGCCCGTGTATAGATCGCGCGATCAGCTCACGGATTGCCGCAACGTCCTCCAGGGTTGCAGGTCGTAGCGTGTAATCCATTAGTGTGGCGGCGTGGGCGCCTTCAGCAGGCCGATCACCAGGCGCTCGAGCTTCGGCACGTCCGCCTCGAGCACCACGGTTACCGGCCGCTCGCCCAGACCCGGACCCTCACCCTCCGCCCAGCTGAGCGTATCGCCGTAGCCGGCGGTGAAGCTGGTATCCACATCCACGAGAAGGCGCTTCGAGCTGGTAACGATCGAGGGGTCGAGCCACACCGCGACCGTGAGCTCATCCCACATGGGGTACGACTGACCGAACTTGCCGAGGTAGGCATCAAAGGGCGCCTGTCCGGTGGCGACATCGCGGATGAATTCCGGCTTGAAGAAGGTCCTGGTGGTCGGGTCGATCGGCACCTCGGTGATTTTCTTCCACGGCTCGTGCAGAACGATGGAGGCCGCCTCCGGATCGAAACGCATGTTGAATTCGCGCCGCGTCGCGTTCACGTACTCGGCGGCAAAGGGGTTATCGGCCGGCATGGGATTGAAGCTGCCGCCCATGAAAACCAGTTCCTGCGCCAGCGCCGCAAACTGCGGATCCAGGCGTGCGGCGAGCGCGATGTTGGTCAGGGGACCGGCGGCGATGATGGTCACCTGGCCCGGGAACTCGTGTACGGCGCGGATGAGGAAGCTGGCCGCGCTTTCGTGCTGTGCCTTGAGCTTCGGCTCACCGGCCGGGGAGGGGGGCACGAGATAAGGATCAGCGTGGTAGGGCGTGCGGCGCACGGCGCCCTCGCTGGGCCAGCTCTCCGTCCACGCCCCCTTATAAAAGAGCTTCCCGTACAGGTCCTCCCAGCGTTTGGTTCTTGCCTGCGTGTTGACGAGCGGGAACACCGCCCCGGGGTAGACCGGAATCTGCGTGCGCTGCGCGATTTCAAGCAGCCGCAGCGTGTGGCTCACTTCCTCGTCGCGCCAGCCGTCGCCGCTCGGGATGGTGATACCGAGGAGCTCGACGTCCTTCGCCTGCAGGAGCAGCAGAATTGCCTGCATGTTCGAGCCCGCCGGGCCGAAGGCGTCCTGATCGATGATCACCTTGCGTCGGGCGGTGCTGTCAGCGCCGGCGGCGGGACAGGCGGACGGCGCGCCCAGGGCAATGAGCGTCGCGACAGCGAACAGCGCGGCACAAGCGCGCCGCCACGGGCAGGCGGTGACCAACATGCGTCGACTCCTCTAAGACTGTAACCGACCTAGAATATAGGTCTGCGACACCGCGCGCTCATCGCCCAGCGTCATGAGAATCAGCAGCTTTTCGGCGAGCGTGCGCGCCTGCGCCGTGCGGCGGGCGATGAGCGGCGTCGCCTTGAGGTCCAGAATGATGAAGTCTGCTTCGTTGCCGATCGCAAGGCTCCCCACCTTGTCCTCAAGCCCCAGTGTCCGTGCGCCGCCGAGCGTTGCAAGATAGAACGCGCGCAGCGCCGGCAGTGTTTGCTGCGAGAGCTGCGCGACCTGGTACGCCGCGCCGAGCGTTCGCAGCATGCTGAAGCTGCTGCCGGCGCCCACATCCGTGCCCATTGCGAAGCGCATTCCGGCGGCGTCGGCAGCCGCAAGATCAAAGAGCCCGCTGCCGAGCTGCAGATTGGAGGTGGGGCAGAACGCGGCCGCGGCTCCGGTTTGCGCCATGCGGGTGCGATCGGTGGCGTCCAGATGCAGGCAATGCGCGTACACCGCCCGCTCGCGCAGCAGCCCGTAGCGATCGTAGACGTCCAGATAACTGCGCGCCTGCGGGAAGAGCTGCTTCACCAGGGCGACTTCGGCCTGGTTCTCGGCCAGGTGACTTTGAATCAGGACATCGGGAAATTCGCGTGCCAGGCGGCCGGCGCTCTCAAGCTGGGCTTCCGAGGAGGTCACGGCAAAACGCGGTGTGAGCGCGTACTTGAGGCGCTCCTTGTCATGCCAGCTCTCCAGCAGCTCACGCGAGTCGCGCTCGCCGGACGCCGCGGTATCGCGCAGATTTTCCGGGCAGTTGCGATCCATGAGGACCTTGCCGGCGACCATGCGCAGCTGCCGCGCCGCGGCCGCCTCGAAGAAAGCCTCGACGGAGCCGCGGTGCACGGTGCAGAACACCATGGCGGTCGTCGTGCCGTTGCGCAGCAGTTCATCCAGGAAGAATTCGCAGACCGTGCGCGCGTGCGCGGCTTGCGCAAACGCGGCCTCGGTCGGAAAAGTGTAGTCCTGCAGCCACTCGAGCAGCCCCCGGCCGCCCGAGGCGATGACGTCGGTCTGCGGGTAGTGGATGTGCGTATCGACAAAGCCCGGAACGAGAATGCCGTCCGCGTGGGCGATGATCTTTGTGTCTCGCGGCAGGCCCGGCAGCAGCTCCCGCGCGGGACCTAACGCGGTGATGTGGCCGCCGGCAACGACCAGCAGGCCATCCTCGAAGAACTCGAAGCTCGAGGGATCCACCTGCACGCCAGGGTCGGCGCGAAAGTGCAGTATGGCGCCGCGGTGCGCGCGCAGTTCAGTCCCAACAGGCATTGCAATAGGTTATGCCGTGGATCGTCTGCGGTCCACGTTTCATGCTAGTTTCCCCCTGCCATGCCACCGAGCGAAGCGTTCATCCGCGGCATTCCCAAAGCGGAACTGCATCTGCACATCGAGGGGACGCTCGAGCCCGGGATGGTGTTTGCTCTGGCGCGCAAGCACGCGCTGCCGTTGCGCTATCCATCGGTCGAGGCGCTGCGGGCGGCATACCACTTCGACAACCTGCAGTCATTTCTCGATGTCTACTACGCAGGCGCCGCGGTGCTGCTCGATGAAAGCGATTTTCACGCGCTAACTTCCGCCTACCTCGAGCGGGCGCACGCTGACGGCGTCGTGCACACGGAAATATTCTTCGACCCGCAGACCCACACCGCGCGCGGCGTGCCCTTAGGGGCGGTCATTCACGGCATCCACCGCGCCCTGACCGAGGGTGAAGCGCGTCTGCGCATAAGCCATCGCCTCATCCTGTGTTTTCTGCGGCACTTGAGCGCCGCGGACGCCATGGCGACGCTCGAGCAGGCCCTTCCCTACAAGGAGATGATCGCGGCCGTGGGTCTGGACTCCTCGGAGAGCGGCAATCCGCCGGCGAAATTCGCCGCCGTGTTTGCGCGCGCACGCAGTGAAGGGTTCCTCACGGTCGCGCATGCCGGCGAGGAAGGGCCGCCGCAATACATCACCGAGGCCCTGGACCTGCTGCAGGTGCGCCGCGTCGATCACGGCGTGCGCTGCGAAGAGGATGCCACGCTGGTCGCGCGCCTGGCGCGCGAGCGCGTGCCGCTCACCGTATGCCCGCTGTCGAACGTGAAGCTGCGGGTCTTTGCGCGCATGGAGGATCACAACCTCAAGCGTCTCCTCGACCGCGGCCTGTGCGTTACGGTGAACTCGGATGATCCGGCGTACTTCGGCGGCTACGTGGTGCAGAACTACCTGGAAGTGTCCCGCGCCTTAGGGTTGTCGCAGGCGGACGTGACGCAGCTCGCCTGCAACTCCATCGAAGCCTCGCTGCTGCCGGAGGCGAAGAAGCAGGAGTGGCAGGCAAAAATTCTGGCGTTCGCCGCGCGTGCCGGGACCTGATGAGCTGCAGGTGCAGCCGGCCAAAGTCCCTGCGCCAGCCTCGCCTTGAAGTGCTCGGCTGCTGAGGTGATTGCGGCAGGTGTGCAGCGAGCCCCGCCTTTGGCCGGCGGAAACGGAACTGCTGTCTGCCGAAATCGCTTCGAAGCGATTTCGGCCAATGAACTAAGCGTTGAAGAAGCTCTCGTCCACCGGCTTGTGCGCCAGGATCTCCTCGCGCGTCAGCCCCTGGATCTCATGCGGGAAGACCAGCCAGGCATTGGTCGAGTGGATAAAATAATCCGGCTTGAGTGAGCTGCGATTTCGCTCCGGCTTGTAGTACACCGTCGCGATGCGGATCTTGTCCGGCAGATTGCGCTTGCAGCGGCGGGAGAGCTCGGCAATGACCGCTTCCAGGCTGCGCCCGGAATCGAAAACGTCATCGATGATCAGCAGCTCATCCTCGTAAGACAGGTGCGAAACCAGGTAGTCCACCGCGTGCACGCGCACGACTTTGGCTTGTTTGTCGATGCCGGTGTAGGACGAGGTACGGATAGCGATGTGATCGGCGTGCACGCCGTGATACTCGAGCGCTTCCTGGACCGCGATGCCGATCGGTGCGCCGCCGCGCCAGATCCCCACCAGGAACGTGGGCTTGAAGCCGCTGCGTACGATCTGCATGGCGAGTTCGATCGAATCGCGCAGCAACGATTCTGCCGAGATGAAGACCTTGTCGTCAGCGGGTGAGGGGCTCGGGAGCATCACGGGCGTCATTCTGGCACATCCGGCAGCAGACCCTTGTCGATGAGCGCAGGTGGATGGCGGTGGTGGGTAGCTTGCTCCCACGCATAGGCGTATCCAAGTAGTTCACCGTCCTGCCACGGCCGCGCCGAGAATTCCAGTCCGAACGGCAAGCCGCCGGGATAGAACCCACCCACGACCACGACTGCCGGCACGCCCAGCATGTTGACCCAGCTGGTGGCCGAGTGCGGTCCCTCGCTGACGCGCCCGTCCTGCGGCATGGTTTCGTCCACGGGCGGCATCTGGATCGCCGGATACACAAAGCCATCGAGGTGCAGGCGGTCCATCGTTTCCAGATAGGTCTGCAGGACCCGCTGCCGCGGCCCGAAATAGTTCGCCGCGGCCTGCGGGTCGTTCTCGAGGCTCGCCTGCCGGATGGTGATGTCCCCAAACTGCGCATTGAGGGGCTCGCTGCCGATCACCGGGGCTCCCAATGGCATCCCCACGATGCGCGAATACTCGGCGCTCGAGTGGTACTGGGCGGGGCCGAAATTCTGCAGAAACAGGTCGAAGCCTTCACGTACGTACGGATAGGTCGCCACGCGGGTCGCGCTGCGGGCGAAGCTCTCGGGCAGGATGGAGTCGTCGATGACGACCGTTGCGCCCGCCGCGCGCAGCTCCGCGACCGCCTTCATGAAGGCCGCGCGGGTCGCGGCTTGCAGCGGGATGGCCTGTTCGACTGCCTGCTTCAGCGCCAGATTGTCCGGTACCGCCGCCGGCACACCGTGAAATGGAATGCCGATGCCATTGAGGATGAACGCCGGCACGCCAAAGCGCTTGCCCTTGAGCGCGTCCTTGTGCAGATAGCGCGTGTAGGGACCGCCTTGCGCCTTACCAGCGGCTTCACTGGTGCGCGGATCCAGCGGGTCGGCTCCGGCCATCACCGACAGCGCGATGGCTGCATCGGTCACGGTGCGGGCAATCGGCCCGGTGTTGTCGAGCAGCCAGTCAAGTGGTGCGATGCCGGCGATGCTGACCAGGCCGCGCGTGGGGAAGACGCCGATTACACCGCTGGTGGCCGAGGGCATGCGGATCGAGTTACCGGTGTCGGTGCCGTTACCCAGTACCGCCATATTGCTTGTCACCGCGGTCACCGTGCCGCCCGAAGAACCGCCGGGTGAGAAGCGCACGTCGTAGGCGTTGCCGGTGCGGCCGAAGGAGCTGCTGCGGTTGGTGTCGGAATTCGCGAAATCCGGCATGTTGCTGTGGCCGAGGATCACGGCGCCCGCGGCCCGTAGCTTCGCGACAATCGCGGCATCGCGCGGCGCAATGAGCTCGTGCCCTGGGATCGTGAAGCCCTCCCAGCCATCAGTGGTGAGTTCACCCTGAATGCTCGTGTTGGCCTTGATGACCATGGGCACGCCCCACAGCGGGCCACGAATGCCACCGGCCGGCTCCTGGTCCTCGCGCGCGGCCGTCGCCAGCGCGGCAGACTCCATCAGCGTCTCGATCGCCCGGTAGATGCCGTTGTAGCGGTGAATGCGCGCCAGGTGCCACTGCACCACCTGCGTGACCGTGTATTTCCTCTCGGCGTAGAGCTGTTGCAGTTGCGGAATCGTGACCTCAAGGAGGTCGCGGTCGATCTGCGCAGCGGCCGGCACAGCCGGCGCGGCCGGACAGCTCGCCACCAGCGACAGCGAGAGAATCAGAGTGAGGGGGGCTAAGCGCATTATTCAGATTACCTTGTCGGCATGTAATGATTGGATCTCGGGCTCACTTAAGCCCAGCTCCGCCAGTACTTCGTAGGTGTGTTCGCCCAGCAGCGGGGAGCGTTTAACCTCGGTGATGCTGTCGGACAGCTTGATGGGATTGCCCACCGTGAGGTATTTGCCCCGCGTGGGATGATCGACCTCGACAATCGTCCCGGTGGCGCGCAATGACGGCTCCACGGCAAGCTCCTCCATCGACAGGATCGGCCCGCACGGGATGTCGTGCTTGTTGAGCTCGGCCATTGCTTCGAACTTGGTCTGGGTCATGGTCCAGGCCTCGACCGTGGCAAATACCGTCTTCAGACGCGGCAGCCGTGCGTTGGGCGTCGCGTAATCCGGATCGGTGATCCAGTCTTGCCTGCCGATGACCTTGCAGATGTCCTTCCAGACCGCCGCCTGCGCAATAAAATAAAGGTAGGCGTTGGGATCCGTCTCCCAGCCCTTGCACTTGATGATCCAGCCCGGCTGTCCGCCACCGGAGGAATTGCCGGCCCGCGGCACCGCCGAGCCGAACTTGCCGTCCGGATACTGCGGATATTCCTTCATCACGCGCGTGCGCGCCAGGCGCTGCTGGTCGCGCAGCTTCACGCGACACAGGTTGAGCACGCCGTCCTGCATGGCGGCGAGGACTTTCTGCCCGCGCCCGCTGCTGTTGCGCTGGTAGAGCGCACAGACGATGCCGAGCGCCAGGTGCAGCCCGGTACCGCTGTCGCCGATCTGCGCACCGGTCACCAGCGGCGGGCCGTCGTCGAAACCGGTGGTCGAGGCAGCACCGCCGGCGCATTGCGCGACGTTTTCGTACACCTTGCAGTCTTCGTAAGGCCCGGGGCCAAAGCCCTTGACCGAAGCGACGATCATCCTCGGGTTGAGCGCCTGGATGCGCTCCCACGTGAAGCCCATGCGATCGAGCGCCCCTGGCGCGAAGTTCTCGACCAGCACATCGCAGTGCCTGATGAGCCGCTCGAGCACCGCCTTGCCCCGCGGGTTCTTGGTGTCGAGCGTGATCGAGCGCTTGTTGTGGTTCAGCATGGTGAAGTACAGGCTGTCCACGTCCGGAATGTCGCACAGCTGTTCGCGCGTAATGTCTCCGGCTCCCGCGCGTTCGACCTTGATCACGTCCGCACCGAACCACGCCAGCAATTGCGTGCAGGTCGGACCGGACTGCACGTGGGTGAAGTCGAGAATGCGGACTCCGTCTAGTGCTTTTCCCATACGAGCTCCGGCGGCTTACCTGGCTGTATCGGCGGCGGCGCGGATGGCCGCGAAGTGCTTCACGCGCATCGGCTTCAGCACGAAGAGTCCAAGAGCCGCCGCGATGAGGTTGAATGTCATGGCAACGTCGAAGACGCTGTGCCAGCCGCTTCTGGCGGCCATCGCCGTAGCAAAGGACACCAGCAGCGCGCCCGCGCCCTTGGCTGTGTACAGCATGCCGGCATTGGCCGCGGCGTATCTGCCTCCGAACGTATCCCCCTGGGTGGCGGGGAAGAGGCTGTAGATCTCGCCGAACACGCCGAAGTACAAGGCCGTCACCAGCACGAACACCAGCGGGTTGCTGCCGGACCGGCGCACGGTGAACAGCGCCGCTGCGCCGATCACAAACGCGATCGCCATGGTGTTCTCGCGGCCGATCTGATCGGACAGCCAGCCGAAGAACGGCCGGCCGATGCCGTCAAGGACGCGCTGCAGGGTGATCGCAAATACGCCCGCCGCCATCGTCAACCCGAAGAGGCTGACCGGGATCCTGGCGACTCCCAGATCAATTGCGATGGGCTTCATGGAGGCGATCATCACCAGCCCCCCTGATGCTACCAGCACGAACATCACGTACATCACCCAGAACACCGGGGTGCGCAGCACTTCGGTCGGCGTGAAGCCGCGCGCCGACTGGCTGTGCGTGGGTGCCGCGGCCAGGTACGCAGCCGGCGCGCGCAGCATTCCAAGGGCGGCGACGACCACCACGGCGCCCTGCAGCAAGCCGAAAAAGACAAACGCATGCTCATACCCGGAGGATTCGATCATTCTGGAAATGGGCGCGACGGTGAGCGCAGCGCCGGCGCCAAAGCCAGCCGCGGTGAATCCGGCCGCCATGCCGCGACGTGCCGGAAACCACTTGAGCGCATTGCCGACGCAGGTCCCATACACCGCCCCGGTACCCACACCGCCAACGGCGGCGGCGAAGTACAGTGTGCCGAGGGAGCCGGCAACCGAATTCAGCGACCAGGCGAGGGCCACCAGGATGCCGCCACCGATCACGACCGGACGGGGCCCGAAGCGATCCACCAGGTAGCCCTCAACCGGCACCAGCCAGGTCTCGATCAGCACGAAGATGGTGAAAGCAACCTGAATGGCAGCAAGTCCCCAGTGGTACTTGGCATTAATGGGGTTGACGAAGTTCGTCCAGCTGTACTGCAGGTTCGCCACGGCCGCCATGCAGACAATGCCGAGCGCCAACTGCACCCAAGGGCGGGCAAAGACTGAAGGTTCGTGCACGGGGCTGGGTGACATAAAATAGGGCATCGCCAGGCGATGCGCCGGGACGTTCATGAATCATAATCGTGAAATCGGGCCACAGCGCAGGTAGATTGCACTTCAACAGGGCATAGCTCTCTATGAAATCAGGCCTGCCATGAAAATCGCCGTTGTCGGCTGCGGCGCGATCGGCGGATTCGTGGGCGCAAAGCTCGCGCTCGCCGGGGAAAACCTCACCTTCATGGTGCGCGGCGCGAATCTGGAGGCGCTGCGGCGCGATGGTATAACGCTGATCACGCCTGACGGCGCACGGCATACTGCGCGCGACGTCGTGGCCACCGATGACTACGTCGCAGCCGGCCCGCAGGAGCTGGTGATCCTCGCGGTGAAGGCGCATCAGCTGGAAGCCGTTGCGAGCAGCGTGCCGCACCTCTTCGGCGCGGAAACGGTCGTGGTGACCATGCAGAACGGCATTCCGTACTGGTACTTCCACCGCCACGGCGGGGATCTCGCCGGCACCATCGTGCGCAGTGTCGATCCTCACGGGCTCATCAGCGAGTTGATTCCCGCCGAGCGGGTCGTCGGTTGTGTCGTGTACCCGGCGGCGGAACTGCTCGCGCCCGGGGTCGTGCGGCAAATCGAGGGGGAGCGTTTCCCGGTCGGCGAGCTCGATGGCAGTGGCGGCGAGCGCGTGCAGCGCGTGTCGCAGTGCCTGACGCGCGCGGGTTTCAAATCACCCGTGCTGGAGGATATCCGGGCGGAAATCTGGCTGAAACTGTGGGGCAACCTCACCTTCAATCCCATCAGCGCCCTGACACGCTCGACGCTGGTGGATATCTGCCAGTATCCGCCCACCCGCGAGCTGGCGGCGGCCATGATGCGTGAGGCGCAGGGCATCGCGCACAAGCTCGGTATCGTGTTCCGTGTCGGACTGGACAAGCGCATTGCCGGCGCCGAGAAGGTTGGCAAGCACAAGACCTCCATGCTGCAGGACATCGAGGCCGGCCGCGCACCAGAACTTGAAGCGCTGGTGGGCTCGGTCGTGGAACTCGGCCGCCTGACCCAGACTCCGACGCCGTACATCGATGCGGTGTACGGGCTCACGCACCTGCTGGCGCACACCGTTACGGTTACGCGCGCATGACGTTGTGGGTGCGCTTCAGAGGGCAGGACAGTCGCGAGTCCTGCGGCGCGCTCGAAGCGACGGGTGTCAGAGAGTATGCGGGAGTCTGGTTCGATCAAGCCGTCGCGACGGACGTCATCGTCCCGCTCACGAAGGTGACGCTGCTTGCACCGTGCATTCCGAGCAAGATTATCGGGCTGTGGAATAACTTTCACGCGCTCGCCGCAAAGCTCGGCAAGGCGGCGCCCTCGCATCCTCTGTATTTCATCAAGCCGGGCAGCTGCGTGGCAGGTCCCGGGGAGCCGATCACGCGGCCCGTGGGCTATGCGGGCAAGATCGTCTACGAGGGGGAACTTGGTATTGTCATTGGCCGGCGTTGCCGGGCGGTCACGGCGCAGGAGGCGAGCGCCTGCATTGGCGGCTATACCTGTGTGAACGACGTGACCGCAGCGGATCTGCTGTACGAGAACGGCGATTTTGCGCAGTGGTGCCGGGCGAAGGGCTTCGACAGCTTCGGTTGCCTGGGGCCGGTGATCGCTTCTGACTTCGACTACCTGCGCAGCCGCGTGATTACGCACCTTGACGGCGCGGAGCGGCAGAACTACCCGCTTGCGGACATGATTTTTTCACCGACTGAACTCGTGAGCCGAATATCGCGCGACATGACGCTGCTGCCGGGGGACGTGATTGCCTGCGGCACCTCCCTGGGTGTCGGCTCGATCCGGGACGGTGCGACGGTCGAGATTGCGATCGAGGGGATAGG
>Ga0070761_10000193_pt1 | contig 40273 bp, 34 predicted proteins | sample HubBroMetageREF1_FD_66724 | JGI IMG/M metagenome (GOLD analysis project Ga0070761, IMG submission 66724) | Reference soil microbial communities from the Hubbard Brook experimental Forest, New Hampshire, USA - Hubbard Brook CCASE Soil... | ecosystem: Environmental > Terrestrial > Soil >... | reverse complement strand
GTTGCAAATCGGGCATGCCAGAAAATCCAACGCTTTCAGTTTCATCCGAGACCCTCTTTGAACTAGGCAGCAGCATTCAGTATGATTCTGATAATGCCGCGTACGATGGGATTCAGCTAGATTGACCGATTGCAGTTGAGTCGATTGGCGCTGGCGAAAGACAATAGTCGTACTCTGTTGCAATATCTCGCCCACCGATAGCTCGCCCGTCACTTTGATTGATTGCCGAGATTCGGCTGGAGCGATGGTTTGCCTGTACACCCTGGCGTGCGATGCGGTCGAGGACACGCGCGCGTAACCTGCCGCGGGGTTTCGAGGCTTGATCAGAATGCCTTACCGACACTTCGGCTGGCAGCGCATGCGAGCCATTGCGGGCAAGGTCCCGAAAAAGCGCTGAAGCAAATTTGAGCCCTGGCGCGATTGTCTATGCCGCACAGTCTCAAAGATCTGACCGTGGTGCTGGCGCTCGCGCTGGTGATATTTCACTTTGCCAGACCGATTGCGCGCCATTTCACCAGCGAGGCGGATTTTTCGCGCCGACGAGCCGTATGGCTAGCGTTGACCGTGGTTGCCTTCCTCAGCCCGAATTTCTGGCTGTTCGTCGCAGTAGCTGCCCCGCTGATCATCTGGGCTCGGCGCAGAGATTCGAATCCCGTTGCGCTTTACCTGGTACTTCTGCATGTGATCCCGTCCCTGCCGGTTGCCATTCCGGTGATAGGAATCAATGAGCTGTTCGATCTCGACATTTACCGGCTGCTGTCCTTCTGCATTCTGATTCCAGTTGCCCTGCATTTGCGACGAAGCAAAGACGGCACGCGCATTGCCGGACTACAGGCTATGGATGTCCTGCTGCTTGCCTTCGGTGTGTTGCAGGTCGCACTGTATATTCCTCCGGACCTGCCGAACCACGAGATTCTCCAAGACTCGCTGACCAACGTTCTCAGGCGCGCGCTGCTATTCGTGGTCGATGTGTACGCTCTGTATTTTGTGGTCAGTCGCGGGTGCTCCGATCGCGGCAAGATCCGGGACGCCATGGCAGCATTCTGTCTTGGCTGCGCGATCATGGCGCTCGTGGCGGTATTCGAGAGCGCTCGACACTGGCTGTTGTACGCCGACCTGCAGATACGCTGGACGGATAACTACACCCGCATGTACCTGGAGCGTGCGGGCGCGCTGCGAGCGGAGGCCTCCTCCGGCCACTCGCTGGCACTGGGTTATCTGCTGGCAATTGCCTTTGGCTTCTGGCTGTATTTGCGGACCTACGTGAGCTCGAAGTGGTCGCGTTCCGCCGTGACGCTGCTCCTGTGGTTGGGGTTGATCGCCGCCTATTCGCGCGGGCCATGGTTGGGTGCGGTGGCTGTGTATCTGACGTTCATGGCCGTTGGTCCGGGGACTTTTGCCCGCACCTTCAAAGCTGCTGCGGGGGTCGCGGGCATTTTTGGAGTGTTGAGCTTGACTCCACTGGGGGAACGGGTCGTCAGTGTGCTGCCGTTCTTCGGTGGTTCCGTGGATAGTGCAAACATCGCTTACCGGGAAAGACTCTTCGACCGAGCCTGGGAGCTCGTGAGCGAGCACCCCTTTTTCGGTGATCAACTTGCGGAGTTCAAGCTCGAGGATCTGCGACAAGGTGAGGGCATCGTCGACCTCGTTAACACCTACGCTGACGTTGCGCTTTCTTATGGCTTGGTTGGCTTGTTCTGCTTCATCGGCTTCGTGCTTCTGGGCCTTGTCAGAGCTTATCGAATCATCAGGGAGACGGCGGCGGCGGATCCCGATCTAGCGCGGCTCGGTGCGAGTTTGGTGGCCTGTATATTGGGTACTCTGCTCATGCTCAGCGACTCCAGCTTCATTCTTGGCTATGGGAAGATGTTCTATGTCCTGGCAGGTCTTGCGGCGGCTTATGTGCAACTGCGGAACCGCAACCTGGCGCCAGCTCACGGCGTAAGCGAGCCGTCAAAACCACTTGCAATGCGGCCGCACTAGCGCGAGCGCTGACAGGCGTCCGTGCGCTGGCGATCGCGACTACTGCGGGAGCATCCGATGCGCGTCAGTCTTGGTCACATGCTCGCCCTCGCTACGCTGATACTGGTCCTGACACTCGGCCCGAGCGGCGCGCACGCACAGGCAGCAAGCAGCGGTAATTCGCAGTCGCCGCTGGGTATCAACCTGGCAAGGGTCGCGTATTACTCCACTGAAGTGCCATTTCTCGATCTCATGCACATGCCCAAACAGTGGATCACCCACTCAAAATCCGATGACACCTGGGATACCAACGAGCAACAGTACCTCGACTTGGATTCCGATGGCTGGCCCAAATCCTTGATGGCAGTCAACGAGCCAAACCCACAGCGATTCACCTCGCTAGGTGTGGTGCTGTTGTTTCATCTGAGCGCCACGGTGAATGGCTATTATCCGACCGGCCGCTATCTGGTGCTCTACGACGGCCAAGGAACTCTAAGCTATGGGTTCGATGCCAGCCTGGTGAGCCACTCTGCGGGGCGCGATGAAATCAACATCGCGCATGCGAGCCCCGCCGGCATCGACCTTCGCATCATGGCAACCGATCCGAAGCACAACGGCAATTACCTGCGCAATATCCGCGTGGTAAAAGCAGAAAATGCCGCAGCATTGGCCGGCGGTCAGCTGTTCAATCCGGCATTTCTCGGTCTGCTGCGAAACTTTCGCGCCCTACGCTTCATGGACTGGTTCGCAACCAACGGTAGCCCGCTTTCGTCCTGGGCAAGCCGCCCGGTCCCCTCCAATGTGTTCTGGGGCAGCGCCAAAGGGGTTCCTATCGAAACGGCAGTCCAGCTCGCCAATGCGCTTTCGGCAGACCCATGGCTGAACCTGCCCCACCAGGCCGACGACACCTACTTCAGGGAAATGGCAACACTGGTGCATGCGCAATTGCGGTCGGGTCAGAAAGTCTACGTGGAACTCAGCAACGAAGTGTGGAATGGCATCTTTCCCCAATACGACTACGCGGTGAGCCAGGGACGGACGCTATGGTCGGGTCAACCGGGAGGAGGGGGTGGCTATGAATGGAATCGCAATTGGTACGGTATGCGGGTGGCGCAGATGTGTGATGCCTGGAAGGCCGTCTGGGGGGCCGACGCGGGCCGGATAGTTTGCGTACTCGCCGCCCAGGCGTCCAATACTCAGGACGCGACCGAGGCCTTGACGTGCCGATACTGGCGCGGCGCGCCATGCGCCGCCCACAACATTAACGCGGTCGCAATCGCTCCTTACTTCGGATTCAAGGTGCCAGCCGCGTGGACATCTCAGCCGGATAGCGGTCTCGGCTCTCTGTTCCAGTCCCTGTATTCGCAGAATGATCCGAGCATTCCGGCAAGCGGCAGTCTCGGCCAGGCGGCACAGTGGGAAGCCGCATACCGGGCTGTGCTCGTCGCCTACAAGCTGCCGCTGATCGCCTACGAGAGCGGTCAGTCCTTCGCGAATGGCTCAGTGGCTCTCAACAACCTGTATTTCGCGGCCAACCGGGATCCGCGCATGCGGGCGGCCTATGCGACCTATCTCAGCCAATGGAAGGCGAGTGGCGGTCAGCTGATGCTGCTCTACAACGACATCTCCGCAGCCGATGACTCGGGGTCGTGGGGTGCGCTGGAATCGATCATGCAGACAACCATTCCGCTCAGCAGCGCTCCTCCAAAGTGGCAGGCCATCCAGGGATTCATCGCCGTCAATCCCTGCTGGTGGCCGGGCTGCGCCGGGACCGTCGAGCGCAATGACAGACACGCTGACGTTGAGGGAGCGCGACGCTGACGCTCACGGCCGCGCCTGGCTTGCGGGCGTCCGAGCGGTCATGTGGGTGGGGTAAAGCCGCGGGCCGCGGGAAAATCCCGGTTTCCCGGCCGGATCACGCTGTAACGCATGAGATCACGAGTGTAGTGCGAAACGGCGCTTCGTCTGCGTCCGAGCGTCAGACTCTTCAATAGGCCGAGCGCGTTGGCCAGAACGGCGACCACATCGATGAGCGCGGCGTGCCACACGCCGAACGTGACGGCAAAGTAGCGTCGACGCGATGCGAACCAGTAGGGCGGCTTGCGCCGCGAACCCGCTTCAGGGCTCGTCACCGCCGTGCTTTGTCCGCCGATGTGCATGACGCGACTTTCCGGCACGTACCAGGTGGAGAAGCCGGCTTTTCTGGCCCGATAGCAGAAATCCGTCTCTTCGAAATACAGGAAGTAGTTCTCATCGAAGCCACCGACGGCGGCAAACACCGGCAAGCGGATCAGCATCGAAGCGCCGCATATCCAGTCGATCGGTTGAACCGTCTTGCTCATGGTGCGGGCGACGACCCAGCGCCTCAGGAGCCCTGTCACTAGCCCGAGCTGCAATCCTGTGTCGAGCTCGCTCCAGATGGTGGGGAAGCGAAACGCGATCGGCCAGTCTGCGCCTTCGCCGGTCTCGAAGCTGCTGCCCGCGATGCCCACGTCCGGCCGAGACTCCAGGAAGTTGACGAGCGCGCCAATCGCGCCCGGCCGCACGCGCGCATCAGGGTTGAGCAGGTAGATGTAATCGGGCGTGCCGTCCTGGTATGCGTGCCGCACGCCGAGGTTGTTGCCGTAGGCATAACCGCCATTGCGTGGCGAGGTCACCAGCGTCACCCAACCTGACCAGCCATGGGCCGCGACCGCCGGTGCGATCACGGACAAGTCCTCTGAGGAGTTATCGACCACGATGGCCCGGATGTTGAGGCCCGGCGTGGCACGCTCGTTTGCCAGCGACCGCAGGGCTTCGATTGTAAGGAGCGCGGTCTTGTACGTGACGATAATGGCGGCGATACGCAATCCCTGGCTGCTCATCGGTGTTTCCAGATGCTCCGCAGACTATGGTGTTCCGGCAGCCAGCTCAGCAACAGGTTGCTTGCCAGAAATGACAGTCCGGCAATCACCAGCAGGCAAGTCACCTTATACAACTCGTACCTCAGATTGAAGTATCCCTTTCTTCGCTGCAGCCACCACAGGTAGAGCAGAGGCGGCAGGCCGCTCAGCACCGCTCCATAGACGAAGCCCATGAATCCCGCCAGGAAGTATCCGGCTACCATCCCGACGATCATCGATGCGGCACGGAACAGGTTGCCGTTCAGTTGCACCTGCAGCTCGCCGGACGCTATCAGCATGCTTTCCGCCGGAGTGGACAGAGCGAACAGCGCCGCGCGCACCATGAACGCTTGCAGGATCATGCCCGCCTGTGCATAGCGCGGGTCGTAGAGCACCCCCACGAGGAGCTGCGAGGCGCCGCCGACAACCGCGGGCAGAGCCAGGATGCTGATGAACACGGCGACGTTGCGGGTGTAGTAGCGCAGTGCAAATGTGTTCGCAGCGGTGCGGAATTCGTGAGCACAGCGTGGATACAGCACCAGCTGGCTGACCTTGTTGGTGAGTCCTTCGATGGGCGATGCGATGTTCGCGGCGAGGCCGTATACCCCCAGAAGATTGAGGTTGAACAGTCGCAGCAACACGATCTTGTCGAACTGGTTCAGCGCCAGGGTGAGTAAACTGGAAGGAACGGCGTAGCGCGTAAAATGCAAGAGTGCGCGTGCCGCCTCGCGGTCGAACGTCAGCCTGGGTCTCACGTCCCGGTAGAATCCATAGCTGAACACGGTGAGCAGCAGGCGGTTCACGAGAATGCCATAGACCATTCCCATGTAGTCGTGCGTGGAATAGCAATACAGCAGGGTGAACGCCGTCGCCGCGGTATTGGCCACCAACTCCGAATAGACGATGACCCGCGAGTTCCGACGCCGGATGGCCAGCGGAAACGACATCGACTCCAGCGCCCAGATGAGGAACCATGGCGAATACACTCGTAACGGAAAGGTGAGCTCCGGCGTCCGATAGAGTGCGGCAATGAGCGGCGCTGCGCAGTACATGAGGACTGTGTTGAGCAGTGCGCGTCCCAGCCGCAGGGTCCAGGCCGTATTCAGATAGACCGGATCATCACCGCGCTCATGTCGCACCAGAGATGTAGTAACGGCGATGTCGGCTAGCAGTCCGACGATGACACCGATCGAGGACACTATGGTTACGACGCCGTACGCCTCCGGCTTCAGAACGCGCGTCAGAATCAGGCTGGCGCCGAGCCTGATGACTACCTGCGCCGCAAAGCTTGCTGCGGTGGCAAACAGGTCTCCCTTGAGAAAGCTGACGATGCGCCGCTTCACCACTCAGTGCACCCCCCGCACCCGGATGGCGTAAGGGCGGCAGCATCCGCGTGTCTGCGCTCGGAACACTTCCTCACGGCCGACGGCGCCACGGGCGGCCCGGCAATGTGCCGGCGAGACATTTTGCAAGTGCCGCCGGAGGTAGCGGATACTTATTCGTAGGCAAGTATGGACCTCTGCGAGCGCAATGCCGGCAGCGGTGGGCGCTCTTGAGTGTGATACGGTTCGTTGCCGCATGCGGCTCTTTGTGGGCTAATGATACTTGCTTACGAGAACAATATAGAGCAGCGCTTCCCAGCTCACGGCCTGCCGGCTGGGCGCAGCGAATTCCGATTCCGATGCCGCAATCCCTTGTTCCTCCACGCGCTTCATGAACCATACGCTGTACTTTCCCGCGAACGACCCGAGGCTATTTGCCTGGCTGCATCAGCCGCCCCTTGAGGCAGCTGCCGAGCTGGGGCTGGTGATCTGCAAACCATTTGGCTACGAGGCGATTTGCGCCCACCGAAGCTTGCGGGCATTTGCCGAAATGGCGGCGTCGGCGGGGGTGCCGACGCTCAGGTTCGACTATTCGGGCAGCGGCGATTCCGCCGATTTGGCGCCCGAAGCAGACCAGCTCGAGCAGTGGTGTCGCGACATAATCACGGCGGTTGACGAGTTGCGTCGTCGTACCGGTGTCAGACGGGTGTGCCTGCTCGGCTTCAGACTCGGGGCAATGCTAGCGACACTCGTCGCGCAGCGTGCCGGCGCCGTGGACTGCCTCATTCTCGTTGCGCCGGTCGTCAGCGGCCGCCGCTACCTGGGCGAGATGCGGACCACTTCGCTGGCGGCTGCCCTTACTTTGAGCGCCGCCGGTCCTGGTAGCGCACCGGCAAGTGGTCGGGCAATCTCGGCCGACGGCTCGATGGAGGTCGCCGGCCACTGCGTCTCGGCAGCAACCGCCGCACAGTTGTCGCGTACAGATCTAGCGGCGTGCGGCGCGCCGGCCGTCTCTCAGGTGCTGATCATTGATAGGGACGATGTACCTACAGCACGTAAGTGGGCCGAGGCGATACCCAAACCGGGACCGCAGGTCGAGTATGCGGTACTACCGGGTTTCGCCAAGATGATGTTGACTCCGCCGCAGTACACCAGCATTCCGCAGGAGATGATCGCCTTAGTGCGTGAATGGCTCGCGCGGCTGCTGCCTGCGCAGCCAGCGAGCGCTGTGACCGCCGAGTTGTCTGCCACTGACAGCGACTTCGCGATATCCGAGTCGACGCTGTCGATTCGCGACAAGGACCAATCGCCAGACGCGGCACTGATCGAAAGGCCAGTGAAATTCGGCAGCGAGGCAAAGCTATTCGGGATCGTCACCGAGCCCCGCCAGGATGAGCATCGACGGCGTGCCGTCATTTTTGTGAACGCCGGCGCGGACTATCACATCGCCACCGGTCGCATGTATGTGTCACTGGCGCGCGCCTGGGCGCAGCGCGGTTATGTAGTGCTGCGCATGGATCTGGCCGGTCTTGGCGACAGCGGCCGCCGGCCGGATCGGCCAGACAACGAAGTCTTCCCGCCGGGCGCCATCGATGATATTCGTGCGGCCACAAGCTTCATGCGCGATCGTTATCGGGCCGGCGACGTTACGGTCGCCGGTCTTTGCTCTGGCGCCTACCACGCGCTTCAGGCCGCGGCTAATGCCGTCCCAATGAACCGCATACTCCTCGTCAACCCGGAGACCTTCTGGTGGCGTCAAGGTACGGCGCTTGAGGACATTCATCCGGCGCAGGTCGTGCAGACCGGCAGCGTATACAAACAGCGTCTGCGTTCCTGGCAGCATTGGAAGAAGCTGTTGACCGGTAAGGCTGACGTTGGGCGGATTGCCAGGCGGGTGATGCTGCGTCTCACCTTGTCGTTAACCGTTGCGGTACGTGAGTTCCTGCGCCGTCTGAATATCCACCTCAGCAACGATCTGGGCTGGGAGCTGCAGCGCATAGCGGAGCGCGGTATCCACACCATCATGGTTTTTTCGCACGGCGAACCGGGGATCGATCTGTTGAGGATGCAGGCAGGATCGACCGTGCGCCGTCTCGGCGATCGCTTCCGCATGCATATCATCGATAACGCCGATCATACCTTCAGCCGCAGCGCATCGAGGGCAGAGCTGCAGGAGGTGCTGAGCGATGAGCTGTTCAAGCGCCCAGGGGTCGCGTAGGGTTCGCGGCTGAGCTCGCTGCGATCGATTCCCTGATGGTATTCGATACCTCTGCTTCGATCTCCGCCAACATTGCGTAGCGCCGCCGGTACATCGCCCGCTTCTTCGTGGGTACGTCAGCCAGCTCTTTGCGCGGCTGTTGTACCGGCAGCTCGTAAAACGTAGGCACGGCGCTCGGCGAGCCACCGTGCTCGCTCCATATCTCGTTGTAGTTAGCGGCCAGTTTGCTCTGCTCGCCGGCGCCAAAATACTTGTGGCGATGATGGCGGTTCTCATCGGCAACAGCCAACAACGTCTTCACCTGCAATTCAGCAGCGATCATCCTGAGAATATCCAACAGCAGACTCCTCGGCCGCACGCCCTCGAAGTCCTTGGTCAGGTCTCTGAATATTTCCAGAGACTCCTCACTGGAAACCGCTCTGTTGACTCCCTGAATTGCGCCGATGAAAATCGCCGGCGCGCCATTCTGCGTGCCCAAGATGAATGCCAGCGAGGCAACCCTGATGGTTTCCCTGAACAGATTCAGCACCAACTCGCCTTCGCGCTTAAACCACAGTGGCCGGTCAATTATGATTTCGCAGTGCGTCGAGAATCTCGACAGATCCAGCAACCGCACTGCAGTGCGCCGGTCCAGGCCGAGCAACGTGTTCGAGGTCGAGGCGAGCAGTTCGTAGTGAGTTGCAATGCGATCCAATCGCTCGGCAACTCCCCAGGCATTATTCAGGTAGGGCCACTCGGTTACGCCCAGAACCTCGGCAGTCACTGGAAGTCGCCCATCCCGTGACGCATTTATCAGCCGCGCCCAAAACTGCTGCAGCAGCGGGCGGTATCTGAGAGCGCGGCAAATGAAGAACGCCCTTCTTTTGAGCGCTGTCGGCGAAGAACCGCCGTGAATCTTCTGCGCCGCACTGGTGATCAGCCGCAATACCGGCACGGTCTCGGGGGCTGTCGCAGCACCGAAGGGGACTCTGCGCTTCACGGGATCCTGCGATTCGGTTCGGAGGTGGTCGCAGCTTGGCGGCGCGCGGGGGCGGCCGGCGCTCGCGCCAGCTGCTGCGCAATCAGCGGCGCAACCCGCAGCGAGTTGGCGGCGATAGTCAGGCTCGGATTGATCGCACCGCTGCGCGGCATGAATGACGCATCGAGCACGTATAGATTTTCCAAGTCGTGTGCCCTGCAGTTGCGGTCGAGGACGCTGGCGGCGGGGTTGTCGCCGAATCTACAGGTGCCGCAGGGGTGTCCGTAGTTCATGGTGAGATTTGGGGACAGGCGAACCAACCGCCAGGGCCGCACATGGCGGGCAAATAGCTTGTACAACTCATCCGCACGGCGACGCAGATCATCGGTGATCGCGTAGCTGAACGCCGCGCCATCCGGCTCCTTCGGATCAAGAACGACGCGGTTCTCCGGGCTGGGATCATCCTCGCTCATGGCTGCGAACACACCGGCATCGCCCAGCAGCGCGGCCCCGATGTGGGCAGGCAACTTCACCAGCACCTTCAGCAACAACTCGTTACGCAAGCCATGGCGACGCAGCAAATCCTTGAGGTACGTGGCTACGGCACCTCGTCCCGCGTCCAGGCCCATGCTCTGCACATAACCAAGGCGGCGGCCCTCGTGCAGATAGAAGTCGCGTACCGACAGAGATTTCTTCTGGCGCCCGTGCCGGTTAAGTCGGCGCGGCGCCCACACGGCGTAGATGTCGGCAGTGTGAAACATCAGGTTTCGCCCGACCTGGTCGGAGCGGTTCGCTAACCCGCGCGGCCACTCGGCACTGCCCGAGCGCAGCAGCAACTGCGGTGAATGATAGGCGCCGGCCGACAGCACGAAAACTCGGGCGCGCAGTTCAATCAGCTCGTCCCGATAGCGAGCGCGCACCGCGCGCACTCGGGTTGCATCCGCTTCAAGAGATTGCACGTCGCAGTGCTCCAGGACAGCGCAGCGTGCCTCACGCAACGCCGGCTCCACACAGACAGTGCGGCAGTCCGCCTTGCAGCCTCTGAGGCACACCCTACCGATACATTCCTCGCACTGCTCATCGTAGCGCATTGCAACCTTGAGTCGTTCCGGTCGCAAACCATTGCGGCGCAGGGTGTCCATAAGCGCGAGGTCCCACTCGCTGAGCCGTGGGCCGTTCGCCCCGCTCGCTGTGGGGCAAATGCCATAGAGTGACTCGGCCGCGGCGTAGTACGGTTCGAACTCCGCGAACGTCACGGGCCACGCGGGTACCTGCTCGTGCGTCGTCTGAAGCGCATCAAAGTCGGAGGCCGCCAAACGTTCCAGTGCCGCAGCGTAGTAAATCGACGAGCCACCTAATGCGCAGCCCAGCGGCGCAAAGAAGCGCTCGGAATTACCCTGGGATCGCTGGCGACTGAGCGGATGCGGCCACCAGCCGCGTGCCAGGCGCTCTTGCGGCATGGCGAGCTCGCTGACGTCGGCATTCGACGTAACGCGCGCGCCTTTCTCCAGAAACAGTACGCTCAGTCCGCGCGATGCCAGTTCCCAGCCGACTGTACTGCCGCCGACGCCGGTGCCGATGACCACGACATCCCATTCGCGCGATGCCGCGTGCGAGGCGTTTTCCATGAGCACGGTACTCGACTCAGTCGCGGCTGCGGATGAACCATGACTTGACACGTGATCGCAGCGATCGCGGCGGCAAGACCTCGCTGGCGCCTTGGAAAGTGCGTCCGCCTGGGCCTTGCTTCGACGCCTGCCACGTGGCCAGCAGCCGTTCAAAAGCCAGCGCCGGGTCGTCGCCGGTATGCCCACTCATGCGTGTCTGGTATCTGCCCGGAATCCACTCGTTGACGATCAAGGCGGATCCGGCCGCCGAGAGCTCGACCGCCAGCGCGCGCGTGAACGCGCCGACGGCTGCCTTGGTCGCGCAGTACAGCGTGCTCGCCGGCTCCGGGCCGAGATGTGCGAAGCTGCCGACATTGAGAATTACTGCCGCGCGGCCGACGGGGAAAACCCGCACCGCCGCCCGGCAGGCGTGGGCAACGCCGTTCAAGTTCGTCGCCACACCCTGCGTCCAGGATTCGATACTCATCTCGTGGAGCATCGCGCGCGGGTAAACCGCGGCGTTGTTAATCAGCAGGTCGATGCCGCCGCGTTCGCCGACCACCGTCCCGAAAAGCCGTTCCAGCGTCGCCGCCTCGGTGACGTCCGCCACATGTGCTTCACTCGTACCGCGACCAGCGCAGAGTTGGCGAGTCTGCTCCAGTCCCTGCGCGCTGCGACCGATCGCGACTACGTGCGCGCCGCGGTCCACAAAGCCGACGGCCAGCGCTCTGCCGATCCCGGCGCCCGCGCCTGTAATGATCACCGTCTGGCCCGACAAATCCTGCATGCACCGTCCCCGCAGCGTCCTTCCGCGCGGCGATCTTGGCATTAATGCAGGTTCGAAGCCACCGATGGAAGCACGTCGCGATTCTGTTGAATCGGCGCGCGGGCACCTACAGCCGCGCCCCGCGTCATCAGCACGGCTCGCGCGTGGCCCGTGTGTTGCCATCGCGGATGATGTTGCCACGCGGCTGGACGGCGGGGAGCAATCCTGTCGTAATGCGACCATGTCGGCTTGCCGGTTTCGGGTAGCGAGGCGCGATTGGTGATCGGCAGCGCTCACGCGAGCGCGGGCGCGCTGCGCACATTGGGTCAGGGGAATCTCCCGCACGCCAGCGGAATGCGCTATCGGCCCGATATTGACGGCTTACGCGCGGTTGCCGTGTTGGGCGTGATTTTCTATCACCTAACGCGGAGCCTCAGCGGGGGCTTTGTCGGGGTCGATATTTTTTTCGTGATTTCCGGCTATCTGATAGGCGGGATCATCATCAATGAGACTCACCAAGGCACTTTCAGCTACACACAGTTCTACGTAAGACGCGTTAAGCGTCTATTTGCCGCTTTCTTCGTGGTGTGTCTTGTGAGCGTGCCTCTGGGGTGGTGGCTGCTGCTGCCGGCCGATTTCAAAGCCCAAGGCAAGAGTCTGGTGGCGGCAACGGTCTTTCTGACCAACCGCCTCTTCTACAAGGAGGCCGGGTATTTCGATGCGGCGCGAGATGCGAAACCCCTGTTGCACACCTGGTCGCTGAGCGTAGAGGAACAGTTTTACATCTGCTTTCCGCTGTTCATGCGCCTGGTGGTGCGGCTGGGACGGCGATGGATGCCGGCCGCGCTCGCCGCTGCGGGTCTCGCCTCGTTCGCCTACTCGCAGTACCTCCTCAGTGTAGACCCTGCGGCATCCTTCTACTCGCTGTCGTCGCGCGGTTGGGAGCTGCTGCTGGGCGCCGCGGTGGCTCTGCCGCAATTGCAGGATAGCCCCTTTCCCGCACGTCTCAGCCGCACGCTCACGTGGCTGTCGCTGCTGCCGCTGCTCTTGCCGATGCTACTGTACAGCGATAACACACCCTTCCCGGGTCTCGCGGCGCTTCCCTGCTGTCTGAGCACTGCCTGGCTGCTGTGGGTGGGGCGACGGGGCGCTGTCGCTTTGCCTCAGCGAGTCCTGTCGGCGGCGATTCCCGTAACGATCGGCCGTATGTCGTATTCGTTGTACTTGTGGCACTGGCCCGTGTTCGTGTTCATGAATTACTACGAGGCCAACGACATCGGCTGGGCCGGCCGCGGTGTGGCGCTGCTGCTGAGCTTCGTCCTCGGGGCACTCAGCTGGCGCTTTATAGAGCAGCCGGTGCGAAACAGTCGCCTGCGCGCGCCTTCCCTGGTGTTCGGCGCTGCCCTGATGGGTTCTCTGCTCCTCGCAGGTCTCGGCTACAGCGCCTATCGGTCGGACGGCTTCCCGGGGCGGCTTGCACCGCAGACCCGCGCCATCGCCAATGCGGCGAACGATTTTCTCGAAGACTGGGACCGTTGCTGGAAGCCAGACAACAGCAGCTTGCCCGGCGTGAATTACTGTCAGGTCGGGAAGCAGAATGTGCCGCCGACCTTCCTGGTGTGGGGCGATTCGCACGCACGCGCGATGCGCGACGGCATCGATCAGCTGGCTACTGAGAAGGGCCTCAGCGGGCTGGTGATCTTTGCCGGCGGATGCTTGCCCGCGTTCGACATCCGCAAGCACGAGAGCGCCTCGGGTCCGCGCGGCGACCGCGAATGCGCGACCCAAACCGCCGCCGTCAAAGTGATGCTCGGGCAGCGCACTTCCATCAAGAAGATCTTGCTCATCGGGCGCTGGGCTTACTACACCGAGGGCGGCGGCATCGGCGTTGATCGTCAGAACTTGATCCGGATCGATCCGCTACCGGGAAGCGCCGCGACCGGCAGCCAAGCTGCGACGGTCGCGCAGGCCGTTTATGACACCGTGCACTGGCTGCGCGCCAGGAGCTATAGCGTCTATCTGTTGCAGCAACTGCCAGAAATTCCTGACTTCTCGAGCCGTAAACTATTCCAGATCGTCCGCAGCGGTCATGCCAGCGCGAGCGAGGCCATTGGTCGCTTCGGTGTGGTGCCGTTAGCCGAAGTTGAGCGTCGTGAGCGAAACGCCACGGAGGCGCTCAGACGTGCCGCCGCTGATGGCGATGCTTCTATCCTGAGCACGCACGAGTTGTTCTGCGATGCCCAGACCTGCAGCGCGTGGGCCGAGGCGAGTCCGGCGTACTTTGACAACAATCACGTGACCGGCTCGACCACCCGGCGCATCCGCCGCATCTTCCTGCCCGCGATTGACGGTGAATGAGCCGGCGGCCAGACGCACCGCCGCGAGCGTCCGGCGCATCAGCGAGCGCCGGTGTACTGTCTTGCGTACCATCCGCGGTATTCGCCGCTGACGATGCTGCGCCACCAGCTCTCGTTCTGAAGATACCAATGCACCGTCGCCGCCAAGCCGGTCGCCAGTGAAGTTTGCGGCGCAAACCCCAGGCGGGCGATCTTGCTGGCGTTAACGGCGTAGCGGCGGTCGTGGCCCGGCCGGTCGCGCACGTTTTGTATCAGGGTGCGCGAGGGGCGGCCCTGCGCCGGCGCGCTGTGCGGGAAGTGAGTGCTAAGTTCGGGTCGCTGTCGGAAGCGGTCGTCGATTAGGTCGCAGACTGTTTCGACCACCCGAATGTTGGGTTCCGCAGAGCCGCCACCGACGTTCCAGGTTTCACCGGCGGGCGCGGCTTGCAGAATGAGGTCGATCGCCCGGCAGTGGTCGTGGACGTGGAGCCAGTCGCGGATCTGCAGACCGTCGCCGTAGATCGGTAAAGGGCGTCCGTCGAGAATGTTCAAGATGCACAGCGGCAGAAGTTTCTCGGGAAACTGGTAGGGACCGTAGTTGTTCGAACAGTTGCTGATGCTGCACGTTAAGCCAAACGTATGCACATATGCACGTACGAGGTGGTCGGCCGCGGCTTTACTGGCCGCGTAGGGCGAGTTTGGCGCGTAGGGGGTGCTCTCGGTGAAGGCGGCATCAGCAGCACCGAGTGAGCCGTACACCTCATCCGTCGACACGTGATGGAATCGGCGGCCCGCTTGCGTGCCTCCGCGCCAGGCGCTGCGCACCGCTTCGAGCAGCACCTGAGTGCCCATGACGTTAGTCTTGAAGAAGCTCTGAGGGTCCTCGATCGATCGATCGACGTGCGACTCGGCGGCAAAGTTTACGACGGTGTCAATGCATTCATCCGTGAGAAGCGCTAGGACCGTGTCGCGGTCGCCGATGTCGCCGTGCACAAAGCGGGCGCGCGCCGTTTTGATGAGCGCCTCGATGCTCGCCACATTACCTGCGTAGGTGAGTGCATCCAGGATCACGAGCCGATCAGAGGGATAGGCCGCGCTCCAATAGTGGCAGAAGTTGGCACCAATGAATCCGGCGCCGCCGGTAACCAGTAGTCGTCTCACGGCAGTCCCCCCGTGGACACGACTTCCCGCAACGCCTCGCGCAGCGCACTGCGCCAGTGCGGCGCTGTTACGCCGAGCAAACGTTCGGTGTCGCGCTTGTCAAGTAGAGTGTAGGGAGGCCGGCACGCAGCCGTGGGGTAGTCGACGCTCGCGATTGGCAGAACCTCCGGCATCGAGGCGAGCACGCCCAGCGCGACTGCGTCCTCGGCAATGGCGACTGCAAAGTCGTACCAGCTGGCAACGCCCGAATCACACCAGTTGTAGGTCCCGGACAGCTCGCGGAGGCTCAAGGCCCACAGCACCCGCGCCAGCCCCGCGGCGCTCGTGGGGGCGCCGATCTGATCGCACACGACGGTCAGTCGCGAGCGGCTTCTCATGAGATTGAGCATCGTCGTGAAAAAGTTACGGCCATTAGCCGCATACACCCACGACGTGCGGACCACCGTGCTGTGCGCAGAGAGTGCTCGGGTAACGGCGAGTTCCCCCTCGAGTTTGGTCTTGCCGTAAACATTCAGAGGGTTTGGGGGCGCGTCGGGTGCATACGGTCGACTCTGCTCGCCGTCAAATACATAATCTGTGGATACGTGGGTAAGGCGCACGCCGCGCGACCGACAGGCCGCAGCCAAGACGGCCGGCCCTGTGGCATTGGCACGTGCGGCGGCCTCGGGCTTCGCTTCGGCATCGTCGACCCGCGTGAAGGCTGCGGCATTGATGATCACTGCGGGCAGAAAATCCTGCAGCATAGAGTCCACCGCGGCAGCGTCGGCGATGTCCAGCTGTTGATGGCTGACGCTTTGCAGGGTGATGTGCGCAGGAGCTGATGCCAGCAGTGCACGTCCGAGCTGGCCGCCGGCACCCGTGATGAGCACCTTCACGGAAAAGTCTCGGCTTGCGCCAGCGTTTTGCCCTGACGGTCCTTCTCTGACATGACCGGAACCGTTCCTGCCGGTAGCGGCCAGCGCACTGCGAGCGCCGGATCATCCCATGCCAGAGTGCGTTCTGCGGGCGGCGCCCAGAAGTCTGTGACTTTGTACTGAACCTGAGTGTCATCGGCGAGCGCGAGGAATCCGTGCGCAAAGCCGGGGGGCACCCATAGCGAGCGCGCCGTCTCCGCTGCCAGGGTCACTGCCACGCTTTGGCCAAAGCTCGCCGACGACCGCCGCAAATCGACCACCACATCGAAGATCCTTCCTGCCAGCACCCGGATCAGCTTTCCCTGCACCTGGCTCACTTGGTAATGGAGTCCACGCAGCACATAGCGGCGCGAGACGCTCACGTTTTCCTGCACGAACTGCGCATCGATGCCTGCGGCTGCGAAGTCACGCGCATTCCAGCTCTCGAAAAATGCGCCACGTGGGTCGGCGAACTGGGTGTGCTCGATCAACATCACCCCGGCGAGCGACAGCGGGCTGCTTCGCATCAGAATACGCGCTCGCTCAGCACTGTCTCCAGATAGGCGCCGTAACCGGACTTGCCGAGAGCGCGGGCGAGAACGCCCAGCTGCTCGCGAGTTATGAAGCCCTGACGGAAGGCAATCTCCTCAGGGCAACACACTTTGAGTCCCTGACGTGCCTCAATGGTTTCGACGAAGTTGGCGGCCGCCAGTAGCGATGCGTGCGTGCCCGTGTCGAGCCATGCCACGCCACGTCCCAACACTTCCACCTTGAGCTGACCGCTCTCGAGGTAGGCACGATTTACGTCAGTAATCTCGAGTTCGCCGCGTGCAGAGGGCCTGAGGGAGCGTGCAATCTGCACGCACTCTCGATCATAAAAGTACAGGCCGGTCACGGCGTAGTGCGAGCGCGCCACGCGGGGTTTTTCCTCCAGTCCGATGGCACGTCCGCTCGGATCGAATTCAACGACACCATAACGTTCAGGGTCACGCACGTAATAGGCAAACACGGTTGCGCCACGCTCCTGGGCCGCGGCGTGCTGCAGCTGCTCCGGCAGCCCATGCCCGTAGAACAGATTATCTCCAAGGACGAGACACACGGACTCGTTGGCGACAAACTCCTCGGCAATCAGCAGCGCCTGGGCGATGCCACGCGGCTCCGCCTGAGTGGCGTAGCGCACGCGAATGCCCCACTGCGAGCCGTCACCGAGAAGGCGCGAGAACAACGGCCCATCCTCGCCCGTCGAGATCAGCAGAATGTCGCGGATTCCCGCCAACATGAGCGTGGCGAGCGGGTAGTAGACCAGCGGTTTGTCGTACAGCGGCAGCAACTGCTTGGAAATGACGCGCGTTACCGGATAAAGGCGCGTACCCGAACCGCCAGCGAGGACAATGCCTTTGGTAATCAATTGGTGTTGCTCGCAGTAGGGACTCTATGTTCAAGGAATCGAATCGGCCCAGCAAGTAGTTTAACGCCCGAGAGGAAGCGACCATCCGCGCGGTTGCCGGTCACGGCGCGTTAGGTTGAACAGCGCAAGCGCCTGGGCACTCTGTGCCCACGACTGCCGGCTAGTGTGCGGCGACGTCGCCCCTGTCACCGTCGCGCGGCAGGTCTCGAGGCGACGCGGCATGGCTCATTCCCAGCGAACGCCATTTGGGTTTGAGTCTGCCGGTACGCCGTGGCGGCTGCGCGGCTGTGACGGCAGTCACAGAACAGATGACGATGGGATGCGAGCCGCAAGCTTGCTGTGGCTCAGGACGTCGGTACTGTGCTGGAAAACCCGGCTATACTCGCGAAGTCAAGTTGACCAAATCTGGAGCTTTAGAAATGCCACCGCTGCGAGCCACCATTACTTCGCTGTTCGAGCAGGTCGCCCAGGAGCAGCAGAGAAAGCTCGCGCCGCTTTCTGACGATCTCAAGCTTTTACAGTCGGGGCTGGACTCGCTCAGCTTTGCTCTGATCGTGGCCCGCCTGGAAGATGCGCTCGGCTACGATCCGTTCGAATCCGCCGATACCTTCCCGGTGACTTTCGGCGACTTCGTCAAGTTGTACGAAAACCGCTCGACCTAGCGCAGCGCGGGCCTGCCTCGCACGGATCGCTAGAGCCGCACTTGGCCGGCCAGGATGAGATCGTGCAGGCGTGTGTCGAAAGGAACGTATCGACCCTGCTCTCCATCGGCTAGGTACAGCTCGTCTGCGATACGACTCGGGTCATAGCCTTGTGATGCCAGTTCCGCCTTCTTGAGCCTGAAGGTTCCGGTGCGCTCGATTTCCGCAACAATGCGCAGGAACAGTGGTCGGGCATAGGGGGGGAGAGTCAACAGATGCTGCTGCAGTGTGCCGAGATCGAATTTCTCGTCGACGACTAGAGCAGCCATGCCGGCGCGTCCGTCGGCGTTCGGAACCGCCACACCGTAAACAGCGACATCAGTAACTCCGGCACAGCCGGCGATGATTGCCGCCACCTCGGTAGTCGAAACGTTCTCACCCTTCCAGCGGAACGTGTCGCCGATCCGGTCCACAAAGTAGAAGAATCCCTGCTCGTCCTGGCGCAGGAGATCGCCGGTCCGATACCAGCTGTCCCCTGCGACAAAAACGTCGCGCAAAATCTTGCTGTGCGACGCCGCTGCGTCCGCGTAACCCTCAAAACGGCCGCTACCGTCTGCTACCAGCGGCCCGATCGCCTCGCCAATCTCAGCCGGTGCGCACTTGATACACCGCCCCTGATCGTCGCGCGCCGGTAGCGCGCGCTCCATATCGTGCCGGATCAGTTCGACACGCATCCGGTGCGACAGGAAGGGCGGAATCCTTCCGATGGCGCCGATACGTCCCTCGCAGTTGTATAGCGAGAAGCTTCCCTCCGTCGCCGCGTAGTACTCGAGGATCTGAGGGATGCGGAACCGCTGCTGAAACTGCTGCCAAACGTCGGCGCGCAGCCCGTTGCCGCAACACAGCCGCAACTCGTGCGCGGTCTCCTCAGGCTGCGGGGCAGTGGCCAGCAGGTAGCGGCACAGTTCGCCGATGTACTGGAACAGGGTGCAACGCTGTTGCACGACGTCCTGCCAGAAGTCGCGCGCCGAGAACCGCTCGCGCAGCACGACGGCGCCGCCGCGCACCAGCGTGGCACCCGTTGCAACCACACCGCCGATGCTGTGGTACAGCGGCAGGCAGTTGTACATCCGGTCCGTGGGTCCTGTGTCCATTAAGCCCGCAAACCAGTGGCTCCACTGCATGAGGCGCCGATGGCTCACATTGGCCGCCTTGGGCAGACCCGTCGTACCCGAGGTGTAGATGTACAGCGCGCGGTCATTGAGGCCGGGCGGTGGGCACTCCGTGTCGGTGAGCGGCTCGGCCGCCATTTCGGCCATTGCAAGATCGAGGCGCGGCACGGCTGAATCGTTGGCTCCGTCAGCCCACAGGCTGAGGGAGTGCGGCAGGTGCGCACTGATGGATCGCACAGGGGCGCAGAGCTCGGGCGACACAATGAGTGAGCGCGGCGTAATGACACGCACTGCATGCGCCAGCGGGGCATCGGTGAGGTTCGAGTTGAGAAGCGACACGACAACTCCGATCCTGGTCAGCCCGAGCCAGATCGGCATGTAGTGCAGGCAGTTCGGCATCAGCAAACAGACCACATCGCCGGCGCGCCACCCTTGGGTAAGGCCCCAGCGGGCGTAACGAGTTACCGTCGCATTGAGTTCCGTGAAAGTGAGCGTCTCGTTCTTGGTGATCAGCGCGGGCGCGGTACCAAAGCGCGCAGCAAGTTCTGTGAACAGCAGCGGAAGAATGGGCGCTTGCCCACGTTCGATGGCGGCCGTCGCTTCGAGTGCCCGCACCCACGCCTTAAGCGACTTGCCGGCGCCGCTTTCGGGTCGCTCGTCGGTTCTCATGGCGGCTGTACGACGTGCACGACGCTTGCGGTCGCGCGTGGCCAGCCGTGATGTGCCTCCGCACGCATCAAGGATCGGTTGACGATCACAGCAGGGCGCCTATTCTGGATCGCGACGCAGGGCCCGGGGTCGTCCGTTTCGGCGCGGGCGGCCGTCAACCACCGCGATCGGACGCGGTTAGTTTGAGCACCAGCGCTTCGACCGAGGCGATGGAAGCAAAGTTCTCGGGGGTGATGTCCGCCTGCGGGATGGTGATTGCAAACTCAACTTCGACTGCCAGCATGAGGTTGACCATCTTGATCGAGCTCATCCCCAGGTCACTGAGGCGCGCATCGATGGGCAGTGGTCGTGATGCGGCCGGCGGGCCGAGGATCTGGCGGATGAGGCTGATCAGCCGTCCGCGCGGTGTGTCTTGGGTAGACCGGTCGTTGCTAGGTTCGCTCATGGTTCGCGTCATCATACCTGTGCGGCGAGGGGCGTGCCTGCGGCGGCCGCCTTGGTTTGTGCCAGCAACTGCAGCCAGTTTGCGTAGATGCGCACCGCGCTCGCTTGCCAGTTGCCTTGGGCTCCATCCGCGGCCGCTATGGGGAATTGCGCGAACACCTCCGGCGATCGCTCGGCGAGGGCGCGTTCCCTGAACTGACGCAGCACCGCACTCGCGGCTGGCGTCAGATAACCGGGTGGCAGCGGCGGATAACTCTCCTGTTGACCGTTCAGATAGCGGGCGACGTCGCGCCGGTACTCACGGAACAGCGTGGTGCGCTCGTACTCGGGATGTCCCTGAAAAAAAACAAACAGGCTGCCGCGCTGCCTCACGAACAAGTCCGCCCCGCTTTCCGTCGACCAGCTGAGCAGCGAATAGCCCGCCGTGCGCAAGCGTGCCACCGGCAAGTCGTTCCAGCGCGAATGTGGCATGCGCAGCGGCGCACTGATTCCGTGCATCAGCGGATGAGCGCTGTTCACCTGATGATCAAAGACGCCGAAACGCTTGTCCGCAAGACGCTGGCGCGAAACTCCGTCAAGTAGCTGCACCGCGGCATGGGCGGCAAGGCAGGACCAGACGCTCGAGGAGGTGTGAGCCTCGGCCCACCGCAAGACCTCCCCGAAGCGCTCCCAGTAGGGCTCTGCGCTCAAAAGCGCTGCTCGTGGCTCAGTTCCGGTCACGATAAGGGCATCCACACCCTGGCCAAGCAGCTCTTCCAGCCGCCAGTAGCTTCGTCCGATATGCTCCAGCGCGGCTGTTCCCCGCGGTACCTCAGGGAGGTAGGAGAGGCGTAGCTTGACGCTGAGCGAGCCTGCAGCGGCGGCCAGCAGCCCCGCAAACTGATTCTCGGTGGCCTCAAGGGCCGGGTCTGGCATATTGTTAAGCAGCCCGACCACGATCGTCGCGCCGGCGCCACCGCCGCGAAAGCCCGCGGGCGCGGACGAGTCGGACGGACGCGGATCCAGTTCGAGCGGCATCGGCTATGGTCCCTTAACTGTGATCCCGGTCATGCGGTGGGCGGGGTCCTTGTGTCCTAATTACGGTTGCTTGGGAGTCTAGAATAGCGTCCCGGGCAGAACTATAACGACGAACGGGGTCACTTTCGTGGAAGCACCATCGGTCATGCAGCGGTCGAGTGATCCTCTCGAGGGCGACCTCAAGACACGTGCCCAGGCGGTCTCGGCGGTCGCCGCAAAGCATGCAACTGCGGTCGACAGCGGCGCGCGCTTCCCGCGCGAGTCGTTCGCAGCGGTTAAGGCACAGCGCCTGCTCGGCATCATGGTGCCAACCAAGTTCGGCGGCGAGGGCGCCGATCTGGCCCAGGTCGCGGATGTCTGCTTCCAGTTGGCGCAGGGATGCTCCTCGACTGGCATGATCTATGCGATGCACCAGATCAAGACTGCGTGCATCGTGCGGCACATGCGCGAGAGCGCGGCGCTGGAGAACGTGCTGCGCCGCCTTTGCAGCGAACAGCTGCTGCTGGCGTCCTCAACGACCGAAGGTCAGGGCGGGGGCAACGTCCGCTCGAGCGAAGCGCCCATTGAGCACCAGGACGGCCGCATCACGCTCGAGCGGCGCGCGAGCGTCATCTCGTATGGCGCCTACGCTGATGCGATCGTGACGACCGCGCGGCGCGCCGCCGATGCCGCAGCGACCGACCAGGTGTTGGTGGCGTTCTTCAAGGAAGACTACACGCTCACGCCGCTGCAGGGCTGGAACACTCTGGGAATGCGTGGTACCTGCAGCGAAGGTTATTCGCTGAAGGCTTCCGGGACGCCGGATCAGGTGATCCCGGACCCGTACGAGATTATTCATCCGCAGACCATGGTACCGACCGCGCATCTGCTGTGGGGCTCGGTGTGGGCCGGCATCGCGGCGAGCGCCACGGCGCGTGCGCAGGGCTTCATCCGCAACGTCGTGCGCCAGAGCGGTGGACAGATGCCGCCCGGTGCGCCGCAGTACACCAGGGCGCTCGCCTCACTGCGGACGTTGCGCGGGATGCTGGCGAGTTCGCTACGCAACTACCAGCGGGTGATGAACGATCCCAAAGCGCTCGCCTCGCTCGAGTTTCAGACCATGATCACGTTGACCAAGGTTGAGGCCTCCGAGCTGGCGGTCGCCATCGTCAACACCGCGCTGCGCACCTGCGGCTTGTCGGGATACCGCTGCGACAGCGAATTCAGTATCGAGCGACACCTGCGCGATGTGCTGTCGGCACCGATCATGATCAATAACGACCGCATCCTGGCCAACCTCGCCAACTCCTCGCTGCTGGCACCAGTTGCCGGCAGTCTCAGCGACTGACGGCGCGCATGAACGACTCGAATCCGCGCGAGCGCGCGGCTGCAGCCGATCCCCTGCACGCGATCGGCGCGGCGATCTTCCAGCGTCTGGGCGTGGACGGCGTCTACGCGCGTACCGGCCTGTACGAGAGCGTGTTCGATCGCGTGAGCGCGTATGTCACGCGGCAGCGTGATCCGCGCGCCGAGATATTGCGTTTCCCGCCGGTCATGAGCCGCGCGCAGCTGGAAAAGTCCGGGTACCTGAAGAGTTTCCCCAACCTGCTGGGATGCGTTTGCGCCCTGCACGGCACCGAGAGCGAGATCCGCGCGGCAGCCGATCGCTACGACAACGGCGGCGACTGGACGGCGGCGCTTGCGCCGACGGACCTGGTGCTGTCGCCGGCGGCCTGCTATCCCCTCTATCCGCTGGTGGGTTCTCGCGGCCCCCTCCCGCGGGACGGTCTCTTTTTTGATGTTACGGCGGACTGCTTCCGCCGCGAACCCTCACGCGAGCTCAACCGCCTGCAGTCCTTCCGTATGCGCGAATTCGTGCGCATCGGCCCGGCGGAAGAGATTTCGGCGTTCCGTCAGAACTGGATGGAGCGCGCGCAGCGTCTGGCGACAGAGCTGGCGCTGCCCAACACTCTTGAGGTCGCCAGTGACCCGTTCTTTGGGCGCGTGGGTCAGGTGATGGCGGTCAGCCAGCTGCAGCAATCGCTGAAGTTCGAGCTGCTGATTCCCTACTTCCCGGGCGCTTCGCCGACCGCGTGCATGAGTTTCAATTACCACCGCGATCTGTTTGGGCAGACTTGGGAAATCAAAGACGAGGAGGGCGCCGCGGCGCACACCTGCTGCGTAGCCTTCGGTATGGACCGCCTCACTGTGGCGCTGTTCTGCGTCCACGGTATCGAGCCCGAACGCTGGCCGAGTGGGGTGCGTCAGGCGCTCGCGCTCTGAGCGACCCGGTCGTGCAGTCGCCGTCAAGCCGACACCGGACCGCATGCCACTTGATCCACACGCCAAGCGATTGCTGGAGCGCTTGGCCGCACTCAATCCGCCGAGCGCGCGCAGCCTGACGGTCGAGGAGCGTCGTAGCGCGCTCGAGCACCTGCTGAACTTTGCAGCGCTGCGCGAGGAAGTGGAGCGCATCGAGGAGCAGACGGTGGAAGGTGCGGCCGGCCCACTGCCGGTGCGCGTTTATACTGCCGCGGGCGCGCGCCACCCGCGGCTGCCCGGCCTGATCTACTTTCACGGTGGCGGTCTGGTAGCAGGCAGCCTCGATTCACACGACGCCGTCTGTCGCTCGCTCGCCAACGCCACTGGCTGCCGGTTGATTTCCATCGGCTACCGCCTGGCTCCGGAACACCCGTTTCCGGCAGCGATCGCCGACGGCTGTGCCGCCACAGCCGCGATCGCGGCGCGCTGCGGCGAGTTCGGCATCGATCCTGGCCGCATTGCTCTGGGCGGTGATTCTGCGGGGGCCACGCTCGCGGCGGTGGTCTGCCAGGCGAACGCCACGGACGCACAGGTGCCCCTGGCTATGCAGCTGTTGATTTGCCCGATTATGGATTTCGGCGCGAGGAGCGATTCGCGCCGTGAACTCGCGCAGGGCTACTTTCTCGATGAGGCGACGCTCGAGCACGATCTGCATCATTATCTGGGTACAAACGGCGATCCCACGGACTCACGAGTCTCGCCGTTGCGGGCAGCCCAACTCGGCGAGCTGCCGCCGACCTGCATCCATACCGCGGAGTTCGATCCGCTGCGGGATGAAGGAGCGGCCTACGCACAGCGCTTGCAGCAGGCGGGGATCAGCACGACCTATCGATGTCACTCGGGTATGATTCATCTATTTTACGGGATGGGGAGGCTGATACCGTATGCCGCCACGGCTTACCGCCTCATCGGCGCTGACGTACGCGCCACCCTCGGCTGAGCGCTGTTGGCGCGGAGCAACCTCATGGTAGATCGTCGTCAGGTAGAGCAGCTGCTGGACCGACTTTACGCTGCTCGCGTGAGCGGCCGGCTGGACGAACTGTGCGCGCTGTTTTCCCCGCGGGCGAGCTTCCGCATTGCGGGGGCGAGTGACGGCAAGCCCATCGCGGTTTCCGCCCACGGGCGCGAGGAGATCCGTCCGTGGCTGGCGATGATGGTCAAGACTTTCAAACTCACGCGTCACGAGATCCTGACGACGCTGATCGACGGCGCACAAGCTGCCGTGCGCTGGCGTGCGGACATCAACTCGAGAATCACTGGCGTGATGGTCACCACCGAACTGGTGGATCTGGTCGAAATCGACGGCGAGGCCATTAACTCCTATACCGAGTACTTCGTGCCGATTGCGGCCAAGGCCGGATGAGCGCTGGCCACACTGCTGCGCCGTGTCTTGCCACCGCGTCAGGCTCGATGATGCTGTGTTTGCCTGACTGCGGCAGCCAGCGGCCCCGCGGCCGTTATGGAGTGCCCGCGCAAGCCCTTTGAGCGGGGAATTGTTCGCCCGCCACGGCTGAGATCGGCGCGCGCCTCAGGCCGCGAACTGCAGACGGCGCGCGATCACCGGCGCCACATGCTTGGCGCCGTACATGAAGCGCATGATCGGGCCGAACACCGGCGCGCTCGCCACCCCGACGATGAACAACCCCGGGACCGAAGTCTCAAAGCGTGCATCGAGTAGGGGTATGCCGCCGGTTTCGCGCGCGATCGCCCGCGCCAGCGCGGGATCGAGGTACGCGAGCCGGTCGATGTCGACCTTGAAGCCGGTGGCGGCGACCACGTGGTGCGCAGCGAGCGTGCGCGGCCCCAGCGGCGTCTGCAGCTGCATGCGCACGCCGCTCCCCTCAGCCTGCGCGCTCAGCACCCGGGTGGTCAGCTCGATCGGTAGACGCCCTTCGACGCGCTCCCGCAGCCACCACGAGCCACCCGGACCGTAGGCGCGCGCCACGAACCAGTGGCGGCGTTCGGGCGGAAAATACCAGCGGAACACGCGCGGCAACTCCGAGATCGCAACCGACTTCCAGCCGCTGGCGACGCCGGCGTCGGGCGCCAGCATGCGGGCGGAGAGCGGCCGCGGTTTGGATGGCGCATTCCACTCGATACGATCGCGGCGGACCAGCAGGCGCACACGCGCGCCGTTTTCATGCAGCAGCGCTGCGGTCTCGAGCGCCGATTGACCAGCACCGATGACACAGACATCGCGACCGGCGTAACCCGCGACGTCTCCGATCCGGCTGCTGTGCAGCACCAGCGGCTCGGGCAGCTGCGCCAGCTCCGCCGGCAGGACGCGGAAAGCCATGTGGCCGGTTGCCAGCACCACGCGCCGGCTGGTGAAGTGACTGCCATCACTGAAGGCGAGGCGAAAGCCGCCAGGCACCTGTGTGAGAGCGGTGAGTTGCAGCTGGCGCGGCTCAAGAGCGTTGTGCTCGCGGAACCAGTCGGCGTAATCGAGAAATCCCGCGAGACTGAGCGGACTGCCGACCGCCTGCCACGGTTGCCGCTGTGCCTCGCAGTAGCGGCGCAGCGAAAAGCGGCGCTGCGGATCCCACAGATTGGAGGCGAAGCGCTCTGACTTCAGTAGCATCCCGCGCGGCATGAATCTGCGCCAGCTCTCGAGCGGCATGCCAACGAGCTCGAACGGCAAGCCGCGGGCACGCAGATGGGCGGCAATCGACAGCCCGTAGGGCCCGGCCCCGATGATGGTCGTCGCACGGTCCAAGGAATTTCTCAGGCGCTGCCGCGTGCCAGCGCGCTCAGCCCGCTCGCGGCGCCGGACGCTTTGTTCCACAGGCGCACCAGCGCGCCCTCGAACACGTAGTAGTACAGGGCCGGCAGCGGATCGGACCAGCGGAAGAAGCCGTCCACGGCCGGCATGCCCGCGGCGAGCGGCGTGCGGAACCCCACTGACTGCCGCCAGGCGACGCGCGCCGGCGCCAGGGGCAGCGGCGGGGGTGCTTGGTCCAGCTCCGCGAAGTAGGTGAGCAGCGGCAGATTGCTGCCACACAGGGTGGCGATCTCCTCCTGCCAGTCGGTGCGCCCTACGGTGGGTTCGATGATCAGGAAGCGCTGGCGCGTGCGGTCGAACTTGAATTCCAGGCTGCCGAGCCCGCGATAGCCGACGCGCTCGATGAACTGCGCGGTCGCGGCACTGAGCTGCGGCGCCACGTCCGGTGCGGCCACACAGACCGCCGTGCTGCCCACTGCGGGGGGCGAGCACAGCAGCTTGCGCCCGATGAACAGTCCCGCGAGCTTGCCCTGCCGGTCACAGCTGAACAGCGAAAAGCAGATGTCACTGTCGGCGCCATCGACCCACTCCTGCACGATGATGCTGCGGGCGTGTACCAGCATGCGGGTCGCCGCGCGGCGCGCGTCCGCGGCAGTGGCGGCCTGCACCGCCCGCTCCACCGCCCCGTGCAGCACCAGCGTCTTGTCGGCTGGCTTCACTACCAGCGGCGGCGTCAGGCTGCCGATCAGGCCGAGGTCGGCGGTGTCATTCAGGCACACGGAGCGCGGCACCGCGAAGCCCTGCTGTACGGCCAGCTGATGGAACAGCGTCTTATCGGCCAGCGCGCGCACCATGTCGGCGGGCGGCAGGCTGATGCGGTAGAGCGGTTCGAGCTGCTGGCGAAATTCGGAAACGGTGTTGACGCTCTCATCACCCGTGAGCATGAGCACCGGGCGGCAGGCGAGTTGCCGGCTCAGATCGATCAGAGCATCAACCAGCGGGCGGCCGACAAATGAGGGCACGCGCACAAAGCGGCAGTGACGCGACCAGCGCGCCGCGCGGCGTGCCGTCGTGTCCAACAGGTAGATGGGCATGTGTCCGTGAGACAGGCTGCGCACGACGCCCAAGCCGTTGAGCGTGCCTTCCACCACGACGGCGGGCACGGGTAATTGCGCGGACGGTGAGCTGCTCGGATTCACTGCTCAGACTGGCCTGTGTCAGCGGTCAAATTCTACCGGCATTGAGCGCGGTACTGGGCCGGCTTGGCAAGACTGCGGTAGACATCGCAGCATTTGTAAAATTGTCTGCGTGCCGCGACGGAGCGGCGCTAAGCTCGGGCGCGCGCGGCGCTCAGCGGCGGCGGCTTAGCAGCAGCGGTAGGCGCAGCAGAAAGCCGAGCATCAGGCGCGCGTACATCCAGCTGAGCAGCGCGTTGTCGCGCCAGTAGTTGAAGTGCGATACCCCGCCCTCCTGAGGGCTGAAATAGCGTACCGCAGCCGGCCGGTTCACCGCCGGCACGCCGCGCCAGCTGAGACGCACCACCGCTTCGGCGTCGAAATCGAAGCGCCGCATCCAGCGGCTGCTGCGCATCACCGCGAGGAGCGGTGCGATCGGATACACCCGGAAGCCGAACAGCGTGTCGTGAATGCCTGCCCGCAGCGTTTCGAGATTGGTCCACCAGTTGGCGATTCTGCGCCCCTTTACGCGGATCGCGGGCGCGCTCGCATCGAACACTGGCTCACCGAGGATCATCGCCTGCGGCGCCTCGAGTGAGGCCGCCATGAACGGCGCGATGCACTCGGCCGCGTGCTGGCCGTCGCTGTCCATCGTCAGCGCATGCGTAAATCCCAGCCGCGCTGCCTCCGTCAGCCCATCGAACAGCGCCGCGCCCTTGCCGCCGTTGCGGACGCGCAGCAGCACGCGCAGCTGTGGATCGCTGCGCGCAAGCTCGGTTAGCGCCGCCGCCGAGCCGTCGGTGCTGCCGTCCACGACCACCCACACCGGCGCCCACTGCGCGCGCGCGGCGCGCACGGTATCGAGCGCCCGGGCGGCGCCGGGGTTGTAGCTCGGGATCAGCACCACATGCGTCGCCGAAGGCGTCACTCAGGGCTTTCGACCAGGCGCGAAGAGGCGGCGATCATCCATGCGACACCGCAACCCACGCTCCAATAGCTGGCGCGTTTCACCAGGGGGCTGTCGGCGAAAGCCGCGTCCGCGAGGCTATCGTGGCGCGCGTACACGCCAACCCAGAACTTAGGATAGCGCCGCGTGAGGGACACCAGTGCCTGGCTGCCGGCGTAGCCGCCCGGGGCCGAGTAGGCCGGCCGATCCGCAGTCGCGTATTGCGGGGCGACCGTATAGAAGTAGTCGTCATAGCGGCGATTGGCGAACAGCGGGCCTGCCAGCAGCCCGAGTTTCCAGCCGTATTCACCGCGAAACTGCGCGATGTCGAGGCTGAGATTGGGGGCAAAGAAGATGCCGACGTAGTGCGGTACGGCCTGCACCGTCAAGGCAGCACGCACCGGCAGGCGCAGGTCGAGTTTCACGCGCGCATCGGCACTGCGCCACAGATGGGCATCCAGCGACGGTCCGATCTCCAGCGTGGAGCGCAGATCCGGCATGCCGTGGCGGGCGGAATCATTGAGCACCGGTGTGGTGGCGTTGACGCTCAGATTGAGCTCGATGAACTGCTGATTGAACAGCAACCCGCGCACGCCGTCGCGATCAGATTTGAGAAACTCGCCGCGGTAAATGAAGTACGGCAGTGGCAGGGGATATACGTGCGTGGTATCCGATCCACGGTAGTCATTGAACAGCAGCAGGCCGCCACCCAGCCCGAACTCCCACAGCGGCTTTTCCTCGGCCCGGGCGCTGGCCGCGCACAAGGCGCTGGCAACCAGCAGCAGCGTTAAGCGCGCAAGAGCAGGCATCATCGTGCAGGCGGACGAGGGAACGGGATCAGCCGTTGCCAGTGCGCCGCTTGATCGCGGTCGCTTCGACTTCGACCAGCAGATCCTGACGGCAGATATCCGCCCGCACGTACAGGATGCGTGCCTCGGGGCCGAGCCGGGCGCCGAGTTCCGCCTGGATCGCGGGCAGGTCCGCCGGGTGGCGCACGTAGGCCTTGCAGGCGAGTGAGCCCAGCGAGAACTGGTTTCCGGGCGCCGCACGGTTCGCCTGCTCCAGCAGGGCCTCGATGTTCGCGAGCGTTTCACGGGTTTGCGCCGCGGCATCCCCGGCGTGCAGCGAATGATGCCCGACGATGCTCGCGGTGCCGGATATAAACAATGTGACCACGTCCGGCTCATGCAGCACTGCGGCCCGGGAGAAGGCGGGGCTGTGGCTGCCGTACTGGCGCGGATAGTGATAAGCGCTCACCTGGCGCGGGTTCTCGATAAAGGTCGGCGACACACGGCCGGCGAGGAAATACACCACCAGCGGACTGTCAGCCGAGGATCCAAGTGCCGAGGCAGCCGGCACCTTACCGGTGTGAGCGCGTCCACAGGCGCGCAGCGCCTGCTGGCGGGCGGCGTTGAATTGCCGGTAACGCTCAGTGCCGTTCGATTCGGCGTTGATGTCCGGCAGATAGTTCCACACCCGCAGCAGATGCGGAAAGGCCTGGGCATCAAGCGTGGCGCAGATCTCCAGATACGCCTGGGAGGTGGCGGCGTACAGCGCCGAAGGCAGGAAATCGCGGGCGCCGCTCCCGGACACGGCGCTCTCGTGCAGGGCAATGCAGCCGAACAGCAGATCTTCGCTGCGCCGAAAACGCACCTGGCCATGAGTCCCCGACTCGGCCGCTTGTCCGCAGCGCCACACCTCGCGCAGCTGCTGCGCGGGCGCGAGCAATTGCGTGCCTACCTGCGCAAGCGGGATCGACGGGTCGTCGTGCGCGTCGCACGCTCCGGCCGCACCGTCGAAGGTGGCGACCCCGAGGACGTCGCTGTAGCCTGCCGCCTGGTACTCCGCCAGTGACAGGTATTCCAGGCCGAGTCCTGCGTGCGCGCGCATCGGCGAGCGGCGAACTGCGCTACTTATTGGAGCTCGCCCCATCGGAAGACTTGCCCTTCACCGCCGACTTCACCTGCTGGAACCCGTTCTCGACGCTCTTGCCCACAGCCTTGGCGCCATCAGCGACCGCGTGGCCCGCCTCCTTGCTCTTGTCCGCGATGGTGTGACCGACCTCCTTGCTCTTGTCGGCGATCGCATGGCCGGTATCTTTGCTCTTGCCCGCGATCGTTTGGCCGGTTTCTCTACTCTTAGCGGCCACGGTTTTGCCAGTGTCCTTGGACTTCTCCGCCACGGTCTGCCCGGCATTGTGGGCATCGCGAGCGACGGTCTGTCCGGCGTTCTTGGCGTCGTCCTTGATCGAGGTCTTGGTGTCGGAGTTGGGTGTGTCGTGCGCAGAGCCGACAGCGGCCATGCCCAAGGTCAGTGTGGCAGCGGCGGCTGCCCGGAAGATTGCTGCGTTCATGGCGAGCTATCGTACGACAGTCGCGCGGCGATTTGCACCGCAGCGCCGCGGCGCGCAACCCGGTGAACAAGGAGCACCGGCAGCGGCCCGAGCTATGACCCCAGCGCACCGCCTCGGCGGATCGCCGCGCGCGTGTCCGAGTCACCGACACCACAGAGCGCATCTGCGTCATGCGTTCGTGACGTCACGCAAGGGTGCGAAGGGTGACCCTGTTAGTGCACACTTGCCCGGATGCTCCTCGGCCGCCTGCCCATTTCGGTTCTGCGTACCCGCTACATCCCCGGCGGTTGGGACGTGCTCGCTTTCGTGCTGGTGTTTGCTTTCTTTATCTACGCCGCTCAGGCGGCCCATGGACTGAGCGGCTCACTGGCGCACCTTGAGGCCACGCCGATCTCGCTGAAGCCCTCGGCGCTCATCGGCTACTCAGCCCGCACCGCGCTGCGGATGCTGATTGCCATGGTCGCCTCGCTGGTGTTCACGTTCAGCTATGCGACGCTCGCCGCCAAGAGCCGCCGCGCAGAGGTCATCCTGGTGCCGCTGCTCGACTTCCTGCAGTCAGTTCCGATCCTGAGCTTCTCCATTACCATCCTGTTCTTCCTGCGACTCACCCCGGGACGGGTGTTCGGCGCAGAGCTGGCGGCGATTTTCCTCATCTTCACCAGCCAGGCGTGGAACATGGCCTTCAGCTTCTATCATTCGCTGCGCAGTATCCCGCACGAGATGGTGGAGGCCGCGCGCAACTTCCAGTTGGGGCCGTGGATACGCTTCTGGCGACTGGAGGTGCCATTTGGTATGCCGGCGCTCATCTGGAACATGATGATGTCGATGTCCGGCGGCTGGTTCTTCGTGACGGCCGCGGAAGCCATCTCCGTCGGCAACACCACCGTCACGCTGCCGGGTGTGGGCTCGTATATTGCTCTTGCCATTGAGCAGAAGAACCTGGCGGCCATTGGCTGGGCGATCGGCTCGATGTTCGTGGTGATACTGCTGTTCGATCAGCTGCTGTTCCGTCCGCTGACCGCAAGCGCCGACTGGTTCCGGCTCGATCAGGAGGCCGGACTCACGGCCAACCGCTCCTGGGCACTGACCATGATGCGTCGCTCCCGCCTGCTCGGCATCGTCGCCAATGGTTTCGCCGCGGTGGTGCGCTTTTTCATGAAGCCGCGCGCCGCTGCGCCGCAGCGCGCACAGCAGGCAGCCAGTCGCTGGGATGCCCGCCGGGTCGACTATCTGTGGTACGCCGTGCTTCTGCTGATCGGCATCGGCGCGCTGATGAAAACCACCCGCTTCGTTCTCGCCGAGGTCACACCGGCGGAGATCGGTCAGGTGATTCTCTACGGCTTCATCACGCTGCTGCGTGTGGCGATCCTTATCGCGTTGGCGAGCGTGGTGTGGGTGCCGATCGGCGTATGGGTGGGACTGCGGCCGCGCGCCGCCAGCATCGTGCAGCCCATCGCGCAGTTTCTCGCCGCCTTCCCGGCGAATCTGCTGTTCCCCATCGTGGTCTCGGCGATCGTCCTGTGGAGGCTGACCCCCGACATCTGGCTGAGTCCGCTGATGATCCTCGGCACGCAGTGGTACATTCTTTTCAACGTGATCGTGGGCGCTTCGGCGATCGCACCCGAACTGCGCTACGCCGGGCAGAATCTCAGCGTGCACGGCTGGCTGTGGTGGAAGCGTATCGCGCTGCCGGCCGTGTTTCCCTTCTACGTGACCGGAGCTATTACCGCCTCCGGCGGTTCGTGGAACGCGAGCATCGTCGCCGAAGTGGCTAGCTGGGGAAACCAGAAGCTCACCGCGCACGGTCTCGGAGCGTACATCGCTAACGCGACCGCGGCCGGCGACTTCCAGCGCAGCGTGCTCGGCACGGTGGTGCTGAGTCTGTTCGTGGTGATCATCAACCGTGTGTTCTGGCGCCCGCTGTACGCCCGCGCCGAGCGCAAGTTCCGCATCAGCTAGAGGCAATTTCCGGGAGATGACCGTGAATTCAACCGCACCTGCGCTGAACCTTGCGCCGCTGCTCGACGTGCAGCGGGTGTGCAAGTCATTCCGCAAGCCTGATGGGGACGAGCTGGTGGTGCTGGAGCACGTCAATCTGACCCTGCGCCCCGGCGAGATCATTGGCCTGCTGGGACGTTCGGGCTCGGGCAAGTCGACCCTGCTGCGCGCCATCGCCGGGCTCGAGGAGCCGACCAGCGGCGTGGTCAGCTATCTCGGTCACCCGGTCGTCGGGCCCGCTTCCGGCATCGCTATGGTGTTTCAGAGCTTCGCGCTGTTCCCCTGGCTGACCGTGCTGGAGAACGTCCAGCTGGGACTGGAGGCACTCGGAGTCGCCGAGCCGGAAATGCGCAAGCGCTCGCTACAGGCGATCGACCTCATCGGACTCGACGGATTCGAATCGGCCTATCCGCGCGAACTCTCCGGCGGCATGCGCCAGCGAGTGGGCTTTGCGCGCGCGCTAGTGGTGCATCCCAATATTCTGTTGATGGATGAGCCGTTCTCGGCACTCGATATCCTCACCGCGGAGACCCTGCGCAACGACTTTCTCGATCTGTGGGGGGAGGGTCAGTTGCCCATCAAGGCGGTGCTGCTGGTGACGCACAACATTGAAGAGGCGGTGCAGATGTGTGACCGGCTGCTGATCTTTTCCAGCAACCCGGGACGGGTCGTGAGCGAGATTCCGATCGATCTGCCGCAGCCGCGTCATACCCAGGATCCGCGCTTCCGCGCCCTGATCGAGCGTGTCTACGTGGAGATGACTGCGCGGCCGCGCGCCGATGCGCGCGCGGGGCCGAAGGCCGAGCGTTTCGCCGGCACGGGCATCGGCACGGTGCTGATCCACGTCTCATCCAACGTGCTCACCGGCCTCATGGAAGCCGTTGCCGAACCGCCCTACAACGGGAAGGCCGACCTGCCGGTGATCGCAGAGGAGCAGCATCTGGAAGTGGATGAGCTGTTTCCGGCCGCCGAGGCGCTGCAGATGCTGCGCTTCGCCGAGGTTGAAGGCGGCGACATCAAGCTCACCGAGGCCGGCGTCGAGTTCACCCGCGGGGAGACCGATGAGCGCAAGCGTCTGTTCGCGCGCCACCTGATCACCTACGTGCCGCTCGCGGCTCACATCCGCCGCGTGCTCGACGAACGTGCCAGCCATACGGCCCCGAAGAGCCGCTTCTTCGATGAACTCGAGGACTACATGGCCGAGGACGTGGCGGAACAGACCCTGCGCACCATCATCAGCTGGGGTCGCTATGCCGAATGCTTCGCTTACGACGATAACCGGCAGGCTTTCAGTCTGGAGAATCCGGCCTGACGACGCCTCTGCCAGGTCAAGCTCAGGGCAACGCTTGTCGGCGGCAAAGAAGTGCAAAGAAAGCTGCGTTTTGCGACGCCGGGAATCGAAGCCAGGTCGCGGAGTGTATCGTGCGGTGCCATGGAAACACGTGAAGCCGGCACCGAGCCGAAGCCACTTCTGCTGATCGTCGATGACGACAGCGAGCTGTGCACGATGCTCGCGGAATATCTGGGACCCGAGGGGTTTCTGACCGTGACCGCGGGCAGCGGACCTGCGGGGCTCGAGCAGCTTGGACGCGCAGCCGTTGACCTGGTGGTGCTCGATGTCATGTTGCCCGAACTCTCGGGCTTCGAGGTGTTGCGCCGCATACGTGCGACCAGCCGGGTACCGGTTGTCATGCTCACCGCACGCGGCGAGGAGGTCGATCGCGTGGTCGGCCTCGAGATGGGGGCTGACGATTACCTGGCCAAGCCCTTCAGCCCGCGCGAGCTGGTAGCGCGCGTTCGTGCGGTGCTGCGCCGCATCCCCGGCGACGGTCAGGGGGCCGACGGACTCATGGTGTGGGGGCCGCTGCGCCTCGATCTGCGTGCGCGTCGCGCGCTGGTGGGCGATAGCGACCTCGAGCTCACCTCCGCCGAGCTGCGCATTCTCGATCTGCTGGTTCGGGCCGATACCCGCACGGTCACTCGCGAGGAACTCATGACGCTTGCACTCGGCCGGCGTTTGCTGCCGACCGACCGCAGTCTCGACACACATGTCTCCAACCTGCGGCGCAAGCTGCAAAAGCACACCGACCGCGTGAACGTGCAGAGCGTGCGCGGCAGCGGCTACGCACTCGCGCTGGCCTTCGCGCGCGCCGCGGGCGCGCCCGAGGCGCGCACCTAGCCGCATGCATTCTCTCTACTGGCGCATCTTTCTGGCGTTCTGGGCAGCGCTGGCACTGATTCTCGTGGGTACCGTGACGGTGGCGGTCAATGCCACCGCGCATCGCACGGAACGTCCCTGGGTGCAGCGCGGGCAGCTGTATGCGCAAGCCGCACGGGCCTTTGAATCTGGCGGCGCGCCTGCGTTACACGGTTGGTTGAGCTCGCTCGGCAGCGAACCGCTGACCCGCACCTTCGTCGTCGATCCCGATGGCCGGGAAATGCTCGGACGACGACTGCCGCAGAGCCTGCTGAGCCCGCGCAGCACCGCGCCTGCTGCCGACGCCAACGCCGATGCGATCGCCCCGATTGGCGGGGCACTGGTGCTGGTCGCCCCGGGCGGCGCTACCTTTCACGTCGTGGTCGGTCCGGTACGCGACAGCCCGAGACTGTTCGGCGAACTCGAGCTGCCGGGCGTACCGTTCGCGATCCTCGCCATCGCTTTGACGGTCAGTGCCGGGGTGTGCTTCCTGCTGGCGTGGTACCTCGCAGCTCCGGTCGACCGGCTGCGTCTGGCCACGCGCCGCATGGCGGCGGGGGATCTGAACGTGCGCGTGCTGCCAACACTGCATCGGCGCGATGATCTCGGTCTGTTGGCGGCCGATCTCGACACCATGGCTGAGCGACTGCAGTTGCTGCTGGAAGCCAAGCAGCGGCTGCTGCGCGACGTGTCGCACGAGCTGCGCTCCCCCCTGGCGCGGTTGCAGCTCGCACTATCGCTGGCCACCCGTGGCGATGGCGAAAGCAAGCGGCAGCTGGCGCGCATCGGCCGCGAAGCGGATCGGCTCGAAGAGTTGATCGCGCGCACCCTGAAGCTCGTGCGCCTCGAGCGTCCGCCCGATCAGCTGGAGCAGGTGAACATCGACGTCGCGGAGTTGTTGCGCAATCTCATCGCCGACATCGCTATTGAGGCCGACGCGCGCGGCTGTCACCTGAACATCAGCTGTCAGGGCCCGCTGCCGGTATCCGGCGATCCGGAACTGCTGCGCAGCGCCTTCGAGAACGTCATCCGCAACGCCGTGCGTTACAGTCCTGCCGGTACCGTGGTGAGCATCACCGCCGAGCGCTGCGCGCGCTCATCGCCGGGCGAGGCGCTCGAGGTGACGGTGCACGATCACGGGCCGGGAGTACCCGACAAGGATCTCGAGTTGATCTTTGAGCCGTTCTATCGTGTCGATGCAGCCCGCGAGCATCACGGTGCGGGCGGGGAGGGTCTCGGGCTGGCCATCGCCGCGCGCTCGCTCGCCGCGCACGGCGGCGCGATCGCCGCGCGCAATGCCGCAGGCGGTGGTTTGATCATCACGGTGAATCTACCCACCGGCCAACAACGCAGCAGCGCCGCGATCTCGCCGAGTGCGCAGGTAGCCTGAGAGAAAATCAAAGCCCAAACGAAAACGGCTCCCGTGTGGGAGCCGTTCTCTTACCAACACCGCTTACGCGGAGTGCTTTAGGCCTTCGCCCGGCGACGGCGCATCGGCGCAATGCCGAGCCCGCTCAGTCCGAGTGCCAGCAATGCGAGTGATCCCGGCTCCGGAACCGAAGAGGGAGCCGTCGTCGTCACCGTCTTGTCCTGCCGGCCAAATCCCGGCTCATGGTCGTGCATCTGCGGATCTGCAACCGCAGGCATGCTCCATAGGACAGCTGCGACGGTAGCAACGCTGGCCATTCCCGCAATCATCTGAATCTTCTTCATCGCGCTATCCTCCAATGACCGATCCCTAGCCCTGTGGCTGGCCCGGCTCCTTCTGCTAGCTGCAAACACTGTGCCGCCGATTCATATTCACTGTTTCACCAGGCACTTGCAAGCGATCCATTACATAACGCGCTACAACAGATGCCGGGTTCTGTAAATCCCGTCGACAGCCATCCAATTCGCACGCTGCAGTCCATCGCAGCCTCACATCAATCCTAACACCGGGGACCCCGCGGCAATAGCGTGAGCTTCATCACAAGGTGACGCTTTATGACCCCTGTGCAAGCTGAATGTCTGCGCGTCGCGACATCGATTTTGTTTACTAATCATGCTGTTACGCGCCTCGCGGGCGTGTAGGCCCGCGGCGTCGTCGGGCTGCTGCGACGCACCGCAACGCTATGGAAAGTGCGCCACGGCGCCGCTTGCGCTAACCCTCTGAAACTGCAGCGCGAGCGCATCGACGGCACGACCTTTGCTTATTCCCCCAGGCCTGCATCGCGGTGCTTTCGCTTGCCACCGTCGCAGGTTTCGGAAATGGACGACTGAGCTGGTTTGCGCCGGCTGGGGGAGGTTTGTGCCTTGAAAACGCTGCGGCTGTTGCAACATGTCCTGCCGGTGTTGGGTGTCACATGGTTGCTGTGCGGATGTAACGACCAGGGGTCGAGTGCTGCGACCAGCGTGCCAGGTGCCGTGCAGAAGGTCAGCAGTAATGCGACGCTCAGCTGGGAGGCGCCGACTGCGAACACCAACGGCAGCGCGCTCACGGATCTTGCGGGCTACCGCATCTACTACGGCTCGAATCCCTCTAAGCTCGATCAGAGCGTGCAGATCAAGACCGTGGGCATGCAGACCTACGTGCTCGACAATCTGACCGCCGGCACCTGGTACTTCGCTATCATGGCGGTGACTAGTGCGGGCACGGAGAGCGCCCTGTCGAATGTCGTCAGCCTGACGATCGGATAGACGCACGTCGACTGCAGACGGCTCGCGCTCTCCCGGGACACGCGCGCTACCGGGAGAGTTCGCTGTGAAGGCTTCCTTGCGTCCTTGGCTGATCTTGGCGCTGGCCTGTGCGATCGCACTGATCTGCTGGCCCAGCAGCGTCATTTTCTACCGCAAGTGGACTGATGCGGCCAGTCTCACCTACACGCACGGCCCGCTCATCCTGCTGATCTGCTGCGTGCTGGTATTCCGCGCGCGCCGCGCCATCGCGGCCGCGTCGGTGCGGCCCTGCGTGCCGGCACTGCTGGCGCTGGCAGTGGCGATGCTGGCGTGGCTGGTGTTCTATCGCGCCGGCGTCGAAGGCCTCGAAGTACCGATGCTGCCGCTCATCTTCTGGCTGGCAGTCACCGGGGCGTGGGGCTGGCAAGTGGGCCGGCTGCTGTTGTTCCCGACCGCCTTCTTCTATTTCGCGGTGCCCGCCTGGCACGACCGCCTGCTGCAGGAGCTGACGGTGCTGGCGATGCGCGGCCTGCTCGGCGTGACCGGACCGCCGGCCATCTTCGTCGGTGATGACATCTACATTCCCAACGGCGCCTTCCGCATCGAGGAGGGCTGCAGCGGGCTGCACTTCATGATCGTCGGCCTTGCGGTCGCGGCGCTCTACGGTGAGCAACAGCGCGACAGCTGGCCGGTACGTCTCAAGCTATTGCTGCTGATGGCGCTGCTCGCATTGTTGGCCAACTGGGTGCGTGTTTATACCGTGATCGAGGCGGGTTATCTCACCAACATGCAGAGTTATCTGGTGCGTGTCAGTCACTATGGCTTCGGCTGGTGCGTGTTTGCGGTGGCGCTGTTCCTGTTCTTCTGGCTCGCGCGCTGGTTCGAGCCGCCGCTCGAGGAACCCGCGCCGCAGCCACTGACGCCGGGCAGCGCTGCCGGCCGCGCTGAGCTGATCGGGCTCGGCAGCGCACTTGCCATCCTGCTCGCACTGCCGGCGGCGAACCTCGGCCTGCGCGCGCTGCATCCAGACACCGCTAAGCTCAGCGTACCCAGCCTAGGGCCACCGCCCGCGTGGCGCGCTCTGGCGGAGGCGCGCTCGAACTGGCAGCCGGTGTTCCCGGGTGCCGATCAAGAGCGGCGCGTCAGCTTTGCCGACCCGAACGGTGAAACCGTTGAAGTACTCGCGGTCGCTTATCGCACCCAGCGCCGCGGCGCACAACTCGTCGGCCAGGCCAGTTCGCTCATCGGCGACAACCTGGAGGTGCAGGGCGAGCAGGTGGTCAGCAGCGCTGGCGGCAGTTTCCTCGAGACCGAAGTGGTCGATCAGACGCGTGCGCGCGCGCTCATCTGGTCGCGTTACCAGGTGGGCGAGCACGAATTGCTGGCGCCACGCCTGCAGCAGCTGTGGTACGGGGTGAACGCGCTGGTGTGGTCACCGCCTTCCAGGCTGTTGGCGTTGCGCACTGCCTGTAACGGCGACTGCGACGATGCGCGGCGCGTGCTGCGCGCCTTTGTCGCGCACGGCGCGGCGCCCTGACGCCGCTTCATCCCCGGCTAGCCCGCGGACCTTACATATGTTGGGACGCGGCCGCGCCAGCGCGCGCCCAAGCAGCCGCGTCAGCAACTTTGCGCGCATTCGCTCGCCGCGACGCACGAAGACCGCTAAGCTTGCATGTCGTAACAGGGCGACGGTCCGGCATGTATGCGGAAACGGTCGCACAGCGTTAAAAACAACATATGCAGTCTGTGACTCGCCCCATGATGAAGGGGGCAGCCAAGCCCGATGAGCGGAACAGGCCGGCCGTAGCCGCTTCTGGTAGGCTCAACTTTTGGATTCAGGAATCGCAATGGGACGTGCGCTCGTACTGATGCTGGCCGGCTGGCTGGCCATTGGTCCTCTGATCAGCAGTTGCGCTTCCAGCGCCCCGCAACTGGAACCGGCGGCAACCACACCGGCCCAGGCGAGCGCCAAGTCGGTGGACAGCAATTACATCATCGGCCCGGGCGATTCGCTCGAAGTGTTCGTGTGGCGTAATCCCGAGCTGTCGGTGACCGTGCCGGTGCGCCCGGACGGCAAGATTTCCACCCCCCTGGTCGAAGACATGGTGGCGGTCGGCAAGACCGCGCCGCAGCTGGCGCGCGACATGGAAAAGGTGCTCGCGGAGTATGTGCGCTCGCCCAAAGTGAATATCATCGTCACCGTGCCGACGAGCACCTTCAGCCAGGTGAAGATCGTCGGCCAGGTGCAGCACCCTATGGCGCTGCCCTACCGTGAGGGTATGACGGTGCTGGATGCGCTGCTCGCGGTCGGCGGGCTCACGCAGTTTGCCTCCGGCAATCGCGCGCGTATCGTGCGTATGGACAAGGGACAGGAAACAGTCATCCACGTGAAGCTGAGCGACTTGCTCAACAGTGGTGACGTACATGAGAACGTTGCGCTGAAGCCCGGCGATGTGCTGGTCGTGCCGCA
>Ga0070761_10000192_pt1 | contig 40321 bp, 34 predicted proteins | sample HubBroMetageREF1_FD_66724 | JGI IMG/M metagenome (GOLD analysis project Ga0070761, IMG submission 66724) | Reference soil microbial communities from the Hubbard Brook experimental Forest, New Hampshire, USA - Hubbard Brook CCASE Soil... | ecosystem: Environmental > Terrestrial > Soil >... | reverse complement strand
CGCCACCGCCGCAGGCGCTGAACTCCGCTCGGCGCGCACTGTCCGAACCGGGAGTGCGGTCATAAGGAAGTGGCCGTGATCACCCTCCTTGCGCTGGCGCCGCTGCTGCTGTCGCCAAATGCAGCCGCGCCCCCGGCGGTCAGCGATCAGACGCCGGCTGCGCAGGAGCGCGAGGCCGCGCCGCGCGTGCCGCACGCCGCGCCATTCGGATTCGCCAATGTGCAACGCCTGGCGCGCGAGCGCGCGGCGCACGACTATCGACCCATGTCGGAAGGACTCCCGCCGGTATTCGCCAACCTGACCGAGGACCAGTACCACAGCATCCGTTTCCGCACCGCGAGCTCGCTGTGGCACAGCCAGGCGCTGTTCGAGGTGGAGTTCTTTCACCGCGGCTTCCGCAGCCGCCAGCGCGTCAACATCTTCGAGGTCACCGCTGCCGGCCAGCGGCCGATCGATTACAACCCGGGGTATTTCGTCTTCGGCCGGCCGCTGCGGATTCCGAAGGCCACGGCGGGGCTCGGCTTCGCGGGCTTTCGCGTTCACTACCCGCTGCAGACGCCGGATTACAAGGACGAGCTGATCTCGTTTCTCGGCGCCTCCTATTTCCGGGTGCTCGGGCGCAACCAGCACTACGGCGCCTCGGCGCGCGCGCTGGCGATCGACACCGGACTGCAGAGCGGGGAGGAATTCCCGGCATTCACCGATTTCTGGCTGGTGCGACCGCAGCCGAACGACCGCACCCTCACCATCTACGCGCTGCTCGACAGCAGGAGCGTCGCGGGTGCGTTTGAGTTCGAGGTTCGCCCCGGCGGCATGACCCAGGTGGAGGTGCATTCCGAGCTGTACCCCCGTCGCGCCATTGAAAAGCTCGGCGTGGCCCCGCTCACATCCATGTTCCTGTACGGCATCGACGACGGCGCGCATCGCTTCGACGACTACCGCCCGGAGGTCCACGACAGCGACGGCTTCATGACCGAAACCGGTCGCGGGCAGTGGATCTGGCGGCCGCTCGCCAACCCGCGCGAACTGCGCATCAATCGCTTCATGGACCAGAGCCCGCGGGGCTTTGGCCTGATCCAGCGGCAGCGCAATTTCTCGCAGTACCAGGATGCCGCGTCGCAGTACGAGGCGCGCCCGAGCTTCTGGGTACAGCCGCTTGGCGACTGGGGCAAGGGGGGCGTCGAGCTCGTGGAGATACCCAGCGACGAGGAAATCCATGACAATATGGTTGCTTACTGGGTGCCCGAGCACGCCCCGGCCGCCGGCAAGGCAGTGTCCTTCGCGTACGTGCTGTATGCCTATACGTACGCGCCGGATTGGCCGCCGGGCGGGCGGGTCATCGCGACGCGCAGCGGCGCGCCGCTGCTCGGCCCCACCGAGGGACATTTTGCGTCGGGATCGCGCCTGATCCTCGTCGACTTTGCGGGCGGTGATCTCGATGGACTGAACGCGACGCAGCCAGTGAAGGCGGAGATCAACGTGGGCAATGGCCAGATCCAGGCGCTGACCGTGGCGCGCGTCCCTGAGAGCGGCGCCTGGCGGGCGGCGTTCGTGGTCACGCCCAAGGCGAAGCGAGCGGTCGATCTACAGTGCTATCTCACGCTGCACGGTGAGGTGCTGAGCGAAACGTGGGTCTATCAATGGACACCCTGAGCGTTCGGCGGCCGCGGTATGCGGTACGCGTGCGGGTGCGGCGCACGTTCTTCTTCGGCCTGACCCTGCTCTCGGCGGTCGGCGCGGGCGCGCTGCTGCTCGACGTCCTCGAGGCGAACGGACTCACGGGCATCGAGCTGCTGGGACTGGCGCTGTTCTTCGGCCTGTTTGCCTGGATCGCCGGTTCCTTCTGGACCGCTATTGCGGGCTTTGTGATCCAGCTCGTGGGCCGCGACCCGGCGGGCCTTGACCCCGCGGAGGTCGCGGGTCGTCCGCTCCATGCCCGCACTGCCATCGTCATGCCGATCTACCACGAGGACCCGGATCGGGTTGGCGCCGGGCTGGATGCCATCTGGTCCTCGCTCGGGCGCCAGGCGGACAGCACGGCATTTGACCTGTTCATCCTATCCGACAGCTACGACCCTGAGATTGCTCTGGCCGAGGAAGCGATGTACCAGCGCTTCCTCGCGCGCCACCAGGCCGTCGGCCGGGTGTTTTACCGGCGGCGCACCGATCGCAGCGAGCAAAAGGCCGGCAACATTGGCGACTTCGTGCGGCGGTTCGGCTACGGCTATGAGTGCATGATCGTGCTCGATGCCGACAGCATCATGACGGGCGAGGCGCTGGTGACTCTCGCCCGGCTGATGGAGGGGCACCCCGAGGTCGGCATCCTGCAGACGCTGCCGCTGCCGGCCGGACGCGAGACGCTGTTTGCGCGCCTGATCCAGTTCGGCGCGCGGATGCAGAGTCCGATGCTCGCCACCGGCCTGGCGTACTGGCAGCTGGGGGAGAGCAACTACTGGGGACACAACGCGATCGTGCGGCTGCGGCCGTTTGCGCGCTACTGCCGGTTACCGCGGCTCTCGGGCCGGCCGCCGTTCGGCGGCTCGATTCTCAGCCACGACTTTGTCGAAGCCGCTTTCATGCGCCGCGCCGGCTACGAGGTGCGCCAGCTCCCCGACGTCATCGGCAGCTGGGAAGAGGTACCGGCCAACGTCATCGACTACGCGGCGCGGGATCGCCGCTGGACACAGGGCAACCTGCAGCACGCGCGCGTGCTGCACTTCCCCGGGCTCCACCCGCTGAGCCGCATACACTTCGTAACCGGCATCCTGGCCTACGTCGCCTCGCCGATGTGGCTGGCGCTGCTGGTGATCTCTTCGGTGCTGAGCGCTATCGAGGCGGCGAAGCTGCCGCAGTACTTCCTGCCGGGACTGCACAGCCTGCCGCACTGGCCGGAGATCCGCAGCGGCGAGGCGATGTGGCTGTTCTTGCTGACGCTGGTAGTGTTGCTGTTGCCGAAGGTCCTCGGTGCGTATCTCGCGGTGCGCGACCCGAAGTTGCGCCGCGGCTTCGGCGGGGCGGGACGGCTGTGCGCGAGCCTCCTGATCGAGCAGCTCTTCGGCATGCTGCTTGCGCCTTCGATGATGCTGTTCCACTCGGCGTTCGTGGCGCAGACGCTGCTCGGCAGAACCGTAAGCTGGAATGCCCAGGCGCGCGGCGACCGCGCGGTGACGCTGCGCGAGGCATTCCGCCGGCAGACCTGGCAGCTGATCTTCGGGGTCGCCTGGGCCGTGATCATGCTGCGAGCGGCGCTGCCGTTCTTCTGGTGGCTGACCCCGGTGCTCGCCGGACTGATCCTGGGCGTGTGGCTCACCGTATGGACGAGCCACGCCAGCGCCGGCCGGATCGCGCGGCGCTGGGGCCTGCTGCTTACTCCCGAGGAGACGGCGCCGCCGCCGGAGCTCGCGGCGCTCAACGCCCCGGCGTGCGATACGGCCGCCGCGTTAGCGGGCGAGCGCCTCGCGCGCAGCGCGTAGACCGCTCTGCAGGGCTCCGGTCACCGTGCCGGCTTCGCCGCCCGTGTCGGTAGCCTCACCCGCGAAGAACAGCGTTGCCTCGATCGGGCGCGCGAGCGCTGCCCGCGCCTCGCTCCCGCCCACCGCCACGTAGCTGTAGGCGCCGCGCGCGAACGGGTCCTCCTGCCAGTCGTGGTAGTACCAGCCCTCGAGTTCGCCCGCGATGTCGACGTCGGCGCCGAACACCGTCTGGAGACTCTCGATCGCGAGGCGCGCGATCCCGCCGGGCGAGCGCCCGCGGCTGAGGGGCGGCACCCGCGGGCCGCCCGCCCAGGCGACCAGCAGCGGCGCGTGCACCGGCGCAGGTGTCCAGAAGGTCGGGATCTGCGCATTCGGTGACTGCACGAACGAGGTCCCGGCGTAGCGGCCGTCGTACAGTCGCTCCCAGAACGCCGTGGCGAAGCGTAGCAGCACCTTGATGACCGGGCCCGCGATGAGTCCCTCGAGCGCGTCGCGCTTCGCTTCGAGTGGCGGCGTGAAGCGCACCGCTTCCACCGCCCCAGGCGCGGCCTGCAGCACCCCGAGCGGCAGCGTGATGATCGCGCGGCGCGCACGGATCTCAAACGGCGCGCCGGCGCGCTCGCCGGCCACTTCGACCGACCGGTGCGACCAGCGGACTTCGCGCACCACCGACTGAAGCTGCAGCCGCCGGACAGCGCCCTCGTGCGGCGCCCGCTCGAACGAGGCGAGGAGCGCGTCGAGCAACGCCGCGTAACCGTCCCGCGGCCGGGACTGCGGCCCCTCGCCCAGGACATCGCCCAGCCACTCGGCGACGATGGCCCGCGCGCTGGCGCGAGTGGTGTCGGCGGCGTCGAAGCCCTCCGCCATGCGCTGCGCCCGCTGCCGCTCGTCCGGGGACAACGCCCCCGCCAGGTGGCGCTCGAGGAAGGCCTCGAAGGACATGTCTTGCCGCGCCAGCACACGGCTCTCAGCGAGCGCCCTGCGGAGCTTGGGAAAGAAGTCCTCGCGCGGCTGCAGCTCACCCTCATGCAGCGTCAGGTGCGAACCTTCCGCATCGACCACCGCCGCCCCCGCCTTGGCGAGCAAGTCGCGCGTGATGGCGGCCTGTCCGTGGATGAATTCCGCGCCCAGCTCGACCGGCACCGGCAGGCCGGGCTCGCGGCGCGTCCAGATGCGTCCGCCGACGCGATCGCGCGCCTCGAGCAGCAGCACGCTCGCGCCTGCGCGCGCGAGCTCCGCCCCCGCCAGCAGGCCAGCAGCGCCGGCGCCGATGACGACGACATCGAAGGATGATGCGCCCGCCACCGCGGCTTCAGTGCGCCAAGCGCGCTGCGTCCTCGAGGCGCGTCTGCTCCTGGGTGCCGCCGAGGCTCGAGAGGAAGCGCGAGCGCCAGGCGTCGACATCGTTGGCACGCAGCGCTTCCAGCAGCTTGCCGTGGCGCGCGCGTCGCTCGTCGCGCGGCATGTCGAGCGCCTGCTTGAGCGCGCGCGCGATGCCGCGCGTGTCGTAGGGATTGACGAGCAGCGCATCGGTCAGCTCGTTGGCGGCGCCGGCGCGATCGGACAGCACCAGCACGCCGGGATCGGCCGGATCCTGAGCGCCGACGTATTCCTTGGCGATGAGATTCATGCCATCGCGCAGCGGCGTCACCAGGCACACCTGGGCGAGCCGCAGGAATCCCATGAGGGTGGCGTGCGGAAAGTTGCGGTTGAGGTAGCGGATCGGCGTCCAGTCGACGTCGCCAAATCGCCCGTTGGTGTTGCCGGCGCTCTGCTCGAGCGCGCGGCGGATGCGGGCGTAGGCCTGCACTTTCTGCCGTCCGAGCGGGGCGATCTGCAGATAGGTCACTTTGCCGCGATGCTGCGGGCAGTCCTCGAGAAAGTGCTGGTACGCCGCGAAGCGCTGCAGCAGCCCCTTGCTGTAGTCGAGCCGATCCACGCCGATGATGAGACGCCGGCCCTGCAGCCCGTGCATCATCTCGCGCACGCGCGCCGAGAGTACCGTCTTGGCGGCCGAGCGCGCCGTTTCCGGCAGATCCACGCCGACCGGGAACACCCCGGTGCGCACCAGACGTTCGAGCGTCGTCACCGCGCCGCCCGCGGTCACGCGCTCCCTGCCCCAGACGGTGCGCGCCGCGTCGAGGAAGGACTGCCGGTCGGTCTCGGTCTGGAAGCCGAGCAGGTCGTAGGCGAGCAGCGCCTCGAGCAGCTCGCGGTACACCGGCAGCGAACGCAGCACCTCGAAGTGCGGAAACGGGATGTGCAGAAAGAACCCGATCGGCGAGCGCACATCCTGAGTGCGCAAGCGGGCGCCGAGCGGAATCAGGTGATAGTCGTGCACCCAGATCAGATCGTCCGGCTGCAGCAGCGGCCTGAGCTCGCGCGCCATCAGCGCGTTCACTGCCAGATAGGCCTGGTACTGCTCGTCCTGATACTGGAAGCTGTCGAGGAAGTAGTGAAACAGCGGCCACAGCGAGCCGTTGGAAAAGCCGTCGTAGTAGAGCTCCTGCAGCGGCTCGGGAAGGCTCAGGGTCACGTAGCTCGTGCCCGCGCGCCGCTGCGTCCTGGCCGGCGGCTGCGGGTGATCGGCCGGGTGCGTGTCTCCGCCCCAGCCGAACCACATCCCGCCCGAGTCGCGCATGGCACCGACGAGTGCCACCGCCAGTCCGCCGGCCGACACGCCTCCCTTGGGCACCGCGACCCGGTTCGAGACGTTGACCACGCGGCTCATACCTCATCCTCCCAGCGACGGCTCAAGCGAGGAGCGCAGCCAGCCAGCCGCGCACCTCGTCCACGGAATCGAGGTGAGTGCGCGCTGCGGTCGGGCGGTCGGTGCTCACCGCAACCGACATACCGCCGGCCTCGTTCACCCACTCGAATGCGGGCTCGTCGGTCAGATCGTCTCCGGCGAACAGCGGCTGCCGCCCTGCGAACGGCGCTTCGGCCATGAAGGCGGCGACGGCGCTCGCCTTGCTGACGCCGGCCGGCGTGAGCTCGACGACCATGTGTCCGCGCTGCACCTGCAGGCCGCTGCCGCGCACCCGTTGCGCGATCGCGAGCACCGCATCGACCACCGCCGACTCGAGTTTCGGCACGCGCCTGTAATGCAGCGCCAGGGCAGAGCCCTTGTCCTCGAGCATCAGTTGCGGATGCGTCCGGACCCACTGCTCCATCTGGCGGCGCGCGTCATCGAGCATGTGCCGCACGGGAGGCTGCTGCATCGTGAGCACGCCCGCAGCGTTACGGTGCTCGAACCCATGGAGGCCGGCGGCCGGCAATCTCAGCGGCGCGAACATCGAGTCGAGAGTCGCGATGCTGCGGCCGCTCACCAGCGCCAGCGCGCCGCCGCTGCGCAGGCGCAGCCTCTCGAGCAGCTCGCGCAGCGCAGCATCGGCGCTGACCGCATCCGGACGGGGAGAAAATTCGAGCAGCGTGCCGTCGACGTCGAGGAAGAACGCGCAGTTTTCCACGCGCAATGCTGCCGGAGGCCGCGCAGCCGCGGGGATCGGGCCCCCCACGTGCATCGCGGCATCCCATACCACGCGGTCATTCTAACAAATGCGCGATGTGTCGGCACGGAACGACGCTGGAGGTGACATAGCGCGCTCACCGAGCGCTGTGCAGCGCGTGCGTGCTGCCCGGCCGCGCCTGTTTGCTGCACGACTCAGAACGGGTGGTACTGGTACAGCCAGGTTTCGGACACCGCGCGCGCGTCGAGCTTCAGGAACAGCCGCATGTCGACCGTGGCGGAGCCCGCGGCGATGAAATCAAACTCGGCGCGCCAGTGTCCGGGCACTCCATCTGGAACCGCCTCGGTGAACGCGCGCGCGAACGTGCCGCTGGACGCCCACAGCACCGGCTGCGGCGCGACTCCGAAGGGCACGTCAGTGAGCGGGCCGCCGAGGAACTCCACCACGAACTTGCGCACGCCCGGCGGGCGCGGCTGCCCCGGCTGTCCGCCGCGCCCGATGCGCGTGGCGACGCAACGCGCCAGCGGCGTCGGATGCGGCTCGTCGGCGCTCCAGTAGAGGCGATAACGGAAGCGCAGGCTCGCGCCGGCCGTGGCGGCCGCCTGCGGCACCCACATGGCGACGACGTTGTCGTTGATCTCGTCCTCGGTGGGTATCTCGATCAGCTGCACCGCGCCCGGTCCCCAGTCGTCCAGGGGCTCAACCCACAGGCTCGGGCGGCGCTCGTAATACACGCCGTCGAGATAATGATCGAAGACGCGGTCACGTTGCAGCAGACCGAAGCCGCGCGGTGTGCGGTCGGCGAATGCGGAGGCCGAGATCTGCGGCGGATCGTTGAGCGGCCGCCAGATACGCTCACCCGCTCCGGTCCACAGCGCCAGACCGTCGGAGTCATGTACTTCGGGCCGCCAGTCGATGGCAGTTGGCTTGGCGGTTTCCGAGAACCAGTACATCGAGGTGAGTGGCGCGATGCCGAGCCGGCCCACGTCGCGGCGCAGGAACAGCCGTGCCTCCACCTCCATCAGCACCGCTTTTTCGCGCCGCATGTCGAAGCGGTAGGCGCCAGTGATGCTCGATCCCTCGAGCAGAGCGTACACGGTGACGGTAGTCGCGCCGTCGGCGGGCGGCGCGAAGTAGAAGCTGGTGAAGACGGGAAACTCCTCCGGGTGGCCGGCGAGCGTCACGTCGATCGCGATACCGCGTGCCGACAGGCCGTACTGATACAACTCGCCGATGGCGCGGAAATAGGAGGCCCCGAGAAAGGCTACCCAGTCGTTGGTGCGCCAGTCGAGCTTGTGCTGGTCGCCGAGGCGGCTCTCCTGGAAGCGAAAGCCGGCGAATCCCGCAGTGCGCGCCAACTGACGCGCCGGACTGTCGGGCGGCATGTGGAAGTAGTCCGGCTCGTAGAGGATCTCGCGCGCGAGCACCGGGCTCCCTGGCGCCGAGAGCACGAACATGCGCGCCGGCGTCGCAAAGTACCGGCCGACATGAAAGAAGGTGACCGGGTAGGCTCCCGGGCCGTCGCGAAACAGCGCGTAATCGGTATTGAACTTGATCCTGCCCCAGGCGTCGTAATCGATGCGCTCCACCACACTGTGCGGCAGCGCCGGCGGCGCCTGATAGGGTCGCGCGGCCCGCGCCAGCGCTTGCGCCGTCAGTGCGTCGAAAGAAAACTGCGCAGGCGCACCGAGTCTCAGGCCCGCGGCAGCGGCGGCCCGCGCCGGCAGTCCCAGAGCGGATGCCGCGATCGAGGCACCCGCGGCTCTCAGTACGAAGCGACGATCGAACATCATCCGCGGAGTTCACGCTGTTGCACGGTGTTGGCGCCGGATCATACCGCGCAGCGCGCGACGTGCTAAGTTTACTCATGCCAGAGCACAAGCCGCAGGAACGAAAAGAGCCCGAGTCGCGCCGCGGCGCTGTCATCGGTCTGTTGGTGACGGTGGCGCTGGTGATCCTCGGGCTGATCCTCGTGAAGGTACTCGGCAATGCCGGCAGGCTGCAGGACTGTGTGATGTCGGGACGCACCAACTGTGCTCCCATCGATGCCTCGAGCCCCGCACAGTGAACGTGCGCTGAACCGGGCAGCGTAGGCCGACTCCGACCCGTGCACACGGCGATCGGGGGATCCTGCGCACGCGTGCACGGCCCTATGCTCGGGTCTCGTTCAGATCCCGTGCACAGGAGGTTGCCATGACCCGACTATCCACAACGTTCGCACTTTTGGTGCTGACGGCCGCCGGCGTAGCTGCGGCCCAGACGCAGCAGACACCGCCGCCTGCCGATCAGGCGCCCCCGGCGGAGCAGGCGCCGAGCTCGAGCGCGCCCGACCAGCAGGCGGCGCCTCAGTCTCAGTCTGAGCAGCAGGCTGCGCCTCAGTCTCAGGAGGCGAGCCCGAGCAGCGGCGCGAACAGCGCCAGCAGCGCCGGCGACAAGAAGACGCAGATGAAAGCATGCGTCAAGCAGGAGCGCGCCAACAATTCGGGCATGTCCAGGAAGGACGCCAAGGCGGCTTGTGAAAAGCAGCTGAGCGGCTCACCGCAGAACTGAGCGGTTCGCCGAACTGAGGCAAGGCCGTGACGCGCGGCAGAGCTGCCGCGCGTCACGGCTGCGCCATGCTCGCGCGCAGTGCGCACAGGCGCGGTGCAAGGGTGGCGCGCATAGCGCCCCGAGGACGGGGCGGAGAAGCCCTCGAGCGGTGCTATGACGGCCTTCCGGCCCGCTCCGACCGGGCCCAAGCACGGCGGCGTCGCATGGCACGGCCATTGCACCGTGTGAGTCATGAGCCTGCCGCGCCTCCCCACGCTCGAAGAACACGCGGCCGAGTGGATCTGGCGGCTGGATCCCGACGAGTTCACGGCTGCGGATCTACGGGCCTTCAATGCCTGGCTGCGCCAGAACCCGTGTTACCGCCGGGCGGCGGAGCAATTCTTCGGACTGTGGCTGGTGCTGAATTCCACCGCGGCCGCGCGTTCCCGCAGCTGCGCCGCGCACCGGGGGTGGTAGGAACGTCAGCTGAGCGGTTAGACTGCGGCGATGCCCGCGGCATCACCAGTCCCTCGGCAACCGAGGTGAGATACCTCTAAATATGGCGTTGACTGCGCCGACCACGTCCGCCTCTTCCACAGCAGCTGCCGCGGTCGACGTGCCGGATCTGCGCGTCCTGGTATTCGCCATGTTCTTCATCTTCGGCGGCATCACCAGTCTCAACGACGTGGTGATCCCGAAGCTCAAGGGCCTGTTCACGCTCAATTACGGCGAGGTCATGCTGGTGCAGACCGCATTCTTCGCCGCCTATTTCATTTTCTCGATTCCGGCCGCCGAGGTTGTCGCGCGGGTCGGCTACATGCGGGCGGCCGTGCTCGGGCTGCTGTTGATGACGGCGGGATGTCTGCTGTTCATACCGGCGTCCAACTCGAGCCTGTTCGCGGTCTTTCTGGTCGCCCTGTTCGTTCTGGCCGCCGGCATCACGGTGGTGCAGGTGGTGGCGAATCCACTGATCTCGCTGCTGGGGCCGCCCGCGACCGCGCACAGCCGCCTTACCTTTGCGCAGGCATTCAACTCGGTCGGCACGACCGTGTTCCCGTATGTCGGCTCGATCCTCATCCTCGGCTCACTCAGCAAGGTAAACCCGGCGCAGCTCACCGGGGCGGCGCAGGCGGCGTACCGCACCGCCGAGACGCACGTCATCGTCAGCACCTACCTCGGGCTGGCCGCGGTGCTGGTCGTCATGGCGGCGGTCGTGTGGCTGCGCCGCCAGCGCCTGCCGCGCACGGTGCTCGAGCGGGCATCGCTCCACGGCTATCTCGAGCTGCTTCGGCGGGTGCGCTTCATTTTCGGCGCGGGGTGCATTTTTCTGTACGTCGGCGCCGAGGTGGCGATCGGGTCGCTGATGGTCAGCTACCTCATGCAGAGCAACGTGTTCGATCTGGGCCCCGAGGCGGCGGGCAAGAAGTTGATCTACTACTGGGGCGGCGCCATGGTCGGGCGCTTCATCGGCGCGTACCTGCTGCGGGTGTTCTCACCGGGAAAAGTGCTGGCATCGGTTGCGGCCGTGGCGATCGCGCTGCTGTGCATCTCGGGGAGCACCACCGGACTCGTGTGCGGCTGCGCGCTGCTCGCCGTCGGCCTGTTCAACTCCATCATGTTTCCCACGATCTTCTCGCTCGCCTGCGAGAAGCTAGGCCCGCGGGCCGCGGAAGGCTCGGGCATCATCTGCGTCGCGATCGTCGGCGGCGCCATCGTCCCGCTGATCACCGGCCACGCCGCCGACTGGGTGGGACTGAGGGCCGCGCTCATCGTGCCTGCGCTGTGCTATGCCGGCATCGTGAGCTTCGGGATCTACGCCCGCCGACCTGCGTGATCGCACGACCGCAACCGCACCAACACGCCCTCTCGCTGCTTGCGGCACTGCTCGCCGGAGCACTCCCGGCGGCCGCCGCGAGCGCCGACAGGCCGCCGATACAGCAGCAAGCGTCGGCACAGCCCGCGGCAACTCCCGAGCCGCCGCAGGTGCTGTTCAAAGATCTGTTCGTGGCCGTTCAGACCGCGGCGGTCTATCCCGATGGCAAGACGTTTGCCGACGCGGTGCCGGACGCCGCGCCGGAGGTGATCCTGAGGGAGTATCGCGCCGCGCATCCCGACTCGCCCGACGCGCTGCGCCGCTTCACCGACGCGCATTTCTCGCTCCCCGGGGCGCCTGCGTCCGCTGCCGTCGCGGCGCCTGCGACCGCAACCGCAGCAGCCGGGCGGGTGTCTCTCGAGGCTCACATCGATGAGCTGTGGAGCCGGCTGACACGCGAAACGCCCAGCGCGCCACCCTACGGGTCGCTGCTGCCGCTGCCAAAACCCTACGTGGTTCCCGGCGGCCGCTTTCGCGAGATCTACTACTGGGATTCGTACTTCACGATGCTCGGCCTTGCCGAGAGCGGGCGGCGCGACCTGGTCGCTGATATGGCGGACGATTTCGCGTACCTGATCGACAGCTACGGACACGTGCCGAACGGTACGCGCAGCTATTACCTCAGCCGCTCACAGCCGCCGTTTTTTTTCGAGATGGTGGCACTGCGCGCGAGCGAGGATGCGGGCGCCGCACTGTCGCGCTATCTGCCTGAGCTCAGGCGCGAGTATGACTTCTGGATGGCGGGGGCCGAGGGGCTGCCACCCGGAGCCGCCCGCCGGCGCGTGGTCGCGATGCCGGACGGCGCGATTCTCAATCGCTACTGGGACGATCGCGACAGCCCGCGGGATGAGTCCTATCGGCAGGACGTCGAGCTGGCCCGCGCGAGCGGCCGGCCGCCGGCACTCGTGTACCGCGAGATCCGAGCGGCCGCCGAGAGCGGCTGGGACTTCAGCTCCCGCTGGTTCGCCGACGCGCTGCGGCCCGCGACGATCGATACCACCGAGATCATCCCGGTTGATCTCAACAGCCTGCTGTTCGGGCTCGAGGACGCCATCCGCGCCGGCTGCGAGCGCCAGGCCGACGCGAGCTGCGCCCGCGAGTTCGCGCGGCGGGCCGCCGCGCGGCATGCAGCCATCGACCGTTATCTGTGGAGCGCGCCGGCAGGCGCCTATCTCGATTATCGCTGGACCCGGCGCGCGCCGGTGGCGCGTCTCTCCGCTGCCACGCTCTACCCGCTGTTCGTCGGGCTCGCATCTCAGGCGCAGGCGGCCGCCGTCGCCGCCGAGCTCCGCCAGCGGTTGCTCGAGCCGGGCGGGGTGGTGACGACCCCGGTCGATACCGGACAGCAGTGGGACGCACCCAACGGCTGGGCGCCGCTGCAATGGATTGCCGTCGATGGGCTGCGGCGCTACCGCCAGGACGCGCTCGCTGCGACCATCGCGTGCCGCTGGCTGGTCAATGTCAGACAGGTCTATCGCGCCAGCGGCAAGCTGGTCGAGAAGTACAACGTGATCACGACCGGCCGCGCAGGCGGCGGCGGCGAGTACCCGACGCAGGACGGGTTCGGTTGGACCAATGGTGTCACGCGCCGGCTGCTGGCGCTGTACCCGCAAGCGGCGCGCGCCGATCGCTGCCAGGAATAGTCGCGCTCGAGCCGGTCACGACGTCTGAGCTTGAACGCGGCTGCGACCGGCTTCGCATTTTTTTGTACGCTGCTGCTGCTTTTGTGACGCACGTCGGACTCTGTCCCCGATCTAAGTAGTACGTCATTGACGCACCTGCGTCAGTGACGTATAAAGCGCGCCATTCCCGACTCCCTTTGCCGATAAGCGGCTGCCATTGAAATACATGCAGCACGCAAGGGACTCACCGGTGTGAAGAGAAAGAGCAGCATTTTTGAAGAGCTTCTGGCGGGCGTACAGCGCTCACGGGGGGCTGCGTCCGGGACGCGCGCTGCAGCGCCCACGTTCCAGATCGATGCGGTGAGCATCAGAAAACTGCGCGGCACGACCCGGCTCAGCCAGCCGCAGTTTGCCGAGCTGCTCGGAGTGGAGCTCAGCACCCTGCGCAACTGGGAGCAGGGACGCCGCGAGCCCACTGGGCCTGCCAGGGCGCTGTTGCGCGCAATTCGCAACGACCCCGAGCGCGTGATCAGGGCACTTGCCCGTCCTGCGTAGGCACAGATGAGCGCCCCGAGTCTGAAGCAAAGGATTCCAGCGCTGGCGGCGTTTGCTGCCGGAGTGGTCGCGATTGCCGCGTGGGCTACCTCGGCTGCGGACGCCCTGCCGGTGTTCGACGACGTGCCGCCGGGATACACCGAGCTTTACAAGCCGCTGGTGAGCGATCTCGAGAAGCGCACGTTCATGTTCTTCTGGCAGACTGCGAATCCCGACAACGGCCTGATTCCCGACCGCTACCCGACGCCCTCATTCGCCAGCATTGCGGCAGTCGGTTTCGGACTCACCGCCTATCCGATCGGCGTCGAGCGCCGGTACATCACGCGCGGCGAAGCCGTGGAGCGGGTGCTCGCCACGCTGCGCTTCCTGGTCCGCGAGCCGAACGAGCACGGATTTTTCTACCACTTCCTCGACATGCGCAGCGGCGCGCGCGCCAACCACAGCGAGGTCTCGACCGTCGACACCTCGCTGCTGCTCGCCGGCGTGCTGTTCTGCGAGAGCTACTTCAGCACCAACGACCCGCGCGAGGCCGAGATCCGCGCGCTCGCCGACCGCATCTACCGGCGAGTGGACTGGACCTGGGCTCAGCCGCGGCCGCCGGCGATCGCGCTCGCCTGGACTCCCGAGGACGGGTTCTCGCACGAGGACTGGCGCGGCTACAACGAGGCGATGCTGGTGTATCTGCTGGCGCTCGGCTCGCCGACGCATCCCATCGGCGCGCAGGCGTGGAAGCTGTGGACCAGCACCTACAACGAGCACTGGGGCACGTTCTACCATCTGACCTACCTCGGCTTCGCACCGCTGTTCGGCTATCAGTACACGCACGTGTGGGTGGATTTCCGTGGTATTCAGGACGCCTACATGCGCGCGCACGGGCTCGATTACTTCGAGAACAGCCGCCGTGCCACCTACGCGCAGCGCCGCTACGCCATCGCTGATCCGATGGACTGGCGGGGCTACGGCAAGAATGTCTGGGGCCTGAGCGCCTCCGACGGCCCGGGTCCTGCGCAGGAGCACTACCGCGGCAAGGAGCTCTCGTTCCTGCAGTACGCCGCGCGTGGCGCGGCAGTCGACAGCACCATCGACGACGGCACCATCGCGCCAACCGCCGCCATCAGCTCGCTCCCCTTCGCACCGGAGATCGTGCTGCCGACTATGCTGGAGATGTACCATCGCTTCGGCGCGTCCATCTACTCGACCTACGGGTTCAAGGACGCGTTCAACGAGAGCTTCCGTGCCAAGCCGACTGACCCGCTGCGGCCCGGAACTCCCGGATGGGTGGACCCGGATTACGTGGCGATCGACCAGGGACCGATCCTGGCCATGGTCGAGAACTACCGCAGCGGGCTCATCTGGCGGGTGATGCACGGCAACCGCTACATCCGGCGCGGACTCGAGCGCGCCGGGTTCACGGGGGGCTGGCTCCCGCAGGTTCAGACACTCACGGTAGAGCGAGGCCAACTCGATGCGCTGGACGATACCGCTGCGGTCGATCACGCTGCCGCTGATAACGGTACTGAGCCTCGGAGTCGCGCCGCCGCTGGCGGCGCAAAGCCGTGAGATCGTCACGGTAGACGCTGGCGCGCCGACCCGGCCGTTCCCGCACTTCTGGGAGCGCATGTTCGGGTCGGGACGCGCGATCCTCGCGCTGCGCGCGAGCTACCGCGACGACCTGCGCAGCGTGCGCGCCGTGACCGCGATCGGCTACGTGCGCTTTCACGGCATTCTCGACGACGACGTCGGCGTCTATAGCGAGAGCCCGACCGGCGAGCCGGTCTACAACTTCTCCTACGTCGATCAGGTGTACGACGGGCTGCTCGCCAACGGCGTGCGGCCCTTTGTCGAGCTGAGCTTCATGCCGCGGCAGCTGGCGAGCCGCGACGTTACGCAGAGTTTCTGGTACCACCCGGTGGTCGCGCCGCCGAAGGATTACCGCCGCTGGGACGCGCTCATCACGGCGCTCGCCCGTCATCTCATCGAGCGCTATGGCATCGACGAGGTCAGCCGCTGGTACTTCGAGGTCTGGAACGAGCCGAATCTGGATTTCTGGGCGGGCCGCCCGAAGCAATCCAGTTATTTTGCGCTTTATGATCATACGGCGCGCACGCTGAAATCGGTCGACGGCCGCCTGCGGGTCGGCGGACCGGCCACCGCGCAGGCGGCGTGGATTCCGGCGTTCATCCGGCACTGCCGGCAGGCGCACGTTCCGGTCGATTTCGTCTCGACGCATGTTTATGGCGATGACACTGCGAAGGACGTGTTTCACACCGCTGAGCGCATTGCGCGCAACCGCATGGTGTGCCGCGCCGTGCAGAAAGTGCACGCCGAGATCGAGGCGTCCCCGGTGCCTTCCCTGCCGCTCATCTGGTCGGAGTTCAACGCGAGCTGGAGCAACCACACCGAGATCACCGATGCGCCTTACATGGGTCCGTGGCTCGCGGAGACCGTGAGTCAGTGCGACGGCCTCGTCCAGGACATGTCCTACTGGACGTTCTCGGACGTGTTCGAGGAGCAGGGCGTGGTGAAGACTCCCTTCTACGGCGGCTTTGGCCTGATCGCCGCCGGCGGCATTCCCAAGCCCGCCTTCAACGCCTTCGCACTGCTGCACCAGCTGGGTGAGCGGCGCTTCGTTACCGAGCCCGCCGAAACGCTGGTGACGCGCCGCGCCGACGGCAGCATAGTCCTGGCACTCTGGAACTATGCGGACGTCGGCTCCAGCTCGCCGCTGCGGCGGGTCGCGCTCACGGTCGCGCACAGCGATGCCCGCAGCGCGAGCGTCCAGTTGCTCGATCCCGGGCACGGCAACGCGGGCGTGGCGTACCGGGGAATGGGTTCGCCGCGCTATCCGACGTCCGGCCAGCTCACGCAGCTGCGTGCGGCGGCCGCACTGCCGGCACCCCTCGTGCGGCCGCTCGATCATGGCAGCCTCGATCTCGACATCCCGTCGGACGGTCTCATGCTGGTGACGCTCGCCGCGCAAGCGCCCGCTGCTGCGCAGGTGCGCACGGGGCGCGAGGCGGGGCGCTGAGGTGGCGCGCGCGCCGACCTGGGCGCTGACGGCGCTCGCTGCGGCCTGGCTGCCGTATCAGGCGCAAGCGCAGGGCCAGTCGGCCGTCACGGCCGGCCACGCGCGCTTGGAGTTTCTGACGGCATCACTCGTGCGCCTCGAGTATTCGCCCTCCGGCGTGTTCGTCGATGCGCCGACGGCGGTGGTGTTGAAGCGCGACTGGCCCGCCGTGCGCGTGCAGTCCACGCGCCAGGACGGCTGGCTGATCGCAACCACCGGCCCGCTCACGGTGCGCTACCGCCTCGGCTCGGGGCAATTCACCGCGACCAACCTCGAGGTGAGCTGGAAGGACGCGGCCGGGGCGGCGCGCACCTGGCACCCCGGCGTCACCGATCCTCTCAATCTGGGCGGACTCACCTATTCGCTCGACAACATCAGCGGCGACAATCTGCCCGCGGAGCCGCTAGGCAACGAGAGCCCGGTGAACGACGTGATTCCCGGGATCGACGTGCGGCTCGCGCCGGCGACGCCGGGGCTGCTGAGCCGCGCCGGCTATGCCTTCATCGACGACAGCCGCACGCCCGTCTGGAATGCGCAACGCACCTGGATCGAGCCGCGCCAGGAGCAGCACGGTCAGGACTGGTACCTGTTCGTCTACGGCCACGACTACCGCCGGCCGCTTGCCGAGTATGCCGAGCTGTGTGGAGCGATCCCGATGATTCCGCGCTTCGCGCTCGGCGCGTGGATCACGGACCTGAATTTCGAGTACTTCCCCGGCTCCCAGCAGGCCGCGCTGCCTGCGTTCAGACACTATGGCCAGCAGCACCTCGAGGACGAGGTCGCGAGGCTGCGCGCCAGCCGTATTCCGTTCGACACGCTGGTACTCGATTTCGCCTGGCACAACTACGGCTGGGAGGGCGGCTATGACTGGAGTCCGCTGATCCCGCAGCCCGCGCAGTTTCTCGCCTGGCTCAAGGCCCGGGACGTGAAGGTCGCACTCAACGACCATCCGGGCTACGCCAACACCGACGAGAGCATTCTCTCGTACAGCGACAGTCATGCGCCGCAGGTGCTGAAGGATCTCGGCCGGCCGCTGCCGCCGGCGCCCACGTTTGACCTCGACGTGTCGAAGCGCTGGAGCTTTGCCACCGACCCGGACAATTCGGGCCTCACCGACCACTGGTACGCGCCGGGGCACGAGAGCGCGCGCTGGCGGCCCGTGCGGGTGGGGCTGCCCTGGGAGGTGCAGGGTTACCCGAGCTATCGGGGCGTCGGATGGTACCGGGCGTTGGTGGCGCTGCCTGCAAAGCTGCCCGCGGCGCTGTACCTGTACCTCGGAGAAGTCGATAAGACTTATCGGATCTTCGTCAACGGCAAGGAAGCGAAGCACAGCGAGGCGCACTGGCCGCAGCAGCTGACCGCCACCGACCTCGCACCCTACGTTGAGCCGGGCCGGCAGAACGAGATCGTGCTGCGCGTCGAGCCGGGCGAGCGCGGCGCGGGCATCGTGCGCGGCCCGGTGGCCATTCGCGACGTGCCGCCGCCGCCGCGCATCTCATTCGACCTGTCGGATCAGCATCAGGCCGACGTATTCATGCAGGATCTGCACGCGCCGCTGATGCGGCAGGGCGTGGCGGTGTGGTGGGTCGACGGCGGGAGCGGTGCGGTCGACATGCCGGGCTTGAACAAGCAGCTGTGGACCAACAAGGTCTTCTACGACTACAGCCAGCAGCTCACCGGCCGGCGCAGCTTCATCCTGGCGCGCTACGGTGACTGGGGGAGCGAGCGCTACCCCGGGTACTTCACCGGCGACACCTATTCACAATGGCCGGTGCTCGGCTACGAGATCGGCTTCACCGCCCGCGGCGGCAACGTGCTGGTGCCCTACATCACACACGACATCGCCGGATTCCACGGCGGGCGGATCGACTTCGATCTGTACGCGCGCTGGATCGAGTTCGGCACGTTCAGCCCGCTGTTGCGCATGCACAGCGACCACGCCAATCCTCACGACGGCAACCTGCGCATGCCCTGGGTGTACGGACCCGAGGGCATCGCGCTCATGAGGAAGTACTTCACGCTGCGGACGCAGCTGATTCCCTATCTCTACACCTACGCCTGGCGCGCCCACACCGAGTCCCTGCCGATCCTGCGGCCGCTGTACCTCGAGTACCCGGAGCTGGAGGCGGCATACCGGCACCCGCACGAGTATTTTGTCGGCGAGCAGATGCTGGTCGCGCCGGTGGTCGATCCGAGCGGCGACGAGACGGTCTACCTGCCCCCCGGTGAGTGGCTCGACTTCTTCACCGGCAAGCGTCGTGCGGGCGACAGCACTTTCACGGCGCACTACGCGGTGGACGAAACGCCGGTGTTCGTGCGTGACGGGGCAATCATTCCTGAGCAGCCGGTGAGCGCCTGGTCGGATGCCAGCCCGCTCGACACCCTCATCGTCAACGTCTACGGATCGGGCGCGGGGCGCTTCGATCTGTACGAGGACGACGGGATCTCGCTCGCTTACCGTGAGGGCCAGTCAGCCACGACGGCGATGAGCTACGCCACCGGCAGCGATGGCTGGCATCGGCTCACCATCGAGGCCACGCAGGGCGCGTTTGCCGGCCAGGCGCGGTCCCGCGCCTATGAGCTGCGCATCCATGGCGCGGGCCGGCCGGCCGCCGTGACCATCGACGGTCGCGAGGTGCGCGGCTGGAGGTGGGATCCCGGACAGGCGATCGCCGTCGTGCAGCTGCCCCGCACCCCGATCAGGCAGCGCCTCAGCGTGGCGTGGCGCTCATGATTGACGATCACTTCGGGTAGGTCATCCGGTCCTGGATGGCGAGCAGCAGGTCGTGCCGCGAGACCTCGCCGAGCAGCGTGTTGCGCCACTGGTCCGAAGTGACGGGGAGTGCGGTCGCCTGCTCGCGCAAAAAGCCCTCGAGCGCCGCTGACAACGCCATGTCGGGCGTCAGCGCAAAGTTGATGGGACGGGCCACCGAAGCCACGGTGGTATCGGAAGTCAGGCGCTGCTCGTTGAGCTGTGCCTGGACCTCGCGGGGATCGAGCCACGCGCTCAGCACGTCGCGGTCCGTCACGTAGACGCGCGCGGGCGGCGGCCGCGGCAGCCGTTCGAGCAGGTCCCCGATGCGGGTATTGGCCGTGGTGGTAGCACCCACCGGCTTCACCAGCTCCTGGATGGTGCGCAGGCGCCAGTCGTCCACGTTGGCTGCCGTGAGCGCGCGTGTCACCGAGGCCTGATAGATCGATTCCCCGCCCCGGTACACCTTGGCGGTGAAGTGCGCGATGACGCACGCCAACATCAGCGGCAACACGATCTGGTAATCGCCGGTCATCTCGAACAGCAGCAGGATCGAGGTGAACGGGGCGTGCGTGGTGGCCGAGAGAAAGCCGCCCATGCCAATGAGCGCATAGGCGACGGGCTCCGAGGTGAAGGTCGGCAGCAGCCGGTGCAGCACTCCGCCGAACAGCGCCCCCACCGCGCAGCCGATGAACAGCGTCGGCGTCAACACGCCGCCGACGGCGCGCGAGCCCACGCTGGCAGAAGTGGCGGCCACCTTGGCCGCCAGCACCGCCAGCAGCCACAGTCCCGCGAGCTGCGCGTTCAGGATCGTGCCGACGACGCTGTAGCCATTGCCCCAGACCTCCGGCACGAATATGGAGATCAGCCCCACGATGAGACCGCCGGCGCCGAGCTGCCAGTACAGCGGCAGCCGCAGTCGCGCAAAGCACGACTTGGAGAAATCCAGCAGCGCCAGAAACGGCGGCGCCAGATGCCCGAGCAACACGCCGAGCACGGCATAAAAGATGAGCTCCCAGTTGGAGAGGAAATGGACCGGCGGCACGTCGTACACCGGCCCGTAGCCGAGGAACTGGTGAATCGTGGCGCTGGAGGTCACGGAAGCGACTACCAGGGGCCCGAAGCTCTCCATGGCGATCGAACCGAGCACGATCTCGGAGACGAACAGCGCACCTGAGATCGGCGCGTTGTAGGCGGCGGCAATGCCGGCGGCGCCTCCGCAGGCCACCATGAGCCGCAGGCGGGGAGTCGGGGCGCGCGCCAGCAGTCCGAGCCGCGAGCCGATCATCGCCGCGAGCTGCACCATCGCGCCTTCACGGCCGATCGAGCCGCCCGAGGAAATGGTCAGGAGCGACGACAGGGCATTGCCGATGCTGGCCCTGAAGCCGATGCGTCCATCGCCGACCAGCACCGCTTCCATGTAATCGACTGCCCGCGGAGAGGCGCGCGAGCGCCCGACGTAGTACAGCACCAGGCCCGCGAGCACGCCGCCGATCACCGGCACCACCGCCCGGTGCCACCACACCAGCCCGGACGCTGCCTGCACCAGACTTTGGGACTGCCCGGTCAGCAGTCTCTCGAGCAGGCGCGCGGCTTCGCGAAATGCCACGCTGCTGAGCGCGCCGCAAATGCCGATGAGCGCGGCCCAGAAGACGATGTTGGCCAGGTCCTCGTGCCAGATCGGCAGCGATTTCGCTCGATTGAGCAGCGCCAGCGCGAAGCGCGCCAGGTCGCGCAGCGGGTTGTATATGGCTTGCGGGAGCATGCCGCGGATGCGGCCTGACTAGTGACCACCGCCGGCTGATTCGGCGTCGAGGACCATGCGCACGAGCTGCGCGAGCGATGCCGCACCGCTCTTCTCCATGATCCGCGCGCGATGAATTTCCACGGTGCGCTGGCTCACGCCGAGCTCCGCCGCCATCACCTTGTTGGGCATGCCGCGGGTGATCAGCGTCAGCACTTCCCGCTCGCGCTCGGTCAGCGAGTCGAGGCGCTCGCGGATCTTGGTATGCTGGGCCAGGGTCGTGCGGTTGCGACTGTCGCGCTCGAGCGCGCGCTGGATGCGGTCGATGAGGTCCTGATCGCGAAACGGCTTCTGCAGGAAGTCGAAGGCGCCCTGCTGCATGGCCTCGACCGCCATCGGTACATCCCCGTGGCCGGTAATGAAGATCACCGGAATGACTGCACCGCGCAGATTAAGCTGCTGCTGCAGCTCGAGACCGCTCATACCGGGCATGCGCACATCGAGCACCAGGCAACCGGGCTGCTGCGGCTTGTAGCTCTCGAGAAACTCGCGCGCCGAGGCCAGGGTCTGCGTCGCCAGACCGACCGACTTCAGCAGGAAGCGCAGCGAATTGCGTACCGCTTCATCGTCATCGACGACGAACACCGTGGATGCGGGTTGCTGCATATAACCCCGGGCTCTGGATACCCGCATAGCATGCCTTGTGAGGGGCACGGTGTCAGCAGGTATGTTTGGCAGCAGCGAGCACGTTCCACGTGCGCCCATCGTGAGATAATTTTCAATATGCCGCAGCCGCCAAACGTGCCGCGCCACGTCAGTGAGCTCGAGTCGGGCGCCGTCAAACCCGAGTTGCGCGATTTCGCGATCGCGGATTTGTTCAAGGCGTTGCGCGGCGAGTTTGCCAGCCTCGCCGCCGGCAAGGGGCTGAAGCTGCGTGTCGAAAGCTGCGCTGCAAGCGGCTACGGCGACCCGGCGCTCATCGAGCGGGTCGTCAGGGAGCTGCTGGCGCGTGCCGTCAATTGCACGCCACATGGGCGGGTAACGTTGCGCTGCCGGAGCGAGCAGGGGGTGGTGTTCCTCGAGGTGGAGCACTCCGGCAGCGCGGCTGCCGCCGGGGAGTTTAGCTCCGTGCAGCGCCTGGTCGAGCTCCTGAACCTGCGTCTGGACGTGACGGCCGAAACAGGCGGCGGCTCGGTGTTCTCGCTTAAGGTTCCGCGCGGCAGGTCGGCGCCGCGGGCTGCGCGCACGCCAGTCGCTGCGGCTCGCGCCGCACACGCCGGCGAAATCCGCGTGCTGCTCGTCGAGGATGACGCGAGAGTGCGCGAGGCGACCAGCATGCTGCTGAGAGTCGAGGGGTATGGCGTCACCGCAGTCGCGTCTCTCGCCGAAGCCGAGCGCAGCACGCGCGAGGGCGGAGCTCCAGACCTCCTCATCAGCGATTACCGTCTGGCTAACGGAGAGCTCGGCACACAGGTGATCGCGGCGCTGCGCCGCAGCTTGGGCGCGGATCTCAAAGCGGTGCTGGTCACCGGGGACACATCGGCGGCGCTCAAGGACAGGGAACTGTCCAGCGACCCCAACCTGCGGATCCTGGGCAAGCCCTACCGGGTTGAGCAACTGCTGCAGCTGTTGGCGACGCTGTTGACGGGCTGAACACGCCGCGCAGCCGTGGACTACTCCCGGCCCGGCAGGACCATGTAGAAGCAGGCGCCGGTTGGCTGGTTCGGTCGATACCCGACGGTGCCGCCGTGGGCGCGGGCGATCCTTCTGTTGATGGCCAGGCCGAGGCCCAGGCCGCCCGACTTCGTGGAGAAGAACGGGTCGAATACGCGCGGCTCCGCATCGGGCGCAAGTCCCGGCCCGTTATCGATGACCGCCAGCTCCACGGCGTCTCCCGCCGCCACCGAGGTCTGAATGTGGATGGTGGCATCGGCCCCAGGCCGCAGGGCGAGAGCCTCGAGGCTGTTGTGAACGAAATTCACTATGGCGTGCTGGATCCGGCTGGCGTCGAGCAGGACCTCGGGCAGGTGTGGCGAGAGAGTCACGCGCAGGCGCGCGCCGTGAAGGCGTGCCTCGGTCTGCACGAACTTACGCAGCTCCGCTACCACCGTGTTGAGGCTCCCGGGCCTGCGTACGGCGGGCTGGGTTTCGGTCCTGTCCCGCACCTGCTGGACGACGCCCGCGGCGCGCTCGGCCTGTGCCGTGATCTCGTGCAGAGCTTCCCGAAGCTGCAAAGGGTCGCTGTCAGCGCGCGCCAGCAGCCGCTCGCAGGCATGAGCATAATTCGTAATGGCGGTCAGCGGCTGGTTGAGCTCGTGCGCGACACCGGCCGCCATCTCGGTGACGGCCGCCAGGCGCGAAACGTTCAGCAGTCTCCCGTGAAGGTCCGCCGGCGGAGCCCGGGACGCAGTGGCATCGACGTGCTCGGGGCGTTTCGTCCTGCGGGGCGCGGATCTCTTTCTCACGGTCCGGCGCGTCGGGGTGAGGCGCCGGCGTCCTTGAGCGCCGTGAACTTGTGGCGCAGCGCGCGCACGATCTCCGGAGGGTCGACCAGGACGACGCGCGGCGAGTCAAAATAGCGCGAGACGTAGCGCGCGATCACCTTGGCAGTCGTCTGTTCCTTGAAGAAGCCCAGGCGCAGCGCCCGACCGGCGGCGCCGTTCGCCTGCCTTGCGTCGGCGCAGTACAGGTGGTACAGCTCGAACACATCGAGGCGCGGGACACTGGCGGCACTCACGGCAGCTGCAGACAGGCAAAGCTGTACGACATACCTCGGCGTTGCCTCAGGCCTCGACAGCAACTGCGCAACCGCGTCCAGCGTGATTGCCCCCGATGCCGACGGTGATCCCGCATGGCTGTCGGCATGATTGTCATAATACATATAAGTTTCTCGGCAACCCAGCCGACTTCAATAGTTGACTGTGACCGTGACGACGCCCGTGGGCGCAACGCCCTCGGAGCCGGGGCTGGCGTCGCTCAAGGACGGGCCGTACGACCCACCGGCCGGCATGTTGAGCGTGGTCGCGACACTGCCTGCGCGGTCGGCCAAGGCCCCAACCCGCGCTGCGGGCGTGTAGAGGCTGCCGGGCAGCCCGTAGGCGCTGTTCATCAGGCGCGCGGCCAGCAGGCCGCCCGCGGCCGTATCGGCATTCACCGTGACGGTGATCGGATACGCCGTGCTGCAGCTCACCGCGAGGGGCGACGCCATCATATTGGTGCCCAGGGCGGCAAGGTTGGAGGACGCCTGGCAGGTGGATACCACCGTTGCCGAGACGCCGATCCTCTCGCTGGCTACGCGAGCCGATGAGGTGCCGGCGACGACCAGGAAAGCTCCAGTACCGAGCAGCGCGACTAAAACCCTGTTCATGACACCTTCTCCAAATTCCGCAGGCAGATGCCTTGCTTCGTTGGGTGACAGGATGCTTTTCAGACCGCGCGTATTTAATACGTACTTTCAGCAGTGGAGTTTCGGATGTGACCTAAGTCACGTTTACTTTTGGGAACTGCTCACCCCCAATGTGAGCTACGTCACGTTCGGTCTGCGCAAGCCCCCGTTAAGGGGCCCGGGCGAGCCCCTTTTGACATTAATCCGTCAGCGGCCGTCGGCTTCGGCGATGTCCTTGCGCATCATCAACGTCGCGAGCCCGAAGAGCGGCAGCGCGCAAAAGCACCACTGGCTCACCCACGCAAAGCACAGGGCAGCGAGAGCGCAGCCCGCCGCGAATGCCACCACGGTCAGACTGACGCGCCCGAGGCGCGCCCGCGTGGCCGCCGCGGCCTCGGGTCGCAGGCCGTGCAGGAGGTCGGCGAGGTCGAGCATGATCTGGGTACTCGAGCCCGTCATGATGGTCGAGGGTGGCGTGTGAGCCAGGTGCCCGCGGTGGATAGCATTCTGCACGGCCATCGCTGCCACCAGCGTCATGCCGACCACGAGCGCCGGCCAGCCGTCGGCGTCCTCGAACGGACCGAGCCAGACCGCGAGCACTGCACCGGCGATCAGCAGCAGCGCCTGCAACCGCAACAAGCTGCGCACCACCGGCCGGCCCCGGGCTTTGAGACGAAAGGCGAGCAATCTCACCAGCAGCACCACGAGGCAGAACATCGGCAGGGCGAGGCTCTTGGTCAACGCGCCCCTGGTGCCCAACACCAGCGAGGAGCCCAGGGTCACGAAGTTTCCCGTGACGTGGGAGGTGAACAGGCCTTTGAGAGCGAGAAAGCCGCTGGTGTCGGCGTAACCTGCGGTGAGGCTCTGAGCCGCGGGAAGGGATCCTCGCATGGGTCATCTCCGGCGAACCGTCGCGAGCTCATATTGGCAGAGGGCGCGGCCCACGGTGTACCGCGCGCTCTGCGCCGCCGTGGCAAAATGCCGTTCGTGAGCCCTGGCGCGCGAATCCTGCTGCCGCTGTCAGCCCTGGCCGCGCACGCGGTTGTGGCCGCGGCGCCTGTCGGGAGCGAGCGGCTCGTGCATCGCTTCCTCGAGGTGCGCATCTCCCCCGACGCGACTCATGTCGCGGACGTCGAGGGCGATACGCCCGACGGAAGTTACTACCCGGACGTGCGCGAGCTGGTCATCCGGCTAACGGCAAACGACGCCCAGAAGCGGATCGTGCTGCCGTGCGGTCATGTGCCCGAGTGCTGGCCCGGCTCGCTCGCCTGGACACCCGACGGCAAACGCCTGAGCTTCACGCTGCGCAGTCCTGGCACCCACGAGTACGCTCTCTACAACGTTGCGGCCGACGGCAGCGGCCTTACCAGGCTGCTGGCTTTCAAGGGGACGCTCGAGGACCTCAAGTACGCATCCGACGGCACGCTGGCGATGCTCGCGGTCGAGAACGCGCGCAAGGAAGTCGGCGCCACTCAGGCGGGTGCCCCGGTCGCCGGCGATCTCGCGTCGGCCCCGGCCGAGCAGCGCATCGCCACGCTCGAGGCCGGCGCGCTTCACTGGGCATCCCCGCCCGAGCTCTTCGTCTATGAATACGACTGGCGCCCCGGCGGTCGCGGGTTCGTCGGCACCGCCGCCCCCGGCGATGGGGACGACAACTGGTGGACCGCGAGGCTCTACGCCTTTGCGCCGGGGAGCGGTGCGGCGCAAGTGATCTATACGCCGGCTTCCATCCGGCAGCAGCTCGCCGCGCCGGCGGTATCGCCTGACGGCGGGACGGTCGCGTTCATCGCGGGGTTGATGAGCGACTTCGGGTCGACCGGCGGCGATGTCTATTCCCTGGCGCTGGACGGTGGAGCCGCCGTCGACCTCACACCGGCCATGAAGGCGTCTGCCAGGACGCTGCACTGGAGCTGCGACGCGAAGCTGCATGCTGAGCTCCTGGCAGGCGACCGTTCGCAGATCGTCGACCTGGGATCGGGGCGTGCGGTCGCCGCGCCGCGGGTGCTGTGGAGTGGCCCGGAGGCGCTCGAAGCTCGGGACACCTCCCTTGCCTGTCCTTCGGGCGCTCGCGCCGTAGTCCATGAGTCCTTCACCGCAGCTCCGGAGATCGAAGTCGGAACTGCGGGATCGTGGCGCGATCTGACGAGCGTCAACGCAGGGCTGAGACTGCCCGCACGGGTGCGGAGCCTCACATGGACGAACGAGGGGTTCACGGAGCAGGGTTGGCTGTTGCTGCCGGCGCACGACAACGGCAAGCTGCCACTCGTGACCATCGTGCACGGCGGGCCGGCCGCAGCCGCCGTGCCGTACTTCCGCCGGCCCGCCGTGTTATCGGCCATGCTCGGGCGCGGCTGGGCCGTGTTCATGCCGAACCCGCGTGGCAGCTTCGGTCAGGGCGAACGCTTCACGCTCGCCAACGTGCGCGACTTCGGCTACGGCGATCTGCGCGACATCCTCGTGGGCATCGATGCAGCCGCGCGTTCAGCGCCGATCGACGCCGCGCGGCTCGGTCTCACCGGGGGTAGCTACGGCGGGTTCATGACCATGTGGGCGGTCACCCAGAGCACGCGCTTCAAGGCCGCCGTCGCCGCCGCAGGGGTCAGCGACTGGCAATCGTATTACGGTGAGAACGGTATCGACGGCTGGCTGATGCCGTACTTCGGCGCATCGCTCTACGACGATCCGGCTGTCTACGCCCGATCTTCGCCCATCGGATATATCCGCCGCGTACGCACGCCAACCTTCGTCTACGTGGGTGAGCGCGACATCGAGTGCCCGGCGCCGCAGACGCAGGAGTTCTGGCACGCGCTCAAATTCCTCGGCGTACCGACCGCCATCATGATCTACCCGAACGAAGGACATGGACTGCGCGATCCCGCGCATGCCAGGGACGCTCTCAACCGGACGCTCGCCTGGTTCGACAAGTACCTGCGGTAGCGCCCGAGCTTTGGCCCCGGCGAGCCACAGGATATATTCGCCGCTCACTTCCGGGACGCAGGGGCGCGCATATGCCGTATCGACTCAATATCAACGGCGCGATTCATCAGGTGGATGTTCCGCCGGAGATGCCGCTGCTGTGGGTGCTGCGCGATGAGCTGGGGCTGGCCGGCACCAAGTTCGGATGCGGCAAGGGGCTGTGCGGCGCCTGCACGGTCCATGTCGACGGCGCTGCGCAGCGCTCGTGCCAGCTGCGGGTCGGCAGCCTTGGGCAGGCGAGGATCCAAACGATCGAGCATGTCGGCGGGACCAAAATCGGCGCGCGACTGCAGGCGGCGTGGCTCAGGATCGACGTCATGCAGTGCGGCTACTGCCAGGCTGGGCAAATCATGTCCGCGGCCGCGCTGCTCGGGCAAACCGCGCAGCCCAATGACGAGCAGCTCAACGCGGCGATGACGGGCAACATCTGCCGCTGCGGCTGTTACCACCGCATCCGCAGCGCGATCCGCATCGCTGCCGGCATGGAAGAGGAGCCCAGCCATGTCGCATGAATCGCGCGCGCTGCCGCATGAGTCTACCGCGGTCAGCCTCGGGCGGCGCACCGTGCTCAAGGCCTCGCTGCTGGCCGGCGGCGGGCTGGCACTCGAAGCTCTGATCCCGCTCCCCGCCAGAGCCCTCGGCGTCGCGCAGCAGAGCGCGCACGCGACAGCCGAGCTTTCCGCCTTCGTCTCCATCGCTCCCGATAGCACCGTGACCATCGTGGCGAAAAATCCCGAGATCGGCCAGGGCATGAAGACCGCGCTCCCCATGATGGTGGCCGATGAGCTCGACTGCGACTGGAGTCAGGTCCGCATCGAGCAGGCGGACGTGGATCAGGAGCGATACGGAGACCAGTCGGCCGGCGGCAGCACCTCGACACCCAAGAACTGGCTACCGATGCGCCAGACGGGAGCCGCGGCACGTGCCATGCTGGTGCAGGCGGCCGCGCTCAGATGGCGTGTCGACGCCACCGAGCTCACAACCGCCAGGGGACGCATCTTCCACCGTGCAACCGGACGGTCCCTCGGCTATGGCGAAGTCGCGTCCGCGGCCGCCGGCCTGACGCCGCCGGACCTCCACACCGTACCGCTCAAGGACCCCGCACAGTTCACCATCATCGGACGGCCGACGGTGGGCGTCGACAGCGCCCGAATCGTCAAGGGCGAGCCAATTTTCGGTATCGACACCCGCATCCCCGGCATGTTGTACGCGATCTATGAGGTTGCGCCCGCTCATGGGGGCCGGCTCGTCAAAGCGGACATCGAGGCGGCGAAACGCTCGCCCGGCGTGACTCATGTCGTGCCGATCTTCGGCAATGGTGACGCCGCCAACGGGCTCGCTGACGGCGTTGCGATCGTGGCGACCCACTGGTGGCTCGCCAATCAGGCCCGCTCGAAGCTCACGGTCGACTGGGATCTGAGCGCAGCCAAGGGGCACAGCTCGTCGGTGTACCGGGCCAAGGCCGACGCCGCCATCGCGGCCGGGCCGGGTGCCGACCTGCGCGCCGACGGCGATCCGGCGGCGCAGCTCGCCTCTGCGGCCAGGCGACTGTCGGCGCGCTACGACTACCCGTTCATCGCACATGCGCCGATGGAGCCGCAGAACTGCACGGCGCTCTGCCGGGACGGGAAGTTCGAGATCTGGGCGCCGAGCCAGACCCCGCAGCGGGGACTGCAGACGCTGCAGCAGGCGCTCGGCATTGCGCCCGAGAACGTGACCTTGCATCAGAGACGCGCCGGCGGTGGTTTCGGCCGCCGGCTCATGAACGACTACATGGTGCAGGCCGCGGCGATCGCCAAGGCGGTTCCGGGCGTGCCGATTCAGCTGCTGTGGTCACGCGAGGACGACATGCGCCGCGACTACTATCGCCCCGGAGGCTGGCACAGCCTGGAGGCGGGGATCGGCGCGAACGGCGAGTTGGTCGCATTCACGGATCATTTCGTGACCTTCGGCGATGGCAAGACGCCGGCGCCGGCCGCGGGCCTCAACGTCGCGATGCCGCCAGCCGGCCTGATCCGGCATCTGCGTTACAGCCAATCGATGATGCCGACGATCGTGACCACCGGCGCATTGCGCGCGCCGGGCTCGAACGCACTATGCTTCGTATCCCAGTCGTTCCTCGACGAAGTCGCGCTGGCGGCCGGCACGGAGCTTCCGCAGCTGATGTTGAAGCTGCTCGGCGAGAGGCGCGAGGTGCCGGCGCCCGACAGCCACTCACCCGCATTCGACACGGGACGCGCCCGGGATGTGATCGAGAAGGTAGTCCAGACCTCGGGCTGGGTACACAAGCCGGCGCAGCCGCGCAGGGCCAAGGGATTTGCTTTTTATTTCTCGCATCGAGGCTACTTTGCGGAAGTGGTCGAAGCCAGCGTCGGACGCAGCGATATCACGGTGCACAAGGTATGGGTGGCGGGCGACATCGGCAGTCAGATCGTCAATCCCATGCACGCCGAGAACGAGGTACGCGGCGCGGTGATCGATGGACTGGCGCAGGCGCTCGCGGGTCAGGCGATCGAATTCGTCGACGGTATGGTGCAGCAGAGCAACTTTGACGAATTCCCGCTGGCGCGAATTCCCATGACGCCGGAGATAGAGATCGCGTGGGTCAAATCGGACAGGCCGCCCACGGGTTTGGGCGAGCCGGCGCTGCCACCGGTCATTCCGGCCCTGACCAACGCGATCTTCGCGGCGACCGGCACACGGGTCCGCTCGTTGCCGGTGCGGCTGAGCGCCTAGCGCCGTTGGATCAATGGGTGCAGCGGTGCCACCGGCCGTCGCGATCCGGCGTCCAGAACCCTGAGTCCCTGCTGCCGTCGTCGTTGTATAGTTCGAGCTGCACTACGGGCGCACCACGCTCGCGGGATAGTGGCAGGCACATCGCACCGGTGAACAGCCAGGTGCGCTGGCCGTCGGCCCAGCAGGACCACACGAGGCCCGTTTCGCCCGCGTGCTGCGCGATGGCTCGCAATTCCCTGGGTACCGCGCGCGGCTGGCGAATCTTATAGGCGTCCTGCGGCACGAGGCCCGCGCGCACGACGAGTGCCTCCAGCAATCGCTCGACATGCGAGGGCTGTTGCAACTTCCGTAGTCGGGCCGTCTCTGCCACGTGCATCCTGGCGGGTGGACTGGCTGCTATTCGGCCGTAGCCGAGGGGGGAGGGTTGTGCGGTGCGTCGCTGATGTCTGCGATGAGCGACAGCGAAACGTCAAACCGTGAGTGACTGCACACTGCACAGGAAGTTTATGTCGCGTGATGGAGAGGAGCCCCTATGCTGCGAGGGGCGAGTGCGCACCGGCCAACGCCTGGGTGGCATATGAGCGTGGAACCAACGGATCCGACGAGCGAGATCTGGCTGACGTGGCAGGGTCGGGCCATCAACGATTCGGTGCGATTGGGCCGCTATCTCGGCGGCTCGGACCACAGCGCGGTCTTCCTCACCGAGCCTGCTGCGGCCGTGGTCAAACTCGTTCCCGCGATTCCCGCTTTGGCGGAATCGCAGCTGTCGGATTGGCGCACCGCCGCCAGGCTCGCTCATCCGCACCTGATTCGTCTCCTGGAGGCGGGGCGGTGCGAGATCGACGGGCAGCCGCATCTCTACGCCGTGATGGAATACGCCGACCAGAATCTGGCGCAGCCGTTGAAGCACCGTCCCCTCACGGTTGACGAAGTGCGCGAAGTGCTGACGCCGACACTGGACGCGCTCGCCTTCCTGCACAGCAGGAAGCTGGTGCAGGGGCAATTGAAGCCGACAAATATTCTCGCGGTCGGCGAGCAGCTGAAGTTGGCGAGCGACACTGTCCGTGGCGTCCGCGAAGGTGGCGGCACCCGCCACGCGGTATCCGCGTATGACCCGCCCGAGGCCCGGGAGGGAAGCTACTCCGCTGCCGGTGATGTCTGGGGCCTCGGCCTCAGCGTGTTCGAGGCGCTTACCGGCGCTCTACCCCCCGGCTTGAACGCCGTGGGCTCGAGCGAGCACCGGCAAGAAGTCGTACTGCCGCGGGACTTCTCCCCGACGTTCCGTGAGATCGTCACGTTGTGTTTGAGCCGCAGGCCATACGATCGTCCCAAGGTCACGGAAATCGAAGCGTGGCTCCGCCGGCAGACCGCTGCCGCCGTGCCGCCGGTTGGTGTGCAGCGCCCGGTGGCGACGCCACAGGCGATCACGCCGCAGCTCGCATCCGCCCCCGTGCAGCCGAGTGCCCCTGAACGGCGATCTTTCGTTCTACTGATCGTTGCTGCGGTCGTGATCCTCGCCGTGGCTTGGGCTGGGATACGCGCGTTCAGAGCACATCGAAATCCCGCTCCGCCGGCTGCTCAGGCTCCGCGCGAGTCTCCGTCCACGGCGCTGGCGGCGCCCGCCGCCGCCGCGCAGCAGGCGTCCCCGCCAGGCCAGGTCGGGGCGGCTGCCTTGCCCGCAGCGATCCACGAGGAAGTCCCCGACGTTCCGCTGCGAGCGCGTCGGACCATCCACGGACACATAAGAGTGTCGGTGCGCGTAATGGTCGACAAGGACGGTAACGTCGTGGCCGCACTCGCCGATCAACGGGGACCAAGCAAGTACTTCGAACGGCTGGCCATTGCGGCAGCAAAAAAGTGGACGTTTCCGCCGGCGGACACGCCGGCGCGACGCGTCGAGCTGGTGCATTTCGAGTTCACCCGTGAAGGCACCAAGGGGCACGCGGTCTCAGTTCAGTAGACGAGCAGGAGCCTGCCGGGAAGGAACCTAGTCCAGTTTCCTGAGCTGGCTGGAGCCTTCGCTGTCTCCCGCACCGTGGACGATTACCGTCTGCTATCGCCGACGGAGAGCGCATACGATAAGGTGACGATCAGCTCCGACCGCACAGGTGCGAGATTGTGTGGCGTGAACGCGTACGGTATCGCTGCCATTCCCATTCTCATATGGGCCTATCTGCTGCTGGGCCGCGGTCAGTTTTGGCGCGTCACGGCTGACGGCATCGCTCCCCCTCCCGCAGCCGCCGCGCGACATGTCGTGGTCGTCATGCCGGCGCGCAACGAGGTACCCGTGATCGGTGCCGCAGTGACTTCGCTTGCGCGCCAGGCGTTCAACGGTCTCATCCAGCTGATTGTGATCGACGACGGCAGCACCGACGGCACCGCGGAGGCCGCTCGCGCTGCCGCCCGCGCCGCCGGCGCACTGGCGCGTTTCACGCTGCTCCAGGGTGCCACGCTGCCCAGCGGCTGGACCGGAAAATTGTGGGCGCTTGCGCAGGGAGTGGCCGCCGCCGACAAACTGGGGGCCGATTACCTCCTCTTCTCGGATGCCGACATCTGCCATGAGCCCGCGAGCGTCGCCTCCCTGGTCGCGGACGCCGAGGCGCATGACCGTGACCTGGTATCGCGTATGGTGAAGCTGTCTACGGCTACGCGCGCGGAACGGTTGCTGATTCCGGCGTTCGTGTTTTTCTTCTTCAAACTCTATCCGCCCGCCTGGGTTGCCGACCCACGGCGCAAGCTGGCCGCGGCAGCCGGCGGCTGCATTCTGATCCGCCCGGAAGCGCTGGCTCGCGCCGGCGGATTGCAAGCGATTCGCTCGCACATCATCGACGACTGCGCGCTGGCCCGGGCGGTCAAGAACTCCGGGGGTCGCATCGCGCTGGAACTCGCCGCCGACACGACGAGCCTGCGGAGCTACCGGTCGTTCGGCGAGATCGGTGCGATGATCTCACGCACGGCGTTTGCGCAATTACGCCACTCTTACCTGCTGCTCGCGGCAACGCTCCTCGGTCTGTTCCTGACCTACCTGCTTCCAGCAGGCTTGCTCTTCTGCGGTGATGCGCCTCTGGTGTGCCTGGGCCTGGCAGCACTGCTTCTGATGAGCCTGTGCTATCTGCCGATGGTGCGCTTTTACGGTCTGTCGGCCTTTCGGAGTCTGTGTTTGCCGCTGATCGCCCTTTTCTATACGGGCGCCCTCATCCATTCCGCGGTGCAATACGCTCGCGGTAGCGGCGGCAAGTGGAAGGGCCGCGTGCAGGATGCGTGAGGTCAGGACTGCATCTGCATCAGCTGGTGCAGCGGCACCATATTGTGGTTGAGATGGCTCATGACCCACAGAGAGCCGAACACCACCAGGCAGACGATCAGCGCCCCGAAGGCGAGTGCGAGACTGTTGTTGGCATTGTCGGGGTCGGTGGTGATGTGCAGGAAGAACACGAGATGAATGCCCATCTGCGCCACCGCCAGCACCAGGAGCGCAACCGCAGCCCCGGGTCTGTAGATCGCGTGGGTTTCCACCGCCCAGAAGGAGGCGATCGTCAACACCACTGCGAGCGCCAGCCCAAGAAGGTACCCACGTACCTCGCGTCGCAGGCCGGATCCTTCTTCGGTGGGTCCGCCGGGCACGCGATCGCTGCCAACGTAAGACCCGGCGTCGTATTCAAATTCGTTGCTCATGGCAGCAGCTCCGGCGGGAGAGTGCCCACCAGGTAGACCAGACTGAAGATGGCCACCCAGATGATGTCCAGGGCGTGCCAGAAGAGACTGAAGCACAGGAAGCGGTGACGGATGTCGACACGGAAGCCTTTGGCGTAGAACTGGGCCATCATCGTGCCGAGCCAGAGGAGCCCGGCACTCACGTGCACGCCGTGGCATCCAACCAGGGTAAAGAATGACGACAGGAATGCGCTGCGGCCCGGTCCGGCGCCGCGAGCGACGAAACCACTGAATTCGCGAGCCTCCAGTACCAGGAAGGCGAATCCCAGAAGTCCAGTGACCAGCAGGGCAACCTGCGTCCACTTCTGACTACGCTGTCCGACGGCCAGGCTCGCCATCCCACAGGCGAAGCTCGAGGCCAGGAGGCATGCCGTCTCGGTGGCAGTGTTGTGCAGGTCGAAGAGCTCGCGGGCCGACGGGCCGCCGGCGGTACTCTTGAACAGCACGGCGTAGGTGGCGAAGAAGGCCGAGAACATGATCACGTCGGACAACAGAAAGATCCAGAACCCATATCCGACGACGATGCGCTTGGGAGCCGGCCCGCCTTCGCCGTGACCGCTGGCTTCGTGGCGCGCGAGTTGGGGGGAGCCGAAAGAGGGGTCCTGCGCGAGGTGAAGCGCGGAGGTACTCACAGCGCCGGCTCCTCGCGCAGCGCCTGGGCGCGTGCGGTGCGGTTGGCGCGGTCCAGGCGCGCTACCTCCTCGGCGGGGATGGTGACCTCGTGCTGGTCGCGCCAGGCGAAGACCACGAAGGTCGCGTAAGCGCCCGCCAACCCGAGCAGTACCAGCCACCAGATGTGCCAGATCAGCGAAAAGCCGGTCACGACGGCGAAAAAGGCGGTGACAAACCCGGTTGCGCTGTTGCGTGGCATCTCTATGGAGGAGTATTCCGGCTCACCGGTCGCCGCCTGTCCGGGCGCACGCGCTTGCTGCTTGCTTTCCCAGTACGGCTCATCGCTCCTCACGAGGGGCAACACCGCGAAGTTGAACGCCGGCGGCGGCGAGGCGGTCGCCCACTCGAGCGAGCGCCCATCCCACGGGTCGCCAGTGGGCTCGCGCCGTTGCGCCCGGCCGCGAATCGAGACGACGAGCTGTGCGATCTGCAGCGCGATGCCACAAAGGATGAGCAGCGTCCCCAGCGCGGCGACCAGCAACCAGGGATGCCATTCGGGCCGGTCGTAGTGCTGCATCCGCCGTGTCATTCCCTCGAGGCCCAGGACATAGAGCGGCATGAAGGCAACGTAGAACCCGACCAGCCAGAACCAGAACGCCAGTTTCCCGAGCCGCTCATCGAGTACGAAGCCGAAGGCCTTCGGGAACCAGAAGGTGTAACCGGCAAAAGCGCCGAACAGCACACCGCCGATGATTACATTGTGAAAATGCGCCACCAGGAACAGGCTGTTGTGCAGCACGAAGTCAGCGGGCGGCGAGGCGAGCAGCACCCCGGTCATGCCGCCGATGACGAACGTCACCATGAAGCCGAGCGCCCACAGCATGGCGGAGCTGAAGCGGATGCGACCGCCGTACATGGTGAACAGCCAGTTGAAAATCTTCACCCCGGTCGGCACGGCGATGACCATGCTGGCGATGCCGAAGAAGCCGTTGACATCGCCGCCCGCACCCATGGTGAAGAAGTGGTGCAGCCAGACACTGAAAGAAAGGATACAGATCGCCATGGTGGCGACGATCATGGAGCGTCGGTCGAATAGCGGCTTCCTCGAGAAGGTCGGCACCACCTCGGAAAACACTCCGAACGCCGGCAGGATGAGGATGTAAACCTCAGGGTGGCCCCAGGCCCAGATCAGGTTCATGAACATCATCGCGTTGCCGCCCGCCGCGTTGGTAAAAAAATGGAAACCGACGTAACGATCCAGCAGCAACATGGCGAGCGTCGCGGTGAGAATCGGGAAGGCAGCGACGATCAGCAGATTTGCAGCGAGCGAAGTCCAGCAGAAGATCGGCATGCGCTCATAGCTCATACCGGGGGCGCGCATCTTGAGGATGGTGGTCACGAAATTGACGCCCGTCATGAGGGTGCCGACGCCGGAGATCTGGATGGCCCACAGGTAGTAGTCCACGCCGACTCCCGGGGAGTAGGCGAGCTCGGACAGGGGCGGGTAGGGCAGCCAGCCGGTGCGCGCGAACTCGCCGACGACCAGGGAGGCGTTGACGAGCAAAGCCCCCGCTGCGGTGAGCCAAAAACTCACCGAATTCAGGGTGGGAAACGCCACGTCGCGCACGCCGAGCTGCAATGGCACGACAAAGTTCATGAGGCCGATGACGAAGGGCATCGCCACGAAGAAGATCATGATGGTGCCGTGCGCCGAGAAGATCTGATCGTAGTGCTCGGGAGGCAGATAGCCCGCGGCGTGAAACGCCATCGCCTGCTGCGAGCGCATCATCAACGCGTCGATGAAGCCACGCAGCAACATGACGCTGGCGAGCAGGCAGTACATGATGCCGATGCGTTTATGGTCGACGCTGGTGATCCACTCGCGCCACAGGTAGGGGATATAACCCTTGGCCGCGACCCAGATCACTACCGCCGCCATACCGAACACCACCAGCGCCCCGGCTGCCAGCGGTATCGGCTGATCCAGGGGAATCGCCTGCCAGCTCAACTTTCCCCACATCTCAGTTCTGCCTCCGTGCAGTCGCCGGTCCCTCCCCGGGCGGCAGCCGCTGACCGACGATGTCCTCAAAGAGGCCGGCTCGCACGGCCCGATAGCTGTAGGGCTTCACGTCCTGGCTCTGCGTCAGCAGGCCCTGGTACGCGGCATCGTTCAGCACGGGGCCGGCACCACGTGCTGCCGCGACCCAAGCGGTGAATTCCTGCGGGCTGACTGCCTGCACGTCGAACGCCATGCCGGGGAAACCGTCGCCACTGAAGTGCGCCGACAGCCCGAAGTAATCGCCCGCCCGGTCGGCCTCGAGGTTGAGCCGGCTCGTCATGCCGTACATGGAGTAGATCTCGCTGCCGAGCTGCGGCACGAAAAAGACGTTGAACACGGTCGCTGAGGTGATCCTGAGGCTGAGCGGCACCCCCACGGGAACCACCATCCGGTTGACGCTGGCAACGCTCTGCCGCGGGTAGATGAATAGCCACTTCCAGTCGAGCGAGACGACCTCGACTTCGAGCGGCTCGGTAGCCGACTTCAGCGGCTCGGCCGGGTCCAGCAGGTGCGCGCTGATCCAGGCGATACCACCCAGGAAAAAAATGACCAGCGCGGGGATGGACCAGACGATGAGCTCGAGACGACCGGAATATGCCCACTGCGGCAGGTACATGGCGCGCGTGTTGGAAGCGCGAAACCAGTACGCGAACGCGAGCGTCGCCACGATCGTGGGAACGACGATGCAAAGCATGATGGCGAGCGAATCGAGCAGGATGGTGCGCTCGCCCTCGCTCACCGGACCTGCCGGCGAAAGGACCGCGGTGTGACACCCGCACAGTGAAAGCAACACCGGCAGCAGGAGCAGCCACTGCATGCTGGACGCGCCCTTGACCATGGTCGCGTGAGCTTACACTTACTCTCGCCAACTCGCGCGGGCAATCTGTCGTTCGGCACATGCCGTGTTACGCAAAAGGAGCTGAGAGTACCCGCACCGATCCCGGCGTTTACCGCGATGAAATGCCTCATCAACCGGATGAGCGTGGTGCATTACGGCCCAGGCACCAACAATCGCGGACATGCGCACGACGGCGATTTTCGCTCGAGTTGGCTTGCTGGTGCTGTGGGTGTGCGCGCTGTACGCGCCGCGGTCCGCAGACGCGCAATCCTTCTGCGCCAGCTGCGAAGTGCAGGTCGGGCTAGGCGGGACCTATCATTACTGGGCTTCGACCGGGAGCCTGGTATTGCCCGTGTCCGTGACCTGGAGCGAGAACCGCTACGAGCTCGGTCTGTTTCGCTTCACGGACCAGCAGCTGATCGAACTGCCTGGAACACATAGAGACCGGCTCATGGCCGATCCCTATTGGGGGACATCCCTGTCACGCCGCTTCCGGCTGTTCGAACGCGGGCCGGTGCAGGGATTCTTTGGATTCGGGCTATCGGCAAAGACCGAGTCGGATGTCCTGAGTACCACGCGCCTGGACTTCGCCTCTCAACTCGGGTTGCGCTTTCATCTGTTCGGCGGCCGTGTGGTGGGCGACGTGACCATGCGTCATTGGTCCAACGGCGGCATCCGCCTGCCGAACCATGGCCAGGACTTTGCGACCGTGACGTTCCGGCTCGATTCGGGGATGTTTGGGCTGGGTAGAACTGCACAGATTGGCATCGATCCCGCCCTGGATCACGAGCGCCTGGTGGCGGCCGCCGACTCCGAGCCGGGAGCACAGTCTTTGCCGTGACCACGATGCTGCCGCCGAGTAGCTGAGTCTCTTCCTCCGAAAGGCCGGCGAGCGCTGTTTCGCCCAGGGAGACCCGCTCCCTGGCCCCGACGGTTCTCCATGTCTGCCTTAAGAGCGGTCAGCTCTCTGCTCTGAGATAGAGGTTCTCCATAGATCGCATCCATACAATCGAAGGCAGGGTGGACCAAGGTGTTGGACCCCGATCGCTTCGACCTTCTTGCCTGGAGGCAACATGTACCCGTTAAATTCCAAAGCAATCGCGGCTTCGATTTGTGCCCTTTTCCGACCGCTGGCCTCTCTGGATGTGCTGAATACCACGCCTATGAGAAGTGCGGCTCCGGCAGTTGCTCCGGCGACGCAAACATAACTGCCAACGTCAAGCCGAGCTTCGCTCAGCATGGCGAATTGCAGGGTCCGGACCAGCTCTATGTCAATACGGTGGATCATGTGGTGTATCTGGGTGGCACCGTCGAGACCGGCCTGCATCGCGCAACCGCCGACTCGCTTGCTCGCGAAACGCCTGGTGTCACGCGGGTCGTGGATAACATCAGCGTCGAGAAGTAGTCATTGAGAGGCTGATAATGGTTAGTCGTAGAACCTTTAATACACTGCTCGCCGCCGGAGCCGTGTCGGCAATGTCCGCGGAAGCCTTCGGCGCCCAGACCGCAACAAGGGCAAAGAGCGTCGTCCTGGTTCATGGGCTGTACGCGGACGGATCGTGCTGGTTGGATGTGATTCCACACCTGCTGGGTGCGGGTTTGAAGGTGACGGCCGTGCAAAATCCGCTGATGTCGATCGCGGAAGATGCCGCGGCGACCCGGCGGATTCTGGAACTGCAAGATGGACCGACAGTTCTCGTCGGCCACTCATTTGCAGGAACCATCATCAGCGAAGCTGGAACGCATCCATCGGTCTCGGCTTTGGTGTACGTGGCGGCTCGTGCCCCGGATGCGGGAGAGGATTTCGCGGCACTTGCGGCGAAATTTCCTAAGCCGCCCGCGAGTGCCGGAGTGGTCAAGGCCAACGGATTCTTTTGGCTGAGTGAGGAGGCGTTCCTGCGGGATTTTGCCGGCGATATCGAACCCGCAAGGGCACGGACGCTCTACGCGGTTCAGGGGCCGGGTTCCGACGCGCTACTCACCGGAAGGACCGCCGCGGCCGCGTGGAGGGACAAGCCATGTTGGTACCAGGTATCGACGAACGACCGCACCATCAATCCGGATCTCGAGCGATTTCTGGCCAAGCGAATGAAAGCCACGACGATCGAGCTCGCCTCGAGTCACGTTTCGATGCTGTCCCACCCGCGGGAGATTGCTGACCTGATCCTGACAGCCGCAGGCCTCAATGGATGAGGCTGGATCCCCTTTACGCGATCTATCCCTCGCGGCTGCACCGCGCGGCCAAGGTGCGCGCGTTCATCGAGTTCTGCCTGGAAATGATGGGCGCGAATGTTGGTGTTCGGTTGCGGGCGACGGAGCGGGCGAGCCGTCCGACCAGCGGCGCACAGGGATAAACAGCACAGTTGGCTCGAACGGAAGACCGTCGGCGCCGAGGATCGGCGAGGCTTTGAGTCCCGCCGCCCAGTCCGCGGCCTGCCCGTGCGGTACGAAGAACATCACATGCGGTAACCAGGGGCCGGCCGCATCGTCGCCCAAATAGCCGTTCTTCGACAGCATGAAGGAGAACGAGGCCGCTTCCGGGGCGGTGAAGCGGCGGCCGGCCACGGCGGCGCGAGCCCTCTCGATCATCTGCGCCTTGCCAATTCCGGCCAACACCCACTCGGTACGTTTCAGGTACTGCGGCAGCACGCTGCGCACAGCGGGCGGGTTGAAGCAGTTCGGCGCGCGGATCTTAGGGTTCCAGAACCCGGCATCGTCGAAACCCGCGGTCCAGGAGCGCTCGACGAAGCACACGAAGCCGTTGGTGCCGCGGATCGCGGTCGCGTAGCCGTGCTTGCCGAGCACGAGTATCTCGGCATCCGCGGAAATCGACGGTGGTGCGGCGCTGCGCGCCAGCGCGATCTCGTCCTGCGCATCGGCGATGAGGTATTGCCCGAGCGGCGCCATAGCAGGGTA